>RRZU012857441.1_pt1 | contig 15517 bp, 11 predicted proteins | sample 2165561 | NCBI WGS metagenome assembly RRZU01 (sample SAMN10456909, study PRJNA506462) | wastewater metagenome | isolation source: wastewater sludge | place: USA: Moscow, Idaho
AACCAGGAAGACAAGGAGCCGCTGTTCGACACCGTCGACACGCTGCGCGACACGCTGCGCATCTTCGTCGAGATGATCGGCGGCCAGCCCAACCCGGCCACCGGCGCCAAGGAAGGCGGCATCACCGGCAACCCGCAGCCCATGCAGGCCGCCGCGCAGAAGGGCTACGCCACCGCCACCGCCCCGGCCGACCACCTGGGCAAGAAGGGCCTGCCCTTCCGCGACGCTCACGAAACCGTGGCCCACGCCGTCAAGGCCGCCGAATCGCACGCCTGCGACCTGTCGGAACTGCCGCTGAAGGTGCTGCAGGAGTTCCACCCCGCCATCGACAAGGACGTGTACGACGTCCTCAGCCTGCGCGGCAGCCTGGAGGCGCGTGGCACACTGGGCGGCACGGCACCGGCCCAAGTCAAGGCACAGATCGCCCGGCACCGCGCCCGACTGGGCAGCTGACCGCACGATAAGGGGAGTATCTTCTCCATGCGCCCGCCAATCGGGCGCTAGCGGACAGGTGAATGGGGAGTATGCTTCTGTCCGCCATACCTTCGTGTACGCCGCTCACCGTCAACGCGCCGGCCCCACGCGGTAGGCCCTCGCCGTCGCCCCGTCGTCATCCGGCGACCCTTCTTCCGTCGCCGCGCGATCCGCAACATCTTGCTACATGCGTGCGACCGTCTGTCCAGGCCCAGACTCGGTCTCCACACGGCATGGTGCGGCGAAAACGCCCACCACACATACTCCCCTCGCTATCAAACAAGGAGTATTCACGTCATGCCAAGGTATTAACTTCAGCTGTTTCTTGCCGTTCGTCTTGTTACATTTGCCGCTGATCGGCAGTTATGTACAGCGTGTACATATCTCCTCGCCTTTCGCGCATGCAATCGATAAATTCGACTGGAATCAATTTATCGATAGCCATTAACTCATGCGCACCCACCGTCGTTTCCAAGCTGGCTTCACGCTCATCGAAGTGATGATCGTGGTGGCGATCATCGGCATCCTGGCGGCCATAGCGCTGCCCTCGTACAACCAGTACGTGGTGCGTTCCAACCGAGCGGCAGCACAGTCCTTTGCCCTCGAAGTGGCCAACCGTCAGCAGCGCTACCTGCTGGACGCGCGCAGCTATGCCGCGGACATGGCGGCGCTGAACATGGACAAGGCCGTGCCCGCCGAGGTGAGCAAGAACTACGCCATCACCCCCGCCCCCAAAGCCAGCACCACGCCGCCGGGTTTCACCGTGACCGCCACGCCCCAGGGGGCGCAGGCCACGCGCGATGCCGGCTGCGGCACCGTCACGATCGACGAGGCCGGCACCAAGACCGCTTCGGGCACGAAGGGGGTTGCGGGATGCTGGTAAGCAACTTTCGCCCAAGCGCCCGGCCACGCCGCCGCGCCCACGGCTTCACCTTGGTGGAGTTGATGACCACCATCCTGATCCTGACGATCCTGACGACGCTGGCCCTCCCCTCCTTCCGCGAGTTCATCGCCAACCAGCGCATCCGCAACGCGTCCTTTCAGTTGATGGCATCGCTGACGCTGGCACGCAGTCAGGCCATTACTCAGAACGGCAGCGTCGACCTGAAGAAGGCCGGCGACAACTGGAACGCAGGCTGGACCGTGACTGACGGCACCAACACTTTTGGCGCACAGGAGGCGCTGAACAGCCTGCGCATCACCGATTCCGGCGGTCTGGGCACCATCACCTACGGTCGTGACGGACGCATCCCACGGCAGCCACCAAGTTCACCGTCAAGCCCGGCACCGACATGAGCGGGGTCACGCCCCGCTGCATCACGATTGGCCTCAGCGGCCTGCCCTCCAGCACCGTGGGAGATTGCTCATGACCCGGCGCCACGCCTTCGCCCGCCGCCCCACCGCTCAGCGCGGCTCCACGCTGATCGAGATCCTGGTGACCCTGGTCATCCTGATGTTCGGCCTGCTGGGCCTGGTCGGGATCAGCGGGCGCGCCAGCATGGCCGAGCTGGAGTCTTTCCAGCGCATCCAGGCGATGCAGGTCGTCCAGGACATGGCCAACCGCCTCAACGCCAACCGCAAGGTCGCGTCCTGTTACTCCAACGCCGCCAACGGCGTCACGCTGGGCGCGGGTGCCAACGCCAAATCCGCCGTGCCGGCCTGCACGCTGGGCAACACACAGGAACAGACCCAGGCCGTGGCCGACCTCGACGCCTGGAACGAGCTGCTCCAGGGCAGCATCGAGGTGCTCGCCAACGGCACCCAGGTCGGCGCCATGCAAGGTGCGGTCGGCTGCATCACACAGGACACGGCCAACACCTACCTCATCGCTGTGGCCTGGCAAGGCCTGGCGCGCACCGCCGCGCCCAAGCTGGCCGACGGCACCGTCTTTCCTTGCGGCAAGGGCAGCTTCGGTGACGACACACTGCACCGCGTGGTGACCACCAAAGTGCAGATTGGGGACCTGTCATGAGCGCGCCAACGCACCGCCGCACCCGCGCTGTCCAGTCGCAGCGTCTGCGCAACGCTGCACGGGGTTTCACCATGGTCGAGCTGATGGTGGCCATGGCCCTTGGGCTGTTGCTGCTCGGTGTGCTCGTTGCGATGGTTGTCTCCACCATCGGCAACCGCAACGAACTCGACAAGTCGTCACGCCAGATCGAGAACGGCCGCTACGCCCTGCAGGTGCTGACCAGTGACATCGAGTCAGCGGGCTTCATCGGCACCTCGGGCCAGCAGATGTGGGACCGCAGGGCGCCACAGGCTTGCCCCACCACGCTGGCCGAACTGGGCTACGACCCGACCGCCAAGCAACTGCCGCTGGAGGTCCAGTTGCTCACCACCGCCCCGACCTGCCTCACCAATGTCAAGGCCGACACCGGCATGCTGCTGGTGACGCGCGCTTCCTCGCTGACAACCACGCCGTCGGGCGCCGTCGGCACCGAGGCCTACTTGCAAGTCTCTACCTGTGGTAAGCCTTCAGCCAGTGGCGTCCAAGAGCCCGAGTTCGGGATCGACACAGGGGCTGGCGGCAAGTTCCCCTTACGTCAGAAGGACTGCGACACGGCAAACCCCGCGCCCCTGCGCAAGGCCATTCACCGCATCTACTACATCGCCACATGCAACGAATGCGGCGCCGACACGATCCCGACACTGAAGGTCGCCGAGTTCATCGGCGGAAAAATGACCGTCACCGCGCTGGTGGACGGCATCGAGAACATGCAGTTCGAGATGGGTGTCGACATGGACGGCAACGGCTCGCCAGATTGCTACGTCGGTGACACCGACAACCCGCTGCCCGCGCAAATCGATGCCGGACGCTGCCCACAGCCCGCCACCGCCTACGACTGGACGCAGGTCAATGCCAACCGCGAGAACGTCGTGACCGTGCGCGTCGGTCTGCTGGCCCGCAACACCGAATCGTCGGCCGACTGGACTGACAGCCGCACCTACAGCCTGGGCCTCAATGCCCCCGAGGTCGGGCCGTTCAACGACCGCTTCAAGCGCCATGCCTACAGCAGCGTCGCCCGCATCATCAACGTCTCGGCCCTGAGGGAACAGCCATGACCGTGCGCACCGGATCGCCCCGTCGCCACCAGGAGGGTGCCACCCTGCTGGTGGCCATGATCTTCCTCATCATCCTGATGCTCATCGTGGCCTCGGCACTCAAGGTCACGAACATCAACACGCGCGTCGTGGGCAACATGCAGACCCAGAGTGAGGCCTTCGCGTCGGCACAGCAGGCCATTGAGGAAATCATCAGCGACGACTTCACCAAGCTGCCCCGGCAGCGCACCATCGAAGTCGACATCAACAACAGCGGGCAAACGGGCTCGACCTACAAGGTCGACGTGGCCAAGCCGGCCTGCCTGGCTGTCAAGCCCGTCAAGCAACTCGACCTGGACATCACCAACCCCAGGGACCAGCCCTGCTTCACCACCGGCGCGGCACAGAACAGCGGAATCATCGGCGGCACGCCATCGGGCAACTCGGTCTGTTCCGACTCCATGTGGAACATCACCGCAACCGCCGTGCCACCCAACTCCACGCAGCCAGCCGCCGTACTCCATCAGGGTGTTACCCAGCGCGTTGACCCCGGCGCCAACTGCCTGTAATCCCGCCATTTGCTTGCTCAAGGAACAAACGTCATGAACAAGAAAGCCACTTTGCGCGCGCTCGTCGTGCTGACGCTTGGTTCGGCCGCGCTGGTCGCGCTGCCCGCGCACGCCGAAGACATCGACATCTACGGTGCGCCGAACCTGGGCGACAGCTCGAACCTGGTGATCATTCTGGACAACGCGTCCGCGGCGAATGCCAATTCGGTCTTCAACTGCCCGAAGTTCGATCCGCCGGACGACAAGTTTCGGGTCAACGATCCGACGATCAATTTTGGCTTCGAGCAATGCGGTCTGTACGGCGCGATGGTCGGCCTGGGGAAAACGCTTGCAGCGCAGAAGGCTGCAGACCCGACCGTTGACCGGCTTCCGCTGAACCTCGGACTGATGTACTTTCCTGTCGAAAACTCCCTGAACGGAGGACAGTTCGTCCACCCCGCGCAGCCCAACAACCCGGGCGACCTGATCCCGATGAATGAAAGCGGCATCCAGGAATTCAAGGCCAAGGTGGCGGCGCTCAGCAAGGCAAACAAGGATCTGAGCAACAACAACAAGTTCAGCCAGGCGCTCCAGGAAGCCTTCGCCTTCTACAACGGACAGAAAGGCCTTTCGGGACGGCAGTACAACTCCCCTGCGAATCTGCAAACCTGCGGCCGCAATTACGTTGTCTACATCACGCTGGCCACCAACAACCAGAAACCCCAGGACGGTGGCAATCTGGCCGCCGACGCACTGAGAACCACCGCCGGGGCCTATCAGAACCTGCCCTTGCCGAAGTACACGCAGACGTTCGCGCCCAAGGCCACTGCCAAGAGCCCCAGCCCCTACAAGGACGACCCCTCGGATGAATGGTCCCGCTTCATGTACACCGGCATGGGCAGCAACGGCACCCAGTACAACCCTGTCACTGCCTACACCATCATCCTGTACGACGGCAGCAACCCCGAGTACGAGCAACTCATGAAGAACGTGTCGGTCCAGAGCGGCACCACACCCTACTTCGTGAAGCTTGGAGACACCGATGGCCTGAACGCGGCGCTGGCCGGCATCATTCGTCAGGTCATGGCGGCCAACAGCGTGTTCGCCGCTCCGGTGCTGCCCGTGAGCGCCAACACGCAGGGCACCTACGCCAACCAGGTGTTCATGGGCATGTTCCGCCCCGACAGCAGCGCGCTGCCGCGCTGGGTCGGCAACCTCAAGCAATACCAGTTCGGCGCCGATCTCAGCGACCCGCTCAAGCCCGTGCTGTTCCTGGCCGATGCCATGGGCAAGCCAGCACTCAGCGCGGCCGGCACGGGCTTCCTCGACCCCAGCGCCGTGAGCTTCTGGACATCCAAGAATGCCGGCAGCCTGCCCGACAGTGCCGATGGTTTCTGGAAAAACGCGGTGGCTGCGCAAGGCGCCACCGACGGCTTCGACAGTGCTGACGGCCACATCGTCGAACGCGGCGGCGTGAGCCAGCAGATCCGTCTGGCGCACCTGACCGCCTCCGTGAACGCTGCCGCCAGCCCCGCCACCTACGCGAGCAAGCGCAACGTGCTCACCTGCATTGGCAGCGGCTGCGCCGGCACTTCGGCACTCAACAGCATGAAGTTCGACGTCAGCAACAGCGCCATCACCGATGCGCTGTTGGGCACATCGACCGGCGCAGGTGCTGTTACGCGTGAAAACCTGATCAACTGGACGCGCGGTGCCGACGTCGCGGCTCAGGTGCCCGGCTCGAACGCCGGCGGGGAAAGCAGCACACCGCCCGACGCGACGATCACGGTGCGCGGCTCCGTGCATGGCGATGTGCTGCACTCGCGCCCGGCGGTGATCAACTACGGCCAGCCCTACGGCACCGTCGTGTTCTACGGCGCCAACGACGGGCACTTCCGCGCCATCAACGGCAACCAGCCGAAGAACAAGACCGACGCCAGCAAACCTCTGGGCAACTGCAAGTTGGCCGGTGATTGCTCCATACGGGCGACGGATGCCAGCGGCGCCGCCGTCGATGTTCCGCCGGGTGGAGAGTTGTGGAGCTTCATCCCCAAGGAGTTCTACAGCGGTCTCAAGCGCATCTATGAGAACAACGTGGCGCTCACCCTGGGTCAGCCCGCCAGCCCCACGATGCAGCCGAAGACCTACTTCTTTGACGGATCGCCCGGCGTGTACCAGAACGGCTCGACTGCCCACCTGTACATTCCGGCGCGCCGTGGCGGACGCCTCATCTATGCGCTGGACGTGAGCGACCCCACCGATCCCAAGCTGATGTGGAAGATCGACCACACCACACCCGGCTTCGGTGAACTGGGCCAGACCTGGTCACAGCCCAAGGTGGCCATGGTCAAGGGCCACACCAACCCGGGGCTGATCTTCCGCGCCGGCTACGACCCGAACCAGGACAAAGACCCGGTCACCAGCGCTGACACGATGGGGCGTGGCATCTTCATCGTCGACGCCAAGGACGGCACCCTGCTGTGGCAGGCCACCGCTGGCGGCGGCAGCCACACCTGCACAGGTCACCCCTGCCGCCTGTCGGCCATGACCCATTCGATCCCTGGCGACATCACGCTGATCGACCGCAACGCCGACGGCTTCATTGACCGCCTGTACGCTGCCGACACGGGGGGCAAGCTGTGGCGCGTCGATCTGCAACCCGATGCCACCGTCGAGACGCCTGACCCGTCAACCTGGAAGGCCACGCAACTGGCAGACGTGGGTGGCACGGGCTCGCCCCTGCGCAAGTTCTTCTTCCCGCCCGATGTGGTGGTGACCAAGAGCTTCGACGCCGTGCTGGCAGTCACTGGTGATCGCGAACACCCGCTCAGCAGCAGCGCCGCCAACAAGGTGGTGAACCGCTTCTACATGATCCGCGACACCAACACCGGCCCCGACGGAAGCGGCTGGACGGTCGTCCGCGATGACACCAGCACCACCGGCAGCGCCAAACCTGCGGACCTGTTCGACGCCACGAACGCCAAGTACGACGGCAGCGCGAGTGGCTACTACATCACGCTGGCTGGCCCGGGCGAAAAGGGCGTGAACGCCCCCACCTCGTTCGGCGGCACCACCTACTTCGGCACCAACCGCCCGATCCCGTCGACCAACTTGACCTGCAAGGCCAACCTGGGCGAGGCGCGCGGCTACACGGTCAACTTCCTGACGGGGGCGAAGAACAGCAAGGCCTTCGACGGTGGTGGATTGCCGCCCTCGCCGGTGGCCGGCATCGTCAACATCGAACTGGAAGACGGCACCGAAGTTCAGCAGCCCTTCGTGATCGACACGCCTGACGGCCAAGGTGCTGACGGATCGTCGGCCCTGGGTGTGGCACGCCCCATCATTCCGATCCCGACCACCAAGCGCCGCACCTACTGGTACCAGGTGAAGGATCGCTGACACCGGTGCGTCACCTGCTGACGCTCGCGAAAGACAAAGCCGCTGATTGCTGCCAATCAGCGGCTTTTCTGTCTATCGAGAGCAATTCGGTCCGGTCGCCTCGAACGAACTTTCATTCTTGTAGCGGCTTGCGCTTTGAAGTTCTGCGCTTGATCGGCTTTTCATCTGAATCGCACGGCCTGTCCGTCTCCAGAACCTCCAGCATCTCGCGCGCCAGCTCGATCCAAATGGCCTCGTAACGCTGGCCGGCACGCAGCACCAAGTGCTGCAGGCGCTGCTCGCGCGTGGGCTGCGCGTGCTGAAAGTCGCGCGCCTCGATCTGGTCATACAGCGCCTGCGTGGCTTCGTGCTGCGCCAGCCAGGCGCGGACGTGCCCGGTCAGCGCGCCGCCGGTCGGCCCCACGGCGCCTTCGGCGCGCAGGCGCACCATCAGTTCCTCGCGCAGGGGCCGTGGCGCCAGCGGCTCGTCGATCCAGCGCACCAGCTCGGCCCGGCCCCGGCGCGTGACGCGGTAGGCGCGCTTGCGCCCGCGCCCCGCCTGTTCGGGCAACGACGCCACCCAGCCGGCCTCTTCCATGCGCGCCAGCTCGCGGTAGATCTGCTGGTGTGTGGCGGCCCAGAAGTAACCCAGCGAGCGGTCGAAGCGCGACGCCAGTTCGGAGCCCGAATCCGGGCGGTCGATCAGCGCGGTGAGCAGGGCATGAGGCAGGGACATCGGTGGCGCATCCGGTTGGCCAAGATCGACCATTCTATGCAACCAGTTGCATTGTCGACCTCGCCTCGGCTACATTCATGCAACCAGTTGCACAAAGGAAACCCATGTCGCCCTACCCTCACCTGCTCGCCCCGCTCGACCTGGGCTTCACCACCTTGCGCAACCGCGTGCTCATGGGCTCGATGCACGTGGGACTGGAAGAGGCGCCGCAGGGCTTCGAGCGCATGGCCGCGTTCTATGCCGAACGCGCGCGCGGCGAGGTGGGCCTGATCGTGACCGGCGGCATTGCCCCCAACGAGCGCGGCCGCCCTGCGCCCGGCGGCGCTATGCTGACCACCGAGGCCGAGGCCGCGCGGCACCGCATCGTCACCGACGCCGTGCACGCCGCGGGCGGCAAGATCGCCATGCAGATCCTGCACTTTGGCCGCTACGCCTACCACGCCGATCTGGTGGCGCCCAGCGCGGTCAAGAGCCCCATCAACCCCGGCACGCCGCACGCGCTGACGGGCGACGAGGTGGAGCAGACGATTGCCGACTTCGTGCGCTGCGCCGCGCTGGCGCAGCACGCGGGCTACGACGGTGTGGAGATCATGGGCAGCGAGGGCTACCTGATCAACGAGTTCATCGCCGCGCGCACCAACCACCGCACCGACGAATGGGGCGGCGACTACGCCAATCGCATCCGCTTTCCGGTCGAGATCGTGCGCCGCGTGCGCGAGCGCGTGGGGCGCAACTTCATCATCATCTACCGGCTGTCGATGCTGGATCTGGTGGAGGGCGGCTCGACGCTGGACGAAGTGATCCAGCTCGCGCAGGCCGTCGAGGCGGCGGGCGCCACCATCATCAACACCGGCATCGGCTGGCACGAGGCGCGCGTGCCCACCATCGCCACCAAGGTGCCGCGCGGCGCCTACACCTGGGTCACGCAGCGGCTGATGGGCCACGTGAAGGTGCCGCTGGTGGCCACCAACCGCATCAACACGCCCGAACTGGCCGAACAGCTGCTGGCCGATGGCGTGTGCGACATGGTGTCGATGGCGCGGCCCTTTCTGGCCGATGCGCAGTTCGTGCGCAAGGCGCGCGAGGGCCGCGCCGACGAGATCAACACCTGCATCGCCTGCAACCAGGCCTGCCTGGACCACACCTTTTCTGGCCGCATCACCTCGTGCCTGGTCAACCCGCGCGCCTGCCACGAGACGGTGCTGACCATCGAACCCGCCGCGCAGCCGCGCCGCATCGCCGTGGTCGGCGCCGGGCCGGCGGGGCTGGCCTTTGCCACCACGGCAGCGGGGCGCGGGCACCGGGTCACGCTGTTCGATGCCGCCAGCGAAATCGGCGGGCAGTTCAACATCGCCAAGAAGGTGCCGGGCAAGGAGGAGTTTCACGAAACCCTGCGCTACTACCGGCGCCAGATCGAGCTGCAGGGCGTGGACCTGCGCCTGCACACGCGCGCCGATGCGGCGCAGTTGATCGCCGGCGGCTACGACGACATCGTGCTGGCCACCGGCATCACGCCGCGCCAGCCGGCCATCGACGGCATCGACCACCCCAAGGTGCTGAGCTACCTGGACGTGCTGCAGGCCGAGAAGCCGGTGGGCGAGCACGTGGCCGTGGTGGGTGCGGGTGGCATCGGCTTCGACGTGAGCGAGTACCTGGTGCACCACGGCACCAGCCCCAGCATCGACCCACCCAGGTTCAACGCCGAACGGGGCATCGACACCGGTTACGCGCAGGCCGGCGGCCTGGCCGCGCCTGCGGTGGAGCCGCCCGCGCGCCGCGTGCACCTGCTGCAGCGCAAGACCAGCAAGGTGGGCGATGGCCTGGGCAAGACCACGGGCTGGATCCACCGCGCCAGCCTGAAGGCGCGCGGCGTGGCCATGTCGCCCGGCGTGCAGTACCAGCGCATCGACGACGCGGGCCTGCATGTGACGGTGGATGGCAAGCCCGAGTTGCTGGCCGTGGATAACGTGGTCATCTGCGCCGGCCAGGAGCCGCAGCGCGAGCTGCTGGCCGCGCTGCAGGCCGCCGGCTGCCGCGTGCACCTGATCGGCGGCGCCGAGGTGGCGGCCGAGCTGGATGCCAAGCGCGCGATCAAGCAGGGCACCGAGCTGGCAGCGTGTATCGAATCGGCGCCACCCGCTACTGAATCAGAAGCAAATACCGCCGTGGCATCGGTTTCCGCCGCACCCCGCTACTCCAGCGCCAGCACCGTGCGCGAGCTGCTCGGCCACCCGCCCGCCCAGGCGATTCTCGAGCGGTACCTGCCAGGCTTCTCGGCCCACCCACAGATCGCCATGGCGGCGGGCATGCCGCTGACCACGGTGGCCAAGTTTTCCGGCGGCCTGATCACCGACGAGGCGCTGCAGGCCATCGACAAGGCACTGCAGGCGCTGGGCGATGCGCCCGCGACGACACCTGCCCCCGTCTCCGCACCTGCGCCCGCTGCGCCCGCAGAGGAAGCGCCCATGGACCTGGCACCCACGCACCTGCACCCGGCCGCCGCGCGCTCGCTGGCCGCCTGGCACGCCATGGTGGCCAGGGCCGACCTGAGCGAGCTGGCCCGCATCGTCGACCCCGATGCGGTGTTCCGTTCGCCCATGGCCTTCAACCCTTACGGCCCGGCGCCCGCGCTGCTGCTGGCGCTGCAGACGGTGGTGACGATCCTGAAGGACTTCCGCTACCACCGCCAGTTCGCCAGCGACGATGGCCTGAACGTGGTGCTGGAGTTCAGCGCCCGCGTGGGCGACAAGCGCCTGAAGGGCATCGACATCATCCGCTTCGACGAGCAGGGCTTGATCACCGAGTTCGAGGTGATGATCCGCCCGCTGAACGGCCTGCAGGCGCTGGGCGCAGAGATGGGCGCGCGGCTGGGGCAGCAGCTGCCGGGCTTCAAGACCAGGGCTTGAACGCGGCGGGGCCCGTTGGCCCCGGAGCAGGAAACTCCTGTTTTTATAGCTGCTTGCGCTTGCCCCATAAGCGCTGAAGGCCAATTTGACTTAAAAAACCAGTCAGCGCAGGAAGAAGTAGCCCCACAGCGTCAGCACGATGACGCAGAACACGTTCAGCACCGCGCCGGCGCGCACCATGTCGCTTTGCCGGATCTGGCCGGTGCCGTAGACGATGGCGTTGGGCGGTGTGGCCACGGGCAGCATGAAGGCGCACGAGGCGCCGATGCCGATCATCAGCACGAGCACGGCGGGCGGCATGCCCATGCGCTCGGCAATGGCGGCGAACACCGGCACCAGCAGCGCGGCCGAGGCGGTGTTGCTGGTGAACTCGGTCAGGATGATGATGAAGGTGGTGACGCCCAGGATGATGACGAACGGCCCGGCGCCGGTGAGGAAGGCCGCCACCTGATCGCCCAGCACGGCCGACGCGCCCGAGCTGCGCAGCAGCCCCGACAGCGTGAGCCCGCCGCCGAACAGGAACAGCACGCCCCAGTCGGTGTTGTTCGACACCTGCTGCCAGCTGGCCAGCCCCAGCGTGATGATGGCCACCGCCGCGGTGACGGCGATGAAGGTGTCGGGCGCGGTCACGCCCAGCGCGGCACTGACCTGGCTGCCGAAAATCCACGCCAGCGCGGTGCATGCGAACACCACCATGGTCAGCACGCGGCGCGTGGTCCAGGGGATCTCTTCCATCGGCACGCTGATCTTGCGGTTCAGGCGCGGGCGGAACACCAGCCACAGCGTGACCACCATGATCGGCATCAGCGCCAGCATGAGCGGCAAGCCGATCTTCATCCAGCCGGCGAAGTCCATGTCGATGGCGCGCGCGGCGATGGCGTTGGGCGGCGAGCCCACCAGCGTGCCCAGCCCGCCGATGCTGGCCGAATAGGCGATGCCCAGCAGGATGAAGACAAAGGTGTTGCGCTCGGTCTTGCGGTCGAGGTGGCTCATGATGCCCATGGCCAGCGGCAGCATCATGGCAGCGGTGGCGGTGTTGCTGATCCACATCGACAGCAGCGCGGTGACGCCGAACAGCAGCATCGCCGCCACGCCCAGGTGCGAGCCCGACAGCGACATCAGCCAGAAGGCGATCTTGCGGTCCAGCCGCTGCACGTGCAGCGCCGTGGCCAGCGCGAAGCCGCCGAAGAAAAGAAAGATCACCGGGTCGGCGAAGGCGGCGAAGGCCCGGGCGGTGTTGAAATCCGGAAAGCCCAGCAGCAGCGCGCCCACCGGCACCATCAGCGCCGTCAGCGTGGTGTGCACGGCCTCGGTCAGCCACATGATGGCGATGAACAGCAGCAGCGCCAGGCCTTTCCTGGGTGCGGGCTCGAACGGCATGAGCTGGTAGGCCAGCCAGCTGGCGGCCAGCGCGACGACGAACACGATCAGGCCGCGCCGCACGCGCCCAGGTTCGACACCGGCGGGGCGATTCTCGTCCAGCTCTTCCAGCGGCAGGTCGCTGGCAGGGCGCGCGTCGGGTGCAAGGGGTGAATTCATGCGTGCTTTCCTGTTCTTGTGAAGGCTGCGGCGAGCGCGGGTCGGCGACAATCCGCGGCGCCACGCGGGTGCAGGCCATGATACCGGGGGGGTTTGCGCAGCCCCGCCACGCCATCCACCGCGCGCTCCTGATCCGGCCACGCCATGTTCTACGCCATTCCGCTCGAATCCAAGCCCAGCTGGCGCCACCCGCCGTGGATGACGATGCTGCTGATCCTCATCAACCTGTGGGTGTGGTGGGGCCCGCAGCGGCACGAGGCCGCCGCCGACGAGCGCGCGGCGCGGCATTACCTGACGACGGCACTGCCGCGCATCGAGCTGCCGGCCTTCATCCAGCACCTGGAGAAGATCGACTCGCGCCACCTGGCGGCGGCGCGCATGCTCTACCAGCGCCAGCAATACGAGGATGTGCTGCAGCTGATGCAAAGCGACAGCAGCTTCATGCGCCGGCTGACGGATGGCCGCGTGATCACCGCCACGCATCCCGACCACGCCACCTGGCAGGCCGAACGCAGCGCCTACGAGCAGCTGCGGCCCGCACCCTTCACCGCGCGCTGGTCGCAGGACCACAACGTCGATGCCGAATGGCGCCCGGTCACCTGGGTCACCTCGGCCTTCCTGCACGGCAGCACCGGGCACCTGCTGGGCAACATGCTGTTCCTGTTCCTGTTCGGGTTTTCAGTGGAGCTGGCGCTGGGCAGCGGGCTGTACCTGCTGGCCTACCTGGCGGGCGCGGTGGGTGGCTCGGCCCTGGCGGCCTGGGCCTATGCGGGCATGGGCGGCCTGGGGCTGGGCGCATCGGGCGCGGTGTCGGCGCTGATGGGCATGTACGCGGTGATGTACCGCATGCGGCGCATCCGCTTCTTCTACCAGCTGTTCTTCTATTTCAACTACGTCACCGCGCCGGCGCTGATCCTGCTGCCGGCCTGGATCGCCAACGAGCTGCTGCAGCACTTTGCCGGCGGACGCGGCGTGGCCTACATGGCACACCTGGGCGGCCTGCTGACGGGCGCCCTGCTGATGGCGCTGGCCCTGCGCGCCGGCCGGGTGCGGCAGCAGCCGCTTGAACGGGCCGGCGGCGCGCCCGACGACGGTTTCGACGCCCGGGTGGCCGAGGCCGAGCGCCTGACGGCCGAGATGAAGTTCGACCGCGCCCTGCCCGCCTGGCGCGCTGCGGCGCAGCTGCGGCCGCAGGATGCCGATGTGCTGCGCGCCTGGTTCAACCTGGCCAAGGCGCAGCCGGCCAGCGAGGACTTTCACCGCAGCGCCAAGCTGATCCTGCGCCTGCGCGCGCAGGACCGCGACACGCTGGCACTGCAGCACGCCACCTACCAGACCTACCTGGACAAGGCGCGGCCGCGCATGCAACTGCGGCCGGCCGATCTGCAGAACCTGGTGAAGCGTTTCGTGCGCCTGGGCAGGCTGGAGGATGCCGAGCGGCTGTGCACCGCGCTGCGCGCCATGGCACCCGATCAGGCCGGCCTGCGCGACACGCAGGAACTGCTGGTGAACGGACTGCTGCACGCTGGCCAGCACGAGCGCGCCGCACACTGGAGCGCGGTGCTGAAGGGCATGGGCACGCCGGCCGCGGCCCGGCAGTGATGTTCAGGGCAAGCGCCCTGATTCAGATCTTCCACTTGGCCAGCAGCTTCTCGGGCGTGAGGCTGTCGTAGGCCTCGAAGGGCTGGTGAATCCAGGGGTTGGTCGGCAGGTCTTCCGCCGAGTAGTCGGCGCTGGAGCCGGAGCAGCCCTTGGTCCAGATCACCGCCGTGCGCAGTTCGGTGATGGGCTCGTAGTTGTTGCGCAGGCGGTCCACCACGGCCTGCAGCGTGACCCCGGTGTCGGCCAGGTCATCGACCAGCAGCACCTTGCCGGCAATCTGCCCCTTGGGCGTGGTGATGTAGTGCGCGATGTCCAGATGGCCCTGCTGCGTGCCGGCCTCGGCACGGTAGCTGCTGGTGGACATGATGGCCAGCGGCACGCTGAAGATGCGGCTGAGGATGTCGCCCGGCCGCATGCCGCCGCGCGCCAGGCACAGGATGGTGTCGAACTGCCAGCCGGACTGGTGCACCTTGATCGCCAGCTTCTCGATCAGGTTGTGGTACTCGTCGTAGCTCACGTAGAGGTGCTTGCCATCTTCGGTCAACATCGGGTTTGCTCCTGATCCAATAGCTTATTGCGCAGGCGGGACGGGCGCTAGAGCCCGATTTTCACTAGAAATCTCTAAGCCAGGAACGGGTGCTTGACCATGATCGTGTGGTCGCGGTCCGGGCTGGTCGAGATGACGTGGATCGGCACGCCGGTGACGTGCTCGATGCGCTGCAGGTACAGGCGCGCGTTGACCGGCAGCTTGTCATACTGGGTGACGCCCACGGTGCTGTCGGTCCACCCCTCGATCGTTTCATACACCGGGCGGCAGCGGGCAATCTCGTCCGCACCCATGGGCAGGATGTCGATCAGTTCGCCATCCAGTTCATAGCCGGTGCAGAGCTTGAGTTCCTTGAGTCCGTCCAGCACGTCGAGCTTGGTGATGCACAGGCCCGACAGGCCGTTGACCTGCGCACTGCGCTTGAGCAGCGCGGCATCGAACCAGCCACAACGGCGGCTGCGCCCGGTGGTGACGCCCTTTTCTGCTCCGACGGTGCTCATGTGCCAGCCCGGCGTGCCTTCTTTTTCCCACTCCAGTTCGGTGGGGAACGGCCCGCCGCCGACGCGGGTGCAATAGGCCTTGGTGATGCCCAGGATGTAGTGCAGAATGCCCGGGTTCACGCCGTAGCCGGCCGCGGCATTGCCGGCCACGCAGTTGCTGGACGTCACGTACGGGTCCGTGCCGTGGTGCACGTGCAGCAGGGTTCCCTGGGCGCCTTCGTATAGCAGGTTTGCCCCGTGCT
>RRZU010636761.1_pt1 | contig 15511 bp, 12 predicted proteins | sample 2165561 | NCBI WGS metagenome assembly RRZU01 (sample SAMN10456909, study PRJNA506462) | wastewater metagenome | isolation source: wastewater sludge | place: USA: Moscow, Idaho
CAGGCGATCGAGGCCGCCGGAGCCGATGCCATCAACGTGAGCTGCTACACCGCCGGTTGTATCGAGCCGGGCACCTACGAGCAGGGCTGGAAGGAGTACATGGCCCAGCTCGTCAAGGAGGTTGTCCGTATTCCCGTGATCGCGGTGAACAATGTCAAGGAACCCGCCATAGCCGAACAGCTGCTCACCGACGGCGCCTGTGATTTCGTGGGTGTCGCGCGAGCCCAGCTGGCCGATCCGCAGTGGTCCAACAAGGCACGCCTGGGACACGAGGAGGAGATCTGTCCCTGCATTGGCTGCCTCGCCTGTTTCGCGGAGATCGCCAAACCGAGACGGATCAAGTGTGCGGTCAATCCCAGATGCGGCAGGGAACGGGAATACGCCACGTTACGCGCCGACGGTGGTGGGCGCGTGGTGGCCATCATCGGAGGTGGACCGGCAGGCATGGAGACCGCGCTGGTGTTGGACGAGCGCGGGTTCACGCCGGTGATCTTCGAGGAGCAGTCGCAGTTGGGCGGAGCGCTGTTGATCGCCGAGAGAGGACAGCACAAGCAGCGCATCGGCGCCTACGTCAGATACCTACGACGGCGAATCGAGGATGCGGGTATCACGGTGCATCTCAACACCGCACCCCAGATCGCCGACATCGAAGCACTCGCGCCCTGCGGGGTATTCGTCGCCTGCGGCGCGGCTCCCTATCGTCCGCCCGTGCCGGGCATCGCCGGCCCTCAGGTGTACACCGCCGAAGATGTCCTCCTGGAACGCGCCCACCCCCACGGAAAGGTGGCCATCATCGGCACCGGCATGACCGGGCTTGAGGCTGCAGAGATGTTGATCGGGCACGGCTGCCGGCTCACCCTGGTGGAGATGCTGACCAGAGTGGGTCCGGGCATGCTGCCGATGGTGGTGGATGACATCATGGGCCGCGTCTCGGCAGGCGAGCCCCGCGTGCTCACCGGACACCGACTCGACGAGATCCGCGCCGACAGCGTCCGGCTCACCAGGCTCGCCGACGATACTGCCGAAACGATACCCACAGACTGTGTGGTGTTGGCCGCGGGAGTTCGTCCGCGTTCAGAAGTGACCGACAGATTCGCATCTGCGCTACCGCATGTGTACGTCATCGGCGACGCCGCGCATGGCGGGCGAATTCTTGACGCCACGCAAGATGCCTACGGAAAGGCATCCGTTTTCGATGGAGATGGCCCGTAACAGATACCCGAGGGGGACTGACATGAGGAACGGGAGCTATGTAGTCGACAGATCAACGCTGGCCAGGTTCATGAAAGACGGGGCCATGAACGCCCAGGAAGGCATCTCGCTGATCGGAATCACCGACGATTCCGTCGCCAGATTGCTTCCTCCTCCGCTCACTCTGCTGAACCCGGAGGCGCCCCTTTTCTACGTCTACATCGTCAATATCCGGGAACCCACCTTCGCCCCGTGGTACATGGAGGGCGGCATCGGCCTGATGGCCAAGTACGGCGACACCGCCGGTCTCTACTTCCTCAACCTGCAACTGAGCGGCCCGGGCGCGTTGATGGGAGCCTTCTCCGGACGCGAGACCTCCGGCTTGCCGAAGAAGCTGTGCGAGCGCATCGTCGTGGAGCGGATCGACGATTACGCCCATTGCTTCATCGAACGAAAGGGAATCCGGCTGATTGATGTCGAGTTGGAGGTCGGTCACTACAACGCTCCCCAGACATCCGTGCCGCAGGAATCGTGCCGCAACGGCGAACGCTACGTCGAAGAAGGCATCTGCTTCCTGCACCGCTACTCGATTGATCCGTCCCGCGGATTTGCCGACCTGGGCCTGTACCTGTACGACAGCAGGACCGGCTTCGACGATTGGGAACCCGCGGCGGCCACGATCACGATGCAGCCTTCCATTGACGATCCGTGGGCGGAGGTCCCGGTCAAGTCAGTGCTGTCGGCGGGCTGGATGAAAAGCGATAACTGGATCGAGAAACTGACCAAGGTGTACGACTACCCGGACGACGACGTGGACGAGACCATGCGCTACTTGTTCACCGGTCGATGGGACCACTCGGTGGTCTCGTCTGCACATCAGCGCTACGAATAATCGGCACCATTACGAACCCGGGGGGCGATCAGGATGGAAGGCAATCAGGAGTATTTCAGGGGAAAGCACGTCGTAGTAACCGGCGCGGCCTCGGGCATCGGACTTGCGCTGACCGAGGAGCTGCTTTCCTACGGGGCGGCCAAGGCCGTGGTGGCCGACTTCAATGGGGACGGCCTGGATCGGCAGGCTGCACGACTGTCTCGGGCCTATCCCGGCAGGGTGCTCGGGGTGGTCTGCGATGTCACCAAGGAGGACCAGGTGCAGAACCTGATCAGCCGGGCGGCCGACTTCTCGGACGGTCGGATCGACCTGTTGATCAATAACGCGGGCGCCGGCTTCGGCGGCTGTTTTGTTGAGCCGTCCACCGATTCCGAGATAACCAAGATTCTGCCGGTATCCAGCAACCAGGATTGGGAGAAAGCCTTCGCGCTGAACTTCTATGGTGCCCTGTACGGATGCCGGGCGGTCATACCACTCATGCAGGCTCAAGGCGGCGGGCAGATCGTCAATGTGATTTCCGGGATCGCCTTCTCACCGATGGCCTATCAGACGCGCTATGCCGCCACCAAGGCCGCCCTCAATGCGCTCAGCCTGGCATTGCGCTACGAGTTCTGGGACGACCAGATCAAGGTGTCATCGGCGACACCGGGAACTACTGCGACCGCCATCTGGGGAGATCTCGGTGCACCGGAGTCCGCGCAAACCGCGCAGCAATCCGCTCAACGGATACTCACCGGAGTAGCCAACAACGATCGGCTCATTCTGGGCGACGACGGCGATGTCTCCGGCGCCAATTACTGTTTCAACTCCAATCCTGAGGCCATGGCCGGAAATGACACCTATCTGCTCGACGTGGCACGGACGCGCCGCAGCGGCAAGATGGTGGTCTGACCGGGCAGCGGCTTGTCACCCCAGGGGGTAGAACCGTCATGACAAGACTGGCTTTCGGCCCTGTCAAACAGGGCCAGCTGCCGTACCTGCGCCGATGGTGGCTGTTCGCCATCACCGTTGTGGTCAATGCTGGGATCATCAGCATTTTCGCCTGGAATAAGGTGTTCGGCACCACAGACGTGCTCACCGACACGGCGATCTGCGGCGTCACCACCTCACTGATCACCGTGCCGATCATCGCCGAATGGATTGGACGGATGCGCCGGGCCGGGACCCTGCCGGCCGACGTCCCGCTCAGCGCGTTCATCCAGCGGCTCCCGAGGCGATCATGGCTACTGGCCGCGCTCTTCGCGGTCGTTTTCGGGATTGCGACACCGGTGGCATCGTGGCTACTGCTCAGGATCTATCAGATCGAGGCACTCGAGTTCTACCAGGTGCTCGGTCTGAAGGTCGCGTATTCGCTGATACTGTGCGAGGTGATCAGCCGGTTCGCGGTGTTGCGTTTCATTCAGCCCGATTGCGCGACTCCGGACGATGCACCGGTCCAGACCGGTCAGGACAAGGTGATCAACCCGATGCCGCGGATCAGCTATTTCAACGATCTGCTCAATGACATCAAGGCACAAGCAGGCTTCGGGTTGATCATGGGTTTGATCTTCGGCAGTGTCACCTTCACCGCGGAGAAGGTGATGCTGGTCGCTCCGACATACCTGTCGGGTATTGCCATCACGGCATCCATCACGGCAATGATCGTGTCGCTGTTCTTCATTCCGCCGCTGCACCGGCAGCTGTGGGGGCTGCGGCTGCGCGGTGAAGTCCCCATTGCCGAGGTTCGCAATCGGTGGGTGGCCTGGCTGCCGTCGAATCCGTGGCTGTTCGGCGCGGTGTTGCTGGTTCCTCTGGCCGTCGAGATGTCTGTGGTCTTCTGGGCGGCCCTGAGTTTCATGCGATTCGAGGTGTTGAATTACTTCCAGTTCCTCCTGATCATCGTCTTGCACAACACGCTGCTGTTCAAGGCACTGGTGCCCTTGATCATCCTGCGTGCCATGCAGCCTTCCGACTCCCGGGACAGGAGTGCCGTGCTTGCGTGACCTCACAGCAGGCTCGCCTGGGAATTGCCGGTTATCGTAGGTGTGAAGTTGAACTCACAACCATCTGGGGCAGCGAGGACGAACACCGATGACTGGCACCGACGCGCCGCGGACGCATCCCGCCGATCAGCATGACCTGATCCGGGTACGTGGGGCCCGCGAGAACAATCTGAAGGGCATCGACGCCGACATCGCCAAGCGCCGGTTAACGGTGTTCACGGGCTTGTCCGGATCGGGCAAGAGTTCGCTGGTCTTCGACACCATCGCGGCCGAATCACAGCGGATGATCAACGAGACCTACAGCGCATTCGTCCAGGGATTCATGCCCACCCTGGATCGTCCCGAGGTCGACCAGCTGGACGGCCTGACGACTGCGATCATCGTCGACCAGGAGCGCCTGGGAGCCAACGTGCGCTCTACGCTGGGCACCGCCACGGACGCGAATGCGCTTCTCAGGGTGCTGTTCAGCCGGATCGCGCAGCCGCATATCGGCGGGCCGCAGGCATACTCGTTCAACACGCCGTCGGTATCGGGATCGGGTGCCATCACCGTCCAGAGGGGAGCGGGGAGCAGAGCCGAGAAGCGCACCTACACCCTGGTCGGCGGTATGTGCCCGCGCTGCGAGGGCATGGGCTCGGTCTCCGACCTGGATCTCACCGAGCTCTACGACGACTCCAAGTCGCTCAACGACAATCCCTTCAAGATCCCCGGCTACAGCATGGACGGCTGGTATGGCCGGATCTTCAAGGGCTCCGGTTATCTCGATCCGGACAAGCCCATTCGCAACTACACGAAGCGCGAGCTGCACGATCTGCTCTATCGTGAGCCCACCAAGATCAAGGTCGAGGGCATCAATGTCACCTACGAGGGCCTGATCCCGAAGATCACCAAGTCGATGCTCGCAAAGGACCCGGAGTCAATGCAGCCGCATATCCGGGCCTTCGTCGAGCGCGCGGTGACGTTCCAGACCTGTCCCGAATGCGGCGGCACCAGGCTTGCCGAGCCGGCGCGTTCGTCCAAGATCAAGGGCAGCTCGATCGGGGATGTCTGTGCGATGCAGATCACCGATCTGGCCGACTGGGTGCGCAGTATCGACGAGCCGTCGGTGCAACCGCTGCTGGCCAACCTGCGCCATCTTCTGGATTCGTTCGTGGAGATCGGGCTGGGTTATCTCAGCTTGGACCGTCCATCGGGGACGTTATCCGGGGGAGAGGCGCAACGGACGAAGATGGTCCGCCATCTGGGTTCGTCGCTGACCGATGTCACCTACGTGTTCGATGAGCCGACGGTGGGGCTGCATCCGCACGACATCCAGCGCGCCAACGAACTGCTGCTCCGATTGCGCGACAAGGGAAATACCGTCCTGGTGGTGGAGCACAAGCCGGAGGTGATCGCCATCGCCGACCAGATCATCGACCTGGGTCCCGGGGCCGGTGCGGGCGGCGGTGAGATCGTCTTCCAAGGGACGTTCGACGAGCTGCGGACCAGCGGCACACTCACCGGCCGCCATGTGGACGATCGGGCCAGGCTGAAGCCGCAGGTGCGGCAGGGGAGCGGGGCGCTGGAGATTCGCGGAGCGTCCACCCACAATCTGAAGAACGTCGATGTCGACATTCCGCTGGGTGTGCTGACCGTGGTCACCGGGGTCGCAGGATCCGGCAAGAGCTCGCTCATTCACGGTTCCTTCCATGGACGAGACGGCGTGGTCGAGATCGACCAGAGTCAGATCAAGGGCTCACGACGGTCGAATCCGGCCACCTATACCGGAGCGCTGGATGCCATTCGCAAGACCTTCGCCAAGGTGAACGGCGTGAAGCCGGCCCTGTTCAGCGCGAACTCCGAAGGAGCCTGCCCGGCCTGTAACGGGGCTGGTGTCGTGTACACGGATCTGGGGTTCATGGCGACGGTGGCCAGCCGATGCCAGGAATGCGACGGCAGGCGCTATCAGGCGGCCGTGCTCGAATACCGGGTCGCTGGACGCAATATCGCCGAGGTGCTCGAGATGCCGATGGCACAAGCCCTGGAGTACTTCGCCCAGGGGGAGGCCAAGACCCCGGCGGCGAACAAGATCTTGCAGCATCTGGTGGATGTCGGACTCGGTTACCTGACGCTGGGCCAACCGCTGACCACCTTGTCGGGCGGTGAACGCCAACGGCTGAAGCTGGCCAGCAGAATGGGGGAGAGCGGCGGCGTCTACGTGCTCGACGAGCCCACGTCCGGTCTTCATCTGGCCGATGTGGAGCAGCTGCTCGGCCTGCTCGACAAGCTCGTGGACTCGGGCAAGTCGGTGATCGTGATCGAGCATCACCAGGCGGTGATGGCGCACGCCGACTGGATCATCGACCTGGGGCCCGGCGCCGGTTATGACGGCGGCCGGGTGGTATTCGCCGGCACGCCGGCCCAGCTGGTGGCGGACGCCAAGACACTCACCGGCCAATACCTGGCCCGTTACGTGGCCTGACCCAACGCAGATGGTTGGCAGCTCTACGCTTGCGTCATGAATGACATTGCGTTCGGAATACTCGCCATCGCTGTGGGCTTGCTCTTCTGCTTCTTAGGCGCGACCATGCTCCGGTTGACGATCACCATCTGGGGCGCCTTCGCCGGCTTCTCGTTGGGGGCCGGAGTCATCGCGGGCTGGTTCGGTCAGAGCTTCCTGGCGACCACCGCAGGCTGGGTAGTCGGCCTGATCATGGCCATCGTGTTTGCCTGGCTCGCCTACGCCTACTACGCGGTGGCGGTGCTCATCGCAACCGCCTCGCTGGGCTTCGCGGCGGGTGCCGCGCTGATGGCCGCGCTGGGCGTCACCTGGAACTGGCTGATCATCCTGGTCGCGATCGTCGTCGCGGTCGGTATCGGCGTGGCCGCCCTGACCGTCAACATGCCGGCAGTGCTACTGATCGTGTTGTCCACGTTGGGTGGTGCCTCGGTCGCCGTGAGCGGTCTGATGCTGGTGCTCGGCGTTCTCACCATCGCCGACCTCACCGATCCGGCGGTCACCGCCAATCCGGCGCACGGCTGGTGGTGGACCGTGGTGTACATCGTCTTGGCGGTGCTCGGCGTCACCGTCCAGACTCGCAAGTCGCGCAGATGGCAGAGCGACGCCTGGGCGCACTGATCGCTTCGCTGTGTCGTAACGCCTCGTTGTGGTAGGTGTCCGATAAGCCACATTATGTCAAATAGCGTTTGTTGGACGATATACCCCTGGACGGTATCTGAATCAGTGCACTTCCCCGCCGCTGAGAAGCTAGCGCCTTCCTGACGGAATCAACCGAGCCGAGTTCAAGATGAACGCCGACTCACTGCCGACGTGGACGACAGCAGCTGCCAGCGGGCCGAGCACGCCGGTGGCCGCCATCGCCATGCCGATCAGATCGACGGCGATGGTTCCCACGAAGTTCGTCATGATGATGCCGCGGGTGCGACGCGCTGTGTGGATCGCCTGAGTGAGATCGCCCAGATCCGAACTCACCAGCACCACATCGGCGCTCTCGCGCGCAACATGGGTGCCGTTGCCCATCGCGATGCCGACATTGGCCTGCATGAGGGCGGGCGCGTCGTTGATGCCGTCGCCAACCATCGCAACTGTGCTACCCGATGCGCGCAGTCGCTCGACCAGATCGACCTTCCCGGCCGGCAGCAGCCCGGCATGCACCTCGTCGATGCCCAGGCGCCGGGCCACGGCCTCGGCGCTCGGCTGCGAATCTCCGGTCATCATGATGACCCGCAGCCCCAGCTTGCGCAGGTCAGCCACACACGCTGCCGCCGAATCCCGCACCTCATCGGCAAGCTCGATCGTGCCCGCATACGAGCCGTCGATCGATACGTGAACCATGGTGCCCTGTCCCTGGCTCACCGGCGCGGCCGGCGCAGGCACCAGGGCCGTCGTCCCGGCCAGCACGCGGTGGCCGTCGACCAGCGCCGAGACGCCCTGGCCCGGTCGATACTCGAATTCGGACGGCGCGCCGGGCTGAAGACCTCGTTCGCGCGCGTGACCGACGATCGCCTGCCCGATCGGATGCTCCGAATACGACTCCGCCGAGGCAACCGCAGCGAGCAGATGATCGCCATCGACTCCCTCACTTGCAGTGACGGCGGTGACCGCGGGCTCGCCCTTGGTCAGCGTCCCGGTCTTGTCGAAGACCACGACCCGCACTGCGGACAACTCCTCCAGATGGCTGCCGTCCTTGATGAAGGTACCGGCGCGCGCGGTCTGCCCGATCGCACCCAGCAGGGCCAGCGGCGTACCCGCCGCTACCCCGCACGCCCCCGCCACGATGATCACCGAGATGGTGGCCGTGAGATCACGGGTGATCAGATAGGTCAGCGCGGCACCACCGAGCGCCAGATACACCAGCCAGCCCGCGAGCCGATCGGCAAGCCGCTGAATCGGCGCCTGGGAATTCTGCGCCGCGCTGATTGCCGCGACGATCTGCCCGTACGAGGACTCCGCGCCGACCCGCTCGGCACGCAGCGCGACGGCTCCACTGTGATTGACCGAGCCCGCATAGACCTGACTGCCCTCCGAGACGTCAACCGGCAGCGGTTCTCCGGTGATCCGTGACTCGTCGACGCTGGAATTGCCCTCCAACACCACCCCGTCCACCGGGATACGTCCGCCGGGCAGCACCATGACGACGTCTCCCACCGCCAGCTCATCGCGGTGCACGCTGCGCAGCTGACCATCGCGACGCACCTGCACCGAATCAGGCAGGAAGTTCATCAACTCGCCCAGGGCGTCGCGCCCGCGATCCATCGAGAGATCCTCCAAGATCTCGGCAGCCAGCACGAAGACCGTGATGACCAGCGCGGTCACCCACTCGCCTATCGCAGCGGCCGCCACCAGCGCGATGAACATCGACAGCTCCATGCTCATCCGACGCGCCCGCAGCGCCGCCCAAACCTCGACGACGATCGGCCAGCAGCCGATCACCAGGCCGACCGCCGCCAATGGCGCACTGATCCACCACGGCGCCTGCAGCCAGGACGCAACGAGCACCACCACCGCCAGACCGCCCACCACACCCAGACGGACGAGATCCTCGCGGTCGATCCGCTGCCACAGCTCGCCGGCACTTCGCGGCTGGTACTCGGTTACCACACTCCCCTGCTCAACCTCCTCGGTCTGCTGCAAGGATGCTGCCGGTTTGATCATGCCCCATGCATAGCACCATCAGCGCCCGATCCGGACGCATTCCGAAATCAATAAGTAACGAAAATGTAGCCCGCGACACATGCACATCTGTTCAGATGTTGCGATAATGGAGACGTGCAGATGCCCCAGACGGACGAGATCGCCAGGGTGGCAGCGCTCTTCAAGCTGATGAGCGACCCCACCCGCACCCGGCTGCTCTACGCGCTGCTGGAGGCCGGCGAACTGTACGTCAGCGATCTCGCCGCCACCACCGGCACCAGTGAATCCACCGTCTCTCAGGCGCTGCGCATGCTGCGGGCTTCCGGGATCGTGACCGGTCGTCGCGATGGACGCAAGATCTGGTACCGGCTTTCCGACGAGCACGTCCGCGAGTTGCTCAATGTCACTTTGGAGCACACCCACCACCACCCCGGAGATGAGGATCCAGCATGAGTGGTCACCATCACTCCTCCTCCCACGCGGTCTCGGCAGCGGGCAAACACCGCTCGAGGCTGGCCATCACCTTTGCGCTGGTTGCCGGTTTCTTCGCCGTCGAGCTGATCGCTGCGCTCAGGTCAGGCTCGCTGGCATTGCTCGGCGATGCGGGCCACATGGCCGCCGACGTGACAGCACTGGGCGCCGCACTTCTGGCGCTGCATCTGGCGCCTCTGCGTGACAAGCGCGGACGCCGCACCTTCGGCAACTACCGGGTTGAGGTCTTCGCGTCCGGCCTTGCCGTGCTCATCATGCTCGGGGTGGCGATCTTCATCACGGTCGAAGCGATCGGCCGCTTCGGCAGCGCTGTCGAGCCGGCCTCCGGAATCATGCTGGCCGTCGGCATCCTCGGACTTGTCATCAACGTTGTCAGCATGCTGCTGCTGCGCCGGGGATCGTCCGAGAGCCTGAACGTCAAGGGCGCCTACCTGGAGGTGCTCGCTGACGCCCTTGGTTCGATCGGTGTCATCGCGGCCGCCGTGCTTGTTTCGGTCACCGGCAGCCCCTGGTGGGATACCGTCATCGCTCTGGGTATCGCCGCGTTCATCGCGGTGCGAGCCGTGATGCTCGGTCTTGAGGTACTGCGCGTGCTCGCGGAGTGCGCTCCCCCGGGCATCGAACCGGCTGAGATCCAGGTCGCCCTCGAAGACATCCCCGGAATGCTGGAGGTGCACGATCTGCATGTCTGGCAGCTGACATCCGGCATGAACGTCGCCTCCGCTCACATCGTCACCAGCGCGCCCGATACGATGCTCGCCGCCCAGCACCTGCTGCGCGACGACTTCGGCATCGCTCATGTGACCTTGCAGACCGAGTCGGCCAACCGTCGCGAGTGCGATCACACGGATTGGTGAGCCTGGCACGGAACTGACAGCAACTCCCTACCCTGCCTATGGGTTCGGCGGCTACCCTCGATGTCGTAGGGGCTGACGAAAGGGCACCAATCCATGCGAACCATACCGAGGCTCACTCGGGCATACCGCAACGCCAAGGTCGTCGAGATCGACTCGTCCTCCAAAATCATCATCTTCAGCGACTCGCACCGAGGCGACGGAAGCCTGGCCGACGAGTTCCACAAAGACCGCGACATCTTCGAAGCAGCGCTGCAGCACTACCTGGACGAGGGCTACACGCTCATCGAAGCCGGCGACAACGACGAACTGTGGGAATACCCGAAGTTCCATCACATCATCAAAGCGAACCCTGAAGTGTTCGCCCTGCTGCGCAAGTTCCATACCAAGGGCCGTTACATGCGCATCTACGGCAATCACGACATGCAGCTGCGCGATCCCGAATATGTCCGCCATCACCTCTATCTGCGTCTCAACCACGTCACCGGACGTGCGGAACCGCTTTTCGACGGACTGAAGGTCGAGGAGGCGGTGCTGCTGCGCCACAAGGCGTCAGGGCAAGAGATCTTGACCGTGCACGGCCATCAGGGCGATTTCTCCAACGACCAGGCATGGCGTGGGTCGATGTTCACCTTCCGCATCTTCTGGCGGCACCTGCACGCGCTGGGCATCCACAGCCCCTCCAGCCCGACCCGCAACAGCTTCCAGCGCCACAAGGTGGAACGCAACTATGTGCGCTGGATCCTCCAACACGGCACGGCGCTGATCTGCGGTCACACCCACCGCGAACGCTTCCCGCTCGGAGAGGATGCGCCCTACTTCAACTCCGGCGCCTGTGTCTTCCCCGACTACATCACCGGCTTGGAGATCGCCAACGACTCCATCAGCCTGGTGGGTTGGCAGGTCGTTCCCGATGCCAACGGCTATCTCCATGTTGCGCCCAAGGTATTGGCAGGACCACGGCCCCTCGACGACTTCCACCTGCGTCCCGATCCCAAGCCGCATCGTCGCCCGAACCGCTCGATGGACCAATCGCGCAAGGTCGAGCAAGCATCCAGTCACCCGAGTCTGCTCTGACGGACCCTACTCGTCGGCCGAAGGCAGGCTGCGCAGCAATTGGCGGCGCTTGCGGATCACCATGATGCCCGCATAGACCCAGACCACAAGCTGAGCGGACATCGCGACACGGAAATCGTCCGCGCTCGGGTTCGGACCGCCCAGGATACTGAGCAGCACGCCGATCGCCGCGACCACCACCAGGCCCGCCGAGAAGCCGCCGACAATGGTCACGCCCGTCGCGGTGCCGATCCGGTGGGCGGGCACATGGCTGCGGTTGATGTCGAACGCGATGTTGGACGCGGGAGCGTCGGCTCCGATGGTGATGAGTAGCAGCACCAGCAGCCAGTGCGGAGCGTATCCGGGCCACACCAGAGCCGACGTCCACACCACCGCGCTCAGCCCGACGATGCCCAGGGCGAGAAAAGTCCGCCGCGCGGCGAAGCGCCGGGTCAGCATCCCGGTCAGCGGGCCGACGATCATGCTCGCGATCACGAACACCGTGAACAGGCTTCCGGCCTGCGCATCGGTAAGGCCCTGCGCCTGGGTGAGGTACGGGAAGCCCCACAAGAAGGTGAAGGCGATCGGCGCCGAGGCGGCCAGCATGTGGATGAAGAAAGCCAGCTGCGCGGCCGGCATCGCGAGCACCTCACCTACGCCCGCGAACAGACCGCCGCTGCCTCGGGAGGTCACGACCAGCCCCGGCGGCGCATCGCGCACCACCAGAACGGCGATCAACAGGCCCGCGAAACAGCTCGCCGCCACGGTCAGAAAGGCCGTCGTCCAGCCCCAATTGCTCAAGATCATCACCAGCGGCACCGCCGACAACCATTGACCGGCCTGGCCGGCCGCGGCCGTGACCTGGGTGAGCACCGGAATCTTGCGCGGCGGGAACCAGAGCAGGATCAACCTGATCGCCGAGGAGAAGATCAGCGCGTCTCCCCCGCCGATGAACACCCGGGCGACCAGCCCCAAGGGGAACGAGGTCGCGAAGGCCAGGACGACCTGCCCGGCCGTCATCACCCCAAGACCGATGGCCAGCACATTTCGGCTGCCCAGCCGGTCGAGCACCGCGCCGGCGGGAATCTGCATGGCCGCATATACGCCTGCCTGGACGATGACGAACATACTCATCGCCCCGACCGGAGCAGAGAACTGCTCGGCGGCAGGGATAGCGGCGACCCCGAACGAGGTTCGGGAGAACATTGCGGCGATGAAGGCGAGAGTTCCCGCCGCCCAGACGCTCCAGGCTCGCCAACCGCCCACCTGGGCCTGGGTCATGGGCGTCCGGCTTTCCGTTTCATCAGCGTTTCTTGTACAGCGATTTCGATTGGTAGATCGGCTCGCAGGTCACCTGCACGCCGAGATTCCGGAAGATTCCCTCGTCGACCGATCCGAGGATCACTGTGGAATGCACATCGCAGCCACGCAATTGCGACAGTTCGGCCAGTGTTCGCCGGGCATTCTCGTCCGAGTTCGCACTCACCGACAGCGCGATCAGCACCTCGTCGGTGTGCAGTCGCGGATTGCGGCTGCCCAGATGCCTGGTCTTCAGCGTCTGAATCGGTTCGATGGTCTGCGGTGCGAGCAGCTTCACCTCCGGATCGATGCCGGCGAGCGCCTTGAGGGCGTCCAGCAGCATCGCCGAGCAGGCGCCCAGTAGCGGCGAGGTCTTGCCGGTGATGATGCGCCCGTCGGGAAGTTCGATGGCCGCTGCCGGGTTCTTGGTGCGTTTCTCGACGTCCAGCGCCGGCGTCACCACCGGACGATCGTGCTTGGTCAGGCCCAGTCCGCTCATCAGCAAGGCAATCGAATCGGACTGGGTGGGTTCCAGCTCGTCGCGACGTTCGGTCACCAGCGCCTTGTAGTAGCGGCGGATGATCTCCTGCTTGGACGCCTCGCGGCAGACCTGGTCATCGCTGATGCACAGGCCGGCCATGTTGACACCCATGTCGGTGGGCGATTTGTAGGGCGAACGTCCCAGTATCTGCTCGAAAAGCCGGCTGAGCACGGGAAAGACTTCGACATCACGGTTGTAGTTGACCACCTGCTCGCCGTACGCGGCAAGGTGGAACGGGTCGATCACGTTGACATCGTCCAAGTCGGCGGTGGCCGCCTCGTAGGCCATGTTGACCGGGTGGTCGAGCGGCAGATTCCAGATCGGGAAGGTCTCGAACTTGGCATAGCCCGACGTGATGCCGCGCTTGTAGTCGTGGTACAGCTGCGACAGGCAGGTCGCCATCTTGCCGCTGCCCGGCCCCGGCGCGGTCACCACCACCAGATCACGGGTGGTGGTGATGTACTCGTTGCGTCCATAGCCGTCGTCACTGACGATCAGTGAGACGTCGTTGGGATAGCCCTTGATCGGATAGTGCTTGTAGACCTTCAGGCCACCTCGCTCCAGCTTGCGCTTGAAGCGGCGGGCCTGTGGGTTGCTCTCGGTGACATGGGAGATCACCACCGAACTCACGTACAGACCGTAGGAGCGGAACGCATCGATCAGCCGCAGCACATCCGCCTCGTACGAGATGCCCAGATCGGCGCGCACCTTGTTGCGTGCCAGGTCTAGTGCGCTGACCACGACCACGACTTCGAGTTCGTCAGCCAGCGCTTCCAGCATGACGATCTTGTTGTCGGGGCTGAACCCGGGCAGCACTCGCGAGGCGTGCAAGTCGTCGAACAGTTTGCCACCGAACTCCAGGTACAGCTTGCCGCCGAATTCGTTCCGCCTGGCCACGATCTGTTCGGTCTGAAGGGCAATGTACTTGTCTCGATCGAAGCCTACGGCGTGCATTGCCCTCCCCGGTGAACGCGTCAACGGGCAGATCATAGCCGGTACCGAACGGTGGGGTCTTGTTCAGGCTCGGCACCGGGTCGCTGAACCGATGCCGTTCTCATCCTTATCCCCTAGTCCTTCCCAAACGCGTCGAGCCGCTAGCATGGCGAGGAAGCCGACCAAGACATGAGAATCGACGCGCTCACGACCACTGACCGCATCGTCATGGCGACGTTGGGAGGAAACGATGAAGGCACCGGCTATGGCGAAAAAGATCTCGTTCCGCTCGATGGTTATCGTGCTCGTTGTCGGTCTGATCCTTGGGGTAGGGCTGACGCTTTGGGTAACCAAACCGTTCTCAGCGACCGCTGCGTTCGACCACCAGCCGAAGAGCCGGACCAGCGAAGTCGTCAATGCGGTCACCCGTGAGCAGCAAGTAGTGCTCTTGAGTCTGGGTATCCAAGGCATCTCGCAGAAAAGCGACTCGAGCACCTTCTTCGGTGTCCATGTCCCGGGTAGTTCCCGGGCGACTTTTCTCATGTATTCCTTCGATGCGAAGCTCGGCATCGACGGGAAACAGGTAAAGGTCGAGGAGATCGGTCAGGACGAGTACGAGGTGAAGATTCCTGAGTTCATCTTCATCGGCCACAGCAATGAAGAGTTCACACTTGCCGCAGAGAACAACGGCGCCCTCAGCTGGGTGACTCCCGAAATAGATCCCGTCGAGTTGATCAATGGTGTTCTGAGCGACGATTCCGAGGCGCAGTACATAGCCTCCAACGAGGAGATCCTGCGGAGCCAGACTCAGGCCTTCTATTCGTCCATAGTGACTGCCATCGATCCTGACCTCACCCTGCATTTCGACTTCGCGGGCGACCAAGGTTGAGCTCCTGCTGGGGCCAACGGTGGCTCGAGCAAGCCATTTCTTCGTGGGGTGAGGAAGCTCAACCGGTCACACACCAGCGGCCAGAGCCAGCTGAGTAGAAAGCCGAAAGACCTGACGAAGTGGTTGTTCTTCGGCTCGATGAGTCTTGTCGGGTCCGTCTTGCCTCACGTCGAGATGTCCGGATAGCTCACGCGGCGGGGCGGGTGCCGAGCGTTCTTGCTGATGCAAGTTCGATGAGCTGTTGCTAG
>RRZU013094153.1_pt1 | contig 15504 bp, 18 predicted proteins | sample 2165561 | NCBI WGS metagenome assembly RRZU01 (sample SAMN10456909, study PRJNA506462) | wastewater metagenome | isolation source: wastewater sludge | place: USA: Moscow, Idaho
AAGCAAAAACAAAACTATCAGCCCCATCGGAGAAAAACCCCCTGGGCGGCGACTACTGGCGCCAGGCCGTATTTTATAAATTACTGGTTGACCATTACCCACAAAAAGACTGGAAAGTGGTGAGCACGGAATTTGATTTCATAGAACCCGATAAAAAGAAACAGTATAAGAAAGAAAAACTGGTCATCAGTCCGGCTGATATCACCACCGTTACACAACAGATCAAATCTACCTGGCAGAAAATTCAGGACAGGGAATTCTACATCGGGTGCGGGGATAAGGACTGCCACTGGTGCAGCTTTGTCAAAACCAACCAGCTGGCCATTACCCTGCATGAAACCGGGGGCGATGAGGAAGAATGATCTTTGTTTGCCAATGATGCCGGCATTCTTTTCGCTCCTTTGTAGTTTTAACTTTTAACTTCTTTGCCATTTATTAACTTCACGCCCGAATCAGCTTTGAACCCATTCCGACATATCGCCTTCCTGTTTTTTGCCCTCCTGTCTGCCGCATGCCTCTCCATTTTCATGGGCGGTTGTGCACAGATCGGCGCCCCAACCGGTGGCGTACGGGACAGCCTGGCGCCTGTTCTGGTAAAAGCCAGTCCGGAATTGGAAAAAACCCGGTTTACCGGCAACAAGATCACCCTCTACTTCAATGAATATGTTGAATTACAGGACCTGCAGAACAACCTGTTGATCTCGCCCGTGCAAAAAAATATGCCGCAGATCAGCAGCAACCTGCGCATGGTAACCATCAAACTAAAAGATACGCTACAGCCCAACAGCACTTATTACATCCAGTTTGGCAATGCCATCCGGGATGTCAACGAAGGCAACGTGGCCAAAGACTTCAGCTACGTATTTTCAACAGGCGACCATATTGATTCGATGACCTTGTCGGGCCGCGTACTCATGGCAGAAACAGGCAAGGCCGACAGCACCCTGCTGGTCCTTCTCTACCGCGATTCACCCGACAGTGCGGTACAAACCCGCAAACCGGATTATGCAACCCGTGTCAAAAGCGATGGCAGCTTCAGCTTCAGCTACCTGCCGGACGCTAACGTAAAAGTATACGCGCTTAAGGACGGCGATGGAAGCAAAACATATAATTCATCCACAGAAATATTTGCGTTTGCCGACTCCGGCTTTCAAACCGGGCGTAACCCCAGATCCGTCAGGCTCTATGCCTACGCAAAAGAAAAATCGGGCAACAAGCCTACCAGCGCTCCCAAAGTGCTCGTGGAAAAAAAGCTCAAGTACACAACCAGCGCACAAAGCAGGCAACAGGATATCCTAACCGACTTCCAGGCAGACTTTAATAATAAACTGAAAGAACTGGACAGCAGCCAAATCAGCCTGTCCGACACCAATTTCAACAAGCTCCCGACCTCGGGCATAACGCTGGACAGTACCCGAAAACGACTCAATATGAAGGTCAACTGGCAACCCGACCAGGACTATATCATTATCCTAGGCAGCCTGGCATTCAAAGACACCATTGGAAACACACTGGCCAAACCGGATACCATTCGTTTCCGGACCAAAAAAACCACGGACTACGGGCGGGTGGTGCTGCGCTTCCGCAACCTCGACCTGTCGAAGAACCCGCTCATACAACTGATACAGGGCGAAGAGATCAGGTTGAGCTCCCCCATTACGTCATCCGAATGGAAAAACGACCTCATCATACCGGGCGAATACGAGATGCGCATTGTATTTGATGATAACCGGAATGGCCGCTGGGACCCCGGGGATTATAAAACCCGCACACAACCGGAACTCGCCAATGCCCTCGAACAGAAACTGGGCGTACGGGCAGATTGGGACAATGAACGGGAGATCGAGCTTTGATCCCACTCATAAAAATCCATCCGGTTTGCTTTCCAACAACCGCCGAATGCCTAATTTTACGCCATGATCTTTTCCTCTAGCTTATTGGAAAATGCGGTAAATGAATTCGCCAGGCTCCCGGGTATCGGTAAAAAGACCGCCCTGCGACTGGTGCTGCACCTGGTCAAACAAGACCCCGACATGGTGGCAAAATTCACGCAATCCGTAGCTTCCATGCGTAACGAGATCAGGTTCTGCAAAAAGTGTTTTAACATCTCCGATAACGAACTCTGCAATATCTGCAGCAACAGCATGCGCCGTCACGATACCATATGCGTGGTCGAAAATATCCGGGACGTGATCGCCATCGAAAGCACCCAGCAATATAACGGCGTGTACCATGTACTGGGCGGCATCATTTCTCCGCTGGACGGCATCGGCCCCGAACAACTCAACATCGAACAATTGGTCAGCCGGGTATCTGCGGAAGAAACGCAGGAGATCATCTTCGCGCTCAATCCCAATATCCAGGGCGATACCACGGTTTACTTCATCGGTCGTAAACTAAAAGACCTGCCCGTCAGGATCACCACCATTGCCCGTGGCATCTCCTTTGGAGGCGAACTGGAATATGCCGATGAAATGACCCTTGGAAAAAGCATCAGTAACCGCATACCGGTTGAACACTATATCAACCCGGTGGGATAATTTTCAACAGCAGGCATCCATTTTACCCCGCACAACGATAGTAACAACAGACGTAAGAGCGCACTATTCCCACTAATGGACAGAAAAAAAACAGGGCTAATCTTCCTCCTGCTCGTATTATCGGTACTGGCCGTCGGATATTATCAATATAACCGGGGGCCGGTGGATATCGAACATTCCGATGCCCTGTCGACCGATGCCCAAACGCTATATTTATCTTTTAGCCGGGATTCAGCCCAGGCCAATCGATCATATTCCGGAAAAGTGATCAAACTGACCGGGATGGTGGAATCTGTTACAACCAATGCCCGGCAAAAACAAGTGATTTTACTGGCCAGTGGTTACCCGGGGGCCAGCATCAACTGTACAATGGAAAAACCAGGGCAGCAAGTTCGGGCCGGACAGCCGGTCTTCATCAAAGGCATCGTGACCGGTTTAGGAGAAAGCGATCCCATGCTGGGTTTAGCGGCAGATGTATATATGGACCGTTGCTACCTTCAAACACATTAACCAACCCCGGTAACAAGCTGACCAAATAAAAAAATATGAAAATCACAGGATGGATTTTTCTGATGCTGGCTTTTAGCACATATACCTACGCACAGAAATACTATACCAAAAACGGGTTCATCTCATTTCACTCCAACACGTCGCTTGAGAAGATTGAGGCGGAGAACAACCAGGTGACCAGTGTCCTGGATACAAAAACCGGGGATCTGCAATTCTCCCTGCCCATCCGTGGTTTCCGTTTCAAAAAATCGCTTATGGAGGAACATTTTAATGAAAACTACCTGGAGAACGATAAATTTCCCAAAGCACAGTTCAAGGGCGTCATAACAAACTGGACCGGCATCAACCTGCAGGCGGATGGGAAATACCCGGTCAAGGTCAGCGGGCAACTCAGCATGCACGGAAAAACACAAGAGGTACAGATCAGCGGAACCCTCCTCATTGCGGCCGGGAAGATCACCGGCCAATCCACCTTTACCGTAAAACTGGCAGATTATCAGATCGAAGTGCCCAGACTTGTCAAAAATAACATCTCAGAAACCATTGAGATCAGGGTAAACTGCCTGTACGACCATTCCCTGTAGTATCTATCCCTTTTTGCATTTTAGCAATTCTATAGTAGCTTTGCACCGTTGCAGGGGCGGATTTGTTTATTGTTCACCCCCTGCGGAAAAAAACCTGAACTAATAAACGACTGGCCTCTCCTCCTCTTCCCGGGATTTGTTCATCGTTTATTTCATGGTTCCATTCATCACGGTCAGCATTCCGTCATGTCTTGCATGCAGACGGGCAAAACAGGATTTATATGACAGACATCAGGCAAATACTCAACCAACGCATTATGATCATCGATGGCGCCATGGGCACGATGATCCAACGTCGCAAACTGGAAGAATCCGATTACCGCGGAGACCGGTTTAAAGACTGGCATACGGACGTTAAAGGCAATAATGACTTGCTTAGTATCACGCAACCGGGCATTATTGAAGCGATCCACAAAGAATATCTTGATGCCGGGGCGGATATCATTGAAACCAATACGTTCAGCAGCACCAGTATTGCCCAGGCCGATTATGATATGCAGAAACTGGCTTATGAACTGAATGTGGCATCGGCGCGTTGTGCACGAAATGCCGCTGATGAATACACGAAAAAGGACCCTTCAAAACCACGCTTTGTTGCCGGCGCCATCGGCCCGCTGAATAAAACCCTTTCCCTTTCGCCCGACGTGAACAATCCCGGATACCGGGCCGTGACCTTTGATGAAGTGGAAATGGCATATACCGAACAGATAAAAGGGCTCGTGGATGGCGGCGCAGATATCCTGCTCATTGAAACCATATTTGATACGCTGAATGCCAAAGCGGCGATACGCGCCATCAAGCGGTACTTCCGTGAGAGCGGTCAGCCCGAATTGCCGATCATGATCAGCGGCACCATCACGGATGCCAGCGGCCGTACGTTATCGGGTCAAACGCTGGAAGCATTTTATCACTCCGTCGTACATGCGCAACCGTTAAGCATTGGCCTTAATTGCGCCCTGGGTGCACGGGAGATGAGGCCGCACATTGAAGAATTATCAGAACTCGCCGCCTGCTATACGTCGGCCTACCCGAATGCCGGCCTTCCCAACGCCTTTGGCGAATATGATGAACAGCCCGCCGATACGGCGCATATCATTGAAGAATGGGCCAGGGAAGGATTTGTAAACATTGTTGGCGGGTGCTGCGGGACGACGCCTGACCATATCAGGCATATTGCGGAGGAAGTGAAAAAATTCAAGCCCCGTATGCTACCTGTAAAGGATACGGTACTGGAGGAAGAGGAATGATATATCAGAACAGATTTTTATAACTGAGAGAAGGATATGTTGCCATCAGCAGTTAGCTTGATCCAACAAGTGATGCAGAGTAACAAACGGTCTAAGTGTTTTAAAATAGCAGCATGAAGTCAGAACCCATACACATCAAACCATACCTCCGCCTGGCCGGGCTGGAGCCTTTGGTCATCAGGCCCGAAACAAATTTTGTCAACGTCGGGGAGCGGACGAATGTAACGGGCAGTAAAAAGTTTGCCCGTTTGGTGCGCGAAGGACAATATGAGGAAGCACTCTCTGTCGCCCGTCAACAGGTGGAAAACGGGGCACAAATACTGGATGTGAATATGGATGACGCCCTGCTTGATGGCGTCAATGCCATGACAACATTCCTGAACCTTCTCCAGTCGGAACCTGATATCGCCCGCATACCGATCATGATCGACAGCAGCAAATTCGAGATCATAGAAGCCGGGCTCAAATGCGTACAGGGAAAATGCATCGTAAACTCCATCTCACTGAAAGAAGGAGAGCAGAAATTCATCGAGCAGGCGCATGTCTGCAGGGATTTTGGCGCCTCAGTGATCGTCATGGCCTTTGATGAAGACGGACAGGCAGATACGAAAGACAGAAAAGTAGCCATTTGTCAGCGTGCCTACAAAATACTCACTGAACAGGTTGGATATGCTCCCCAGGACATCATTTTCGACCCCAACATCTTTGCGATAGCCACCGGAATAGAGGAACATAATAATTATGCGATCGATTTTATCGAGGCAACCCGCGAGATCAAAAGGCTCATGCCACTCACCAAGGTCAGCGGCGGCGTCAGCAATGTTTCATTCTCCTTCCGTGGAAACGACCATGTACGGGAAGCGATCCACAGCGTATTCCTCTATTATGCCATACGCGCCGGCATGGATATGGGCATTGTAAATGCGGGACAGTTGGTTGTGTATGACGAGATTGAACCTACATTAAAGCAGCTATGCGAAGACGTTATTCTGAACCGTCATAACGACAATAATGAAGCCACGGAAAAACTGATCGGTTTTGCAGAAACCGTCAAATCAAAAGGGAAAGAAACGGTCAGGGATGAAAGCTGGCGAAACAGCCCTGTAGAAAAAAGGATCGAACACGCACTCATCAACGGCATTACCGAATACATAGATGCGGACACGGAAGAGGCCAGGCTCAAGTATCCCCGCCCGCTTGATGTGATCGAAGGCCCGCTGATGGACGGTATGAACATCGTGGGCGATCTGTTCGGCTCTGGAAAAATGTTCCTCCCGCAGGTTGTTAAGAGCGCCCGTGTGATGAAAAAGGCCGTTGCCGTTCTCACACCTTACATTGAGCAGGAAAAATCAGACAGGATCAGCCAGGGACACAGCGCCGATGAAAAAGGACCCGGAAAAATATTGCTGGCGACCGTTAAAGGCGACGTACATGATATTGGTAAAAACATCGTTGGCGTTGTACTCGGATGCAACGGATATGAGATCATCGACCTGGGTGTGATGGTTCCGGCCGACAGGATCCTGCAGGAAGCGGTAAAACATAAAGCGGATATCATCGGGCTTAGCGGCCTGATCACGCCATCACTGGATGAAATGGTGCACATAGCGCGTGAAATGCGCAGGTTGAATATGAAAACACCATTGCTGATCGGGGGAGCCACCACCAGCCGCACCCACACGGCCGTGAGGATCGCCACAGAATATGATGGAGGGGTCGTCCACGTTCTCGATGCCTCACGTAGTGTAACCGTTGCCGGTAGCCTGTTGAACCCGGTACAAAAAACCACATTACTCAACAGCACGGCGGAGGAATACGATAAAATACGCAGCGATTTCGGGAACAGGAAATCAGGAAAAACGCTGCTTTCATATAAAGAGGCGGTCGGTCATGCCTTTCACGCCGATTGGTCAGCTTACCTCCCCGCCAAGCCATCCTATACCGGTTCAAAGGTTTTTGACGATTACCCGCTTGCCGATATTGCCCGCTATATCGACTGGCAGCCCTTTTTCATTGCCTGGGAGATGCACGGTAAATTTCCGGCCATACTGGACGACAAGATCATCGGGCAGGAAGCTACCAAACTGTATCATGATGCCAGGAAACTACTCGATCAGATAATCAGTGAAAAATGGCTTACCGCCCGTGGGGTTGCAGGCTTCTGGCCGGCGAACCGCAGCGCACCCGACACGATTACCCTTCAAACTTCCGATGGACCCGTACAGCTTGAATGCATCCGTCAGCAATCAAAAAAAGCGGCCGGACAACCCAACCTGTCCTTAGCCGACTTCATCATGCCCGCAGGTGATGCAAGTGATTATATGGGCGCATTTTCCGTTACGATACAGGGTATTGAACAGCATATCAGCCGGTTTGAGAAAAACCATGATGACTATAATAAGATCATGCTTCAGGCACTGGCCGACAGGCTCGCAGAGGCCTTTGCCGAACTACTGCATGAGGAAACCAGGAAAAAACTCTGGGGATATGATTCATTGGAATCACTATCCAACGAAGACCTTATCCGTGAATCATACCGTGGCATACGACCGGCACCCGGCTATCCGGCCTGCCCGGACCATACTGAAAAGAACAAACTCTTCAGGCTCCTTGGCGGTGAAAAATCGACCGGCATAACGTTGACCGAATCGCTGGCCATGTACCCGGCCTCATCTGTTTGTGGCTGGTATATCGCGCATCCCGACAGTAAATATTTTGGTGTCGGAAAGATCAGTAATGACCAGTTAGAGGATTATGCCCGGAGAAAAGGAATGGATACCGGTGAAGCCAGGAAATGGTTGAATCCGATTTTGGAGGACTGATTTTATGATAACCCTGTCAGGGTTTAAACCCTGACAGGGTTATTCACTCAATTTCTTCAGTAAGTTTGCTGCCAAATCAGGCAAATGCGCATCATCTCATACAACGTCAATGGTATACGGGCAGCTATCAAAAAAGGTTTTATCGACTGGCTGAAAACCGATCCGGCCGACATCATCTGCTTACAGGAAACGAAAGCAAATAGTCATGAAGTGAATATGTCGGAGATCGAAAAACTCGGCTATCATCACTATTGGTTCAGCGCCCAAAAAAAAGGGTATAGCGGCGTGGCCGTTTTCACCAAGATCAAACCCGTTGAAGTGATCACGGGCAATGGACACACGGCCAGTGATGATGAAGGCCGGGTAATTCAGCTTGATTTTGGTAAGTTCAGGCTTATCAACGCCTATTTCCCTTCGGGCACCAGCGGCGATATCAGGCAGGACTTCAAATATGCCTGACTGGATGAATTATTCAGCTGGCTGGAAAAACAGAAAAAAAAATACCCCAACCTGATTTTATGCGGAGATTATAATATAGCCCATAAAGAAATCGATATACACGATCCGAAAGGAAACAAGAACTCATCGGGCTTTCTGCCGGATGAAAGAAAATGGATGGATACATTCCTCGCGCATGGCTGGGTGGATACTTTCAGGGAATATCATCCCGAGCCACACCGCTATTCCTGGTGGAGCCAGCGTTTCCCCAGTGTACGTCTCAATAACAAAGGCTGGCGCATCGACTACATCTGTGTAACGGAACACTTGCGGAAACATCTGAAAGACGCCGACATATTCCCGGATGTCAAACACAGCGACCATTGCCCGGTTTACCTGGAATTACAATCCATTCGTTAATCAATGTCCACACATCAATAAGCAGGTATCACTATGCAAACTTCCATCATATATAATGTTACCGTAAAAGTAGATAAGCAGATCGCCGATAACTGGCTTCAATGGCTGCAGCAAGAGCATATCCCGGAAATTGTGGGCACCGGTTGCTTTACGCATGCCGTGATCACCCGATTGCTGGAAGTGGATGAAAGCGATGGCCCAACCTATGCCATTCAATATCATGCCGAAAGTAAAGCACAATACAATCGTTATATTGAAACATATGCGCCCGATATGCGCCAGAAGGGCCTCGACAAATGGGGAGACCGCTTTATTGCCTTCCGTTCGGTTATGCAGATTGTGAACTAAATGTGCAAAATAATTTACTGGCTGTTTTCACCAAACCCAGACGGGCAGCGGGATTCAGGGGAATTTCTTTGAAACGCAAGCCAGGCAAGGGTTTCAGCAAACACCCGCTCGGGTCCCTTAGCCCAACCGTTCTTCCGGAATGCTCTTAAATCCCCGTCAATGGCGGCTTTCAGCTGATTTTTATAACCTGTAAAAAATCAAAAAAAATTTTGTTGCAATTAAAAACCTTCTATATTTGTTGCACTTAAAAAATTTCAAAATCTTTATTATGAACAAAGCTGAATTAATTGCCAAAATCGCTGACGACGCCGAAATCACCAAGACACAGGCTAACGCCGCCCTCGATTCTTTTGTAGAAGCTGTAACCAAAACCCTGAAGAGCGGTAACAAAGTTACCCTGGTTGGTTTCGGAACATTCTCAGTTTCTAAAAGGGCTGCCCGTAACGGCCGCAACCCCCAAACTGGTGCTGTGATCAAAATCAAAGCAAAGAAAGTCGCCAGGTTCAAACCAGGTAAAGAATTGTCAAGCAAAATCTAACCTGTTGCAAAAAATTAAAAAGCAAGACGCCAGTCGTCTTGCTTTTTTTTATCTTCATTCCAGCAATATTAAAACAATCTATTTATGGGACGCGGTGATATCAAAACCAAAAAAGGAAAAATCTCTGCAGGTAGCTTTGGTAAAACAAGACCTGCCAAAGTAAAAAAAGCAGCCGCCAAAAAAGCGGCCGCCAAGAAAAAATAAAATTACCTCTCACTTGCCTGATGCCGGCACCTTACCTGTAAGGCCGGCATTTTTTATGGCGCCAACCGTTGCCTGCGCCAGATCCCCGATTCCCAAACATATTGAATCCTGTCGTGCAGGCGGCTTGGGCGTCCCTGCCAAAACTCCATGGTATCGGGCTTTACCAGGTAACCACCCCAATGCGGCGGCCGAACAAGTTCTTCAGCGGAAAACCTGGCCGTCATGTTTTTTACATTTTCTTCAATGATCTCCCTGGATGGGATCACCCGGCTTTGCGGCGACGACCCGGCGCCGATCTGGCTTTCCACAGGCCTGCTGAGGAAATATGCATCGCTGTCAGACGCACTGACCTTTTCCACCCGGCCCTCGATCCTCACCTGCCTTTCCAGTTCCTTCCAGAAAAATACGAGGCTGGCATAAGGATTCGCCGTCATCTGCTCTCCCTTCCTGCTTTGATAGTTGGTAAAAAAAACGAAGCCTTCATCGGAATATCCTTTCAATAAGACGATCCTCGCGGATGGCTTACCGTTAGTTCCGGTGGTTGCCAGAGTCATCGCATTCACCTCATCGATCTCACTGGCCAGCGCTTCATGCCACCACTGATCGAATTGCCGGAATGGATCTTCATGTGCATGGCTTTCATCCAGTACTTCCCTGGAATACTCTTTTCTGATCTCGGCTATATTCTTCATCTGTCGAATTTTCTGTATATCCTGTTTCCTGATTTCAAAGTTCAACGAATTGGGGCAATTAAAAAAGCGCCGTTGATCCGGCGCCTCCACAACATCAATGAACTCATATCTTATCCTGTGCCGGTCCTGTATCACTAGGCCGATAAAAAAAAGAGGTTGCCAGGATAGTGATACAGGCCAGGGCAGACAGGTAAGGAGCATACCCAATATCTTCACGGGCTTCCCCGCCAGAAAAACCACCCAGAAAAACCAGCATGAGCGCAGAGCCCGCAATACCAGCCAACAGGCATGTGATACGAAGAAGCCTGCCCAGGTGTTGCCTGCGCTTTCCCGCAACAGCGGCAACAGCGGCAATAACCAAACAGGCCATCACCAGCCACCCGTTGCCATGCAAACCATTGGCCATTTCATTGGTGAATGGCAATACCTGCCAGGGTAGAAAAAGAGAAAATATCCCTAGTGCAGAGGCTATCAGCAAGATCAATCTTTGTTGGCTCATGTTGATCAATTATAAATATGATCTTAATTTATTATACGGCAACCCGCCATTTATGATCGGTGTTTCTGTTCCGGGGCAGAGGCTTCCTTCCAGGCCCGCAACTCAGTCAATTCTTCCCGAAGGAATCCCTGGTCCATTTCCACCAGGTCGAGCTGGCTTTCCAGTTCGGCAACACGGGTTTTTAGTTGTGCAATGACCTGGTTTAATTTCTTGGTTTCCATCGTTTCCTGCTGCAATTGGGTGATCTCAGCCCGGGCGCTGCCTAACCGGTCGCGGATGTCATAATACTCTTTTTCCATCCGTATACCTTCCAGGATTTCTGTTTCCAAGGCGGCCTCCCGGTTACTGGAACCATAGGCTTTTTGCTGCTGTAAGCCCAATTCCTGCTGAAGAGTATCCATTTCTAGCAGGCTGTTTTCCAGTTTGCTCCGAAGACTGGCGGCCTCATCGGCTTTCCTTCGCAAGAGAGTCAGTTCCTCTTCCCGAACCGCGATCATCTCATTGATGTCCTTCAGCTGTATTCGGAGCAGTTCATTTTCGCTTTTTAACTGTTGCAGCTGGTCGCCTGAAATCATACCTTAGTATTCTGATCCTAAAATACACATAAAAGCCCAACAGGATTGAAATGATTGAAAAAAAGGCCGCTATCCCGCCGGATATCGGGCAGCAGAATCGAATCCCAGGGTCTCTTATTGTCCGGGAAGTCAGACAAACCGGCAAAAGCTTTGACAGAAGATGAACTGATACATGGTTGTATCCGGGAAGATGCTGCCTGCCAAAAAGCAGTTTATGACCGTTACGCCAGCCGCATGCTGGGCGTGTGTTATCGTTATGCCCGAAACAGTGCCGACGCGGAAGATATCCTGCAAGACTCTTTCATTAAGGTTTTTGGCAAGATAGCCCAGTTTAAATCGGAAGGCTCTTTTGAAGGTTGGATCCGCAGAATCGTTGTTCACACCGCCATTAAGAAATATTCCCTTCTCCGCTACCAGAAAGAACTGAGCGGGGTGGAGGTCAAGGAGTCCGCCGAATCCTATTCTGAACCGCCGGCTTATAACCACCTGTCGGAAAAAGACCTGTTACAGATGATCAACAGCCTGCCAGATGGATACCGCCTGATTTTCAACCTGTATGTCATTGAAGGATACCGCCATGAAGAGATCGCGGAGATGCTCGGCATACAACCCGGAACCAGTCGCAGCCAGCTGGTAAAAGCCCGGACCATGCTGCAAAAACAAATTATTGCCATGCAAAAAGTAGCCGTATGATGAATCATTCTGCTTTTGATGACCATATTAAAAAGCAGTTCGGCGATTTCCAGCCGGAAGTGCCCCCGCACATCTGGGAAAATATCGCCGCTGCAAAAAACAAACGCCGACCCATCGCCTGGTGGCCTTCTGTTTTAAAGAATAATAAGATCCTGATCATCCTGGGAGCTTTGCTTCTGGGATTTTTGGGCTTCCTGCTGTTTAAGGGCAATCGTCAGCATGATTCAACTCCGGCTGATCTGACCGGTCAACCATCAACCAATAACCAGTCACAAAAAAACAATCTACCGATAATGACTGATTCCGGCAATCCGGAAGAACAACATACTAAGGCCGATATTCAGCCTGGCCCGGCAACCATCAACCAAGCATCTCCCGGAACACCATTAGCCGGTTCGTCTCCTGCCGCTGATAATGCTTCTCCAGGTGATCAAGACAGGATCTCATCTTTCAATCAGTCTTCCGCAACATCTGCCGGAAACAATACAACCGCACCATCTGCCCGGGATAAATTTTCCGCGACCGATCAAGATAAGTTTGTATCAAACAGCAGGCCCCTGCTTCAAACCGACAGATCCAATAAGTCCATTCCGCCGTCAACGGATAACAGAAAAGACCTGTCTGCACCAGATGGATCAACATCAGGTAATATCATCTCTGCCGGTATGAACAAAAGCCGGAAGCAGAAAAAAGACAGATCCCGGATGCTCGCATCAATAACGGAACCTGATACGGAAACAGGCGACAATAATGCAATAGACAAAACTTCCGCCCCTGTTACCGCCAACGATAACCTGGCTGAACTGAACAGAAAAATTCTGGCGTGGCAAAAAATGGACGAAGAGAAAAAATTCGCCCGAAACCTGATCCATAAGTCTTTTAACCTGTCACCGGTTCCATGCCCGGAAAAAAATGCCGCCGGCAACAAAAAATACATCGAGGTTTATGGCGCGGTGGATTATGCCTTCCGCAAATTCAACGACACGGCCCATTCCCAATACCTGCAGAAAAGAAAAGAGAGCACCTCCTTTTCTTCCGCATTCAGCGGTGGCATTCGCTACACACGGGTGTTCAGCAATGCCATGAGTTTCAGGGCCGGCCTCAATTACAGCCAGGTCAATGAGAAATTCAGGTATGTGCAGGATAATATCGTGCAGATGGTTTATATCATTAATACCAATGGTGATACCACAGGCAGTTATTCAACGAGCTATACCCGTTATAAAGTCACGCAAAACCGGTACAGGACCATCGACCTCCCGGTAACCATCGGGTACGAAATGGGCAACGAAAGGCTGCATGCCAACCTGAACGCCGGTGTTGTCATGAACATATACAGCTGGCAGAAAGGCGATGTGCTGGATACCGCTTACCGGCCCGTTTCCATTACTACCGGTAAGGGACAATCGCCCTATCAGTTCAAAACCAATATCGGGCTTGGTTTTACTGCCGCAGCATCGATATACCTGAAACTGAACGACAGGCTGCACCTGCTCGGGGAACCGTATATCAGGTACAATTTATCCCCTGCAAACAAAGCCGACATCACACTGAAACAAAAATATACCACCATCGGGTTTAGACTTGGTTTAAGACTCGACCTCTGACAGGCAACGAAAAACAATCTGATGTACTCTTATCAATCACACCGCATGACTATCAAAACAACATATCTGAGATTCCTGGCGCCTGCACTTGTTTGCTGCCTGATGCTGCTCAACAGCTGTCAGCGCGACCTGGACTATATCGTTCAAAACCCCAATGCCGGACCTGATACCACCTGGGTAAACACACCCGATTCATCCATGCCGGTCGGGCAATTACAAAACGCCCTGCTCCTGCAGACAAGAACCGACAGCTTTACTTTGAACGCGGGAACAGCGATCACCGTCGACCTTTCTTCCGGGCTGAGGGCTGCCGTAACGGCCGGTGCATTATGGAACGATTCCAGCCTGCCGGCCTTCGGATTGATCCATGCACGATCCCTCCTGCTCACACGAAAAGGCGATTTTATTCGCATGGGCATAACAACGTCGGAAAGCGACAGGGCATTGGAAACCGGCGGGGCATATTTTCTCCGTTTTCAGAAAGACCAGGAAGAACTCCATGTTTCTCAGGGAAGGCAGATCATTGGAATATTCGATGCGCCGGCAACCTTCCAGGATATGAGCGTTTACAGTGGTTCCGCCAGCACGATCCCGCTGATGTTTGACTGGTCAAGGGAACAGGATTCACTCAATAATTTTGTAGTGGCCCCCGGTCAAAGCTATTCGGTGTATTCCAATAAGCTCAACTGGATCAGTGCGAGCCGCCCGGCCGCAAGCATACAGCAAAATACCACCAGGATAGCGCTGGATTTGCCGTCTAATTACACCAACCAGAATTCAAAAGCATATATCGTACTGAATAATAAATTATGCATCGTTCCCATGCCGGGCAATGCGAGCCTGCGCCAGTTCATTTCCTACCCGGTTCTATCCGGCGAACAGGCCACCGTGGTTGTGATCTCCAGGCAGGGCAATGATTATTTTATGGGCACACAGCAGATAACCACCAACCCCGTAACAACGGGCACTCAATTGGTATCTGTAACACCCACCATCACTACACTGAACAATATGATCACTTTCTTAAATAGCTTGTAATGTCTGCTTTGGTTTTGGGTAATAAAAAAGCTGTCATTTCTGACAGCTTTTTTTATGAATGATGTGCGATAAGGTTATTCTGCCTTTTTGCATTCACCCACGATCTTGTGGAACACTTCATGCGCCTCAGTGATCATGGTTTTAAGGGTTGCGTCATCTGAACCGCTGGCCACCGCTTCGGAAATACCGTTGCAATATTTTACCAGTTTTTCCAGTTGTGCCGTTGTTTCTTCCGTTTTGAAATTAGATGGCACCTTGGAAGCCTGCCATTCTTTAGCGGCTTTCAACAGGTCGGCTGCTTTGGCTTTCAACGGAGCCAGGTTTCCTTCTTCTGCAGGATGGAAAGTGGAAGACATAAATGAATGGAAATTCTTCATTTCAGGCCAGACAGCCTTCTTGTCAGTTTGGGCAAAGCCAAATGCCGGTGCCATAGCCAGTACGATTACTGCGAGTCGAATGATTGATTTCATGCGTGGTTATTTTTTTCAAATGTACAGATTTTTCGGGTTTACCACCCAATCATGACCAGACTGATTACCGGCAGAATCCAAAAGAATTTTCCCTAACTTCCGACCATGTCTGCCAGGAATAAACTCAACCTGTTCGATTTCACCATGATCATGGTGAGCTTTGTCATAGGAATGGGCATTTTTAGAACCCCGGTCAACGTGGCCGCAGCAGCGCCAACACCGGCCGTTTTCTTTGCTGCCTGGATCACCGGGGGGCTGGTGGCCCTTTGCGGAGCCCTT
>RRZU010802346.1_pt1 | contig 15500 bp, 19 predicted proteins | sample 2165561 | NCBI WGS metagenome assembly RRZU01 (sample SAMN10456909, study PRJNA506462) | wastewater metagenome | isolation source: wastewater sludge | place: USA: Moscow, Idaho
CACTGAAATCGGCGGGATCGCCACAGCGGCGACGCTCTCTCACTTTAGCCAGGAGGCAATCTCATCGGGATCGTCCTACACCTGAACGGGATCGTCCTCATGCGACACGTCACTCGCATCAAACGTTTGAGTCTTGGACCCGCCGAAGAACTGATCGGGGACCGGTTAAGGATTTATAACGACGACGGCGACCTCCGGACCATTACTTCTTCGCCACGCCATCACTCCGTCGCCTCTCGGGTGTGAAACACAAACTCACAGTCCCGTCGCCAGGCGAGCCCTTCAACATCTTCTTCGACCCAGAAGTACAACAGCTCGCCATCGAACCGAGTTCGAATCCAAGTTCAAGAAATGATTTCGGGCCCGGCAAAAGCCGGGCCCGAAATCATTTTGTGGACGCAATTGAGCGCTACGGGAACAGGCGACATCGGGTTGAGAAGCTTGTTTCCGCGTGGAATCAAGGCATCTATGAGGATGTTGGCTCCGACGATGGAGCTGACGACCCGCTGATCGACGCGTCGGCGGAACCAAGTAAACGACCTCGAACACGACTCACGGACAAGGAAGTGGACGCTATGCGAACAGCCCGCGCGCAGGGTGTGAGCGTCAACGGCATCGCTCGGCAGTTCGGTGTTCACCGTGGCACGGTGTGGGTCAAGACGCGGGAGTTGCACTGAGCGCGGTTCGCGATCTCACGGGCGCGCCGCCAGCACAGCGGAGATGCCGGTGTTCGTTTCGATCCAGTTCCGCAGCTCGGGGTCCATCCAGCCAGTCAATGTGAGTAGATCATCCCATCGCGTGTCAAGGTCGAGTGCCCAGATGCGGTGATGGTGGCCGATTCGGTTTCGTAAATCTCGCATTCGTGCGAGCCGACTCCGGACGGGCTCCGCAGAACGACTCGGCGCATGAGCGAATGCGCCGGCGAGGTCTGGCCAGAGAAACATCTGCCGTCGAGCGACGAGCTGATGCCAAAATCCGAAGGGTAGCTCCGAGATGATTTGTGCAGGATCAAGCGGCTTTCCGTTGGCCTGCACCCGGCGGATCGCTATTGCGATGTCCTGGAACGGATACGCATGGCGACCTTCACCACGAGCATCACGTCCGAGCTGTCGGGCGTCATCGAACACCCAGTGCCGAGCCTGTCCCTGATTGCGCTGGCGCAGGATCATCCGTGCATCAAAAGCGTTGCGGAGCGAGACTTCCAGGTGGCCGAGTGCTTCCCAGAACGCCGCCGAGCAGCGGCTGTTCCACCGATACAACCGTGCCGCCGCGACCTCGTCGCCGCTCGTCCCGACGAGGTAGAGGCGGAGTCGTTCATCGGAAAAGTGCCGCTGCATGAGTTCCCACTCAGGCGTCGCGTCCGAGTGGTGCGTCATCGCTGCTCCTGAGGTAGCCTGGTAAGCGAACACCCCGGAACCGTCCCTGTAGCTCTTCAGAGCCGATCACACGGCCGGGGTTTCCACATTCTCCCACGCGGACAGTACCTGGACGATCGCCTGGTACGCCCACCAAGCGCGAGGCAGCGATCTCTATCGGCCGCACGATGTCCTCGTTCGGCATTGGGACGTGCCTACATCGGATCAACGTTTCCTGTGTCGAGGGTTGCGAGCGACTGGGTGAAGCCCTGCGCAGCGTCTCCGAGGACTGCGAAGTACGCACGGTCGGCCTCTTCGACTGCTACGTTCGCACGGTTCACGATGGCGATGCCTGCGGTGGTGATTGTGAGAATTCGTGCTCTACCGTCCGTTGGGTGCGGGGCGCGTTCGACCAGGCCTTTGCTCTCCAATGCACGAAGCACTTGCGACGTCATCATCGGATCAGTCGCGGCTCGTGTGGCGAGGTCGCGTTGGGTGATCGGAGTCGTGTGCTCGATCGAAGCGAGCACCGCCAGGAGCACGAACTGGACATGGGTGAGGTCGAACGGTGCGAGGGCGGCACGGATTACGCGCTGCCAGGAGTTTGTGACGCGCCACAGCATGAGTCCGATGCTGTCCTGCGGATCTGGGTAGGCGGTGTCGAGGGTACCGGTCACGCTCCCATTGCCTCCCTGATGAGCTGCACATCGTGAGCGTCGAGCGGTATCAGGCCGTAACGGAGCTGGTAGCCCCAGTTCGGCGCTTGCGTCAGATGCAGCTCAGGCCTGAGTTCAACGACGGGCACAGGTTGCGCTGGGAGGTAGTCGATACGTCGCCGGTAGGGAGCGAAACCGCCCTCGTCGGCTTGCCAGATGTCCTCGTCAGGGAAGGTGCCAATTGCGGTGAAGCACTGGTACGAGGTGCGGTCGCCACGCTGTTCGGTCGGTGAGTAGTAGATGAGGGTGTCGCCGGCGTGCATGCGCGCCAGTGGTGCCCGTTTGCCGTGGTTGATCTGCGCGATGCCGAGTTCCATGCCGCGGCGCACGTGCGCGGCCGAGACGACACCGAGCCATCCCCGAGTCATGCGGCATCCAGATGATCCAGCAGCCCGGCCACACTCGACCGTGCCGCATTTCCCAGCTTCTTGCCGAGGATGCGCTGCCAGAGCGGGGCGAGGGGCCCATCAACGCCGACAGTGACCTCGACAACTGCACCCTCGGGTATTGGCGTGACCAGGTGCTCGAAGATCAGTTTCGCGCCAGGCAGGGAGGACGCATCCGTGAACACCCGCTCAGGCTCGAACCCTATGACAGTGAACGTCGCGGCGGGGCCAGAGGCTGGGCGCATCCGTCCGCGCGCGCCCAGCCTCGCCGGTCCCTCGAACGTTACTTCGCGCACCTCCGCATCCCATTCCGGCCACTTCGTAGGGTCAGCCCACCGCAAAAACACCGTCTCCGCAGTGTGGCCAGTACGAGCAGAACACGTATCAAGGATCCTCATGCATTTAGTATGCGCGCTTACTATAACTAACGCAAGGCTTGGCCCCATGGTTTGGTCGATAACTCCGAAGCAGCGCAGAGGATGGCTCGTCTCTTCGCAGGCGGTTGAGTACGTGAGTGTGTTGCAGGAACGCCTGGAAGACCACCATCGGTAACATTGTGGGTGTGGCGTCGGCAGAACAGGATTGGCCAGCTGGAGCCTAAAGTACTCGTTTCTTCGGTAAGGAAGCCATGAAATCTATACCGGTACGCTTCTACTCGCTTCATCTTCGTTCGGGTGAAGATGTTCTTGACTACCAGATTTTTTTTGACAGTCTGCGCAGCGCTGTGGGAGTAGAGGTGGCGGTTGCCTCGGACTACACGGTTGTCCTGGACTATGCCGAGAATGTCGAGCAGGGAACTTTTGAATTGGTCCTCTTTGGCGGCGATCAGAGCGGGCAGACCGTTTTCTATGATCGCGCTGAAGGCGGCGCGGTGGTGCAGGAATCATCGTCAGATCGTTGGTCCGCGAAACCGACGCGTGTGGTTGTAAGCATCGGCAATGACGATCGTATGGTAGCGCTGGAAAGTGCGCGCGGAGGCGTAACTCCGCTGCTTTTCGAGAGATATCTGGAGCGTATCAAGCTGGAACAGTTCCCGAAGGTTCGAGCCGACGTAACTCCACTGGCTGGCGAATCGTTCATTGAAGAGATCGAAGCCTTCGAACGCATTCGCGTGGCATCAATTGAGGTCGCTCGCCCCAACTATGACTGGGCGGATCATGCGAACCGGCTATATGAACTCGCGGAAGAATCGAAAGCAGAAACGTCAACGGCTGAGGTTAAGGCAGCCAGGGGTGAGTCTCTTGACAAGCATGCTGGTCTGGTTGGCGTAATTCAGGATGTTGTCAAGTCGCCGAATCCAAGCGTGCGAAATGCGAAAGTCACTGGACGTAAGCCTGGTGATGTGGTTGATCAGACGGTCTCGTTGTTGAAGCATCAAGAACGCGCCACGGCCTCGGTTGACCAGAATCTTCCATTGGATAAGCAGTCTGCGAGTCTATTGGACTCGTTCAGAGGGCTACTTTCACGACTACGCGGCAGGCGAGTAAGTGTCGACGACTGACCCACCGAAGTCGAACTTCTGGCGTCGGTGGATCGCCCCTCGAATCTACGGATTGACCCTCGGGGATTGGAGCTTCTGGGTCAGCATATGCGTAGGTGCGGCGCTGGTGCTTTGGCCGTTATTCATGCCCGTTCACCTCTTGCGCGGTATTAGTGTTGAATCACTTTCGGTGGCCGTCATAACATTTGCCGCGATCGGCCTCGGCGTATCTGTCGCGCTGGGTGCACTAGTGGCGACATTCCCTACCGGAAAGCTCAGGAAGGCGCTACAGCTGCCAGGTGAGGGTGGGAAGCCGACGGCATTCGCTGAACTTGCGTTCGTAGCGTTTTGGGCAGGCGCGTCAAATTTGCTCACCGCCGCAGTCGCTATCCTTGCATTGCTCTTGGCTGGTCCGTATTCAATCCTTTGTAGTGCGAATCCAGTGCCAGCGGTCGCGAGTGGGCTTCTTTGCGCCTCGACGGTCTACGCTCTGCTCCAAATGCTCGTGGCCTTGGTAGCGCTTCTGGAAACTGCCGGGTTGAGCGAGAAATTCGATGGTTAACGAGAAAACTGTTCCGCCGCCAGTTGGATGCACTCTGGGCACTTCTCGCTGCCTGGAAAGTAGCCGGTGAGGGGATCGCCGGGGAACACAGCGAGGCTGACGCCGCAAAGGGCGAACGAGTGACGCTCCATGCCGGGGAAATCGGCGTCTGCGAGGAGTTCGGCTGCCCATTCGCCCGTTCGGTGACGATGGTGGTCATAGGCCCAGGCTTGGGCCGTGCCGGTTCGGCTCGGCGTGCGTGTGGTCGGGGGTGCCGCGGAGGCGTCGTGCGCGTTCGGCGGCGAGTTCGCGGGCACGTTCTGCCGCCGCCCGTTTCGTCTCGATGAGTGTGGCGGCTTCTCGGGGTGTGAGCGTGCGGAGTTCTTCGGCTTCCCTGTGGGCTGCGGTTGCCTGGGCGCGGGCGGTCTGGGCTTCTTGCTCTGGGTGGATGAAGTGCGCGCGTACCGGGTCGCGGCGTACTGTGTCTGCTCCGAGTTCTTCCGCGAGCAACGCGAGGCGTTCCCGGTCGTGACGCTTCTCCAACACCGCCCGCTCTGCCTGCGCATCCATGAGAGTGCGGGCCGCGGCGGTCACGCGCGGATCGTGCTCAGCGCGACGGCCTGCGGCCTGGGTCGCCCATTCGGTGAGACCCGCCCGGTTGCCTGGCGTGCTGTCCCAGGTGTCGGTGACCTGCACGCGGGTCGCCTGGGTGTGTGTGGTGGCGGTTTCGTGTTCTTGGCGTGCTCGGCGTCGCCCGAACCTGCCAACCGTGGCCAGCCGCGCCGTAGCGGCATCCTGGTTGGCAACTGCGGTGAGGTAGCTGTCACCGTCCGCGGCGGCGTGCGGCAGGAGTTCGGCGACGACCGCGGCACGGGCATGTGCTTCGTTGGTTTCGGCGGCGCGGATCACCTCGACGCTCTGCTCATCCTCCGCTTTGTGGGTACCGCGTTGTTGGCCGACACGCTCCGTGATCCGTTCCCACATCCCCGCCCGTGCCTCCGCACGTTGCGCTTCACGCATGAGCCGGGCAATCTCGTCGTTCACGAGCTTCACCGGGCCATCGGCGACGAGGCCGCGCACGGCTTCTGCTGCGCGTGCGGTGGCGTCGGTGAGGCCGCGGTCTGCGTGGTCGCGTTCCATCGCGTCGATGAACTGCGCCCGTGCGTCCGCCAGGTTTTCCGCGACGACATGCAGGATGTTCGATGCGCGGCCTCGGGTCATGCCGACGTAGACGGCCGCGCCGCTCATTCCGTCGCTCAGCACCGTATGTGACGCGGGAACGGTGATGCCCTGCACCCCGTAGGCCGTGGTCGCATACGACAGGTGCGTGTGCTCGCGCACATACTCGGCAGGCAAAAGCAGCGAGCGTTCACGCTTGCGCCCGCTGTGCGCCTCGCGCACCCACAGGGAACCGTCTTGATCGACTCGTTGCACGATCCATTGCTGCCGGTTCGCCACACCCAGGTCAGTGCTGTTCTTCCGGGTCTGGATCAGATCACCGCACCCGATACTCAGACCATCACTCCCGGTCACCGTCGTGGCGGTGGCGACGACTCACAGGCGGGTGCGTTCGTCTCGAATCTGGTCGTTCAGCTTCGTGGCTTCATCGTTCGATGCGACCGTGACGGCTTCACCGTCGCGCCTACTGGCGGCGAGGTCTTCGCGCAACTCGTCGGCGTCGCCGTGGAGGCGGATCAGCCCCAGCTCGCGCAACCGGTCGAACACCAGGCCGGGGTTGCGGCGGTCGCGCATCTGCACGGTGAGGTCGGCGTATCCGGGGTAGGTGGTCTTCGAGAAGCGCCGCACTCCGGTCATATTGAACGTACGCCCCCGCAACTGCGCGGCCATGTCCAGCACGCCGCCCCTGCCGACGGCGGGCAGTTGCGCCCGGTCTCCGACGAGGGCGAGGGTTGCGCCGGTTTCTGCGGCGAGGGTGAACAGGGCGAGGGCGGTGTCTTGGTCGAGCATCCCGGCCTCGTCTACGACGATCCGCTCACCGCGGCGCAACCGTGCTGTCTCTGGTGGGCCGGTGTAGGCCCTGCCGGTTGCCGGGTCGGTGTCGCCAGGGGTGAGGCATATCCATACGCCGTCCGTATTCCATCGCCACCCGTGCGCATGGACGAGGGCGGCGACGGATTCGGCGGGCACGCCAAGTTCCTGATGTGCGACTTCCGCGGCGCGCTTGGTCGGCGCAATCACCCGCACCCTGCCGCCGTGGTGTTCTGCGGCGCGGATTGCGGTGGCGAGCATCGTGGTCTTCCCCGCACCCGCGGCACCCTCCACGATCACCAACGGATCAGTAGACGCGACCGCCGCTGCCGCGTCAAGCTGTTCGGGGTCGAGGGTTTGCCCGGCTGCTGCGGCGTGCTCGCGCACATCCGCGTGCCCCGGCTCGCGGTCGGGTACTCGCGCGGTGATGAGGTCACGCAGTTCAGTTTCCGCCTGCACCACACGCACGCTCGTGAGGTGGGCGACATGCTCCGGGGTTGCAGCGCCCGGCGGGAGGATCGAGAAGCAATCCTCCAACGCCAACATCGTCGCAACCCGGATGAGGTTACGGAGTGCTTCGCCGCTTGCACGCACCCCGTGCTCGGTAATGATCCGGGTCACGTGCTCCTGCACCGCGTGCCGAGTCCACGCCGAGGATGCGGCGGCACACCGATCCAACGCCCTCGATGCGATCCGCTGCACCAACAACTCATCCAAACCGGCCACCGGAGCGACAGGGCGGTGAGTGAGGTGGTCGGGATCGTAGCCGGCCTCCCGCAACTCCGCCAACCACGCCGCCTCCGCCCGCAACCGGGACGCGATCACCGGCCCCATACTCTCCCCGGGGTGGGCCTTCGCCCATTCGGTTTCGAGACGGTCGAAGTGCTTGCCGACTTGCTCGCCACGCTTCGACATGACCTGGTTGAACGACTCCAACTCCACCACCTCGCCGGTCACCGGGTCGAGGGTGAGGCCGTGCCGATCCAGCGCGTCAGCGAGTGCGGGGCTCGCGGTGATTACCGCGGTGCCGAGGGCGCGGATCGCGTCTTGCTGCTTGAACAACGCCGCCGTGTCCAAACCCCGCCACTTACCCGCCGCCCACACTCGGGTGCCGATCTGCATATGAATATGCCGGTGCGGATCACCCGCCCGAGAAGTGCGATGCGTGATCCCGACGACCTGCATGTGCTCGATCGGCACGACTTCTTGCTTGCCCAGTGGGCCGACACGAGTCACCGAGTGTTGGGCGATCCAGCGGCGAATCTCGACCAAAGCGTCCTGCTGCGCCGCATCCAGCGCTTAGGACACTTCCGGGTGTAGGGCGGCGGCGATGGAGAGGGACTTCGGGCCGTTGATCACCATCTCCATAAACCGCGGCGACGCCTGCCGATCAGACCCCGCCCGACGAGGCCGCCCCATCAGCTCCCCAGTGACCGGGTTCGTCCAGTCCACCCACCCCGCGTAGGTCGCCGGGTCAAGGTTCAACTCCGTGACCACCTCACCCGAGGAATCGAGCGAAACGAACTGCGCGACCGTCGTTTCCGTGCCGAGGTAGTAGTCGTCAGCGCGGGCACGGTCGGCCTCGACATAGCGGCGCGCGTCAGCCCCGGAACCCCGGAACGGAACCACACCGCCATGCATGAGACTCACCCCCAAACCAGTAACTGATGTTTCTGCCACTATCGAAGTTAGCATACGTTCATTCAGAAGAACAGGGGAAAGAGACAGCCGATGCGAGGACCGGAGGCCGAGTTAATGCAGCGGCGAGGAGGCGCGGTTGGAGCGAACCTGCGAAAATGGTGTCGTGAGCAATTCAGCGCCAGTAGTTGTAACCGGAGCGGGGACAGGAATCGGCCGGGCAGTCGCACGACGACTTGTCGGAGACGGCAGGAGCGTCGTGGCCGTGGGTCGCCGAAACGCGCCGCTGGAAGCACTCAACGCCGAACTCGGTGACCTTCTCGGGGTCGTTGTTGCGGATGTCGCGACCACGGCTGGGGCAGAAAAGGTGGCCGAGCACATTGCGCAACTTGGGCGCGGATGCGCAGGTGTTGTCGCCTGCGCGGGTGGGCGCTCGCCTGGCGGTCCAGGCACTCTCGAAGAGATTCGAGCCGACTGGCAATCGACATTCGAGTCCAACGTCCTGACCGCCGTGCTCACGGTTGAAGCACTCAAGCCGGCACTGACATCCAGTGCGGGTCGCGTGGTTCTGCTCTCATCAATCGCGGCGCTTCGGGGAAGCGGATCCGGCCCGTACGGTGCCGTGAAGTCCGCGCTGCACGCTTGGATGTTCGATCTTGCGAGGCAACTCGGCGAGACCGGCGGCACGGCGAACGCTCTCGCGCCCGGCTTCGTGCCCGACACGGAGTTCTGGACAGGGCGGCTCACAGAGAGCGTGCGTGACAGCAAAACGGCACAGACATTGGTCGGGCGAGAGGGAACACCCGCAGAGGTTGCGTCGCTCATCGCCTGGCTCCTCGGCCCCGACGGCGGATGGGTCACGGGGCAAGTGCTTTCCCCCAATGGTGGCGCAGTCCTGGGCCGGTAGCAGGCTTATCCGGCGCGGCCCCGGCGTCCTGGTGGCAGGAGTCCATTCAGAAGAACAGGGGCGAGAACCGTGGAGGCGATGAGGGCGGCGCCTGCGGTCAAGGAATGCGCGCGGGTAGGATAAAGGGATGGCAAGCGACACGGGTGAACTACTGCTTTGCTGCTTGCTTTGGGCTCGTGACGGTGAAGCCGCTGGACTGACTGCATACGAGGACGAAGTGCTGGCGCTGATCCCCGGACATGGCGGGGAAGTCCTACAACGCGCTCAGAGCGACGGGGTAGACGGTAGCCCGCACGAGGTGCAGGTGTACCGCTTCGATTCGCAGGCGGCGTTGGACTCGTACCTTGCCGATCCTCGGAGGTCAGCGCGTCTAGACGAACGAGACAGGGTTATCGAGCGAACTGAGTTGTTCCCGGTCACCTTCCTGTAGCGCACCACCCGACTCACCGAAGCAGTTGCCGCCTAACTCTGCATGGTCAGGGTGACGCGGGAGCTAAGTTCTCGCTGCGCCGTGCTCAGCCGGGTTCTGAGACTTCCGGCCAGTCACGGTTCAGACAGGTAAGGTCTTCCGGCGGAAGCGGGATTACGGAAGAGGCTTAGCGAGGTGGACGAGTTGATAATCGCCCGCCGGTGTCCTGCTGGTCTCGCGGTAACCGTAGCGGGCGTAGAGGCGAAGGTTGGCTGCGCTGTGCTCGCCGGTGAACAGCCGCATCTCGCTTGCCCCTGAATGCACCGTCTCGGCGTGAAGCAGGAGTCGGGTGCCGATGCCCTGACCCTGTCGGTCGGGGGCGACGATGAGCCGTCCGAGTTCGACCGCATCTTCGGAGCGGCGCACGCGGACAGCTCCGACGAGTCGGCCGCCTTCGCGGATGCCGAGCGCAGTCACGCTAGGGTCGCCCAGCTCGTCTGTTAGCTCAGCGAGGGTTTGCGTCAAGGGCGGAAGGTTGAAGTCGTTGTGCGCAGCGGCTTCGGTAAGGTAGGCGGCACGCTGAAGCGTGAGAATCTCACCCGCGTCGTTGATGCTGAGCACGGCAACGGTCGAAGAATCCCTATCGCGGGGAGTCGTCGTGCTGGCGTTGCTCATGCGCCCACTCTACGGCACGCGGCTGCGCCAGCGAAGGTGAGTATCCTCTTGCCCACTGGGCTGGGATCACAAAGGCGATACCCTCACCGACCGAGCGGGGCCACCGGAGAACGTCATACCGTGCGTAACGGTGTTCGCTCAATCAACCGGCGCGGCCTCGGCGTCCTGGCGGCAGCAGCCCTTTTGCGCGGGCGCGCGCGACCCACCCCTGCGCGGTCGAGAGTGGCACGCGGCTGATTTCGGCCATCTTCGCCGTAGGGTTGGGCTCCCCGTCGTCGACGAGGCGGGCGTGCTGCAACGCGACGACTTCGTAAAAGTCGGGGGTGCGTTTCGGGTTCCCGAGGGGCTTCATCACGTCCTCGGCGTGGAGGATGCGGCCGGAGGGCATGGTGAGTGTGCCGCCCTCGAAGCGGGTCGCGCCGGTGACGGCGAACTGGCGGCGGTTGATCGCCGCCTCGATCCGGGATGTGGGGAGGTTTCGGAGCATCGGGCTTGCGACCGGGTCACCGGCCTGCTCAGGCAGGTAGACGATCCCTGTGATCCGCACCTCACCCATCGGCTCCTGCAACATGACGTACTGGCGTTGCAACCGGAGGAGCACGCGCGTGTGTGACTGCACATGCTCGATGAGAAACCAACGACCATCACGGCCATCGTTATACCCAGTCAGTTTCCCATCCGGCCCCGGTGTGGGGTATGCGCGCTTGTCGTACTTCAGTGCCGCGTCGATAGCGACCGATTCGGCAGCGGAGCCGATCACGGGAGAGGCGGGCATCACCCAGCCCGCTGGGAGGTCTTCGGGGACCAGCAGCGGAACGTCCTCCACGTCTTGACTCATGGTTTCGATGATAGTTCACCCACCACCCCATCTCAAACATTGGCCGTTACGCCATGAGTGTGTTACCTTGAGATGGCGTATCTGCTGTTCCTTGAGATAGGGGGTGAGTGCTCTGGCCTCGAACCCGACCCGTGAGCGCCGCCAACGTCCGGCGCGGGGGCGGGGTGCGCCCACACTGGGCGGGCGGGGTGAGCCGGTGTTGCGGTTGCGCACGATTCGCCGGACGGAACCCGACGTGGCGAAGCTCGTGGAGTTGGTGCTGAACATCACCCAGACCCGTTACGACGCCTACCGCAACGGGCAGCCTGACCCGTATGACTTGCCTGTCCCGGAGAATCTGAGCCTGATGTCAGAGTGGCGAGGCAGAGTAGACGTAGAGCAGACGCCCCAACGAAGGAGCACCCAATGACCACCGCCGCTCCCGCCCTGTCCACAGCACCAGCTCGTGGCGACGCGAACAGTGACCGGCCGATGCTCCTGGCTGTCTCTTACCTGCGTGTCTCGACGCGGGAGCAGGCCGAGCGTGGCGGTACCGAGGAAGGCTTCTCCATCCCGGCGCAACGCGAAGCGAACCAGCGCAAGGCCGACGAACTCGGCGCCAGGGTCGTGCGCGAGTTCATCGACGCCGGGGAGTCCGCACGCTCAGCGGATCGCGACGGCCTGCAAGAAATGTTGGCGTTCATCGCCGCCACCCGGGTGCAGTTCTGCCTCGTGCATAAACTCGACCGGCTCGCCCGCAACCGCGCCGACGACGTGAAAATCCACGAAGCCCTCCTCGCGGCCGGGGTCACGCTCGTATCGGCGACAGAGTCCATCGACCAAACCCCGTCCGGGATGCTCGTCCACGGCATCATGTCCTCCATCGCGGAGTTCTACTCCCGCAACCTCGCCACCGAAGTCACCAAGGGGCTGACGCAGAAGGTTGCCCAGGGCGGCACCCCGATGCGTGCCCCCATTGGCTATCTCAACGTTCGCAAGACCGACGAGGCGGGCCGTGAGATTCGCACCGTTGAGGTTGATCCTGAACGTGCCCCGCTGATCCGGTGGGCATTCGAGGAATACGCGAAAGGTGAAACCTCCGTCGCCGGGCTACTCCGCGATCTCACCGCACGAGGATTGCTGACGGTGCCGACACCGAAACGCCCATCGAAGCCGTTGGGGAAGAACACGCTCTACAAGCTGCTCACCAACCCCTACTACGCGGGCGTGATCCGCTACAAAGGTGCCCTGCATCCCGGCGCGCACGAACCCCTCATCGAACCGGCCCTATTCGACACCGTGCAATCGCTCCTCACAGCGCGCACGGCGAAGATGACCCGGCATGTCGAACACGCCCACCACCTCAAAGGGCTGCTGTATTGCGGCACGTGCGGGTCGAGGATGCTGCTCGACTTCGCCACCAACCCCCGAGGCACGACCTACGCGTACTTCGTCTGCTCCGGGCGTGCCGCGAAGAAAACTGCCTGCACGAGGCGGGCGGTGCCCGTCGCGGTCGCGGAACGCCTCGTCGCAGACTCCTACGCGGGCATCACGATCAGCGACACCACCTACCAGCGACTCGCCGCCCAAGTCGATGCCGCATTCGACAAACGCCACGCCGGGCACGATCAAGAAGCCGCAGACCTCACCACACACCGGGCACGCCTGGAAGCCGAGAGCGACAAGCTCCTCGCCGCGCACTTCGCCGACGCCATCGACCTACCCACGTTGAAACGCCACCAAGACCGCATCCGCGCAGGCCTCGCCGACATCAACCAGCGACTGAGCGAGCACGACGAACACCACACCGGCGGACGCGCATTCCTCCACGATTCACTGCGGCTGCTCACCGACGCCCACCGTGCTTACGCACGATCCGGCGACGCCGACCGCCGCCTCGCCTGCCAAGCGTTCTACACGCGCCTCGACATCACCGACGACGAACAACTCCGCCCACGCCTCGCGGAACCATTCGCCACGATCATCCGCGAAGCACACAACAGCGACGATGAAGGAGAAGAACCCTTACGGGAACACCCAACATCTACTGATGTCGTGTGTTCCCGTAAGACACTTTGGGTGGAGCTAGCCCGACAGTGTTCTAACCTCGCCCCCGCGCTTCTCCACGCTTCTTCTGTCCACAAGAATATCCGTCGACGGTTGCTGCCCGCCAGTGGCGGCATGGCTGGCCAGCGGGAGCGGTTGCCCCGACCGGTTCCGCGCCTGACGGAGTTGATGCTGGGTGAGGCGCAGCGCAGGTACGAGGGCGGGGAAGTTCTTCGGGTGATCGCATCCGACCTTGGCGTGGGCCGTACCCGTCTATCGGCGCGTCTCCGCGAGCGCGGCGTGTCGCTTCGTCGGGCATCTCCGACTGATGAGCAGGTGCTTGAGATGTGCCACCGCTACGAGCAGGGCCAGTCGCTCGCCAGGGTGGGGGCGAGTCTCGGTCTCAACGCGAGCACGGTACGCATCACCCTTCTTCGTGCTGGCGTCACGCTTCGAGACGCACATGGTCGCGAGCGTTGACTTTCGGCAGTTGAGGGGCGCAGATGGGTCGCTGGGATGTCAGTGCATCCTGGGTACATGCCTCACGGTCGGCTAAGTGATAGCGCCGAGAATCGCTGCCACTCGGGAGGGTAGTAGGTCGTTGGTTCCCGTGGAGGTGACGAGATCGGCGAGGTTACGCCAAGCCTGTATTCGGACCTCTGTAGTGCTGATTCCGCGCGCCTTCGCAAGACTGGCTTCGACATCAGCGACATTGCCGGGTTGCTGTGGACGAGCGCCGCGGCGATTGCCGTCTGGGTGGTCCGTCTCCAGGAGGAGGCGATCGATGGGTATGAGATCAATTGCATCGCTTTGCCGCAGGGTGGCGATGTTGAGGGAGAAATAGGCTCCGAGTTCGAGTGCGCGGCTTGTGGTGGCGCGGTCGCCGAGCCACCAGTGCAAGATCGCGCCAGTCACCGGGGTTCGCTCAAGGTGGTCCACGATCTCGCGGGTCGCGCCGTAACTATGGATCGAGATAAGGCGCGGCTTCTTCTGTAGCTGAGAAAGCAGAGATGCGAGTACCTCGTGTTGCTTGGCGCGGCGAGACGGAGCCCTGGCGTCGAGACCGACTTCACTGACGTATGCGGTTTGGTCGAGTAGCTGATTGAACTCCTCCGGAGCGTAACCGTCGAGCGCAGCCTTGACTCCTGGGTGGACGCCGACACCCCAGATCGTGAGGAGATCGTGCTGCTGGCGGTGGAGCGCGAGCCGTGACTCTGCAAGGGTGCGGCTCGCTGCGAAGACCACAGCTCGCAGGTTCAGGAGGTCCTGAGGAGTGATCGTCGTGTCGATGTGGGCATGGAGGTCAAGGGGTGGCCAGTTGGTCACGTCAGCGTCTCCAGTTCGTGGGCACCGCGGATGCACAGATCGCGCGCATCTCCTGCGGAGTATCCGTGAGGTAGGCGCATCGCCGCGATGTCACTGACCCTGACTCCTCGGGCAACGAATCCCCTGATGCTGGGAAGGACCGACGCCTTCTCAAGCTGCGTTTTCGCGGAGTCGTTCGGCGGTGCATCGATGACGTAGTTGCTCCGATCCGCCAGGTGTGAGGCGGCGAATGATGCTCGGCGCACAAGACAGCCAAAGCATGTTCCACAGTGATCTGTCGCTGATACCCCGAGCCGTCTTCTGTTCGTGAAGGCACAGGAGTTAGTGGCGCTGAGCAACTCCGACGCGGATTCGTCGCCGATCTCGTCCGCCAGCCACCGGAACATCTCGCCCTTCGTATGGGTGGCGAAGGGATTCGACAGCGTGCCCCAACCACCTGCCAAACCGACGAGGCGGGACAGTTCTGCGAGGAACCAGGGGTGCGTCGTGCGTGTGGAGAGGCTGCCAAGTTGATCGGGGCCGAGTGGCGGGTTTAGTGACGCGAACCCGTTCTCTGGAATCCAGAGCTCGACCTCGTTGACCGAGGCAAACGCGAGGCCGAGGGCGAGAAAAAGGAACGACCGTGTGCGCGTCGAGTTCTCGTTCCGGAAGCGGTGACCACCGGGCTGCTCCTTGCGTCGAGTAAACACGACCTGTTCGTGATGCTGTATAGCGTCGTCCGGATAGAGCTCTCGGATACGTCCGGCGATGTCCCTCTGGATTGGGGAGATTGATGTCGCCCCGACGTGAGAGACAAGGAGATGCTGTTGCGGTCGAGTACGGGCAAGAAGCGCCCCTGCGGCAGAGTCTGCCCCGCCACTCATGAGCACGACCCGCTGCACATCGGGATAGGAGTTGGGCGTGACGTCCTCACGAGGGACCCGCGAGGTGCGGAACCTGAGCCCCCAACTGTCGCCCGACAAGAATCCCAAGAGGTCTTGCAGTTCTGTCACGATGGCGTTCCAGGGCTCTGGGTCGTGGGCAGGCACAATCAAGGAGATGTCACGCCGGGTCCAGTTGACTTTGCCGACGCGCCGAGGAACAGAACGATCTGCTGCGTAGACCATCGCGGCGAGACGGAACAGTTCCACATTCTCCCGCCGCACGGGGCCAAGCTTGCCCAGCCGCGGACCCAACGAAGTGTTGAAGGTTCCGGTGCCACCGGCAGGCCAGTAG
>RRZU010716782.1_pt1 | contig 15498 bp, 16 predicted proteins | sample 2165561 | NCBI WGS metagenome assembly RRZU01 (sample SAMN10456909, study PRJNA506462) | wastewater metagenome | isolation source: wastewater sludge | place: USA: Moscow, Idaho
CCGATTATTCAATATGGAGCGATACCGGTGTTTGTTGATGTGGAAATACCAAGCTACAATATTGACATAACAAAATTAGAACAAGCATTAAGTGATAAAACAAAAGCGGTAATGATTGCCCATACTTTAGGCAATCCGTTTGATTTAAGTTATGTTAAGACTTTTTGTGATAAATATAAACTGTGGTTAATAGAAGATAACTGTGATGCATTAGGCAGTCAGTATTGTATTAATGGTCAATGGCATTATACTGGCACTATTGGTGATATCGGTACTTCAAGTTTTTATCCACCACATCACATGACTATGGGCGAGGGTGGAGCAGTTTATACTAATAATACTGAACTACATCGTATTATAAACTCTTTCCGTGATTGGGGCAGAGATTGCTGGTGTCCTTCAGGTAAAGATGATACTTGCCATAAGAGGTTTCAGCAGCAGTTTGGTGAATTACCATTTGGTTATGACCATAAATATGTATATTCTCATTTTGGTTATAATTTAAAAGTTACTGATATGCAAGCGGCGATTGGCTGTGCGCAATTAGAAAAATTACCGGCCTTTATTAAAGCACGCCAAGAAAATTGGCAATATTTAAGAACTCAACTTAATGCATTAGATAATGTTTTGATATTGCCGGAAAAAATGGAGAATAGTAAGCCGAGTTGGTTTGGCTTTCTCATGACAGTCAGAGTAGAGGCTAAATTTACTAGAGATGAACTGGTAAGTCATTTGGAAGATAACAATATTCAAACGAGAATGTTATTTGCCGGAAATCTTATTAAACATCCTTGTTTTAATGAGATGCGAAAGAGTGGTAAGGGTTATAGAGTTATTGGGGCATTGGATAAGACTGATATGATTATGAATAATACTTTTTGGATAGGGGTATATCCTGGAATGACTAAGGCTAATTTAGAATATATGGTGAAAGTCATAAAAGATTTTTGTAGTGGTAAAGCATTATGAAAACAGCAATAGTAACCGGTGCTACCGGTTTTATTGGTTATCATTTAACGAAAAAATTATCAGTTTTAGGGATTTTTGTCTATGCCATTATCAGACCTAATTCTAAAAATAAGCATCGTTTGCAAAGTTTAGCTAATATTAAAATAATAGAGCTTGATATGATTGATATAAAAAAATTGCCGACAATTATTACTGGTAAATTTGACTGTTTTTTTCATATTGCTTGGGACGGTGAGCGGAATGACTTTATCAAGCAATATCAGAATGTTGATTATACAATGCAGGCGTTGGAGTCGGCAAAAGAACTTGGTTGCAAAAGATTTATTTGTACTGGTTCACAGGCAGAATATGGTTTGTCAGAAAATTTAGTTACGGAAGAGACTATACCTAAACCAAATACTGCTTATGGAGCAGCTAAGGTAGCTGCTTGTTATTTGTCAAAATATAGAGCGGAACAAATTGCTATTGAATGGACTTGGACTAGAATTTTTAGTGTTTATGGAAAATATGACAATCCTAAAGCGTTGATTCCCTATGTAGTTGATTCCTTTAAAGATAATAAGGGTGTGAACTTAACTGCTTGCCAGCAAAAATGGAACTACCTTTATATTGAGGATGCCGTAAATGCCTTAGTATTATTAATGGAACAAGGCAAATCTGGCGAGATTTATAATATTGCAGGACATGAAACGAAAGTTCTAAAGGAATTTGTGGAAGACATAAAGAATATAATTAAAAGCAACAGTATTATAAATTATAGTACTGATAACCGGATGGTAGTATCGTTAAATCCTTGTATCAAGAAAATTATGGCAGATACTTCTTGGAAAATAAAATTTAAGTTTTCCGAAGGAATAAACGAAATTATAAGAGATAAGTAAGCTTGAGGAGTTAAAAGCATGGAGGCTAAATTAAGGGAAATATTAACAGAGCTTATTGACCGATACCCTAAATTGATTACAGAACAGAACAATATTGAAGCTGGCTACAGGTTATTGTTTGATTGTTATCAGAATAATGCTAAGGTCTTAACCTGTGGTAATGGGGGCAGTGCGGCTGATGCCGGACATATTACGGCAGAACTAATGAAAGGCTTTCTTTGTAAAAGAAGTTTAAATAAAACAGATAAAATGTTATTTGAAGGTGAAGAACAGCTTGCGGATAAACTGCAATATGGGTTGCCGGCAATAGCATTATCAGCACAAAGTGAGTTAATAACAGCAATTGCTAATGATAATGGTGCAGAGATGGTTTTTGCACAGCAAGTATTTGCTTATGGCAGAAAAAATGATGTACTTATTGCTATCAGCACATCCGGTAATTCTTTAAATGTAGTAAATGCCGTGAAGGTAGCAAAGAAAATTGACATGAAAGTATTAGCATTAACAGGTGCTGAGCTTGGAATTGTAGGAAGACTAGCTGATGTTGTTATTAGTGCTCCGGAATATAAGACTTTTAAAATACAAGAATATCATTTACCGCTATATCATGCTTTATGTGCAATGTTAGAAGCGAAATTTTTTGATAGTAATGAAGGAGAATGAATTTATGACTAAAAATAAAACAATGATGATAGCGGAAATTGGAATAAATCATAATGGCGATATGGATATTGTCAAAAAGCTGATAGATATTGCAGTTGCAGCTGATTGCGACATTGTAAAGTTTCAAAAGAGAACTATTGACAAGGTTTATACCTTAGATTTTTTGGATAGCTATCGCGAAAGTCCTTGGGGCACAACACAACGTGCACAAAAAGAAGGACTGGAGTTATCGGCAGAAAACTATCAAGAAATAAATGAATATTGTAGTAATAAGGGAATTGAGTGGATGGCTTCAGCTTGGGATGTTGAGGCGCAAAAGTTTTTACAACAATTTAACTTAAAATATAATAAAGTGGCTTCCGCGATGTTAGGTAATTTTGAATTACTAACAGAAATAGCTAAAGAAGGGCGTTTTACTTATATTTCAACTGGTATGAGCACATATGAAGAAGTTGATGCTGTGGTAAATATATTTAAACAATATAATTGTCCCTTTGAGATAATGCATTGTAATAGTACTTATCCAATGAAACCGGAAGATGCTAATTTAAGGCTGATTCCTATTTTAAAAGAGCGCTATAAGGTTGACATTGGTTTTAGCAGTCATGAAATTGGGGTTGTGGCAACACTAGGAGCAGTAGCGTTAGGAGCAACTTCGATTGAACGTCATATTACGCTTGATCGTAATATGTATGGCTCAGATCAAAAAGCTTCAACTGAACCAGACGAATTAATAGAGCTAGTAAAACAAATCAGAGTAATGGAGAGTGCACTGGGCAATGGTGAAAAGACTTTAACAGTTGCGGAATTGGAAGTTAGAAAGAAATTACGAGGTTAAGCTTGTGGCATTAAAGATAAAGTATATTTTTTCCGACATTGATGGGGTATTAACTGATGGCAAAGTTTATCTTGATGCGCAAGGTGCGGAAAATAAGCAAATTTGTTATCGTGACTTGGACTCAATTGCTATTGGTAAAAAAGCCGGTTTAGAGTTTGTTTTCGTAACGGGTGAGGATAGTCAACTGGCTAAAATTATCAGTAAACGCTTTGGGATAAAAACAGTCTTTGGAGCTAAAGACAAATTGATGGCAGTAAAAACATTGTTAGCTGAACTTAATCTTTCAGCTGATGATGTTTGTTACATTGGTGATTCTAACCGTGATATTCCGGCGATGCAATATGTTGTCTTAGGAATAGCTCCGGCTGATGGCGCCCCAAAAGTCCGTCAAAATGCGGATGTTATAACTACAGCCTGGGGCGGTAGTGGGGTACTACTGGAAGTTGTGGAAAATATTATAGATGGTGTTTATGATAAAGGGGAATAATAATTAATGAAGTTAGCAGATTATGTGATGAGTTTCTTAGCAGAAAAAGGTGTGAAAACGGTCTTTATGTTGCCAGGTGGCGGTTGTATGCATTTGGTGGATTCACTAGGACGGAATAAAGATTTAGATTATGTTTGTTGTTTACACGAACAAGCTGCGGCAATTGCAGCGGAGAGTTATGCGCAACATACTAATAATATTGGCGCGGCCTTAGTGACGACTGGGCCTGGGGGAACTAATACTATAACTGGTGTTTCAGCAGCATGGATTGATTCAACACCAGTTATTTTTATATCAGGACAAGTTAAACGTAGTGATTTAATGGGTTGTAGTGGTGTAAGGCAAATGGGACCGCAAGAGGTTAATATAGTGCCAATAATACAGAGTATTACTAAATATGCCACTACGGTTACTGAACCACAAAAAATAAAAGCTATTTTAGAGGAAGCATATTATTTAGCAACAACTGGTCGCAAAGGTCCGGTATGGATTGATATCCCACTAGATGTGCAGGCGACGGAAATTGATGTTGATACCTTAGTAGAGTTTGCTGTACCAAAAGAAGATGATATTTTAGATGAAGAGTTAATAAATAAAATAAAGGTTAGTCTTGAAAAAGCGAAAAGACCGCTGATTTTAGCTGGTAATGGTATTAAACTAGCCGGAGCAAGCGAAGTATTGGAAAAGTTGGTAAAACAGCTTAATATACCTTTTTTATTAACTTGGAAGAGTATAGATATGGCCGATTATGATAATGACAATTATTTCGGTTGCCCGGGCGGAATGGGTCATCGTTATGCCAATTTTATTTTGCAAAATTGTGACTGTTTATTAATTTTAGGATCAAGGTTAGATTGTAGCTTAACAGCGTTTAATCATGAAAACTTTGCCCCAAGAGCTAGAAAAATAATGGTTGATATTGATGAAACTGAAATTAATAAAATGAAAATGCCGTTAGAGGTAAAAATTGTAGCGGATGTAAAAGCTGTATTACTAGAGCTAACTAAACAAGAGTATAATATATCATTAGCAGAAAGAGAAGATTGGCTGAAGTATTGTCACACAATGAAAAATAAATATCCGGTAGTATTACCAGAGTATTGTCAAGAACAAGAGTATATTAATACTTATCTGTTTGTTGAGGAATTATGTAAGCAATTAGATGAAAATGATGTTATTGTGCCGGAAAGCTCCGGTGGAGCTGGCGAGATAACGTACCAAGCACTAAAAGTGAAAAAAGGACAAAAAATTAAAAATGCTGCGGGGCTTGGATCAATGGGGTTTGGTTTACCTTATGCGTTAGGTGCTTGTATTGCTAATGATAAAAAAAGAACGATATTGATAAATGGTGATGGAGCGTTTCAATTAAATATTCAGGAATTAGCAACCATAGTTCAACAAAATTTGCCAATTAAAATTTTCATTTGGAATAATAGCGGTTATGCTAGTATTATGGGAACACAACGAAACTTTTTTGAAGGTAATTATGTAGCAAGTAATAATGATAGTAAATTATATTTGCCAGATATTGTAGCAGTAGCTAAAGCTTACGGCTTAAAAACCTTTAAATTGGATGCTATCAGTGAAATTGAAGAGACGATAAAAAATGTATTAAATACTGAAGGAACTGTTTTATGTGAAGTTAAGGTATCACCAACTCAAATAACTTCACCACGTGTTCAAGCAATGAAATTACCAAATGGTAATATGATTTCTAAACCACTAGAAGATATGTGGCCATATTTACCGGAAGATGAAGTTAAGGGGAATATGATTAAATCTTAAGATAGTTGTTTTTATAGGTGGTGTAAAGGTATTTATTTAGTTTAGTTGAACAATGAGTATAGTTAATAATAAAGGAGTGTAAAAATAAAATATGAAGAACAAAAATGCAGATGATATTATTCAACTAATAAATACTTGTATTGAATTAATTGACTGGATACAAAAAAATAATAATTTTGGAGAAGTAAATGAAAACTTTCAATTTCTCAAAGAAATTGAAAGTGCTTTAGAAAGCATCGAAAATATTGAGAATAATTACACCGAAAAAATAAGAATTTATTGCAAAAATATTAAATTTTCCATAAAAAAAGTTGAAGAGAATTTAACTAACCTTGCTCTAGTTGTTGATTTAGAAATTTTGCCATTATTGCATGAAATAAGAAGAATTCTTGTATTTGCTTATGAGATAGATGTATTCGATGAAAAAAAAGAGGAATATTATAAAAAGAGGGAATTTTTATTTGGTAGCTATGATAAAACTTTAATTAATAAAGAGTATAAATATAAAGTTTCAATAGTTTTAACAGCTTATAATAAGTTGGAATATACTAAAAAAGCTGTTGAAAGTATTTACAAATATACTGATTTTGAGAAACTAAATGTTGAACTAATTACAGTAAATAATGGTTCTACAGATGGCACAGAGGAATATTTTAATAGTTTGCCAAATGAAAAGAAAATAAATTTTAAACATAATATGCTAGGCAATAATGTGTCAATGTATAGTATTGAAGGTGAATACTGGGTGGGTTTTGCTAATGATGTTGTAGCAACCCCCAATTGGTTAGAAAATTTACTGGTTTGTATGCAAGAAAATCCTAGAGTAGTGTATGCTGTTCCGACTTGTAATGCAGATGGTATTTCAGCAGATCAAGGGGTAGAGGTAGATTATGGCAATAACCTTTTCGCCATTGATGAAATTGAAAAATTTGCCATGGATTATAATAAAGAAAGTAAGCCTGGTTTATGGGAAGAACGTTGTGTCTTGATCCCTTTTATGGCTATATTTGACAGTGGATTTACGCATTATTTACTTAAAAATGATGTGGAGTTGTTTGACTGTCATAGATATGTTCAGTATGAATTTTCAGATGATGATTTTTCGACATCACTTCGTAGGGCTGGGTTAAAGCAACTTTTACTAAAAGATACTTTTTTACATCACTTTGGCTCTGTTACATTAGGTGAAGCAAGAAAAGATAATTCGTTACAAAATATGAGAGAAGTTTATTATGAAAAGTGGGGAATTGATGCTTGGGACTCACGTGGCTATTTTCAAAATATTGAAAAGTTAATATGCCCAAATATAAATAACAAAAGTCAATCATTGCTTTTTATAGAACCGAAGTTTGGTGGAACCACATTATCTGTAAAAAATCATCTTAAAAAGAAAAATATAAAAATAGATAATATAACTGCAATTGTAATTGATGACAGGTATTTACTAGATGCTAAATTTATGTATGATAAGGTCATTTCTAGTGACAATATTAGTAAGACGATAGGTAATCATCAGTCAAAATATGATCTTATAACTTTCGGTGTCTTTATACACGAATTGGAGATTTATAGTATTATAGATTTTTTAGAGTCTTTATATGATATCTTAGAAGATAATGGACAAATTATATTCATGGTTAATAACCATAGAAATACAAAAACAATAATTAATTTATTACAAAATAATATTGAAAATTTATGCGAATATAATAAAATGAGATTTACCTCACTTGACTTTAATAGGTTAAGAGCTGAAATGGATAATAATGAAAAGTTAAACTCATATAGAATTCATTCAATGTTAAAAGAGAATCCTTACACAGAATTAGTGCTTAATTTTGATAGTAGCTATAATGACTTGCCAATGGAAAATAAACAGAGTTTGAATATTGATTTCTCAATCGAATATCATTTGGTAAGTATAGATAAGAATAAAAAACAGTGAATTTAAGCTTGAATTTAAAGTAATATTTTTCTAAAAAAATCCAAGAAATTAGCATTTTATTAACTATGTAAAAATTAAAATATCAGTGCGTGTATTAATAAATTTAGTTTATTGATAATGAGAGGCTAAAAAATTAATACCGGGAATGAAGATGAATTTGTAAAAAAAATAAAAAAGTTGGTTTTTTTGGTGCGAATAATCATGCTAAGAAGATAAAAGATAGGTTAGAACAAGAAAAAAAATTTGTAGCATATTTTGTTGACAATGATAAATTAAGATAATTTGAAAAATATATGGATTTGGCACTTCATAATCCAATAGATTTATTATTATGAAGATTTTAATTAAGCTCTCATTGTATGATTAATGAATATGAAGAAGTCTATGACTAGTTAAAAGCAATGGGATTTGAAGAAGATGTACATTTTATTTGACCGATAAAAATGTGGCAAGAAGAGTTTTATTGTTCTTATAGAAAATTCAAAGGCATGGATTTGAAGTAGTTATTTTTAATGGCGGAATTATATCTTACGGTGTAGCACAAGAATTTTTGAAACTTTCTAGAGACGTATTAGCGCTAAAACCAGATATTGTTTTGTCTCTAAGTGGTGTAAATGACGTTAATCTGCGAACTTCATATCCGGAGCATCCAATGATTCATATTTACCAAGATTTATTGCTAAAGCATATAGTAAAAAAAGAAAAATTTTTTTGTGCGGGTGTTAATACGAATATTAATGGAGTAGATTATGGTATAAAAGAAAATAATGAAGACTACTTGCACTGGATAAAATGTATTCGAATGATGCATACAGTGGCGTCTGAGTTCAATATTGACTTTTTGGCTTTTTTGCAACCTATGTTGGGATTAGGTACGTATAAGTTAAATGAAAAAGAAAAAAATATGCTAGAACAACCCAATCTAGAAGCAGAATGCCGTTATGGATTACACAAAAGTTTAGTTAGTGGCATTGATAAATTTTATAAAAATGCCCAAAAAGAAGCTAGTTCCTATGAATATATAATTGATATAGGACAGTCTTTTGATGGTATGTCTGATTTGTACACCGATTTAAGTCATGTTAATGAAAAAGCAATGAAATTATTGCGCAAGCTATTTTAAGTGAAGTATATAAGCGGGAGTTATTATAAAAGAAAGGAAGCTAAAATCATGAAAGTTCTGGGTATTTCTGCATTATATGATGATTCTGCTACGGCATTAGTAAGTGAGCAGAAAATAATTGCGACGGCGCAGGAAGAACGTTTTACTAGAAAAAAGCATGACCTGTGAATTCTGTGTAATAGAGTATTGTTTATCAAAGGGAAAAATTAAAGCGGAAGAAGTTGATGCAGTATTTTACTATGACAATCCTATTTTAACAGCTGATCGGATAATGAAAAACAGTGTTGCATTAAAAGAAGAAAGTGAGACTATTAATAAAAATGATCATGAAAGATTTTATCGATTAATTGAAGCTTTTAAAAAAGAAACAGGGTGTAGTGTTTTGATTAATACTTCCTTTAATGTGCGCGGAGAACCAATTGTTTGTTCGCCACAAGATGCATATCGCTGTTTTATGCGTACCGATATGGATATTTTAGTTTTAGAAAACTGCATTCTTTATAAAGAAAATCAGCCTGAATTTATTGATGATAAGGCATGGAGGGATGAATATGAGCTTGATTAAAAAGGAAGATTTTGAAAAGCTATATGAATGTTTATCTAAGATTAATGAATCTGATGTAGAGTTGGTAAAGAAAACTCTTTTCACCATTAGAGATAATAACATTGAAACATACTATACTGATTATTTATCAAAACATAGTGAAGATTTAATTGTATATGAATTTACTACTCCTGTTGAATTTAAAAGTAAATTAATTGAAATTTGGGAAAAGCAATATCCCGACTTAACAAAAGAAATTATAGGTTCGTTTATGGTATCGGCATTTAAAACATATAAAGAAAAAGAAACTGTTATGGAAATACCAGAGGCTATTTACAATTTTTAAATATTACAGTTAAAGATAAATGAGGTTTTATTTATGAACAATTCTGATAAAATTCAAATAATGGAAATGGTTAGAAAAAACTATAATGACAATAAAAGTAAAATAACAGAATTATATAATAATCTGAAAAATGCTGAAAAAATATGTGTTTTTGGAGCTGGCCAATTAGGTAGTTCGGTAGTAAATTTATTTTATAAGTTAGACTTAGGTATAAAGGTGGATTTTATTTGCGATAATGATGTTGAAAAATGGGGTAGAACTGTCTTTCGAGATATAAAATGTATCTCACCAAAAGAACTGGCGACTTATAAAAATAGAAATATTATCATTATAATAGCAACAAAATATCATAAAGAGATTTATGAACAATTAAAGCAAGAAAGTTATCATAATTTATATTCTGTGTTAAATTACTTTGGCTTTAAAAATGCGTTTTTATCACTTAAGAGTGGTTTTCATATTGAAGAAATTGGTAATAATTTAGAAAAGCTTATTGATGTTACAGAGGATTTTGAATCAAAACAAACTTTAAAAAACATTGCAAATAACTGGTTTAGCTTTTACCCTGAAAATATCAAGTATAAAAATGTATGCCAAGAAAAAACATATTTCACTAAGGAAATTGTTTTAGGGGAAACGGAAACATTTGTAGATGCAGGAGCCTTTGATGGAGACACTATAAGGGAATTTTTATCTGAAACCCAAAACTCATTTGAAGCTATTCATTCTTTTGAAATGGATTTTTGTAATTATGAAATACTTATGGAGAAAATTAAAGAAATTCCTGAAATAAATAGAAATAAAATTACAATTTATAATATTGGGTTATGGGATGAAAAAGAAGTGCTAAAGTATAATGCTTTGCTTCAAGGCTCGAATGTAGATTGTGAAGGAGAACAAGAGGCAAAATTAGATTGTTTGGATGACTTGTTACAAGATAAAGATATTACATATATCAAGATGGATATAGAGGGAGCTGAGCTTAAAGCTCTGAAAGGAGCACAGCATATTATAAAAATGCAGCGACCTAAATTAGCAATATGTCTTTATCATAATCCTGAAGATTTGTGGGAAATTCCAAACTATATTAAACAAATTGTACCCGAATACAAAATATATTTTAGACAACATATGGAACTTGAATGTGAAAGCGTTTGTTACGCTGTGATACCTTAACGAAAGGAAAAGAATACAGTGATTAAAGGAGTTATAATAGAAGAAATTTTCGAACAAAGAAATGAATATGTGAACAGCCTTCGAGAAAAGCTAAATGATTCAAATCGATTATATATTTTTGGAGCAGGAAGAATTGGTTTGGATGTTTACAAAATCTTAAACAAATGGGGAATTTCAATTCAAGGATTTATTGATAATGATCAAAAAAAATGGGGGGAAAATATAGAAGGAAATATAAAATGTATTTCACTATCAGAAGTTGGAGCACCACAAGAAAATGATGTAATTTTATTAACGATGGCTTTTTATGATAATGTGTATCAACAGCTTAATGCTTTAGGTTTTGAAAAAGTATATAATTTTTCAGAGTACAAAATAAAATATTTACAGTTGTTTGAAGATGAACAAAAATCAAAACATGCCTTAACCATGCTAAGGCATGCAATAGGATGTTTTGAGGAAGAAAAAAGTAAAAAGATAATGATGGAAATACTGAAAAATTGGTTTAATGTTAATATAAAAGAGTTAACATATCCTTTATTTAAAGGTAAGTTACAATATTTTGACTGTGAGTTTGTCGAAATAAATGAAAATGAAGTTTTTTTAGATGTTGGAGCATATGATGGTGACTCAATATCTTCATTCCTAAGCGTAAGTAATTTCAAGTTTCAACAAATATATGCATTTGAATTAGAAAAACAGATTTACGCTAGATTAGAAAGAAATATAGCAAGATTATCTGATGAAGTTAAAAGTAAAATTAAAGCATTTAATATTGGGCTATGGGATAAAAATGAAAATATAAGATATAGTAGCTTGGATGTTGGCTCAAAAATAGGATTAGATGATGGAGAAGAAGGCAAAGTTGTTGCTTTAGATACTTTTTTGCCAGATGTTATTCCGACTTATATTAAAATGGACATTGAAGGTGCAGAAATGAAAGCCTTGGAAGGGTGTAAAAATATTATAAAGAAACATAAACCGAAGCTTGCTATTTGTGTATATCATGAGCCGGAAGATTTATGGCAGATTTCTCTATTTTTAAAAAAATTAGTACCGGAGTACAAATTATATCTTCGTCATTATTCAAATTTAGAATATGAAACCGTTTGTTATGCAGTAATTTAATTCTGGAGGTTGTAAAATGGAAAAAAATATAGATCGTCAAGCAGTAGAGCAAGAACGTAGAGATCGTTTAAAACGTGAAAAACCGTTGGCACATGCAAAGATAGTGCAGTTGAAAGATAAATTTTTGAGAGGAGAATGCACTGCCATTATAGATTTTAGCTATGATTACATTTGTAATTTAAGTTGTGAGCACTGTTGTAATAGTAAGTTTGCTAAAAAAGAAAGAGTTTTGACAATTGATGATTTGCGTGATTTATCACGCCAAGCCGATGAAATGGGTTTGTGTCAGTTTAATATTTCTGGCGGTGAGCCATTATTATTTAAAGAGCTAGATGATATTATAGCCGCACTACAGCCAGAAAAATTTCATTTATCAATGAGTAGTAATGGTCATTTTTTAACAAAAGAGAAGGCAGAGCATTTAAGGAAGATTGGTTTAGATAAAATAAGAATAAGTATTGATAGTATTGATGAATTATTACATGATAAAAATCGTTGTTCTAAAGGTGCTTATCAGAAAGCTATTGATGCAATTTTTATTGCTAAAGAAGCTGGACTTGATGTAATGATTCAGCATGTTGCAACAAGAGAAAATGCTCAGACACAGAGTGCAATTGATTTGGCTGAATTTGCCCAAAAGCATGATTTGATTGCTGATTATGCAATTGTTAAAGCGATTGGTGCGTATGAAGGACGCTTAGATGTCTTAATTAATGAGGACGATGCTAATTTTATAAAAGAGCTTAATGAAAAATATCCTAGCGTCCGAAGAGATGTATTTCCAGCTTATGGGATGGATAAAGGCTGTGGAAGTGTTAATTGTAGCTTGCATTTAACAAAATATGGTGATATTTTACCTTGTGCATATATTCATATTTCAATTGGCAATATATTTGAAGAACCTTTGAAAGATATTGTTGAACGTGGGATGAAAATTAAACATTTTAAAAATTATAATCCAAAATGCTTGTCAGGTGAAGATCGTTGTTTTATAAGTAATTATATGAGTAAATTTTATGGTAAGCCTTTGCCAATTAGTTGGAAAGAAGCCTTTACAGAAGAGGACTTTTGTAATGAAAAATAAGAGTAGCAATGAAGAATTTTCTGGAAATTATTTCAAAATAATCAATAGAAAGGGAAGAATGAATTTGCGGGAAATTCTTCCTTTAGAAAAACCATTGTCAATATTTATCGAACCAACCAATATTTGCAACTTTCGATGTGTTGCATGTGTGCAGGGTAGTGAAGAAACAAGAAATGATTTAAAACCCTTTTGCCATATGGATATAGAATTATTTAAAAAAATTATCAATGATATAAAGGCTATGAAAGGTGGAAAGTTAAAACTTTTACGCTTGGCAATTTTGGGTGAACCATTTGTTCATCCTCACTTTGCAGAAATGTTGAAATTTGCAAAAGAGTCAGAGGTAGCAGAAGTTGTTGATACTTTCTCTAATGGTTCTTTGCTTACACCTAAATTAAGTGAACAACTAGTTGAGTATGGATTGGATTATATTCGCTTTTCGATTTACTCGGTTATTGATGAAAGACATAAAAAAGTAACAAGGTCTGAAATAAAAGTAAAAGATATATGGAAGAATATTGTTACGTTAAAGAAAATTCGAGAAGAGAAAAAAGCAAACAAGCCATACATATTGGTAAAAATGTTTGATAGTTATGGTGAAGAAAATGAAAAATTCATCAATATGTACAAAGATATAGCAGATGAAATTGGCTTTGAAAAAGTTCATGATGCCACTAAATATACTAAAAATGATTTGATAAAAGCTTATTATGGTGACGAAGAATTAGAAAAAATAACTCGTGAAGAATATAAGAAAAATTTAAATAATTTAGTAGCATGTCCTCGCCCATTTATGTCTCTTTCAATAAATAATTTAGGTGACGTTTTAATGTGCACACATGATGCTCCTAAAGCAACAAAAATAGGGAATTTGCAAACTGAAAAATTAGATGATTTATGGAATGGTGAAAAACTATTCAAATTTAGGAAGATGCAATTATCTGGTAATCATTCGCAAAATCGTCTTTGTAAAAATTGTGATTGGTACAAGCTATTCCCCGAGGAAGACAATGTAGATGGAATGGATAGTGAAATGTTTTCACCAAAAAAAAGATAGGAGAGTTGTAATTATTATGGATATGCGTACTTATATAAATCAGTTTTATATTTTTTTAAATAAGCTTTCGCCGGAACGATTTGATATGTGTTGGGAAGAAAGAATTCCGTTATTAGGTGAAGATACAAATTCAATGGGGTTTAATGTTGATTATGTATATCACTTAGGGTGGGCTGCAAGAATTATCGCTAAAAATAAGCCTGAAGTTCATTATGATCTTTCATCATCAATTTGGTTAAATTCAGTTTTATCAGCATTTATTCCTGTAAAAGCTTATGAATTTAGAAAATTAAATGTTAATTTAGAAGGATTGGAATGTGGAGATGCAGATATTTTAAAACTTCCATTTGAAAGCAATAGTATAACTAGTCTTTCTTGTTTAAGTGTATTAGAGCATATTGGGTTGGGTAAATATGGTGATGAAATTGATCCAGATGGAGATTTAAAAGCAATAGAGGAAATAAAACGTGTTGTTGCACCAAACGGAGATTTGTTAATTAATGTGCCAATTGGACCGACGCCTAAAGTTATTTTTAATGCACACAGAATTTATTCTCATAAACAAATTGTAGATTATTTTGAAGGGTTTGAATTGAAGGAATTTGCCTTTATTTTAACGGATAAAGCCGAATTTTTAGTTAACCCACAATTAGAAAAAATAGAACATCCAGTTCGCCCATATGGACATTCTGGCTATAATTCAGGTTGTTTTTGGTTTCGTAAAAAATAAAGAGCGGATATTTATAAAATTAAAAATCAGGAGATTAATCTCCTGATTTTTAATTTTATAATAAATAATAGCTATTATATTACCATTTTTTCCATGGGGCATTACCTTTTTCCCATAGTTCTTCTAATAAAAATTTATCGCGTTGAGTATCCATGCATTGCCAAAAACCACTATGTTTATATGCTTGTAATTCGCCGAAAGTTGCTAACCTTTCTAAGGGATCTTTTTCAAAAATTGTTTCATCGTTTTTAATATATTCTAAAATTTCCGGTTCTAAGACCATGAAACCACCATTAATCCAGCCACCATCTTCTTTGGCTTTTTCAACAAAGCTATTGATATGGTTAAGGTTGTTTATATCTAAAACACCAAAGCGTCCGCCAGGCTGTATGGCGGTGAGGGTGGCAAGTTTATTGTGTACTATATGGTAATCTAATAATTCTTTGATATTTACATCACTAACACCATCACCATAAGTTAGCATAAAAGTTTTATTGCCAATGTAATCTTGGACGCGTTTGATTCTTCCGCCGGTTTGGGTATTAAGACCGGTATCGACCAAGGTGACTCTCCAAGGCTCAGCAACATTATTGTGGACAATCATTTCGTTATTGTTCCGAAAATCAAAAGTAATATCAGAAGTATGTAAAAAAAAGTCAGAAAAAAATTACTTAATAACATACCATTTATAACCTAAACAAAAAATAAAAACAATAAAACCATAATGAAAATAAAAATACAA
>RRZU010060692.1_pt1 | contig 15491 bp, 14 predicted proteins | sample 2165561 | NCBI WGS metagenome assembly RRZU01 (sample SAMN10456909, study PRJNA506462) | wastewater metagenome | isolation source: wastewater sludge | place: USA: Moscow, Idaho
CATCCGTGGCTGGCCCGGCAACGCGCCCTACGACCTCATCGTCGTCTCCGGCGGCGTGCCCTTCATCCCCGAGACCCTGCTCCAGCAGATCAAGGTGGGTGGCCGCCTGTTCGCCTTCGTCGGCGAGCCGCAGCTGATGACCGCCACCCTGGTCACCCAGGTGTCCGAGGGCAACTTCCGCACCGAATCCCTGTTCGAGAACGCGGTTCCGATGATGCGCAACGCGCCCCAGAAGAGCCAGTTCAAATTCTGAGGCCTCCGCCCCATGAAGCAGATCACCCCGCCGCAACTCGCCGACTGGCTGCAAGACACCGCGCGCCCGGCGCCCGTGCTCCTCGACGTGCGTGAGCCGTCCGAGTTTTCGTACTGCGCCATCCCCGGCTCGCTGCCGATGCCGATGGCCAGCGTGCCGGCGCGCATGCAGGAACTCGACCCCGACGCCGAGATCGTGGTGATCTGCCATCACGGCGGCCGCAGCATGCAGGTGGCGATGTTCCTCGAACGGCAGGGCTTCTCGAAGCTCATCAACCTCGCCGGCGGTGTGGCCCAGTGGGCCCAGCAGGTCGACCCGTCGATGCCCCAGTACTGAGCGCCCCCAGGGCCGGGCTCCGCCCAGCCCGCCCCCCACGGGGGGCAAGGAAACCCGGGGCGGCCCGGCGTTTCCTTGAGAGCAGCAACGGCTGCCGGCCCCCCGGGTGCCGGCCGTCAACAAATACGATGGAGAGCGGTATGAAACGGTTGGCTGGACGTGTGGCGGTAACAATGGCGGTGGCGCTGATGGCGGGCCAGGCCGCCGCGGCTGATCTCGAGCAGATCTACCGCGAGGCCCTCGCCTACGACGCGGCGCTGGCAGCGGCCCGGGCCTCGGCCGAAGCCGGGCGCGAGAAGCTGCCCCAGGGGCGCGCGGGCCTGCTGCCCTCGCTCAACCTGACCGGCAACACCAACTGGAACGATTCCACCGCTCATCTGGCCACCGGCAATCCGTCGGGCCGCTACAACAGCAACGGCTGGCAGGTGCAGCTCACCCAGCCCCTGTTCCGCTGGCAGAACTGGGTCCAGTACAAGCAGGGCGAGATGCAGGCGGCGCTGGCCGATGCCCAGTATCAGCTGGCCGTCCAGGACCTCACCCTGCGCGCATCCCAGGCCTACTTCGACGTGCTCGGCGCCCAGGACGTGCTCGCCGCCGCCCAGGCCCTCAACGAGGCCAACACCCAGCAACTGGCCCTCGCCAAGAAGAGCTTCGAGGTCGGCACCGTCACCATCACCGACGTCCATGAAGCGCAGTCCCGCGCCGACCTGTCCTCGGCCCAGGTGATCGCCGCCGAGAGCGACCTGGCCGTCAAGCGCCACGCGCTGCTGGTGCTCACCGGCAAGGAGCCCGACTCCCTGAAGGGCCTCCGCAAGGGCGTTGCCCTGAGCCGCCCCGACCCGACCGACATCCAGTCGTGGGTCGCCGCAGCCGAGGCCAGCAACCTGTCGGTGCAGGCCAACCAGCTCGTCAGCGAGATCGCCACCCGTGAGGTCGAGCGCAACCGCGCCGGCCACCTGCCCACCGTCGATATGGTGGCCTCCCGCGGCAACACGGCCACCAGCAACCCCTTGGGCAATTTCTCGGCCTACAACACCGACTCCACCGTCGTCGGCCTGCAGCTGGCGGTGCCGCTGTTCCAGGGCGGGGCGACGAATTCCCGGGTGCGTGAAGCCTCGGCGCTGCGCGAGAAGGCCGTCTCCGACCTCGACAACGCCCGCCGCACCGCCGCCCAGAGCGCCCGCCAGGCCTATCTCGGCGTGACCAGCGGGCTGGCCCAGGTGAAAGCCTTCGAGGCGGCGCAGGTGTCGTCCCGCTCGGCCCTCGACGCCAACAAGCTCGGCTACGAGGTGGGCGTGCGCATCAACATCGACGTCCTCAACGCCCAGAGCCAGCTCTTCGACACCCAGCAGAAGCTCGCCAAGGCCCGCTACGACACCCTGATGGCCCAGCTCAAGCTGAAGGCCGCCGCCGGCACCCTCGGCGACGAGGACATCAAGGCGATCAACGCTTTGCTAGACTAGGCCCCGGCCGCCTCCGCCCCCCAACGGCCGCGCAAGCGGCCGTTTCCATTCCCCACTCCCCATTTTCCATTCCCCACCCTCCACCACCATGCGCTACACCGACCTGCGTGACTTCATCGCCCAGCTGGAACGCCTGGGCCAACTCAAGCGGATCAAGGCCGAGGTCGACCCCCACCTCGAGATGACCGAGATCTGCGACCGCGTGCTCCGCGCCGGCGGGCCGGCGATCCTGTTCGAGAACCCCAAGGGCCATTCGGTGCCGGTGCTCGCCAACCTCTTCGGCACGCCCGAGCGCGTCGCGCTGGGCATGGGCGAGAGCAGCGACGACTGGCAGGGCGCGCTGCGCGAGGTGGGCAAGCTGCTGGCCTTCCTCAAGGAGCCCGAGCCGCCGAAGGGCCTCAAGGACGCCTGGGACAAGCTGCCGATCTTCAAGCAGGTGCTGAACATGTCGCCCAAGACGGTGTCGGCGGCGCCCTGCCAGCAGGTGGTCAAGGAGGGCCGCGACGTGGACCTCGCCTGCCTGCCCATCCAGCACTGCTGGCCCGGCGACGTGGCGCCGCTGATCACCTGGGGGCTGGTCGTTACCCGCGGCCCCAGCAAGAACCGCCAGAACCTCGGCATCTACCGCCAGCAGGTGCTGGGGCCCAACAAGGTCATCATGCGCTGGCTGGCCCACCGGGGCGGCGCGCTGGATTTTCTGGAGCACCAGAAGGCCCACCCGGGCAAGCCCTTCCCGGTGGCGGTGGTGCTGGGCTGCGACCCGGCGACCATCCTCGGCGCCGTCACGCCAGTGCCCGATTCGCTGTCTGAATACCAGTTCGCCGGCCTGCTGCGCGGCTCTAAGACCGAGCTGGTGAAGTGCCTGGGCTCCGATCTGCAGGTGCCCGCGTCAGCCGAGATCGTGCTTGAAGGCGTGATCCACCCGGGCGAGATGGCCCTCGAAGGCCCCTACGGCGACCACACCGGCTACTACAACGAGCAGTCCGATTTTCCGGTGTTCACCATCGAACGCATCACCAGCCGGCGCGACCCGATCTACCACAGCACCTACACCGGCAAGCCGCCCGACGAGCCGGCGATGCTCGGTGTGGCCCTCAACGAGGTCTTCGTGCCGCTGCTGCAGAAGCAGTTCACCGAGATCGTCGACTTCTACCTGCCGCCCGAGGGCTGCTCCTACCGGCTGGCGGTGGTCAGCATCCGCAAGCAGTACCCCGGCCACGCCAAGCGGGTTATGTTCGGCATCTGGAGCTTCCTGCGCCAGTTCATGTACACCAAGTTCATCATCGTGGTGGACGAGGACGTGAACATCCGCGACTGGAAGGAGGTGATCTGGGCGCTGACCACCCGGATGGACGCCACCCGCGACACCACGCTGGTGGACAACACCCCCATCGACTATCTGGATTTCGCCAGCCCGGTGGCCGGCCTCGGCTCCAAGATGGGGCTGGACGCCACCAACAAGTGGCCCGGCGAGACCAACCGGGAGTGGGGCACCCCCATCGTGATGGACGAGGCGGTGAAGCGGCGGGTGGATGCGATGTGGGGCGAGCTGGGGCTGTAGGCCGCCTGGCCGGCCCGGCTGGTGGAGGCTTCAGGCCTGGCGCAGCGGCGCCCGGCTCCAGCTGACGAGGCTCGCCGCGATGTCGTGGAGGGGCAGCACGTTGTCGACGGCGCCGCGCTGGATCGCCTCCTTCGGCATGCCGAAGACCACGCAGGTCTCCTCGGCCTCGGCGATGGTCGCGGCCCCCGCGTTGTGCATCTCCTTCAGGCCGAGGGCGCCGTCGTCCCCCATGCCGGTCATGATGATGCCCAGCGCGTTGCTGCCGGCCATGCGGGCCACCGAGCGGAACAGCACGTCCACCGAAGGCTTGTGGCGGTTGATCAGCGGGCCGTCGACCACGCCCACGAAATACCCCCGGCCATCGCGGGTCAGCTGCAGATGGCGCCCGCCCGGCGCGATCAGGGCCAGGCCGGGCTCGACCCGGTCGCCGTGCTTCGCCTCGCGCACGCGGATGCTGGAGAGGCCGTCGAGCCGGCGCGCAAACATGTCGGTGAAGCCGGACGGCATGTGCTGCACCACCACGATGCCCGGCACCTCCTCGGGCAGCGCCGTGAGCACGGCCTCCAGGGCCTGGGTGCCGCCGGTGGAGGTGCCGATGGCCACCACCCGGGTGCGGTCGCTCGTCGGGGCCATGCTGGGCCCCCGCGGTAGGCTGTCGAGGGTGAGCTTGGGGCGCGGTGCGGCGGCCTGCAGCCGGGGGCGCAGGCGGGCCCCGGCGGCGGCCCGGACGGCAGCGACCAGGCTGTCGCTTTCGTCCTGCAGAAACTGTTTGACGCCCACCTTGGGCTTGCTCACCAGGCTCAGCGCGCCGGCCGCCAGCGCGTCGACGCTGGCCCTGGCGCCCCGATCGACCAGCGACGAGCAGATCACCACCGGCGTCGGCCGCTCGGCCATCAGCTTGCGCAGGAAGGTCAGCCCGTCCATGCGCGGCATTTCGATGTCGAGGACGATCACGTCCGGCCATTGGCGGCGCATCTTGTCCATCGCAAACAGCGGGTCGGCCGCCGTCGCGATCACCTCCATGTCGGGCTGGGCGGCGATGGCGGCGCTGGCCACCTGGCGCACGATGGCCGAGTCGTCGACGATCATCACGCGGATCGGCGCCCGCATCAGGCCGCCTCGCCCGGCGGTCGATGGGCCAGCCAGACGTGGCCGGTCCACAGATCGAAGAACAGCTTGCGGTGGCCCTGCCCGCCGCAGTGGGCCACCGTCGGCCGGTAGCCGTGGCGGGCCAGCAGGGCGTAGGCCGAATCCACGTTGCGGGTGGCGATGTTCATGGGTTCGGCGCCGTTGCCGGGGTGGGTCAGCATGTTGCCGCCGCCGAAAACCTTGACCTGGTAATCGGCGGGCTGGCTCACCGCCGTGGCCACCGCCCGGTCGAACAGGGCCAGCGCCTCGTCGGCATAGCGCCCGTCGAGGGGCGCGCCGGCGGGCTGGCCGCGGGTGGGCAGCATGAAGTGGCACATGCCGCCGATCCGCCGGGCCGGGTGCCACAGGGTGATCGAGATGCAGGAGCCCAGCAGCGTGGAGATCCGCGTGCGCCCGCCGCCGAAGTAAAACCCCCCCGGCTGCAGAAAGACTTCGCGGATGTCATCGCCGAACTCGATCATGCCTTGCGGTAGATGGTGGCCCGTACCGGCTGCAGGCCCTGCTGGATGCCGTTGAGGGTTTCCGAGTGGCCGATGATCAGGTGCCCGCCCGACTTGAGGCGCGGCAGCAGGTTGCCCACCACCTTGCGCTTGGTTTCGGTGTCGAAGTAGATCATCACGTTGCGCAGGAAGATCACCTCGAACTCCCCCAGGGCTGCATCCACCGGCAGTGTCAGGTTGACTTGGTGGAAGCGCGTCCGGCGCTTGAGCTCGGGTGTCACCAGGAAGGTGCCGCTGTGGGAGCGCACGCCCTTCAGGCAGTATTTGCGCAGGTAGTCCGGCGGAATGCCCTCGTGGCGGCCCAGGGGGTAATGGCCGGCCTCGGCCTTGGCCAGCACCTGGGTGCTGATGTCCGAGCCGACCACCTCCCACGGCGTGTTGGGCAGGGTGTCGGCGAGCAGCATGGCGAGGGTGTAGACCTCCTCGCCACTGGAGCAGGCGGCGCTCCACACCCGGAAGGGCGCGGTGCTGCGCCGCGGTGCGAGGATCTCGTCGCGCAGGAAGTGGAAGTGGCCTGGCTCGCGGAAGAAATAGGTCTCGTTGGTGGTGAGCAGGTCCACCATCACCTGGATTTCCTCGGGGTGGTGGCCGCCTGCCAGCATGCGGTAGTACTGGGAGAAGGTGCCGAAGTTGTAGTGCTTGAGGCGCTTCGTCAGGCGCCCGACGAGCAGCACCTTCTTGGCCTCGGAGAGGCTAATGCCGGCAATCTTGTAGATCAGGCGCTGGAAGAGGGCGAATTCCTGATCGGTGATGGTCGATTCCATCGAGCTTCCGCCGGCAGCGCGGGGCGGGTGGGTCATGGCAGCCTCAGAACAGTTCGACGTTGTTGCCCGGCGGCCTGGCGGCGGCGAGCGTGGCGGCGTAGGCGCGCTCTTCCCGCGCGATCACCTCGGCGGTGGCGTGGGAGGTGACGATGCGCTTGCACCAGGCGTCTCCATTGCTCGGCACAAACAGCACCTTGCGCGACCACGGGCCGAGAAAGTCCGAGGCGATGATGGGGATGCCCTCCCGCTGCAGCCAGTCCCGCGCAAACCTGGCGTTGCGCTGGCCGATGGCGAGGGATTGCCCCGAGGTTTCGATGATGGTGCCGCCGCCAAAGGCCTTGGCCTGGATGCGCGCCTTGCGGGCGCCCTGGGCGAGCAGGGCGTTGAGCAGCGCCTCCATGGCGTAGTCGCCTGAGAGCAGCGAATCCACCTCGCTGTCGGCGCTGCGCTGCATGTTGGGCAGCATGAAATGGTTGATGCCGCCAACCCGGGCGTGGAGGTCGAACATGCACACCGCCACGCAGGAGCCCAGCAGCGTGGACAGCGGGCGTTGCCGCTCCACCGCCCACGCGCCGGGCGCCACGTTGCGGGACAGGCGCTCGATCTCGCGGGCGGGCAGGCTGGCGTAGTCCATGGAGATCGCCTGGCAGCCTCAGGCCGACGGGGCGCCTCCGGTGCTCACGTCGGTGCCGCCTTCGTTGCCCAGCTGGGACAGCGAGGCAATCTCATCGACCGACAGCACCTTGTCGACTTCGAGCAGGATGACGAACTTGCCATTCACCTTGCCCATGCCCTTGATGAAGTCGGCCCGGATGCGGGCGCCGAAGGAGGGCGGCGGCTCGATCTCGGTGGCCGGGATCTCCAGCACCTCCGACACCGCGTCGACCACCACGCCGATATCCTGACGCTCGTCGTTTTCGGCGAGCTCGATGATGACGATGCAGGTGCGCCGGGAGATCTCGGAGCGCTTGCCGCCGAAGCGGCTGGCCAGGTCGATCACCGGCACCACCGCGCCGCGCAGGTTGATCACCCCGCGGATGAAGGGCGGCACCATCGGGATCTCGGTGACGCTGCCGTACTCGATGATCTCCTTGATGTTGAGGATGCCGACGGCGAACATCTCGCCGCCGAGGAGGAAGGTGAGGTACTGGGCCGGGCTGGACTCCACCGCTACCGGGGCCTTGGCCCCGGCAACAGCAAGGCTGGCCGGCGAAGCGGGCTGCGGGGACATGCTCTAGCTCCTTTCGCCGCTCAGAACTTCTCGAAGTCGTTCTCGTTGAACGCGAAGCCCGCCACCCGCGCACCGGCCTGCGGCCGGCTGCCGGCCGTGCTGCGCATGGCCGCCATCGGGGCCGCATGGGCCATGCCGCGCCCCATGTTGCGCTCGTCGATGGTGAAGAACTGCATCAACTGCTGGAGCTGCTCGGCCTGGCCGCCCAGTTCTTCGGCGGTCGCGGCGAGTTCTTCGGAGGCCGAGGCGTTCTGCTGGGTGGCCTGGTTGAGCTGGTTCATGGCGTTGTTGATCTGGGCCACGCCGGAGGACTGCTCCTGGGACGCCGAGGCGATCTCCTGCACCAGGTCGGAGGTCTTGCGGATCGACGGGACGATCTCGTCGAGGAGGTGGCCGGCGCGCTCGGCGAGGCCCACCGAATCGCCGGCCAGGCCGCCGATCTCCTGGGCCGCCACCTGCGAGCGTTCGGCCAGCTTGCGCACCTCGGCCGCCACCACCGCGAAGCCCTTGCCGTGCTCGCCGGCGCGGGCGGCCTCGATGGCCGCGTTGAGGGCCAGCAGGTTGGTCTGGTAGGCGATGTCGTCGATGATCCCGATCTTCTGGGCGATCTTCTTCATCGCATCGACGGTGTTCTTCACCGCGTCGCCGCCCTCGGTGGCTTCGACCGCGGTCTTGGAGGCGAGGTTGTCGGTGACCTTGGCGTTCTCGGCGTTCTGGTTGATGGAGGCCGACATCTCTTCGACCGAGGCGGACGACTCTTCGACGCTGGCGGCCTGCTCGGACGACGACTGCGACAGGGACTGGGCGGTGGCCGATACCTGGCCGGAGGCGTTGGTAAGCGCGTCGGCGGCAGTGCGCACCTGGGTGATGGTGTCGGAGAGCTTGCCGACGGTGTTGTTCACCGCGTCCTTCAGGGCCTTGAAATCGCCCTGGTAATCGTTGGCGATGTTCTGGGTCAGGTCGCCCTGCTCGATCGAGGTCATGATCCGGCGCACCTCGTTGATCGGGCCGACGATGGCGTCCAGCGTGCCATTGACGCCATCCACGATCTTGCGGAAGTCGCCCTGGTGCTGGCTACCGTCGGCGCGGGTCTCGAGCCGGCCGGCGATTGCCGCGGCAGACAGCAGGTTGGCGTCGGCCACCAGCTTGTTCACCGCCTCGATACAGGTGTTGAGGTTGTTCTTGATGGTGTTGAAGTCACCATTGTAGGTGTCGGTGATCTTGGTCGGGATGTCGCCCTTGGAGATGCGGTCGACGTAGTTGGCGGCCACGTTGAGCGGGCCGATCACCGAGTCGAGGGTGGCATTCACGCCTTCGACGACCTTGCGGAAGTCGCCCTGGTGCTGGGTGGCATCGGCGCGGGTGGCAAGGCGACCTTCGACGGCGGCCTTCGCGAGCACGCCAGCGTCGGCGACCAGCTTGTTGACGGCCTCGATACAGGTGTTGAGGTTGTTCTTGATGGTGTTGAAGTCACCGTTGTAGGTGTCGGTGATCTTGGCCGGGATGTCGCCCTTGGAGATGCGGTCGACGTAGTTGGCGGCCACGTTGAGGGGGCCGATCACCGAGTCGAGGGTTTGATTGACGCCTTCGACGATCTTGCGGTAATCGCCCTGGTGCTTGCCTGCATCGGCACGGGTGGCCAGGCGGCCTTCCACCGCCGCGGCGACCAGCAGGGAGGCGTCGGCAGACATCGACTGGACGGCGTGCTGAACGGCCTCGACGGCCTGCACGACCTGCCCGACCTCGTCCTTCGCGTCGCTCTTGAGGGTGAAGTTGAAATCGCCGACGGCCATCTTCTTGGCGGCGTCCACCACCTGGTTGATCGGGCGGGTGATGCTGCGGGTCAGCCACAGGGCGAGCAGGGCCGCCAGCACGAAGGCCACCGAGGCCAGGGTGATGACCAGGCTGCGCGAGGAGCTGGCCAGCTCGACGGCGTTAGTCCCGGCCTTTCGCGCACCGTCGATCTGGAAGGCGGCGAATTCATTGAGCACCGTCACATACACACCGGCCACGTCGGTGTATTCACCAAAAAGGAGCTGGGTGGCCTTGTCCGGGTTGTACTGGGGCGAGGAGGTGTCCGCGAGGCTCAGCAGCCGGTCGGTCACCCCGTTGTACTTGGTGCGCGCGTCGGTGGCCTTGGCGAGCAGGGCTTTGCCCTTTTCGGTCAGGACCAGCGGCGTCATCTTTTCGTAGATCTCGGTGTTCCGGCTGCGGGCCTTGGCGATCGCTTCGGTCTGCTGCTTCTCGACAAGCTTGTCGTTGGTCATGATCATGTTGCGCACGCCGCGACCAATCAGCTGGACGTTCAGGGAGAGCTCGTCGGCCATGACGATCTTGGGGATCCGGCCCTCCGCGAGGTCGTTGATCCCGGCGTTGAGCTCGTTGATGCGGGTGATCGACAGGATCGAGATCGCGGCCAGCATCAGCAGCACGAAGGCGAAGCCGAGGCCGAGGCGCACGCCGATCTTCAGATTATTAAACATGCTTGTTCTCCGGATGATGCAAAAAGTCAGGCGCTGCGTTGTTCGGGGCGGGCCAGCAGACGCTGCTCGGCTTGCCCGGAAATCTTGATGAGTGCAGAGATGTCCAGGATCAGGGCCACCTCGCCGCTGCCCAGGATGGTGGAGCCGCCGATGCCCTGCAGGTGGCGGAAGATCGCCCCGAGGGGCTTGATCACCGCCTGCAGTTCGCCGGCCAGGCGGTCCACCACGATGCCGGCACGCTGGCCGGCGTACTGCACGACGACCACGCTCTCGCGGGTCGGGCGCTGGCCCGGCAGCGCGAAGATCTCGCGCAGGCACACGGCCGGCAGCACCTGGCCGCGCAGGTTGAACTAGTTGCGGTCGTGCTCGGCAGCGGGCCGCTCGATGCACTCCACCACCGCGTCGAGGGGGATCACATACGAGCGGTTGCCCGACACGACCAGGAAGCCGTCGATGATCGCCAGCGTGAGCGGCAGGCGCAGGGTCAGGCGGGTGCCCTGGCCAGGCTGGCTGTCGACGTTGATGGTGCCGCGCAGGGCCTGCAGGTTGCGCCGCACCACGTCCATGCCCACGCCGCGGCCGGACAGGTTGGTCACCTGCTCGGCGGTGGACAGGCCGGGGGCGAAGATCAGGTCGAAGATCTCGCGGTCGGAAAGATGGGCCTCGGCATCCACCAGCCCGCGCTCGACGGCCTTGGCGAAGATCTTGTCGCGGTTCAGGCCGGCGCCGTCGTCGCCCACCTCGATGACGATGTTGCCGGCGTCGTGGCAGGCATTGAGGAAGAGCGTGCCCTGCGGATTCTTGCCGGCGGCCTCGCGCACGGCGGGTGCTTCGATGCCGTGGTCGAGGGAGTTGCGCACCAGGTGCATCAGGGGGTCGCCGATCTTCTCGACGATGGATTTGTCGAGCTCGGTCTCGCCGCCGTTGATCACGAGCAGCACATCCTTGCCCAGGTCCTGGCAGGCGTCGCGCACCAGGCGGTGGAAACGGTTGAAGGTTTCGCCGATCTGCACCGTGCGCAGCTGCAGCGAGGCGTCGCGGATTTCCTCGACCAGCCGGGTCAGCAGCGACGACGATTCGATCAGCTCGCCGTCGCGGCGGGTGTGGGCGAGCAGGCTGGTGGCCGCCCCGGCGATCACCAGTTCGCCGACCAGGTTGATCAGGTGGTCGAGCTTGTCGGCGGGCACCCGGATCAGCTTGGCGTCCTGGGCCTTTTTCTCGCTGACCTGGGCCTGCCTGGCCACGGCGGCGGCGACCAGCTCGGGCTGAACGACATGCTGGGCGACCAGTATTTCGCCGATCTGCAGGGCTTCGGGCGCCGGCTCATCGCTGGCGAGGGATTGGGCCCGCAGCCCGTCGGCCAGCTCGTCGGCGGTGAGCGCGCCCACCCGCACCAGGATCTCGCCGAGCCGCAGGGGGTCTTCGGGCAGGTCACGGATCAGCTCGAGGTAGTCCGCGACCTTGCTGTTGGGGGGCAGGATGGCCAGCTGGCATTCGTCGCGGACGAAGGCAAAGATGTCTTCGATTGACTGCTTGTCGGCGCTGGATTCGAGGGCGATCTCGAAGCCCAGGTAGCACAGCTCCGGGTCCATCTCGGCCGCGGCGGGCATGGCGTCGGCCAGCGTTTCGAGGTGCCGGATGTCGCCCAGGGTTTCCAGGAATCGCAGGAAGTTCTCGGGGTCCATGCCCTGGCGCAGCACTTCGGGCCCGAAGCGCACCGAGATGTGCCAGCAGTTCTGGCCCGAGCTGTTCGGGGGGATCCGCTCGACGCCGGGGTCGGCGGCCTTCGGGCTGGCGAACACCTGCCCGCCGGGGCCGTATTCGCCAAGCTGCATGAGCAGGCGGGCGCCCTGGGCCTCGATTTCTTCGCTCTCCATCCGGGCCACCCCGGCCTCGCTGGCAACCAGCACCCGGAGGTGGTCGGTGCATTGCAGCATCAGCGCCGCCAGCTGGGTGCTGACCGCGATCTCGTGGTTGCGCAGGCGGTCGAGCACGTTCTCGACGACGTGGGCGAAGGATTCGACGGCGGTGCTCTCGACCATCCCGGCCGCGCCCTTGATGGTGTGCGCGGCGCGGAAGATGCCGTTCAACGTGGTTTCGTCGTCGGGCTGGTGCTCGAGGTAGAGGAGCAGCGACTCGAGCGCGTCGAGCTGCTCGAAGCTCTCCTGCAGAAAGACTTGTTTCAGTTCGTCCATGATGGGCTGCCGGAGCTATGCCGCGGGGACGACGAGGGGGTCGCCGAACCAGGCTGCCAGGTTGTAGAACTCGATCAGGGATTGCACCGCCGGGCTGTGGGCCACGATCGCCAGCGTCTTGCCGGCGGCATTGGCTTCGCGCTTGGCGAGGATCAGGAGCTGGCAACCGGCCGAGTCGATGTGTTCGACAGCGGACAGGTCGAGCTCGATGCGCGTGCCCTCCTCGATCACGGCGAGCAGCACCGGCTTGAGCTCGGCCACCCGGTAAATGGTGAAGTCTTCGGTAAAGGCCCGGCGGATCACGTTCATTCGGCGCTCCTGGGGTTCAGAACAGTTCGACGGCCGGGCCGCTGCCGGCCCCCGCCGCCTGCGGGGCGTGGGTGCCGCTGTGGCGGACGTGCTCGTCGCGCTGGCTCTGCATCACGTAGCTCTCGAACAGGCGGTCGATCTGCTCGGTCATGGCCGGGATGTCGGCCACCGAGGCCTTGTCGGTCAGGCAGTCGGCGAGCTTGAGGACGTGCTCGTCGAGGCGCTCGAGGGCCTCGATGACATGGCCGACCTGCTGGCGGGTCACGTCCTGAAACTGCACGCTGGCCATGGTTTCCATGAACATCTCGGCAAGTCTGGCGCTGGATTCGCGGAAGGCCTCGAGGATCCGACCCTCGTGCTCGATGAGCAGGGCGTAGCTCCGGCTCACTTCGTCGAACTGCTCGGCCACGGTGCGCAGGGCCTGGTCTTCGGCGTCGGAGATGGATTTGTCGAGCTGCTCGCGGAACTGGGCTTCGATGGTGCTCACCACCCGCCCGATGCCGTCGTTGATCTTCAGCACGGCCTGGTCGGTCTGGCCGGCCAGCTTGCGGACTTCATCGGCCACCACCGCGAAGCCACGTCCGGCCTCGCCGGCCCGGGCGGCCTCAATGGCGGCGTTGAGGGCCAGCAGGTTGGTCTGGCTGGAGATGTCGTGCACCAGCTTGACGAACTGGCCCAGCGACTTCGCCTCGTTGAGGGCCGACATCACGTGCTCCCGCTCGGTGCTCACGTTTTCGAGGCGGCGATGGATGTAGCCCTGCAGCGCCATGAGCGTCTGCTGGTTGCGTGCGGCGCGGGCGCTGGCGGCCTCGACGATCTCGCCGGACTCCTGCGAGAAGGCCTGGACGCAGCCGTCGAGATCCTGCACCACGGCATCGACGGCCTGCAGGCGCTCGACCATGCCGAAGGCCGCGCTTTCGGTCTGGCTGGTGACGGCACCGAGCTGGCCGACGAGGATGTTGTTGAGGTGCGGCACCTGGGCCAGCGAATCGCTCACCGCGGTGGCCGCCTCGCGCCGCTTGGCGGCCTCTTCGCGGGCGCGGTGGAGGGCGTTTTCGGCGCCGTAGGTGGCGTCGCGGTAGCGGGCAATCGACAGCGCCTCCTGGGCCAGGAAGCTGACCAGCACCGCCGCCGCTGCCCCCAGCGCATCCACCAGGGCCTGACTCAGCCCCAGCTTGTCGAGCAGGAGTTCGTGATAGGCCGCGTTGGCGAAGTACACGACGACAAAGGCACCTGCCGCCGTCACGCTGGCCAGCAGAAACCGGCGCCGCCGCGATTTATCCCGGATGCTCCTGTCCATGGCTCAACGCACCACGAGCTTGATCGTGCCGAGCAGGGTTTCCGCCGTGGCCGGCTTGACGATCCAGCCCGAGGCGCCGGCGGCTTTCGCCTCGGCCCGCTTGCTCTGCTGGGATTCCGTGGTGAGGAACAGGATGGGCATGAAGCGGAGTTCGGCCTTCTGCCGCACCTGCTTGATGAACTCGATGCCGTTCATCCCGGGCATGTTGAGATCGGTGATGAGCAGGTCGGGCTTGGTGCCGGCGGCGAGTTTTTTCTGCCCGTCTTCAGCGCTGTTGGCGGTGACGACCTTGAAGCCGGCCTTGGCGAGGATGCCCGAGATGGAGAGCAGGACGGTGGCCGAGTCATCGACCAGCATGATGGTTTTCAATTTTCGACTCCTGGCCCTGCCCGGAAAGCCTGCCGAGCTTGGGGCCAACTACGTGGCTGAATTGCGTGGATGTCTCCAAAAGTGCGGCCGGCGCAGCTGCTGCCTGTGCGCGGTGCCTTTGTGCTGTGAGGTTTTACGGCCCCCCGCGTGCGAACTTGAGCGGTCGATGCGGCGGCGCAGCGTGCAGGGCACAGGCGGCCTTTGCGGTGGGCGGGGCAGGGCGGTGACCCGCGTGGGAAGGGGCCGGGATGGGGCCGGACGGACACGGGAAGGCGGGCGCAGGGCCAGGCTTCCGGTCAGGCTTCAACGGATGCGGGGTGGTGCGTGCGGGAATGCCGCGCGGGCTCTGCCGCGGCGGCGTGGCGGACGGCTCCGATGCCTTGGCAGGCGGGCCGGCAGGTGCAACCGGCCCGCCCCGGGGAGAGGCATGCGGGCCGGCCGTGTCAGTTGTCTTGAGGGAGCGCGGGTGCGGCCAGCACCGTCTCGCCGGCGATCTTCCACTGGCCGTTCACCTTCACCCAGTCGAGCTGCTTTCTCACCGTGTCGCGGTAGTTGCCGGCGCGGTAGTGCTGGACGAAGAGTGTGCTGCTGCGGTCGGGGCCGCGGGCCTTGAGGCGCAGGCCTTCGATGCGCAGCGATGGCGACCTGGCTTCGGCGAGGCGCTGGCGGCGCTCGGCTTCCCAGTCGGCGGTGCTGCGGCCCTTGGCGGGCTTGAAGTCGGCCGTGTAGAAGGCGCGGTAGGCGTCGTAGTCGCGGGCGCTCCAGGCGACCAGCCAGGCCTCGAGGCGGGCGCGCAGGGCGGGTTCGCCGGTGTCGGCGGGCGGGGTGACGAGTTCGATCTGCGGCGCCGGCGCCGCGTCGACGGTGGGCACCGGCGCGGCGGCGAGGGCCGGCGGCACGTAGGTGGTGCCGAGCAGTTCGGGGGCGATCGGGGCGGGGCGGTAGCGGGTGCGCAGGGCGCTGCGCAGCTCGCCGGCCAGGCCGAGCAGCTGGGCCTGCAGGGTGGTCTGCTGGGCGCGGTTCTCGATGAGGGCGCGCTGGGCGTTGAAGAGGTCGTCCTGGGTGATCGAGAGGTCGTTGAGGCTGCGCCGGCCGGCCTCGAAGTGCAGCTCGTAGGCCGCCGACACGCGCTGGGCCGCGGCCACCCGCTGTTCGAGCAGCGGGGCGATCTGGCGGGCTTCGTTGTACTGGCGCTGGAGGTCGGTGATGTCCTTCGAGACCTTCAGCATCAGGTCGTCGGCGTCGGCCTGGGCGGCCTGGTGGCGCTCGACGGCCTCGGTGTGGCGGCCAAGGTTCTTGCCGCCCAGCGGGATGTCGAAGCTCACCTGCACCTGGCCGCTGCGGTCGGTGTCGGAGACCGGCACCGGGATGGTGGTGTTGTCGAGGCGCTTGCTGTAGCTGAGGTCGACGGCCGGGAAGAAGCTGCCGCGGGCCACCCCCACTTCGGCCTTGCGGGCGGCGGCGCGCTGGAGGGCGGCGCGCAGGCGCGGGTTGCGTTCGTGGATGCGCTCGACCAGGGCGTCGATGTCGGTGTCGCCGTCGGCGGGGCGGATCGCCGGGGTGTCGAGCTGCTCCGGC
>RRZU011281962.1_pt1 | contig 15491 bp, 16 predicted proteins | sample 2165561 | NCBI WGS metagenome assembly RRZU01 (sample SAMN10456909, study PRJNA506462) | wastewater metagenome | isolation source: wastewater sludge | place: USA: Moscow, Idaho
GTCGGAGTGCAAATGCTCTTCACCGTTGTCCTCGACGTAGAAGCGTGCGCTCGCCTCCAGGTCGGTCAGGTTGCTCGGGTTGGGTAATTGAACGTCGAAAAAGCGCCCGACCCAGGCACGAATTTCCGGTGTCGGCGCCACCAGATCGACCCAGATCGGCTTCAGGCAACGCAGGTCGTACGGCGTGTTGACGTTGATCTGGCTGAGGCGTCCGTTGCGCAACTCGAAGGCAGTGACCGAGGTTTTTTCGTTACGCAGGTGACTGTCGCAGATCAGGTCTTCGCGGATCTCATCGGAAAGAATTTCGAGGATGGCCTCCCCGCGCTCCTCACGCACTTCGTTCCAGACCAGCAAGCGCTCCTCGGGTTCAAGGGCTTCAATGATGGCGGCGATTTCACTCAGCGGCAGCCGTTCGAGGAGCGAGTGCAGTCCGGCCGGATGCGGCTTGTGCACCGCCTCCTCGGTCGGTTCGTGGCGCGGTGTTTCCTGTCGATGTGCCTGTTCCTCGACGAGTTTTCGCTTGGCAAGCAGTTCCTTGACGGTATCGAGATTCTCCGGGATGCTCTTTTCTTCGCTCATCGGGCGTCCTCCTGCGTTGCCGGGTATTCCAACCGGCGGCAATTCTAGCACGCGGGCAGAGAGGTATTGTCGCTCAGGGTATCTGTGCAGACGGCATTCTGCCTAGCAAGGTTTCACTACGAAAGGCGAGACTGGCTGAGTCCGGATGACGGTCGTAGTAGCGTGGACTGGGCACCATGCTGGCCAGCCGGGCTGCCTGTGCCGGGGAAAGTTGGGCGGCAGAAACCCCGAAGTGATGGCGTGCGGCGGCTTCGGCGCCGAAGATGCCGTTACCCCACTCGATTACATTCAGATAGACCTCGAAAATACGCCGCTTGCTCCAGGTGGCTTCGATCATGATTGCGATGGCGGCTTCCTGAGCTTTGCGCCAGGGCGTTTTGTCCGGCGTGAGCAACAGATTTTTGGCCAATTGCTGCGTGATCGTCGAGCCACCGGCGACGATCTTGCCGCGCTGTTCGTTGCGCTCCATGGCTTTCTGGATGCCTTTCCAGTCAAAACCATGATGATTGACGAAGAGGTCGTCCTCGGCAACGATCACCGCTCGCTTGAGATGTGCCGAGATTGCCCCATACTCGACCCACTGGTGCTGCAGTTGGGCCTTGGGGTTTCTGGCACGCAATTCCTCGAGCCGGATCTCCATGAAGCGCGTGGTCTCCGGATCAACCTGCCGCCACCACAGAATCCAGCCGAATAGCCAGCCCTCGTACAATATGGCGATGGTGACGACCCCCAGCAAGAGACGCTTGAGCCAGCGGGCGGTGAGCGCGGCTGTCTGGGGACGGCTCACTGCTTTGCTTGCAGCCAATCCATGACCGGCTTGCCATCGGGTCGGATACCTCGCCAGACGTAAAAGGCTTCGGCGGCCTGCTCGACCAGCATGCCGAGTCCTTCGGAGAAACGTTCGGCCCCTTGGGCCTCGGCAAAAGTGCGGAATGGGGAGCCGGATTGGCCGTACATCATCGTGTAAGCCAAACTGCCGGGGGCGAACAGACCGTCGGGCAGCGGTGGCATGGTTGCGTTGAGGCTGGTCGAGGTGCCGTCGATGATGATATCGAAGGACCTTCCGGCGAGGGCATCGTAGCTACATGCCGCGATCGGGCCGAGATGGGCGAATTGTTGCTGAAGCGCCTCGGCTTTCGGCAGGGTGCGGTTGGCGACAGTCAGGGCGCTCGGCTTTTCTTCGAGCAGCGGCCCGATCACGCCGCGTGCCGCGCCGCCCGCGCCGAGCAGCAGAATGTTCTTGCCAGCGACCGGGCAACCCAGATTAACGGTGATGTCGCGCAGCATGCCGTAGCCGTCGGTGTTGTCGCCGACGATTTCGTTTTCGCCGAAAACCAGCGTGTTGACGGCCCCTGCCAGTTCGGCACGGGGCGTCAGGCACGTGGCAAGGTCGTAGGCCTCCTGCTTGAACGGCACGGTGACATTGGCGCCTTTGCCGCCCGCGGCAATGAAGGACCGGACTGAATCCGAGAAACCGTCAAGCGGGGCGAGAATCGCGGTGTACTCAATATCCTGGCCCGTCTGTCGGGCGAAGGCCGCGTGAATGCTGGGCGACTTGCTGTGGCCGATGGGGTTGCCGAAGACACAGTAACGGTCGGTCATGGGATTTCCTTAACGAGACTTGGTCTCAAGCTGATTGCTGCTGGTAAAAGTCAGGGTGCGCGTGATTTCGACCTGGTCGTAGTCGCGACGGATGTCGGGCGGGAACACGGCGTATGGGGCTGCCATTTGGACAATTCGACGTGCCGCATCATCGAGAAGGCGATGCCCTGAGCTGCGGTCGATCTCGATTTTGACGACGCTGCCGTCACTGGCAATCGTGACCGACATGATCAGCGAACCGAACAGTTTGCCCTTGGCTGCTTCGGGATAGTTGAGCGTGCCGACCCGTTCGATTTTCAGCCGCCAGTCCTCAAAATATTGAGCGAAGCGGTATTCTTCGACGCGTGTGCCGAGATGCTTGACGCGCGGTCGTTTGTTGTATTCCTCGGTGTCGCGGGCGATCTCGCCTTGCAGGCGAGCCATGGCGAGGGCGCTGTTGGCGAGGTCGCGCCCGCTGGGGGTCGGTACCGGTTCCGGCTGTGCTTCCCGGTCGGTTTTCAGCGTTGCACCCTTGCCTCGCATTTGCGCGAGCAGGCGCTGCTGCTGGGCCTCCAGTGACTGGACACGTTTTTCTGCCTGCTCCAGTTCGTTGCCGCTTTTCTGCTGTGCCGAAGGAGGCAGTGGGGTCCGGATGCGACGATCGTGATCGGTATCGCCGCCGCCATCGAGATTGCTTTGGGCGAGCGCCTGCGCCTTGGTCGGCTTGCGCGCCGATTTGCTGTTGACGAGAATGATCTCCAGTGCTTTGTCCTGAAAGGCTCGCGAAGCCTCGGGAAACTTGAAGTTCAGCGCCAGCAGGATGGCGTGCAGCGCAATCGAGGCGCCTATCCCGATCCACAGACTGCGGTTGGCGGCGGGCGGCGGGCAGAGTTGGGTGGCGTTACTCACGTCAGTCCTGATTTTCCAGAAGCTCTTCCTCGAACGCTTCGTCGTTGTCTTCGCCGAGAGTCTCGGCGTAACGGCAAGCGAGATCGAGCGTGAGCGGATCGACGGCTTCGATGCTCAGGCGGATTCGGCTACCTGGCTTGAGGTCGGGTAGCGACGGCACACGCAGGACGATCGGCAGGTGATCGAGCTTGACGAGATTTTCGCGGCGGACGGTTGCATCGATGATGTCGAGCCCCTGCTGGCGCAGCCAGCGCAGGCACCAGTAGCGTTCCATGCCGCGCTGGAACTCGGCGTAGGCGCTGTAGGTCAGCTCGAAGTCGCGCATCGCGGCGAACAGTGCGTCCGAGCGGGGCTTGAAATGTGGGGCATAGCCGCTCAGGCAGCTGATCAACTGCCACTGGTTGATCAGGTCGACGTAGCGGCGCAGCGGCGACGCCGACCAGGCGTACTGGGCGACGCCAAGCCCCTCGTGCGGCAACGGCGAGGTCGTCATGCGCACTTTGCCGGCCGTCTGCGCGCGGTAGATCGCGGCGATGCCTTTTTCGGCGAGCAGGCCGCCCCAGGTGCTGTTGGCGACGATCATCAGTTCGGCGACGAGCTTGTCGAGCGGGCTGCCGCGCTTGCGTTCGCTGATCGCCACGCGGCACGATTCCGGGTCGGCGAGGTCGCCTTCGATGTCGAAGTTGTAGTCGTGGATGCCCTGCATCGCCGACGGTTTTCCGCGCCGTTTCTCGCAGGCGCAGGCGAATTGCCAGAGCGTCAGCAGCTGGTCGCGATAGGGGAAATCGGGCACCGCGGTGCGCACCGTTTCGGCGTTGAACAAAGGCTCGATGTCGTGGTGGCGCAGGTTGGCGGCGATTGGCACGAGTTCGATGCGCGATTCGTGCGCGGCGATCGTGAAATCGGGGGCGACCGTCAGGTAAAGCGAGAGTGCGGGGCAGATACGTCCGGCGGCAAGCGTGAAAGTCTCGACGGCGGCGTCAGGCAGCATGGTGATCTTGTTGCCCGGCATGTAGACCGTCGAGAGCCGTTCGCGCGCAACGGCGTCGAGCGGCGAACCGGGGCTGATGCCCAGTCCTGGCGCGGCGATGTGGATGCCGACGCGCCAGCCGTCGGCCAGCGTTTCGAGCGAAAAGGCATCGTCGATTTCGGTCGTCGCCGCATCGTCAATCGAGAACGCTTCGACCGCAGCGCGCGGCAGATCACCCGCGGCCGATGGCGTCTCGATGGCCGGGAAATCGATGCCGCTCGGGAAGTGTTCGAGCAGGAAGCGGCGATAGTGCGTGTCGAAGGCCGAGCGGATCGCGCCGCACTTGTCCAGCAGATGCAGCGAGGACAGGCCGGTTTCCGCGCAGGCGGCTTCGAGGGCCTTGGTTTCCGGGCGGTTGCGGTCGGGCTTGTAGAGCAGTTGGTCGAGGATCGTGGCGAACTCGGGCGGCAGCGTGAAGGCTTTGAGCTCGCCAGTCATCCTTTCGATGGCAAGCGCTTGCTGACGTTTTTTTTCAAGACCGGCCAGAGCGGCTGCCAGAATGTCGGGAGGGGCCTTGCGGAAGCGGCCCTTGCCTTTGCGGTGAAAGTGGATCGGCGCTGAATGCAGGGCCAGCAGGAGCGCAACCGCTTCGACCGCCGTGGCGTGGTGTCCGAAATAGTCGTCGGCAAAATCAGAAAAAAGAAATTCACCATCGCCCGCGCACTCCCAGAGGAATTCCGTCTCGATGTCTTCGGCGGCTTTCTCCGCCCGACTCAACAATTCGTTCGGCGAGGGTTCCTTGTAGCGCAACAGAATATTCGCCGACTTGATCTTGGCGCGCTTGCCGGTGGCTGTCTCGACCTGAAGCGAATTGTCGTTGTCGGTCAGGATCGTGGCGGTTTTGAAGGCGCCGTCTTCTTCAAACAATACGTGCATCGGCGGGATTATAGACCGCAAAATTCAAAGAGTTGCGGCAACATTTCGGAGAATCGAGAGAAGCCATGGTTGCCGCCCTCGAAGACCGCTTGCCGGCAACCGGCGTAGCGTTGCACAGCGTCGCGGTAATCGAGCACTTCATCGCCGGTTTCAACCATCAGGAAGTAGCGATCGGGGGTGATCTGTGGTGCCTCGAGCGCGCGCAGTTGGGCGATGTGCGCCTGGGTAAATTCAAATTCTTCACCCGTGTAGAGGTTGCTTTGTCTGCCAAGATACTGTTGTAACGAGAGTGGCGCGACCACTGCCGGATTGATCAATACGGCACGTAACGAGTGTTTTTCTGCCAGCCAGGTTGCGTAGTAGCCGCCCAGGGAACTACCGACGAGCGTCAACGAATCAGGGCGGCTTTCAATGAGGGCTTCAGCTTGGGCGATCGCTTCAAAGGGAACGGGCGAAAGCGCCGGACAGATGAGCCGCTCGCCCTGTCCGCGGGCGTCAAGCGCATCCGCCTGTTGGCGCGCCTTCAACGAAGCTGGCGATGAGGCGAAACCGTGCAGGTAGAGAATCGATGGAATCATGCGGTCCACGCGATCAGGTCGAATTGCCAGGTGAGCAGCACGACAATGCCGAAAGCGATGCGGTACCAGGCGAAAGGGGTGAAATCGTGGTGAGAAATAAATCGTAGCAACCAGCGTACGCACAAAAATGCGGAGATGAAGGCGGAGACGAAGCCGACGATCCACAAGCCGATATCGTCCAACGAAAGTAGTGCGCGTTCCTTGTAGAGTTGGTAAAGGGTCGCGCCGATCAGCGTCGGGATGGCCAAAAAGAACGAAAACTCCGCGGCGGCACGCCGCGACAGACCGAAGAACAGGCCGCCGATGATTGTCGCGCCGGAACGCGAAGTGCCCGGGATCAATGCCAAGGCCTGAGCCAGGCCGAGTTTTAGTGCGTCGATGACGGTGAGTTCGTCGACTGAGTCAATGCGAATCTTGTGCTCGCGGCGTTCGGCCCAGAGGATGAACAGCGCGCCGACGATGAAAGCCAGTGCCACCGGCAGCGGTTTGAAGAGGTAAGCCTCGATCGTTTTCTTGAACAGCAAACCGAGTACGGCCAATGGGAGAAAGGCAACCGTAATGTTGAGCGCGAAGCGCTGGGCGGTGCGTTCGCGTGGCAGGCCGAGCAGCACACTGATGAGTTTGTCGCGGTACTCCCAGCAGACGGCGAGGATGGCGCCCGACTGGATGACAATTTCAAACAGTTTGCCGCGCGCGTCGTTGAAGTCGAGTAGATCGCCGGCCAGAATCAGGTGTCCGGTCGACGAAACCGGCAAGAACTCGGTCAGTCCTTCGACAATCCCGAGGATCAGTGCTTTGATCAGCAGAAGAACATCCACAACGCGGCTTTCAGAAAAAACGAAATTCTAGCAGGCAGTGTGCCTGTAATAGGATGAGTTTTCTGCGGAAAACCGAACTTGATATTCGGCATTTCGCTATGCGAAAATGCGCGACCCTTTACTTAGGGGGTAAAAAAGGGCTCGTCTGCGCCGGCTTCAGCAAGAGCGCTTGCCGCTGGATGTCGAGTTGGTCTTGATAACCCCAAATTTTTGTCAGGAGAGTGTCAATGAGTGCTGCCGAAACGCAGAAAGTCAAAATCTCGGTCGCCAACCCGACCGCGCTGGGCCTGTTCGGTCTGGCGATGGTGACGTTTGTCGCCGCATCGCAAAAGCTGGGGCTCACCACCGGCCTGTCGTTCGTCATCGTTTACGCGATTTTTCTGGGGGCGACGGCTCAGTTGATCGCCTGCATTCTCGACTTCTTTCATGAAAACATCTGGGGGGGCACGGTGTTCGGTGCCTACGCCTTCTTCTGGTATGCCGTGGCGACGGCTTGGATGATGAAAATGGGCGTTTTTGGGCCGGAGTTGGCCGCTGCCTGCGACGTCAAGCAACTGGGGTTCGCTTTCCTTGGCTACCTGATCTTCTCGGTGTTCATGACATTGGGCGCGATGGAGGTGAGCAAGCTGATCTTCATCATCATGGTGGTCATCGACATCCTGCTGGCTGCGCTGGCGCTGAACGCGCTTGGTGTCGCACCGCACACCACGCACATGATCGGTGCCTGGGCGGAAATGGTCACTTCGCTGCTGTCGTTCTATGCGTGTGCTGCCGTCGTGCTCAATACCTTCTTTGGCAAGGTGTTCCTGCCGGTTGGCAAGCCCTTCGGTATCTTCAAGTAATCGGTTTTTCCGGCGTTTTGCCGGCGGGAAAAAAGCGATGCGCGGCGACGTGCATCGCTTTTTTGTTTCAGGCTGCGATATGCTTCCGCCCTTCGCAACGAAGGAACCGCCATGCCGTTGATGCCGGAACAATGCTATGCCTTTCTCGCGGCAGCCATCCTGATCACTCTGTCGCCCGGCCCAGATAACCTGATGGTCCTGGGCGTGGGGGTTTCGCATGGGCAGCGGCACGGCATGGCGTTTGGCCTGGGTTGCGCACTGGGTTGCCTGAGCCATACGTTGTTGGCGGTCATGGGCGTCAGTGCCCTGATTGCCGCGTCGCCAATTGCTTTTGTCGTGCTGAAATTGAGCGGTGGCCTGTATCTGGTCTGGCTCGGCGTTCAGGCGCTGCGCAGTCGTTCCCGGATCAGAATTGGCGAGTCGAACACGTTGAGAACGTCGCCGTTGCGACTTTTTGCCAAGGGTTTGCTTGCCAACGCGATCAACCCCAAAGTGATTCTCTTTTTCCTCTCGTTCCTGCCCCAGTTTGTCAGCCTAGATCGAGGGGCCGTTGCTCTTCAGACGGGATTGTTGGGGGTGATGTTTACGCTTCAAGCCGGCGTGATTTTTGTCATGCTTGGCTATTTTTCGGGTGTGGTCGGGCAATGGCTGAACGACCATGCCCGTGCCGGAACATGGCTTGACCGGGTGGTTGGCGTCATTTTTGTCGGGTTAGGGGTGCGGCTGATTCTCGTCCGGTGAGCGTCGCAACGGTCGGATGGGGCGCTCTCTTCAGGCGGGGAAATGCGCGAAATCTTGCCCTGCTGCGGCGAGAACACCTTGCCACGCCGGGCTGCTAAGGTCCAGTTGTTTTTTGCGGCTGGCCAGTAGTTCGATCGGTACGTGCGTGAAGACATCGTGTTGCAGACCGATCACCAGCCCGGTTTTGCCCGCCATGGCGGCGTGGACCGCATTGCGCGCGAAAAAGTCGCAGAGAATGGCATCTTCTGCGCCCGCTGGCACACTGCGCACGATGTAACTCGGATCGATATAGCGGAGCGTGAAGGGAATGCCTTCCTGTTTGAAATAGGCGTCGATGTGATCGCGCAGAAAGATACCGATATCTTTGGATTTGAGATTGCCGGAGGCGTCGAACTGCTTTTCGTGCGTATCCATCAGATGTTGCCCGGCGCCCTCGGCAACAAGGATCACTGCGTGTGCCCGTTCGACGACGCGCTTTTTGAGCGCCGCCAGAAAGCCGTTTTCGCCGTCAAGCACGAAGGCGGCCTCAGGAACCAGGGTGAAGTTGACATCTTGGCTGGCGATCGTGGCGCCCGCGGCGATAAATCCCGCGTTGCGGCCCATGATTTTGACTACGACAATCCCGTTATGCACGCTGTGCGCCTCGGTGTGCGCGCAGGTAATCACCTTGGTGGCCTCTTCGACAGCGCTCAGGTAGCCAAAGGTGCGCGAAACAAAGGGCACGTCATTGTCGATGGTCTTCGGGATGCCGACGACGGCAAGTGCGTGCCCGCGTGACTTGGCTTCCTGGAATAGGGCCGCGCCTCCGCGCTGGGTGCCGTCGCCGCCGACGACGAACAGCATGTCGATCTTGCGCCGGATCAGGTTATCGACCGCGACGCTGACATCGACTGGGCCGCGCGAAGTGTTGAGTACCGAGCCGCCTTCCTTGTGAATGTTTTCCACAAAGGCAGGCGTCAACGGAATCGGCTCTTCCCCGCGCCAAGGATCGAGGCCTTGATAACCATTTACGAAACCGAGAATTTCCCGCAAACCATAGACGTGGTGGAGCTGCAGGACCAGCGAGCGAATGACGTTGTTGAGGCCGGGACACAGACCTCCGCAGGTGACAATTCCGGCACGCGTCTTTTTGGGGTCGAAGAACAATTTTTCGCGCGGACCGGCGACTTCGAGCAACAACTCCTCCGTCGGTGGCGCATCCGGATCGACGATGGCATTGAACAGGACACGGGCCTTGTCGCTGACAAAACAGGAAAGCGGTGAGGCGTGGCGGGCTTCGCCGAGAACGGTGATATTCATTGAGTGCCTGTACGCAGGGATGGCTCGGAGCGCCTAGTATCCTCCGATAGCACTTTGCCGGTCAAACTCGTGGCGAAACGGTGGTTCTGCCTTCTTCGGGTAGAATCATGTGCCATGAAAATGACGAACTGGATTTTGTCGATACTTGTTCTTGTCCCGATGGCACTGCCGGCCCGTGCCGAATGGCAGGAAATCGAGAAATTCGAGGATGGGATGCGCGTTTATGTCGATCGCGCAACGGCGCGCCGTGACGGGGAGACTGCTCAGGTGGTTCATCTGGTCCGTTGGGCGGAGCCGCAGGAAGAAAATGGCCAGGCAGCCTATCGCTCGACCGTTGTGCGCACGGTCTATGATTGTCGGAACAAGCGCGAACGGTATTTGTCGTCGTTGTCCTTCAGCGGGCCGATGGGTGATGGCATTAAAGTCGCCGCTGATGGGCAGGAGGTCGAGCACTGGTACTCGATCTCCGACGCATCAATGGAAGAGAAGTTGTGGAAGGTGGCGTGTTCAGCGCGCTAGCACGCAGAAAGGGGCGTCCGGTCAAAGGTGCAGGTAGCCCATCGCACCGACAGCCAGTCCCAGACCCGTGGCGCCATAGACGCCGGCCAGTAACCAGCGTTTGCGCGTCAGCAGTGTGATGGCCGAGAGGGCAATGGCGATCTGAAGTAGTGTGGTGGCCAGCGCCCAGCGGCCATGTACGTGCATTTCCAACTCGCTCTTTTTGTCGGCTTTTTGGGCGAGCGCTTCCAGTTTTTCGGCTGCAGCCTTGATTTCTTCCTTTTCGTTTTTGTAGCGGGTGACTTCCTGTACGTATTTTGCGCGAGCGTCGCCTTTGGTCAGGTCGATGGAAAGCTCCGCGAGATTCTGCTTGTTGCTTTTGGCCTGATAATAGTTCCACTGGTTCGAGGCCGATGTTTTCTGGATGGCGGCCTCGTTCTTGTAGAGCAGGGCGGCGTTTTGTGTGTGGCCACCCATGTAACCGAATATGGCGCCGACAGTGGACAGAATCGCGGTCAGGACGGCAAGCCGCGCGGTAAAGGAATCGCCACCATGCTGGGTGACATGCTCGACTTCGTGGTCGTGTGGACCGTGGACATGGAAACCGTGGCCGGACATGGATTTTTCTCCTGAAAGCAGATTGGGGTGATTGCCAGCGGCGAAGTATCTCCGTCGCTGGCGTGTGCGTCAATGCACGCTTTCGGACAGGAAGGGTGCCAATGCATACATCTGCCATAATAGGAAGTATTGAATAACGGCATCGGTAAGAATGCGATGGCTTCGGAGATGAATTTCGCGGTGATTTGCCTGTGTGCGGAATGGTGCGGAACCTGCCGCGATTATCGGGCAGGATTCGAATCGTTGGCCGAGATGTTTCCAACCATGCGTTTCCGTTGGTTGGATATCGAAGATTGTGCCGATGACATGGGCGACCTCGATGTCGAAAACTTCCCCACATTATTGATCCGGCGGGGCAGCGATGTGTTGTTCTTCGGGACGATGCTGCCGCACCTCGGGCACTTGAGGCGAACACTGGAGACTTTTGGCGAACAGACACCCGAGGAAAGCGTTCATTACGCTCGATCGAATCCAGAGCGGCTCGCCTGGCAATCCAATCGTGATCTGGTAGGCCTGAGCGCCGATGAGTGACCGGCTCCGTCATTCCCTTCGCCTTCCCCTGCTTCCGGCGGGCGGCGGGCTGGTGATTTTGCTGTTGTCGATGGTGCTGCTGCTGGGCGGGCAGTTGTGGCTGAGTTATCGCGATCAAATCAGGACGGCGGAGATCAGCGCACACAACTTGGCCGCGATTTTTGAGGCACGGTTCGAGGCCGCATTGCGCCGGATCGATGCCGATCTGATCATCCTGGCGAGGGAAATCCCGGAGTCAGCGCTGCACCCGGCGGCGGTTGCTCACTTTGCGCCGGAAGTGAGTGCCAGTCTTGAACGGCGAATGCTCAACCGTGACGAGATGTCAGGCTATCGTGTGCTTGATGCGCAAGGCGAATTGCTCTATTTTTCCGGCCACCTGAACGTGCACAACTTGAGTCTGGCAGATCGCTCGTATTTTCAGCAGCTGCGCGATGATCCTGGCGCTGGGCTGGTGATTTCCGAGGTTCTCACGGCGCGCGCCCTAGAAAAGGATGTGCTTATCTTGGCGCGTGGGCTTCGGGATGCCAAAGGTCGGTTTTTGGGCGTGGTTTATGGGCAAATTGATCTTGCCTACTACCGACGGCAGTTTGAATCGCTTGATCTTGGCAAGCACGGCTTGATCGCTTTGCGACGCGATAATCACGCGCTGGTACTGCGATTTCCCGATCTTCCGGGGGAAATCAATAAGTCCCTGCCCGAACGCCATCCCGTCGTGCAGCGGATGGCATCCGGTGCGCGGGGAATGTCCTTGCACTACGAAGCGGCGCCGGATTTTGTTCCGCGCATTCTGAGCATTGTCAGAATGCGCGATTTCCCTTTTTATTTTGCTGTCGGCTTTGGCCGTAGCGAGGTGCTTGATGTCTGGCGCCAGCAGGTCGTGGTCGTGGTGGCTTCCGCTGTGATGCTGTTTTTGCTGGTGGCGGCTTTGCTTGCACGTCTTTGGCGGGCGCAGACGCGCCAGCAACGAATGTTGCAAGATCTGGCCGCCAGCGAGGCACAATTTCGCGACTTGACCCAACTGGTTCCGGTTGGGATTGCATATTTCGATTGTGACGGGAAGTGTACGTATGTGAATGATCGTTGTGCTGCCATCGCCGGTCGTGACCGGTTGGCCATGACCGGGGTAACGTGGAGTGAGTTCGTTCATCCGGATGATTTCGATGTCCTGCCGAGCCGTAGCATTTCCGCCGATGTTGCGCTATCGCGGGCCTATGCCCGCGAGTTGCGTTTTATCCAGCCGGGCGGCCAAGTGTCTTACGCGCTGGCTGAGGTTCAGGCGGGAATCGGTCCGGAAGAGAGGGGGCGGGGGTATCTTGCTGCGCTGACCGACATTACGGAGCGCAAGCAGACTGAGGCTGAATTGCTGCTTGCCAAGCAACGTGCCGAAAATGCTGATTTGAGCAAGACGCGTTTCCTCGCGGCGGCCAGCCATGATTTGCGACAGCCGATCCAGGCGATCAACCTGTTTCTCGATGCGTTGAGGCGAACCGATCTGAGCGCGGAACAGAAGACCATTGCCGATTTTCTCTCTCGTTCAGGGCATGCGTTGGGAGAGTTACTGTACGCCTTGCTTGATTTGTCCAAGCTGGATTCCGGTCAAATCCGGCCACATCCGCGGCCGGTCGAGCTTGAGGCGTTTTTTCGTGCCATTGATGCTGAGTTTTCTACCTTAGCGCGTCAGAAAAATCTCCGTTTCAAGCTGTTTTTCCCCTTTGAGCGGCGGGTGTTGATGATCGATCCGGGGCTACTGATGAGCGTAATCCGGAATCTCGTCGATAATGCGCTGAAATATACGGAGCGGGGGGGCGTGCTGGTCGGGGCGCGTAAGCGTCAGGGGCGCACGGTGATCCAGATTTGGGATACCGGCATGGGCGTTGATCCGCAGAACGGCGAACGGATTTTCGATGAGTGTTATCAGGTCAAGGATTCATTTCTTGATCGCAGTAAGGGCCTTGGGCTGGGTCTTTCAATTGCCAGGCGCATGGCTCAACTGCTCGGTTGTGAGTTGGCATACCGATCACGCTTTGGGAAGGGCTCGGTGTTTGAGGTGATGCTTCCCGAGGCCGCCGAGGAGCATGCCGCGGAAGGAATGCCCGTGGTGGAAGAGACTGTTGGAGCTTCGACGGTCACCGACGTTGATGAGTCCGCGGTTGTTGGGTGGGTCGTGGTTGTTATTGAAGATGATGCGATGGTCGCCAAGGCAGTCGAGCTTTCCCTTGATGAGCTTGGCGCCCGGGTAATGGTGTTTGATAGCGCCGAGAGTGCGCTGGAATCAGAAGCCATCCTTACGGCTGATTTTTATGTGTCGGACTTCAATCTGCCAGGTATGGACGGCTTGCGTCTTCTTCAGACTATTCGGGACCGCCGCGCAGCACCGATTCGCGCAGTGCTGGTGACCGGAGAAGCCTTTCATCGACGCGAGACACTCGAGGCCGATTCACCGTGGCCCGTGCTCTTCAAACCGGTTGAAATGGCTGTCCTGCTTGGTGCCATGAGCGAGGAGATGGATGGTATGGCAGGTCGGCACAATACCGAACAAAGGGCTTGAAATGCGTCTGTGGTTTTTATCCTGTTTTTGCTTGGCGTTTTCCTGTTCGTTGCTTGCGAATGAGTTTCAGGTCGGTGATTGTGTGGTTTTTCGCGAAGGTGGCGATGGCCGGCTTCTCAAGGCGCCAACCTATTGGTGGAAGGGGCGGGTGGTCTCACTGACGACGGAGCGCCGGGAGGCCGGTCTCTGCCCTGTCGTTGCTAAACCACGCTCGTCATTCACCCGGGAGGAGCGGGTGCGCTTGGCGCGGGCCATGCCTTGCGTGCAGCACGAGGCTGATGTGCGTGAAGTTCTGGTGAGGCGAGGGCAGATTGAAATTGTTTCCTGGGAAACCCCGTGGTCAAATCAGCACGGTACGGCCGGACTTCTTTTTCGTGGGATGTTCCTTGATTCAGCGCTGGTTCAGGGCGGGATTGTCGAAGTCGATGTCGACTGGCTTGAGTCATGTGATGTCATGCGCTAGGGCATTGATTTTATGTGGACCTGGTCATGTGGTATAGTGGTGGCCAACAACAATTCCAACACCATCATTCATGCTCAAGCTGCTTGTCGTAGAGGATCACGCCTTGGTCAGAGAAGGGCTCGCGCAGACGCTACGTCTTCTCGGGCCTGACGTGATGGTTCTGGAGGCGGCTGATTGCGATAGCGCGAATCGTCTGCTGCAGGAGTCTGGATCGGTCGATTTGATGTTGCTTGATCTTGGCTTGCCACGACTCGATGGCCTTTCCTACCTTTCGACGCTGAGAAAGCGTCATCCAGCGATGCCTGTGGTCATTCTTTCGGCGTTTGACGATGCGACAACGGTAAGCAAGGCCATGAAATCGGGTGCCGCCGGATTTGTCCCGAAAAGCTATTCAAGCGATCGCCTGTTGGAAGTTTTGCGTGAGGTTCTCGATGGGCGGCGATTTTCTCCAGAGAGCGTGACCCTTTCGCCGGTAGCCGTGCCGAAAGCAGCCGTTGCTGGAAAAATTGATCCGTCCCGGGTTGGCTTAACCGAACGTCAAGTCGAAGTGCTCAGGTTAATGGCGCAAGGGAAGTCAAACCGCGATATTGCTTCGCTGCTGGGGTTGTCCGAAGGGACGGTCAAGGTGCATATGACTGCCATCCTCAAAGCCTTGGGCGTGTCCAGTCGAACGCAGGCCATGGTAGCGATCAGTCAGAACGGGATCCGGCTTTAGCCTTGTCGGAAATCCGGTAACAATACAAGCGTGTTCTTCTCGCGTCGTCGAGTTCCAAGACGTTCTCGGGCTCGATATCCGGAACAGGAAAAGAATTGCTGACGAACAGGCTGCCTGGCTTCATCTCATGCTGGATTTTGCCCCAGAGTTCGGGCATGGGTGCCGGGGAAAGAAAGGCGTAAACGACATCGAATTCCTCGAGTCGTGTTGCCCAAAGGTCGCCCATTCGCCATCTGATGTTGGGCACCCCGCGTGCACGGAGCCAACCGACTCCCCAACTGCCGGGCGCATTCTCGATGCCAGTGAACTGCAGTCGGGGAAATGCGCGCGCGAGGGGAATGATCGTGCTGCCAATACCGGCGCCGAGGTCGGCAAATTGAGTTTCGGCGTGGACGGGTAATAGCGTCGCAAGAGCCTTGGCCGTGGTGGCATTGGTTAAATACAGCGGGATCTGCCCGGTGGCCGCGCCACGAAAAACAAGCAATAGCAAGAGAAACGCGAGCAGGAACCAGCCGGGAGCGATATTCAGAAAGGAAACCGCCCAAGCCAGTGGGGCAAAAACCGCGTGAATGATGCGCCACCAGACGGGCTGTCGATTAATCCATGCGAGAGCGAGGGCAATGGTGCCAATGGCGATCGCAGTTTCCGGCCAGGGCAATGCCTCCGCGCGCAAACCGAAATACGGCCACGCGAGTGACAGCGTGGCGATGACGGCTGCGCCTTGGATCGCTAATTGTCGGAAGGGGGGCGGCGAAGAGGGCATTATTCGGGTTTCTGAAGGGGGGCGGTGAAACGAAGGAGCTCCCCTGTGTCGTGGGGGTATGCATCGGGTTAGGGGCGGCGTTACGGCACGAATTCTGCAATA
>RRZU010308612.1_pt1 | contig 15489 bp, 24 predicted proteins | sample 2165561 | NCBI WGS metagenome assembly RRZU01 (sample SAMN10456909, study PRJNA506462) | wastewater metagenome | isolation source: wastewater sludge | place: USA: Moscow, Idaho
AAAAAACAATAACAAAATAACCCATAAAGGGTAATTTTATTATTTTAAGTTTTTTACTTTAAAATCTTATTCAAGATTTTATTGTTAAAAAAGTTTATTTATTAAATTAAAAAATACAAATATTTTAAAACAATAAATGGGAACCATTTAGAAAAGAAATAGACAGAACTTTTATTGAACCCTTGTGGTGAAATAAAGTTTATTTCTTTTCATCTACTTGTCCATATACTTGCTTACTTATTTTTTATTAATTTTGCAATGTCCTGAAATTTCCCTTATCAATCAGTTATAAGTAAACCTTGTTTACCAAATTCCAGGGGTTTTTTTATTCTACTTCTATATTCAATTTAGAATAGTTCTAGGAAGCTGTAGGAGCTTCGTGGTGCGATTTTAGGATAGATTCAATATAAATCTTCATCTGGTTTCTAAAATGCAACCACAAGTGTTTTAGAAGCAAATAAAAAAGAAGCTGAATTTAATCAGCTCCTATAGCCAAGAATATAAATTGTTCCAGTGGAAATTTCAAATTTCATTGCAGGATAAGGAGATTTCAAAAAATAACATTTTGTATTCTTCCATTCTTTCTTTGAAATTGATTTTAAGAACTGGTGGTTAATATTATAGAATTCTTGGTCAAAATCTTCTGGGTTAATATTTTCAATCTCAATAAACTGATAAGAAAGTAATTTTTTGAAATTGTTCTTTAAAAATTTTGGGATAGGTTCTTCCGATAAAGTAAGTTTCTTTTCAAAAACTTGTTCTTCTTCTTTATCTTTAGGAATGAAAGCAATAAAAGGGCCTGCAAAAATAATTTTATCATCAACCCTAACTTTAAAAATATTTTTCTTATTTTTGTTTATAAAAGTTTTTATATTCATTTTAAATTGCCTTTTGATTTTTGTAAATATTGGACTTGTTTCTTTAAAAAAATTTTGTTTTCTTGCCTATCCAAACTTTTAAATTGTCCATTATTCTTTAGTTGAAAGTTATTGCCATAGCTACATCATTTGGAATGTCATCCCAACTATTAAATTTCACAACTTTATAAAAGCCTGTCTTTTCAATTTCCTCAATTGTAAATTCTTGTTTATTTTTGAACTTAGGAGCTTTTTTAATATTATAAAACAACAGTAATGGAGCCAAGTTTTCATCTTCCATATTCTGAATTGAATAAATTACTACAAAATCACCGTACCATTTGTTTGTTACTTTTACCTTTGTTTGTTTATTCATAAATATACCCTCTTTTCTATTTCTTTAAATTTATTATAACATCTTATACACTAAAAGTCAATACTTAAAAACAAAATTTATTACTTTTACCTTTGTTTGTTTATTAATAAATATATCCTCGCTTATATTTATTTAAATTTATTATAACATTTTATATACCAAAACTCAATAGTAACGATATATTCAAAAGATTTTAAATTTATTAAGATTTATTGTTGACAAATCGCTTTCTATATTGTATAATGAATATATAATATGAAACGCTTAAATTTACATCTTGTACTTGATTGAAGCTAAACTGATAGCTCGGTGGACTTCCGACCACATGAGGCAAATTCCTCGTGTCATTAAATAGAATGAACAGGTGGACGTGAATTGATAGTACTAGGGTTCGAATCCCTTATGCTTGTGCCCTCAAGCAAACAAGGAGTGGGATGTAAATTTGTTAAATATTATAATCTTAAATAGTTCACTTTGGCAATTCTAGAAAGCCAAGTTTGCTATCAAGATTTAAAGCGGTAGAGAACTCGAATTATTAGGGTTCTCATTTTTCATTTATTAAAGGTTTGTATTGAAAACTGAGAATTATAAGAAACATGCTGAATTGACTGCCCACTGGAGGAATAGAAAGGCGTAACTAGAACAGAGTGGAATCAATTATATCTATCTATGAAGCAAGTAAAAAAAACTAGATTTTTTTATATTAAATAAGAAAAGGGAATAATATATATTCCCTTCTTTTTTATTTTTTATAAACAAATTTAACATAATCTTTGTAGTTATGCCATTCTTCCTTTTTAGGAATTTCTTCAAAAATTTTAACAAATTCTTCATTAGTTACATCTGGAACTTCAGGTAATAGGAATGTCTAAAATGTAACTTTCAGAAGGACTTCTCTTATCGTTGTCTTTCATTCCCTTAGGTCCGTTACCAGCATTTCTGCTTTACAATAAACTTCATTTGAAACATTTCTAAGAAATATCCCAAAAATTTATCTTGAACCCATCTGTATAGCTGACTAGAAACTATACGGTGGACCATTTATAGCAAGTATTGCGGAATCTGTCTTCCTCCTTGCAAAAATAGCTTTTTTTACCCCCACCAAGTAATGATAATCATTACTTATTTTTTTGAATAATATATCTTTTTTATACTGTCCATCAAATCTTCTGAATATTGGAGAAGATTTTCAACTGCATTTTCATCACGTTCTACTTTAATATTATATTTGGGACAATCTTTATTATAACAAACATATTCATTATGTTTATTCCCTTTGTTATCTCCATAAAGACCCAACTTATCTTCTCCAGTTTTTACAAAACCACAAACTGAACATCTTTGAGTAGAAGGAAAATATTTATCTGCAAGAATTATATCTACATTAGATATAGTTGATTTCATTTTCATTTTAGTTTTAAATCTGCCGAAAAGGGACCTTTGTAGATTTTTAGGAGCAAATTTTTGTTCTTTCATTTCATTGACATTCAAATCTTCTAAAACAATAGAATAAAAATTTTTATGGAACTCTTTAACTAAAATATTTAATAATTCTTCTTGAAGATTATATAATTTATAATAAGATAAAGCTAGTTTTTCTTTTGTTTTTTGATAAGTCTTGCTTAATTTCCAGTCTTTGTTTCTTTTCTTTTTGGTTATTAAAACTTTATTATAATATTTCACTTCATCAAAAATAAAATTCATTTCTTGTGTAAAAGTTTTTATCTGGATTGGTTTTTTATTTTGCTTGTAATTAAAATGTCCCACATTAACATCAACGGCAGTCTTTTCTTTTTTATGGTTTTTATATTCTAATTCTTTCTTTATTATTTCCTCTTCTGTTAATTCATAAGGTAAAGAAATATACCATCGTCCGTTTTTTCTGCTAACAAAACAATAATCTAATAATCTACCTTCAAATCTGATTTCTTCTGCGAGTTTAATTTTTTGCTTAAATTTCATACCCCTATTGGAGCCAGAAAGTTTTATAGTCTTAGAATCAACTATTATTGGTCTAAATAATTTCACAGAATTTGGGGTATCTACTTTATATTTAGGGAATTTAGCTTTTTTCATTTTAGGGTTAAAAGCGTTTTCTATGGCTTGAATAATATCTTCTGCGGCATAAGAAATCATTCTAGAAGGATAATTAAATTGCCAATCTTTTCTTTCACTCTGCATTTTATCTCTAAGGCTTATATAAGAAGGATAAAGATGTTGATAAAGTTCTAGTTCAGCTTCTGGATTATTATTTTTAAAAGATTTATATTCTTGATACATTTCTTTTTGAATAGATAAACCTCGATTATATAAATATTTTCTATATCCAAATAACTTTTTTAATTTTTTTTGTGTATCTTTTTTTGGATAAAACTCTATTTTATGGGCTTGGATAGGATTTGATTTTTTAGATTTTCTCTTCATTTCTCTTTAAATTCCTACCCACTTCAATTAAATAATGCTGAACAAATAACTCTCTTACTTTTTCTATTCCAAGCCAATTTTCTAAATCTGTTATTGTTTCAATATTTTCTTTTTTCATTTATTTGAATGACTCCTTAATCCATATAACTTTCCACTAAAAGAAGCTAATAAACTCATAAAATCTTCTACTAATTCTTCCTCAGTAGTTTTTTCTTCTTGCTCATGTAGTGCTATTATTTTAACCCCATGTTTTATACAAATTTTTTCTATATATTCATACCCGAACCTCGTCAATCGCTCTTTATATGTTATATAAATTCTATTTATTTTATCGGATTGAATTAAGTCTATCAACTTTAAGATTTTTTTTCGTTTTGAGTTTAACCCACTACCTTGTTCTTTTAATATTAATAGATTTTTCAAGTCTTCTACTTTGTTTATTATATATATAACTTGCCTATCTAAATTCCCTTGTTCGACTTGCCTTGAAGTAGAGACCCTAGCATAAACAACATCTCTTTTATCATTGTTATCTGTTTCATAATAAAGATTTTTTACTTTCAGATACTCTATTAAATCTTCTTTATAAAAGAACTAATTAAATTTAGTTCTTTTTATTTGTTAAACTTCAACTATTTCAACTTGTTCTTTTAGTAAAGAATTATCACAATTTAAAATAATATTTTTAGAATTGCCATAGTAAAGGTTTGTTCTTAAATGATAGTGGCCAGATATTACATTTGGCTTTCCAGCTTCTTCCCATATATATGATAATAAAGATTTATGGGATGCATCTTCTATATTATTATATTTAAATTTATAATGGGATGTCGCTAACTGTTGATTAAATACATTTGGAGTATCATGAGAAATCATTAAATCAATTTTTTTAAATTTGCATAAATTCTCTAATATGTAAGGCATTTCATTAGGGTTTAATGTTTCTTCTAACCAATATGTTTTATTTAATTTTCTATAAGCTCTATCTATAGAGAAAGCTCCTCCGACAAATAAAATATTACTTTTATTAAAACGTTTTATAGAACCACGGGGAATATAAATAATATTACTAGAAAGATGAACTTCTGAAAGCTTACTATTTTTGTCAATTTTTTTTTGTAACCAAATGTGATTTTCATGATTACCGTCTATAAAATATAAATATTTATTCATTTTCATTAAATATTTATTCATTTTAAGAAGGTATCTTTCAAATCCTTCTCCCATTAGACCAAAATCCCCAACTTGAATTAGTGTATCAATTTCGGGGTAAATATTGTTTATGTAATCAACAACTTTTATAAAATTTCTAATATTACCGTGTTGGTCACCAATACAAGCAATTTTCATATAATTTTACCTACTTCAACGGATTATTTTCATGATAGACACTATAGTCAAGAAAATCAATTAATTCCCAATTGAATTTTATACTCCACTTGTTAATTTTATTGACAGCTAATTCTTTTGTGTGGGCAGAGATTAAAATTGGATAAATCTCTCCGTTTTTTAATATTTTAGCAATAAATCGTTTTTCTCTATTTAGCATTTATTCTCCTTACAAATAAACTTTAATTTTATTATCATTTTCACTGCCCATTATTTGTTTATCTACAACACCCATTTGAAGACTTTTTACTAAGGATTTAACCTCTTCTTTTGTAACTGGAGACTTAGAAACAACTTCAAAAATTTCTTTATCTTTAATTCCTTTTTGTGAAAGGTTTCCGTCCTCATCAAAAGAAAAATCTAGTTCAGATGTTCCCTTTAACTGCTCTTGCAACAAGTAATGTCCTAAATAAACCAAAGTGTCCATGATAAATACCTCATATTTTATTTCGTTATAGTACATTATAACACAATTGTTATTAAATTGCAACCCTAAAGTTTTAAAAGGGAATATTTTAAAATAAAGGGGGTTTTAATTGGATAATATTTTTAATATATATAATGGATTTATATTATTATTTACTTTGATTTGTTATATTATAAATGAACAAACCTTTAAAAGAATTTTAAATAAACATAATAATTTAACAAATAATTTCTTATTTAATTTTTTTAGGTTCTTTATTGTATTCATAGGTGTTTTTGTATTTCTTTTCCAATATGAAGACTTTGAAAAAATATTAAATATATTACTAACAAACAGTGCATTATTAGTTGCAGTATTGGGCTTTGCATTACAAAATTCAATTAAAAATTTAATAGCTGGATTAATGTTAATTTCTTCGGATGCTTTTAAAGTTGGAGATAGAGTTAGGTTGCCAGATAATAAAATAACAGGAACTATTGAAGAAATAAATCTTCGACATATTATTGTTAAGTTGGTAACTAATGAAAGGGCAATTATTCCAAACTCTGTAATGAACGATGCTATTGTTATAAATAATGATATTAAAGAACAAATTACTAGCTATCCCATAGCTATTCATTTAAATATAAATAAAGATGTAGAATTAGCTAAAAAACTTATAGAAGAAGCTATTGAAGAAAATAATAATATAATAAACAAAGAAAATACAATTGTAACTATTTCTCATTTAACAACCAATGATATAGAATTAAAATCTTTAATTTGGTCTCCCGATTTAAATTCAAGTTTTACTGAAATCAGTAAACTAAAAATAGAAATTGTTAAAAAATTTCAAAAACATAATCTATATTAAAAAAGTAGCTTATTTAAGGCTACTTTTTATTTTTTTAATTTCATCCAATAATTTAATTTTTTCTTCATAAATTTTCTTTGCTTCATTTGCTTCTGTTTCTAGTTTAGAAGAAAGTAAATTAAGTAATATTTCAGTTGCTTCTTTTTCATTATTTATTACTTTATTATTAATTTTTAAATAACTAAATTGAAAAAGTTTTTTATTAGAAGGAATAATATATTCATTTCCCAGTTTTAAACTAGCTAATTGATTAAATTCTTCTTCCTCATATTCTTTTTCTTTAAACCAAAACTCTAAATCGGGGAACATTTTGGAATAACAAGTAATTAAGACAAAATCTCCAAAATAAGATGAACTGTAAGAATAAAATGAACTGTTATATATATTTTTTAATTTATTTTTAAATAAGCTTTCTATTTTGCTTCTAGGAAATTCTTTTATACCTTTAACTTCAAAAACATTCTTATTAAAAACTTTTATTAAATCTTTTATTATATTTTCCATTAGTTTCCTTTCACTAAACTAGCAACATATTTTAATTCTGGATGGTCAATTACAATATTTTTCATAGAAGTTGAAAGAATATAGTTTACTTGTAATGTGGACAATCCCAAAGAAGTTAATAAAGCAATTTTCTTTTGTAATTTCCTTTCATATTTCTCCTATTTTCCTGCAAACTTTTTCAATCCCTCATAGATTGCAATAGGAGCAAAAAATGAGAAGAAAGCTAAAGAACGAGTAAAAGTATTATTTACAACGTATTGAAATGGGGAAAATAAAAGCACTATAGAACTAATAGATAGAATAAGATAAAGAATTGTAGCAATTGTTTTCTTTGACATAAAAAGGACCTCTTTCATTATTTCTAATTATATTATAACAAAGGTTTTATTTTGAATTCATTAAGCTCTTAACTTTTTCGATTACTTCTTTTTCTCTTTATTCTGTAATTTTTCGGCAAGAATCTTCACCAAAAACTACGCCTAGACAACTTCCATTATCCCATTTAACATGAATTGTTCCTATATCGTCAACCATGATAACTGTTCCTTTATCTCCGGCTTTTAATGTAGAGTAAGGGTCATTCATTCTTACGAGAGAGACTCTTGTTCCTTTAGTAAATTTCTTTTCAAGCATTTCTAACATTTCTCTACGAATTTCTCTCATTTTATTTCCCTCTTTCTTTATTTTAGATATAAATTACGCACATCATTGATTCAGGGTCGTTGACATCGATTATTTCAATTCTATCAACTAAGCAATCTTTAGTTCTACTAATTATATCATATCTCCCGTCCTCGATAAGTCTTCCGTCACTCACTACTTCAAAATATAAGTCAACTCCTACCATTTCCATTGCTTGTTCTACTGTCATTTTTATTTCCTCTTTCCTTATTTCTAATTATATTATATCTTACTAATAGACAACTGTCAACCTTTTTGATAAACTTTTCGGGATTTTTTTTAATACTTGAGTTTTTCCTGAAACTTTAGCATATCCTCGAATCCTTTAAATTCCCAAATATCTTCATCTTAAAATTCTTTCTTATTCATTATAGCCTTAACTTTTTCGATTACTTCTTTTTCTCTTTGAGGAGTTCTATCATATTTTGATAAAGTGCTTACGTAAATGAGTATTTCACCATCCCTTTCGCAAAAACGAAATGTTGCCCTATGGTCATTAGTAACATATTCAGGATGCTTTTCTAAATCTGTTTCAATTCCTCTAGCTGATGTTCTTAACCATGCAATTTTCATTTTTAATTTCCTCTTTCCTTATTTTCTAATATATAGTTTAATAATTTGAGTATTTTCGTCTCCCCAATCTTCAATTTTAACAGTTGTAACTGAGTATCCAAACCAAAAGCCCATTTCCCATCCATAACCTTCTTCAATCATTTTACCGTTTTCATATATTTCGTAAGTATACTCTTCACCGAAATATTCAATAGTTTGGTCCACTGTTTTCATTTTAATTTCCTCTTTTCTTATTTCTAATTATATTATATCATTAAGAAAAAGGTTTGTCAATAAAAAAATAATTTATTTCCACTAGAAAAATAAGAAATTTATAGATATTTATTTTGTTAATAAATTTTTATCATATCATAGGAGGAAGTACATCATGAGAACAAGGAAAGAAATAAAAGGAGAAGCAAAAGAATTATTAAAAGCTAATTTTGATAATGTTTTAAAAGCTTCTTTATTCTTAATTCTTTTATATTTTATATCGGGTTTTACTGTTGGCTTTTCAGTTGGTTTACTTGAGCAAACATCGAATATTGCAAATATTTTAACTTTTGCAGGAACGTCAATTGTACTATTTATTGCATTAGATTTTATTGCAACAGTTTTGAGTGTTGGTTTATATGAAGCTGTAATAACAAAAGATTTTTCTTTGGAAAAAGTTTTTAAATATTTTAAAAATGGCAAATGGAAGAAAATTATTCTTGTTTATTTACTGATGAATATTTTTATTATATTATGGGCTTTTATTCCATTAGCGGGACCTATAATAGCAATAATTAAAGGATATGGATATTCTATGGCTTTATATTTATTTACTAAAGAAGAAGCGGAATTAACAACTGCTAGAAGTTATATTAAAAGAAGTCTAGAATTAATGGATGGTCATAAATTGGATTATTTATTGTTTAATTTATCTTTTATCCCTTGGCTATTGTTAGCAACTTTTACATTTGGATTAGCTTATGTTTGGGTCTTTCCATATATATTTATTGCAAATGTTATATTTTTTGAGGATATTTATTGTTTAAAAAATTAAAAAAAAAAAGAAGGTTTTATTCCTTCTTCTTTTTTGTTATTCTTCTAAAGAAAACCATTTGTCTGGTATTAAGAATATATAAAAGTATATAAACTAATATAAATCCCGTTCTCACTTATATTTTTATTCAAGGAATAAAAACAGCGAAGCATTGGACGAACCAGTAGTAGAGTAACTTCAATATAGCAATAGTTTCACCCATTTTGTTATTAAAAACAGCTTTATCTTTAGTATTAAGATTTTTTAAAATCTATAGCTCCTATCAGAAACAGGGGCCTCAAGTTCCGAACGCCCGATTGGTAAAATATAGTTTTATAATAAAAGTAGGGTACCGCCTTTCGGTAAAATGTGTCTTAAAAGCAGTATGGGTTTTAACCACTTACAATTAAAACATAAATCTAATACCCATTTAGTATAAAACTAATTTTTAATTTTATTTAATAAGATTTGTTTTACTTTGTTATAACTGGTATAAACAGTTATTTCTTTAATTTTAATTCGATTTTTAATGTTAACTGCCGCATTATAATCAGCATCACTTTGCCATTGACATTTTTCATTTAAACATTCAAAATGTTTTTTATCTCTATTTCCAAAGTGTCCACATTTGTGGCAGAATTGAGAGGTATACGCCGCATTCACTTCTTCGTGTGAACAATTATTTATATAACTTTTGAAATATAATCTTTCCCTTAAATAACCCTTGTCCCATTGTGACAACTCATTTTGAATTTTCTTACTTCTATTCTTTTTCTTAGATTCCCAAGTCAAATCTTCTGAATAAAGCTTATTCGGTCTTTCAGCTTTAAAAAAGTCATTTATTGCTCGATTGATTTCTGTTTTTTTCAACCCTTGAAATTTATTTTTCGCTCTGTTAAATTTAACAAACCCTAAATTATTTTTTCTTATTCGTTCAGCTTTTTTGAAGTCCCCATATTCTTCATATTTACGAACTAAAGACCAATAGTAATTACGTTGTGCTTGTTTATTTGATTGTTCCTCTACATAAGGCCTTACTTTCTGACTGTACCCTTTCCCATAAGCTTTTCCTGTGTCTGAAGTAAGTAAATCAGTATATCCTTTATCTACTCCTCTGATACCTTTTCCTTTGTCTTTCTTCTTCTTTACTTTTACTACACGAGTTATTACTACTTTTCCAGTCCCTTCTTTTATATTTACTTGCATTTGACCCTTTAGTTTGACTCGTTTGTTTTTTAATTCTGTTTCTACCCTCTGATTTTTACTGACACCTGTGACTTTTAATCTTCCACCCTTTTGTGAATATGTTATAGAACTTGCAATAAAATAGTTGAAGTTATGTGTATAAGGTGTTTTTGCTGAACTTCTATGTTTCCTTACTACTCGTTTAATATATTTAAATAAGTAGCCAATCCGCTCTTCTCCTATACCTCCGATTATATCATTCCCAAATTCTTCTTTATATTTCTTCCATAACCTTTTATTTGACTTAATGAATTTTTTTAAATCAAATTCATTGAAACAAATTTGCCCAATTGCTTCTTTTGAAGTTAAGAGATTTTTCAAAAACCGTTTTTCTTGTTCCGTAAGTTTGTTATTATTTGTTATTGTTTTACGAACTTCCTTGAAGATTTGGACCCAATAGGTCTTCAAATTCCCTAACGTCTCTTTTAAACATTCTTGCCAATAACTTGAAGATAATTTATACCCGACCTTTTGATTTTCCTTTGTGCATTCATTCCTACAATTGTAAAAGTTAAACCCCTTCTTTAACCCACTTATCCCAGAGTATTTACTAAAAAAATAATTTTTCATTGATTGATAATTTTTTGCAATCGTTTCAAATTCTTTATATCCGTCTCCATCCACTGTTGCATATTCTTTAATTGCTCGCATCGGAGTGGGATATTTGTATTTTTCTGCCAAAGAGGTTCTCCTTTCATAATTGTTTTTTATATACTAACAAATGATTAGTATATAGTCAAGCACTATTTCATTATTTTCCTACTGAATTTGATATAGCTTTGTTTCTTGAACTTTTGTTTTAAATCCATAATATTTATTTTCAATTTTAATTAGTTTGTTTTTAAAGTTAAAAACTTTTTCTTTGTCACCTTTATATGAAACTGTAATTGTCGTAGAAACACCATCTTTAGGTTCTTCTGCTTCAGTAAATGAGCTTTGGTCTTTTACAATATTATTCAAATCTTTTGTTATTTGTTTAATGTCTTCTTCGGAATTGACAAACGTTTTTTGAATAACTTTACCATTATCTTTTGTATTATATACTATAATACCCGCAACTTGGTCAGTTTTTATAGTCTCTAAACCATAATTTTTATTTGTTATAGAATAATATAATATAGTTCCTATGATTCCCAAAAGAATTGCTGGTAAAATACTGGTTTTTAAATACTTCATATATAAATTTCCTTTTTTGTTATTATTTTAACAAAAAAATATTCTGTTGTAAAATAAATTTGTTTTTTTTGTAAAATTTACCGTACAACTTTCATAGTTTCACCTTTTATTTTTTAATAGTAATTTTATATTGAAATAGTTTTAGCTCTACTTCTTCGTTTTCTTCATGTGTATCAATGTAGTCTTTTAAAAATTTCACTAAACTTTGAGGGGTATTTAATTTATAATTTAAAATTCCTTTATCTACAAAATAAATATTTGAAGTTGATTCTTCTAGCGAACTAGAAATAAATTTAGCAACTTCTTCAAGGTTATAATTATTTTCTTTAAGATGTGGAATTACTTCATATTCATCAATATTACTTTTATATTTTTTAACTTCTAAAATTTCCATAATTTTTACCTTTCTTTGTAACAGCAATCGAGGCTATATTTTCAATCAACTGAAAACATAGCCTCAACCGTTACCCGCACCAAATTGATTGGATATGTTTGACTTCTATATTTTTTAAATTTGTTTAGAAATTTTTATTAACGTGATAAATTCTGGTGGGGAAATAATATTTTCTATAAAATCTAAAACTTCTTCATAAGTTCCTGAAAAGGATTGACTAATATTACCATTTTTATAGTAACTGAACTCAAAATTAAATAAGTGTCTATTTTTTAAGATTAGTCTAATATATTCTTCTTCTTTATATTTATTCCACATTGACTTTAATCTTTTTGATTGTTCTTCACTTGCTTTAATTTTAATGATATAGTAAAATAAGGGGTGGTCATCATGCATGCTTGAATAATATCCCATGCTAAATAGGGTGTTAAAATCCATTATACTCTTGGCATTTAATATTATAAGGGTTTTAAAAGTTTTTTTAACCAAATTATTTTTTTTCATAAGCAACTCCTTTTATTATTACCTAAAATTTCAGTAAAAGTTCATATCTCTATTATAAAACAATTCTTTTTAAAAGTCAATCATTATTGATTTTTCAAAAAATTTACGAGGCAGTTCCATGTTTTTATCTCCCTTTATTAAAAATATGTTTTCAATTAGTTTAGAATAAATTCCTTCATGGGAATTCTTTATTTATTAAACAATTAATTATAACAAAATAAATTATCTTTTTCAATAGCTAAATAGATTTATTTTTTAAAAATAATGTTAATTTTTTAAATTGTTCTTTAGATAGCTTCATATCTTTTCCTAGATTATAAACTTCTTCATAGTTAGCGGATGAAATATTTTTTCTTGATAGAATATATAATTCCATATCTAGATTTTTTTGTTTACTCTGGTTTAATTTTTCATCTTTCCACAATTTTTCATTATTGTTTTTTTCTGCTACATTAGTAGGGTGAGATTTAAAATTAAAAAAATCTAAGAAAATTTTAATTTTAAATTTGTATCTGGTAGGTTTATTGTAAATATAAACAAATAAAGAATTGGCATATATTTTATATTCTTCTCCAGTAGAAGATTTAATAATAATTAGATTAGTAGTTCTTGGAGAATATTCTTCTACTTCGTCTGCTGTTAGTAAAGAATTTTCAATAAAAGTCTGAATATCTAAATATTCTAATTGTTTAATTTCATCTTTAAATTTTTTGTTCATTTTAAACTATGTCCTTAATTCGACAAGAATGGTCAATTTCTTTAAATTCTTCAATTAATTTAATTAATTTTTGGAAAGTTTATTTTTAGAAATATTTTTCTTGTTTAGAGGAACTTCAATCATAAAAAACCTTAGTTTAAGCAATATCAGCAAGAAGTTTTTCTTTCAGTAAATTAACATCATTATTAGTAAGAGCTTTTGCAAGTAATTCAAGAGTCTTTTCATTAGAATTTTGGATAAAACTAAGACCCTTACTGTGTTTATATAGAATAGTAGAAATGTAATTAGCTGGTTTATTAAGTTTTTCAGATAACTCGGTATAAGTCAATTTTGTAGATTTAATCAAGTTTAAAAAATTATAAAAGATTTTATCATTATCAATATAGACATAATTTTTCATAACTTCATTAGCTTTACATAATTTATAAAAAGTATTAAGACTAATCTTGTCATAAGAATTTTCTGATAATTTTTTATTTACTTGTTTTACATTTAAGAAATCTGATTGTTTTAAAGGAATTAATTTAATATTTGTGCTTCCTTTTTCTAAAAAACTTCCAATTTTTGCTTTAAACTCCGAAACTTCTTTATCTAAATCATACTTTAACACTTCATCTGTAGACTTTGCAGAGAAATCACTAGGAAAATCTGAGAGAGCCTGAAGTTTTGTTATTGAAACATTCTTAAAGGAGCGCCCATTACGATAATGAGAAATCGTAGAATTATCCATACCCATAACTTCTGCAACTTTAGATAGAGGAAGGCTTTTAATCGCCCAATCAATTTTTGTTAAATTTAGTTCTTTTTCCATACATTATTCTTCCTAATATTTTATATTTTTTCTTAAATATATCATAAATACAATAAAAAATCAAGCATTATTTGTTTAATTTGTATTCTTTTTTTGCTTTTTTAATTATTTTTTGAGAAATTTCTTTGATTGTTTCTAGTTTAAAATCGAATAAAGCACCAATATTGTTTAAATGAACTGTTCCTTCTTTTGAAATTTCAATTACAAGTAATTCTGTAAAAACCCCTCCCCAAGCGCCGTCTTCGGCAAACCCAAAAGAAATAGAATTTTTATCTATATTAATCTCAAAATAATCGTTATGTTGGGAGTAATAACCATTAAATTTTAGTGAATATAATTTTTTAGCAGTTTTTTTAAGAATTTTAAGAGATTCTTCTGCTTCTTTTAATAATTGTTTTTGTTCAGTAAAATTCATAATATTTTCTCTTTTCTTGATTTTTATAATCTAATTATATCACATTTATTTTTTTTGTCAATAGTTTTTTTTTGAAAAACGCATAAAAAATGGTATCTTTTTTCTCAAATATATAAAAAGTCAAGTATTTTTTGTTATTTGTTCAATTTATATTCTTTTTTTGCTTTTTTAATTATTTTTTGAGAAATTTCTTTTATTTCTTCTAGCTTGAAATCGAATAAGGGTCCAATATTGTTTAAATGAACTGTTCCTTCTTTTGAAATTTCAATCATAATTAATCCTATAAAAATTGGTCCCCAAGAGCTTGGTTCAAGAAACCCAAAATGAATAAATTTCTTGTCTATCTTAATCTCAAAAAAATCACTTTCTTTTTCATAATATCCGTTAAATTTGAGTGAATATAATTTTTTAGCGGTTCTTTTAAGAATTTTAAGAGATTCTTCTGCTTCTTTTAATAATTGTTTTTGTTCAGTAAAATTCATAATATTTTCTCTTTTCTTGATTTTTATAATCTAATTATATCACTTAAAATATACCTTGTCAATATCTTTTTAATAAAAACGCATACAAAATGGTATCTTTTTCCTTACTTTTTAGAGCTTATTTTTTATCAAAAACGCATACAAAATGGTATCTTTTTCCTTACTTTTTCAGAGCTTATTTTTAACAAAAACGCATAAAAAATGGTAGAAAGATTCCAGAAAAATCGCTTTATTTAGAGCTTTACAAAGACTGACCTTAATGCTTTTCAATTGTTATTGCCAAAGTCTTTTTGACGTTATCCTATCAAAGGAAAACAGACTTTTTAATAAGAAAATTTAGATAAAGAATTGGAGAAAAATAGTTGTAAAAAATCTGTTCGGGTGGCGGTTAAAATGAGTTTGCTTATAATTAATATATATAATACATTTCTATTCTTAATAAGGTACTAAAGTAAGGTAAGTAAACTTTTTGGCAACTAATATAAAAAGAATAAATAAAGATATAAACTTATTGGCAAAAAACAATAACAAAATAACCCATAAAGGGTAATTTTATTATTTTAAGTTTTTTACTTTAAAATCTTATTCAAGATTTTATTGTTAAAAAAGTTTATTTATTAAATTAAAAAATACAAATATTTTAAAACAATAAAT
>RRZU011066715.1_pt1 | contig 15487 bp, 11 predicted proteins | sample 2165561 | NCBI WGS metagenome assembly RRZU01 (sample SAMN10456909, study PRJNA506462) | wastewater metagenome | isolation source: wastewater sludge | place: USA: Moscow, Idaho
GGCGCTGCGCGCGTTGACGACGAGCTGCACCTGTCGATCGAAGACAATGCCGGGCTTTACTCGCCGAAAGAGAATGGCGACGGGCTTGGCATGAATCTCGTCGACCGGCGCATCAAGTTACGTTATGGCAACCAGTACGGACTGGGCGTCGAATGCGAGCCGGACCGCTTTACGCGGGTTACGATCCGCCTGCCCATGGAGGAAGCATGCTGACTGTTCTGATCGTCGATGACGAAACCCCGGCGCGTGAGGAATTGCGCGCGCTGCTCGAAATCGAGCCGGATATCGAGATCGTCGGCGAGTGCGCAAATGCCGTCGAAGCGCTCGCAGCGATCAACCGCCGGCACCCGGATGTCATATTTCTCGATATCCAGATGCCACGGATCAGCGGACTGGAATTGCTGTCGATGCTCGACTGCGACCGTATGCCGAAGGTCGTGTTTGTGACCGCGTTCGATGAATATGCGTTGAGCGCGTTTGCCGAACATGCGAGCGATTACCTGTTGAAACCGGTCGAGCCGGCGCGTCTGGCGCGCACGCTCGAATGGCTGCGCTCCGGTCAGGTGCAACCCGTTCACCGCGAACTGACGCCGCCTGCCCAGATCTGCCAGATTCCCTGCTATGCCAAGAATCGCATTCAGTTGCTGCGCCTTGAGGATGTCGAATATATCCACAGTGATATCGCCGGTGTTCAGGTCGTTTGCGCGGAACAGACCGGTGTGACCGAGCTGACGCTGAAAACGCTCGAGGAAAAAACGCCACTGTTGCGCTGTCATCGCCAGTACCTTGTCAATGCCGCGCAGATCGGCGAGATCGAAATACTGGAAAACAGCGCGGCGGAAATCATCACACGCAGCGGCCGGCGGGTCCCGGTCAGCCGGCGTCATTTGCGCGATCTGAAGGATCATCTGCACATCCCGTAATGCCACTTCCTGCCGTTTTTTGACCGCTCGATTCGTTACGCCACCGCTCGCGAGAAGCCACTGGCCGACTTTCCCGGAAAGCATAAAGTGGCTTCCAGGAGAGTCCACCAAGGACCCTGCTTTTTTTCAATCGAGGAGGAGGACGTCATGAATGCATTGACCTTGATCGTCGCCACCGCCTGTATTCTGGTGATTGCCTACCGGTTATACGGCGGTTTTGTGGCGACGAAAGTACTGATGCTGAATTCGGAGCGAACCACGCCGGCGCATGAGCTGAACAACGGCAAGGATTTTGTTCCGATGAACAAATGGGTGGCATTCGGCCACCACTTTGCCGCGATCGCCGCGGCCGGCCCGCTGGTCGGGCCGATTCTGGCCGCGCAATTCGGCTTCCTGCCGGGAACGATCTGGTTGCTGGTCGGCGCAGTGATCGGTGGCGCGGTCCATGACATGGTCATATTGTTCGCTTCGGTCCGGCACAAGGGCCAGTCGTTGTCCGAAATCGCACGCGCCGAGATCGGCCCGGTTTCCGGCATTGCGGTCGGCCTGGCGATCCTGTTCACGATCACGATCACGATGGCCGGTCTGTCGCTGGTTGTCGTGCATGCGCTGAAGAACAACCCGTGGGGCATGTTCACGGTTAGCATGACCATCCCGATTGCGATCATCGTCGGCTTGATCATTCGTGCCCGCCCGGACAAGCTGACGTTTGCCACCGTGCTCGGCATGGCGCTGGTGCTGATGGCCGTTGCCTTTGGTCCGTACGTGAAGGGCACCTGGATCGGCGATCTGTTCACCCTCAGCGAAACCGGCGTGAAGCTGGCGCTGCCGATCTACGCGTTCTTCGCTGCAGCGTTGCCGGTCTGGTTCCTGCTCGCCCCCCGCGATTACCTGTCTTCCTACATGAAGATCGGCACGATCGGCGCGCTGGCGATCGGTATTATCCTGGTGAACCCGGTGCTGCAGATGCCTGCCGTGACCGACTTTATTTATGGCGGCGGCCCGATCATCAAGGGTCCGGTCTGGCCGTTCGTGTCGATCACGATTGCCTGCGGCGCGATCTCCGGCTTCCATGCGCTGATCGGCTCCGGCACCACGCCGAAGATGATCGACAATGAAAAGGACATCCTGCTGGTCGGTTTCGGCGGCATGCTGGTGGAAACCTTCGTTGCGATGATGGCGCTGATCGCCGCCTGCGTTCTGCATCCGGGCGACTACTTTGCGATCAACTCGGCGCCGGCGCTGTTCCAGACGCTGAACATGACCGTCGTCGATCTGCCGATGTTGTCCGAGCTGGTGGGCATGGATCTGGCCGGCCGCACCGGCGGTGCCGTGTCCCTGGCGGTTGGTATGGCTTCGATCTTCTCAAGCCTGCCCGGCATGAATCATCTGATGTCCTACTGGTACAACTTCGCGATTCTGTTCGAAGCCGTCTTCATCCTGACGGCCATCGATGCCGGCACCCGCGTTGCGCGCTACATCGTCCAGGACTTCTTTGGCGTGGCCTTCCCGAAGCTGAAGGATAACGACTGGAAGCCCGGTGTGATTGGCGTCAGTGTGCTGGTTTGCTTCCTGTGGGGCTACCTGCTCTATGGCGGCGACATCGCAACCGTCTGGCCGTTGTTCGGTGTGTCGAACCAGTTGCTGGCCTCGATTGCGCTGGCGATCGGCACGAGCCTGATCCTGCGTCGCTGCAAGAACACCAAGTATGCACTGGTCACGCTGGTTCCGATGGTTTACCTGTTCTGCTCGGTCATGACTGCGGGTTACTGGATGATCGTGAACCAGTATCTGCCGGCGCACAACTACATGAACAGCGTGCTGTCCGGGATCATGATGGTGCTTTCCGTGATCGTGATGTTCGATGCCGGCAGCAAGTGGTATCGCATGGTCTTCGGCTCACCTGTCGGCGCAGTGGCCGATCAGGAAGTCTGACCCATTGTTCTTTGTGCAAAAAACCAGGCCTGCGGGCCTGGTTTTTTGTTAAATATTCATATTAATCAAGAAGTTATTATTATTTCGCGCGGCAATTGTGCGATCGTGCCGCGCCGACCCGCTTGGGCAACCTGCGCCTCGCTCGGCGGGCTTCTTTATTGACTCGCCCCGGGCTGGCGGTTATCTTGCACCGATTTGACTTGGGAGACATCGTTTCATGGCCAAAGCTGCCAAAATGCCCGATTCTTTCGAGACGGGCCTTGCCGAGCTGGAAAGCGTGATCGCTGCGCTTGAAGGCGGGAATGCGCCGCTCGAAGATGCGCTGGCGAAATACCAGCGCGGCGTGGAACTGTTGCGCTTTTGCGAAGCCAAGCTCTCCGATGCCGAACAGCGCGTGCGTGTGCTGGAGGGCAACGAGCTGAAACCTTTTGATATTGCCGGGAACGCCTGATGATCATGTCCGATTTCCAGTGCTGGGCCAAACTCGTACAGGACAGGATGGAAGCCACCCTGTCCGAAGTTCTTCCTGCCGCCGGCCATGCGCCGGCCCGTCTGCACGAGGCGATGCGCTATGCGGTTCTGGACGGCGGCAAGCGTGTGCGTCCGCTGCTGGTGTTTGCTGCAGGCGAGGTCGTCGGCGCTCCGGCCGAGCGCTTGCAATATGCCGCAGCCGCCGTGGAAATGATCCACGCCTATTCGCTTGTGCATGATGACATGCCGGCGATGGATAACGACGTGCTGCGCCGCGGTAAGCCGACCGTGCATGTCGCATATGGCGAAGCCAGCGCGCTGCTTGCCGGCGATGCGTTGCAGACCGCGGCGTTTGACGTGCTGTCTGCGCGCGAACTGGCTGATAGCCCGGCCGACCAGTTGCGCATGGTCAATATCCTGGCACGGGCTTCCGGCAGCCTTGGCATGTGCGGCGGGCAGGGCATCGACCTGTACAGCGTCGGCCAGATGCTGACCTTGCCTGAACTCGAGCTGATGCATATCCTGAAAACCGGTGCGCTGATCCGCTCGTCGGTGTTGCTCGGTTCGTTCTGCGGTGAGTCGCTCGACGCTGACCAGCGCAACCGGCTTGACCATTTTGCCAAATGCATCGGACTGGCTTTCCAGGTCGTCGACGACATCCTCGATTGCGAAGCCGATTCTGCCACGCTGGGCAAGACCGCAGGCAAGGATGTCGCGAATAACAAGCCGACCTACGTGGCCCTGCTTGGCATGAGCGAGGCCAAGCGCAAGGCGGCGGAACTCAAGGCGGATGCGCTCGAGGCGTTGCAGCCGTTCGGCGCGCGTGCGCAACGGCTCAAGGAAATCGCGGATTTCATCGTGGAGCGTCGCAATTGACCATAACCTACCCTCTACTGGAAAGCATCGACACCCCGGACGACCTGAAGCGTCTCGAACGCAGGCAATTGCCGCAGCTTGCGCAGGAGATGCGTGATTATCTGCTGGCCACGGTCTGCCAGACCGGGGGGCATTTCGCATCAAACCTCGGCGCGGTCGAACTGACGATCGCGCTGCATTACGTGTTCGATACGCCGCACGACAAGTTGATCTGGGACGTCGGCCACCAGAGCTATCCGCACAAAATACTGACCGGCCGGCGTTCGCGCATGGACACGATGCGCAAGCGGGGCGGGCTGGCGGGGTTCCCGAAACGCGACGAGAGCGACTACGATGCGTTCGGCGTTGGTCATTCGAGCACATCGATCAGCGCCGCGCACGGTATGGCCGAGGCACTCAGCCTCAAGGGCGATCCCCACCATGCGATTGCCGTGATCGGCGATGGCGCGATGACCGCAGGCCAGGCGTTCGAAGGGCTGAATAATGCCGGCGCCCGTAGCGCGAACGTGCTGGTGATTCTGAACGACAACGAAATGTCGATCTCGCCGAGCGTCGGGGGCTTGAGCAATTATCTGGCCCGCGTGCTGACCAGTCAGTTTTACAACAAGGTGCGCAAATCCGGGATTTGCATGCTCGATGCGATTCCGCCGATCCGCGAACTGGCTAAAAAAACCGAGGAGCACGTCAAGGGCTTTCTGACGCCGGGTGCGCTGTTCGAGGAGTTCGGTTTCAACTATATCGGCCCGATCGATGGCCACGACCTCGATACGCTGGTCAGCACACTCGCGAATATCCGCAAGCTGAAAGGTCCGCAGTTCCTGCACGTCGTGACCCGCAAGGGTGAAGGCTACAAGCTCGCAGTGGCCGATCCGACCAAATACCACGCGGTGACGCCGTTCGAGCCGGAAAACGGCATGGAGAGCAAAGCCGGCGGCCTGACGTACACCAAGGTGTTCAGCCAGTGGTTGTGCGACATGGCGGCTGCGGACGAGCGTCTCGTCGGCATCACGCCGGCCATGCGCGAAGGTTCGGGCCTTGTGCGTTTTGCCGAGCAATACCCGAAGCGCTATTTCGATGCCAGCATCGCCGAACAGCATGCGGTAACTTTCGCCGCTGGTCTTGCTTGCGAGCGCCGCAAGCCGGTCGTTGCCATCTATTCGACTTTCCTGCAGCGCGCCTACGATCAGCTGATCCATGATGTTGCGTTGCAAAATCTGCCGGTGATGTTTGCAATCGATCGCGGCGGGCTGGTCGGCGCTGACGGGCCGACCCACGCCGGCGTCTACGATCTGTCTTTCCTGCGTTGCATCCCGAACATGATGGTGATGACGCCTGCCGATGAAAACGAATGCCGCCAGATGCTCTACACGGCTTTCTGTCACGATGGTCCGGCCGCGGTGCGCTATCCGCGCGGTGGAGGCCCTGGCGTGTTGCCGCAGCAGGAGATGACGCTGCTGCCGTTCGGCAAGGGCGAGATTCGGCGTCAGGGCAAGCGGGGGGCACTGCTTGTTTTTGGTACGCTGCTGGCGGCGGCGCTCGAGGCTGCGGAAAAGCTCGATCTGACCGTTGCGAACATGCGTTTTGTCAAACCGCTGGACGAGGCGCTGGTGCTGGAACTCGCGCAAGGCCACGACTGGATCGTGACGCTCGAGGAAAACGCCGTAATGGGCGGCGCGGGTTCGGCCGTGCTCGAATGTCTGGCGGCGAACGGTATCGCCAAACCCGCGTTGCAGCTTGGCATTCCCGACCGTTTCGTTGAACACGGTCAGCAAGCCGAGCAGTGGGCCGAGTGCGGCCTGGATGCCGCCGGGATCGAAGCTGCGGTCAGACAGCGCTTTGGCCGCTGAACGAAGCAACCGCCAGAAAAAAGCCACGGATTCCCCGTGGCTTTTTTCTTTACGAAATCGCGAAGTTAAACCTCGCGCGGGAAATCAGAGTGGCCGACGCTCGAGCATCGCCTGCGCGAGCGTACCCGGATCGACATGCTCGAGCTCTCCGCCGACCGGCAGGCCGCGCGCGATGCGGCTGACCTTCAGGCCGCGCGCGCGCAGCATCTCGGTCAGATAATGCGCGGTGGCTTCGCCTTCGGTGGTGAAGTTCGTCGCCAGAATGACTTCCTCGACGATGCCGTCGCCCGCGCGCTTGAGCAGCGCTTCAAAGGCGATATCCTTGGGCCCGATGCCGTCGAGTGGCGACAGCCGCCCCATCAGCACGAAATACAGACCGTGGAAGGCCAGTGTCTGTTCCATCATCAGCAGGTCGGTCGGCATTTCCACAACGCACAACTGGCGGGGATTGCGTCCCGGATCGGTGCAGATCTCGCAGATGTCTGTCTCGGTGAACGTATTGCAGCGCTGGCAATGCCTGAGTTTGCCCAGTGCCTCGTTGATGGCCTGCGCGAGTGCGCCGGCACCGGCCTGATCGCGTTGAATCAGGTGGTAAGCCATGCGCGTCGCGGATTTCGGGCCGACGCCCGGCAATACGCGCAGTACCTGGATCAGGTTCAGGAGGGTGGGAGGCGTCGACATTTTTCCGTGAAGCGGGAAGGATGGATTCTATTGGCAGATTTTTGCAAAAAGTTCATATAAATCAATATGTTGCAATTTGCAACTAATGCCGGCGCTTTGCAGCGCCGGCTGGCTGGTCAGAACGGCAGTTTCATTCCCGGCGGCAGCGGCATACCTGCCGTGGCCTTGGCCATCCGTCCCTGCGTGGTCGCTTCGGCCTTTTTCTGTGCATCGTTGAGCGCGGTCACGATCAGGTCTTCGAGCATTTCCTTGTCGTCGCCCATCAGGCTGTCGTCGATGCTGATGCGCTTGACCGTGCCGGAACAGGTAATTACGGCCTTGACCATTCCGGAACTGGCCTGGCCCTCGACCTCGACCGTAGCGAGTTCATCCTGCGCTTTCTTGATGTTGTCTTGCATCAGCTGCGCCTGCTTCATCATGTTGCCGAGTGCGCCCTTGTTGAACATGCTTGCTCCTTGGATTGTTTATAGTGGTTTGATCGAATCGGGGATCACGGTCGCGCCGAATTCGCGCACGAGCTGCTGGACGATCGGGTCGTTCTGGATCGAGGTTTCAGCTTCCTGCTGGCGGGCTTGGCGCTCGCGCTGCGTTTGCGCTGCAGGCGTGTCGGCGACATCGTCGCCGATGTCGACCCGCAGGGAGAGCGGATGACCGAAGTGCTGGCTCAGCGCGTCGCGCAATCTTTCCTGGTAATCGCGTGTCGCAACCGCCTTGTGTTCGGCGGCGACGCGCAGGCTGATGCTATCCGCGTCGTAGCTGACCAGTTCCGCGTGTTGTGCGAGCATGCCGGCCACGCCAAGCTTCAGTTGCGAGATCAGCGCGCGCCAGTCGCCGTCGAACGTGGGCGGTGCGGCGGGCGCAGAGGGTTCGGATTCCTGTGCCCAGGGCAGGTCGACGGCCAGTTCCGCAGCCAACGACACCGGACTGGATGGTACCGGTTCTACGGGGGCTGAGGCCGGGGCGGGCTCAGGCCGTGCTGCCGGACTGACTTGGACCGCCACAGGCTCAGTCGGCCGGGCCTGCGGCGCCAGCGCACTGGAAAGATTGACTTGTCCCGGAGCTGCCGGGGCAAAGGCCAGCATGCGCAGCAAGGTCATCGTGAAGCCGGAATATTCGTCCGGGGCGAGCGGCAGGTCGCGCCGGCCGTGCAGCGCAATCTGGTAGTAAAGCTGCGCGTCTTCGGGCGTGAGCGCCTGCGCGATGGCCAGGATGTTTTCGCGCAGCGGCAGGTCTTCGGCGATTGCAGCCGGAACCTGCTGGGCGACGGCGATCTGATGCAGCAGATGTGCGAGTTCATGCAGCGCGGATTCATAAGACAACCCGCGCCCGGCGATGGCATCGGCGGCGGTCATCAGTTGCGTGCCGTCCCTAGCGATCAGCGCCGCGAGCAGGTCGAACAGGTAGCTCTGGTCGACCGCGCCGAGCATCGCGCGGACTCCGGTTTCCTCGACCTTGCCTGCGCCGTAGGCGATCGCTTGGTCGAGCAGGGAGAGCGCGTCGCGCATCGAGCCGTGTGCGGCATGGCCGAGCAGGTTCAGCGAGTTTGGCTCGAACGGAATACCTTCCTGCTCGAGTACATAGTGCAGGTGGCCCGAGACCTGTTGCGGTGTCATCTGGCGCAGGCTGAACTGCAGGCAGCGCGAGAGTACCGTGATGGGCACTTTCTGCGGGTCGGTCGTTGCGAGGATGAACTTGACGTGGCCTGGCGGCTCTTCGAGCGTCTTCAGCATCGCGTTGAACGCGCTCTTCGACAGCATGTGCACTTCGTCGATGATATAGACTTTGAAGCGCCCGGCGGTCGGGGCATACTGGGCGTTGTCGAGCACCTCGCGGATGTTGTCGATGCCGGTGTTCGACGCCGCATCAATCTCGAGCAGGTCGACGAACCTGCCGGCATCAATCTGGGTGCAGGCCGAGCATACGCCGCAAGGTTCGGCTGTGATGCCGGTCTCGCAGTTCAGCGCCTTGGCCATGATGCGTGCGATCGTGGTCTTGCCGACGCCGCGTGTGCCGGTCAGCAGATACGCATGGTGCAGGCGCGCGCTGCTGAATGCGTTTGCAATCGCGCGGATCACATGCTCTTGCCCGACGAGCTGGGCGAAATTTTTAGGGCGCCATTTGCGCGCCAGAACTTGATAGGCCATAGGCCGGGATTCTAACAGATGGCCGACGTTACGAAAGCAGCAGCGAAGCTGCTTTGCTGGATCGCAGGGATGAAAAAGCTGGCGTTCCTGATGTTGTTCCTTGCTTGTCAGGCTCGAGCCGAGCCACTGCCGCCGGTTCTGCGCCAGGCGCTGCGCGAGGCGAATCTGCCGGAAAGCGCGTTAAACCTGGCGATCGTTCCGCTTTCCGGCTCCGCGCCGCGCTATCACGAAGCGGATGTTCCGGCCAACCCGGCTTCGCTGATGAAACTGGTGACCACATATTCCGCGCTCGAATTGCTCGGCCCGGCCTATCGTTGGACGACCGAGTTGCGCGCGAATATTCGCCCGATCGAAGGCGTGTTGAATGGCGACCTGTACCTGAAGGGGTATGGCGATCCGAAGTTGACGATCGAGCGAGTCTGGTTGTTGCTGCGCGAACTGCGTGTTGCCGGCATCAATGAGATACGCGGCGATCTGGTGCTCGACCGCAGTTATTTCACTCTGCCGCCCGATCGGGATCGCTTCAACGATGATGGCGATCATCCTGAACGTCCATATCTGGTCGAGCCCGATGCGCTGATGAGCAACTTCAAGTCGCTGCGCCTGACCGTGCAGGACGGGGGCAACGCGGTCTTGTTGCGGCTCGACCCGCCACTGCCTGAAGTCGCACTGGAAAACCGTGCGAAGGTCGGTCCCGCGGGTGATTGCGCCAACTGGAAAACGAATTTTGGCCTGAAGGTCGAGGATTTCGGATCGCGTACGCGCGTGCTGACCGAAGGCAGCCTTCCTGCCGGATGTTCGGGAGAGCGGCATCTGGCTGTGCTCGATCATTTCACCTATACGGCGAGCCTTTTCCGAATGCTGTGGCGCGAACTCGGCGGTACGTTAAATGGAAGCGTGCGCGAAGGAGTTTCACCCGCGGATTCGGTGGTTTTCGCGCAGAGCCTTTCGCCGGAGTTGCCGCTGGTGCTGCGCGACATCAACAAATACAGCAATAATCCGATGGCGCGGCAGCTCTATCTGACGCTTGGCGCGGCGTTCGGTCTTCCTGAGGATGGCCCGGATACGGCCAGCCGCGCTGCCGCTGTTGTCCGGCGCTGGTTGGCGGGAAAAAACTGGAACTGGCCGGAACTGGTGCTGGAGAATGGCTCCGGCCTTTCCCGGTCTGAGCGCATCAGCGCGCGGCATCTGGCCGACTTGCTGGTCGATGCCGCCCGAGGGCCGTGGGCGGCGGAATTTATTGCGTCGCTGCCGATTGTGGCGGTCGACGGCACGATGAAAAACCGCCTGCCTGGGGATGTTTTGGCTGGCGAGGCGCACATCAAGACTGGCTCGCTCAAAGACGTGCGCGGTCTGGCTGGTTATGTGCGCGATGCGGACGGACGCTTGCGGGTGGTCGTTGCGCTGCTCAATCATTCGCGCGCGGAAAACGGCGCTAGGGTGCTGGATCAAGTCTTGCGCGTGGCCGGCAATCGCGCGGCACTCGCCGTGGCGGGCGTTGCCCGGTAAAATAGCCGGTTTTCCACGACCCATTGGAAATGCCTGGCATGGACAAGATTCTGATTCTGGACTTCGGTTCGCAAGTTTCCCAACTGATCGCGCGGCGAGTGCGCGAAGCACACGTTTACTGTGAGCTGCATTCGTTCGATGTTTCCATCGATTTCATTCGCGACTTCAAGCCGACGGGCATCATCCTTTCTGGCGGTCCGAACTCCGTCTACGAGAGCGATTATCAGGCTGACCCGAAGCTGTTCGAACTCGGCGTTCCGGTGCTGGGCATCTGCTACGGCATGCAGTGGATGGCGCAGTCTCTCGGCGGCAAAGTCGAGGCGGGCAAGGTGCGCGAGTTCGGCTATGCCGAGATCGAGTCCTGCACTGAAAACAAGTTGCTCCATGCATTGTCCGGTCGTGCCGATGCGGGCAAGAATTTCCTCGAAGTCTGGATGAGCCACGGCGACAAGGTCACCGAACTGCCGGCCGGCTTCAAGGTCATCGCCAATAATCCGTCCTGCCCGATCGCTGCGATGGCCGATGAGGCACGCGGTTTCTATGCAGTGCAATTCCACCCGGAAGTCACGCACACGCTCCAGGGCCGCGAGATGCTGAACCATTTCGTGCTCGACATCTGCAAGTGCCAGCCGTCGTGGACCATGCCGAACTACATTGACCAGGCTGTCGCGAAGATTCGCGAGCAGGTCGGCAGCGATGAAGTGATCCTCGGTTTGTCTGGTGGGGTTGATTCGTCGGTTGCGGCTGCGCTGATCCACCGCGCGATCGGCGATCAGCTGACCTGTGTGTTTGTCGATAATGGTCTGCTGCGCTTGAACGAGGGCGAGCAGGTCATGAATATCTTCAACAAGCACCTCGGCGTGAAGGTGATTCATGTCGATGCGACCGAGCAGTTCATGGGGCATCTGGCTGGAGTGGCTGATCCGGAAGCCAAGCGCAAGATCATCGGTCGCGAATTCGTCGAAGTGTTCCAGGCCGAATCCGCCAAGCTGCCGAACGCGAAGTGGCTTGCGCAAGGCACGATCTACCCGGACGTGATCGAATCAGCTGGCGCCAAGACCAAGAAGGCGCACACGATCAAGAGCCACCACAATGTCGGTGGCCTGCCAGAAACGCTGAAGCTCAGTCTGCTTGAACCGCTGCGCGAACTGTTCAAGGATGAAGTGCGCGAGCTGGGGGTTGCGCTCGGCTTGCCGCACGAAATGGTCTATCGCCATCCGTTCCCGGGTCCGGGGCTGGGCGTGCGCGTACTCGGCGAAGTGAAGAAGGAATACTGCGACCTGCTGCGCCGCGCCGATGCGATCTTTATCGACGAATTGCGCGAGTTCGACTGGTACGACAAGACCAGCCAGGCGTTCGCGGTATTCCTGCCGGTCAAGTCCGTCGGCGTGATGGGCGATGGCCGCACTTATGAATATGTGGTGGCGCTGCGCGCGGTCTGCACGAGCGACTTCATGACCGCGAAGTGGGCCGAACTGCCATATGACCTGCTCGGCAAGGTCTCGAACCGCATCATCAACGAGGTGCGCGGCATCAACCGGGTCGTCTACGACGTTTCCGGCAAGCCGCCGGCAACGATCGAGTGGGAGTGAAAGTACCAACTTAAGTGTTTGATTTTTAACGATTTATAATCTGTAAAAAGTTTCACGCAGCCAGCTAAACTGTTGTTTTGGCTGGCTGTGTGACTTTAAAACCTGCACAAACTTGTTACTACTCATTTTTGCAGCTACCCAAAGCAGCTATGCTGCTCAAAAAAAGTAAAAATTCTTCGGTAATGCCGTTAAGCCCGTTCGGGCTCGCGTGATGGTACTTTTTTGACAACACGGGGAATTCTCGCCCCAGTCGTTGTTGAGGTAATAGCACGTGCCCGGCAGCTTGCCGGGGCTGGATGATCGCCATCCAACTCCATTCCTAGCGCAAGTAATGCAATGTCACGGTGAAACTCAAGTCCGTCGCCCCCACCCCAGCTTCTCGCGCCACTTCCGCCATTTCCAGACGTACTAGGTTGTAGGCCAGCAAAGCCACCCTTCAGATTTCCTGCCGTACCGTTTCGGGCGTGCTGCTGCTCCCAAAAACGCTGCCGCGATTACGTTAGTGCGCTCTTGGCAATGTCGGGATTGACCTCGTCAGGCAAGACCAAATCACAGTGGGCGACAAACATCGGGGATGGATTGATTCCGATAAAACGCGGGTGCAATCACGAGCCAAACTACCTGTTCCTCCGACAATTTCCACCACCGGATGGCGTTGTTGCATAACTCCGATGCAAGCCAAGCAGCCCCTACCCCAAGAGGGTTTCAGGCGTGAGCCACGGTGACCACATGCCAATCCGGTTGAACGTGTTCAGAATCGCGCAGCGCACCTGCAGTTCTTTCTACAAGCTGAGCATAAATGACCTGACGTGCATGATTATTACGCTTGTCCGCCAATTTCATTGGTCGATATTTTTAATGACCTGTATTCCCTTACTTTTTCCAGTATTGAATTAAGTAAAGGCGAGTTGTCTTTTTTTCGATGCATGCACTGCAAGTCGAAGGGAGTGTTGAAATGATTCAAGCAAGGGCGATACACCACGTTGGGAATGTTCAAGTTTAATACTGACGGCGGAACAAAGGTAATCCCAAGTCCGGCGCCGACCAAGGTAACTGCCGACAGGATGTCGTCGACATAGTGGCATGCCGGTGCATTGGATCCTGTAATTTTCGACAAAGCCGCTGCCATGGCGATCTCGTGATTGGCGCCAATCCTGGGGGCATCAACCAAATCCTCAATGAAAATTTCTTTTTTCCTGGCGAGAGGATTCTTCTTGTGTAGGGCGACATAGCTCAGGTACTCACGATGAACCAGTTCGCAGGCGAGATCCTGTTCTGGGGTTAAATACCTGTCAAACAGGATCTGAATCTCACCTTGGCGCAGCAAATTAATCTGCAGATCCTTGCGGAGATTATGCATTCTTAATTTTACGCCTGGATTGGATTTTGAAAATTCTCCCAGAATATCTTGTACCCCAACCAAGATTGCCGAAGCATAGACACCGATGCCAATCGTTTCATTTTTATTGTCATTTGCGATAGGAACCATTTCCTTGGCTCGCGTAAGTTCCACCTGAATCGTATAGGCGTGGCTTAACAATTCCGATCCGTGCGGTGTTATTTGCAACCCCGTGGTGGTGCGTATGAATAATTGCACTCCAATTTCATTTTCCAGTAGCTGAATCTGTCGTGTCAGGGCCGGCTGGGATATCTTCAAGCGTGTCGCTGCTCGCCCAATACTCTTTTCCTCTGCGGCTGCAATGAAATAAATTAGTGAACGTGTATCCATTCCATGGGTTCCATTGTATTAAATTAATATTATTGTATCGTCTAATATTCGAAAAATTTTGTACGATTGTCATCGCGCATGGCAATAAATAATGCTTATCCGGGCGGTTTGATGAAGTTATCGCCATAACATTTTTGCATGAGGGTGATGCGATAAATGCATCACCATGCGTAATGATTATGTAGTGGATGCAAAAATTATATTGGACAGTATTTTTCCCATAGGGAAAAATCCGTATAGACATCGATGTGAAATATTAAACCAATAGTCGGTATATATTTCTGGTGTCAATCAAATATTTATGGCGACAGTGAGGAGAAGTATAAGATGCGACAGGTATTTAGTGCCAAAAAAACGGTCATGGCTGTAGCAATCAGCCTGGCGCTTGGCGTCGGGCTTACGGCGTGTGGTGGTAGCGATGACGCGCCTGCGGTGAATCCGTGGATGAGTGCATCGATCATTGCTGATCAGGCCGCAGCGACTACGGATGCTGCGAAGGAAGCGGTGGCGAACAAGCGCGCCAAGCAGCTGATTGCCGCGATGACACTCGAACAGAAGCTGCAGCAGATGACTGGCTCCATGCCGGAAATCTTGCCCGAACTGCCAAATTGCTATGGTGCACGCCATGTCAGCGGGATCGCGGCGCTGAACGTTCCGACATTCCGCATGGGCAATTCTACCGTAGGTATCGGTCAGAATGACTGTGTGTCCCCGAGTCTGTATGAGGCGGTAAAGGCAGGCAAATCAACGTTTACCGTAGCCTATACCAGCAATACTTCCGCCAAAGTGACCGCGCTGCCAGCGGCAATCGGCGCGGCTGCATCATTCGATACGGCAGTCGGCACGGCTTATGGCAATGTGATGGGCACGGAAATGCGCAACCTAGCATTGCACTTGGGCGAAGGCCCGGGCGTCAATATGGGCCGCCTGCCGGTTCTTGGCCGTAACTTCGAATATTTGGGCGAAGATCCGTACCTGACTGGCATGATGGGTACCGCCCAGGTCTTGGCCATGCAGGCTAAGGGCGTTATCGCGCAACCCAAGCATTTTGCTTTCAACGAGCAAGAAACAGTTCGTCAGTATGTCCAGGAATACGTCGATGAACAGACGATGCGCGAAATCTACCTGATTCCGTATGAAATGGCGGTCAGAAACGGCAAGGCCGGCTCCATCATGTGCGCCTATAACTATGTCGGCAAGCCTGGCGGCAAGACATCCCATTCCTGCGAAAGCGATGAGATGCAGAACAAGGTTCTGCGCGATGACTGGGGCTTCACCGGCTTTGTGATGACGGATTTCTTCTCGCTCAAGAGCACCATCAATCCGTTGCGCAACGGCTTGGATCTGGAGATGCCGATTCCGCAGTACTGGTCAAAGACTAACCTGATCAATGCGCTTACCTCTGGTTCCATCTCGGTCAGCATGATCGATAAGGCGCTTGAACGCCGCTATACGCAAATGTTCAAGCTTGGCATCTTTGATCGTCCGATCGTGCAAACCCCGATCGATTTTGCTGCAGGTGGACAGCAAGCGCGCGACATTGGCGCTAAGGCTGCGGTGCTGCTGCAAAACAACGGCGCTTTGCCTTTTGCCACAACGGTTCAGAAGGTCGTTGTGATCGGCAAGAAGTCTCAAGTCTATGCCCAGCAGGCTGTGGCTAATGGCGCAAAACTTGGTCAGGTGATGGGCAGCGGCGGTGGTAGTGGCGATGCCGTGCCAAGCTATACGGTCGCTCCGCTCGACGGCATCAAGAAGGTGCTGAAGAACCTGGGAAATACCA
>RRZU012062530.1_pt1 | contig 15487 bp, 18 predicted proteins | sample 2165561 | NCBI WGS metagenome assembly RRZU01 (sample SAMN10456909, study PRJNA506462) | wastewater metagenome | isolation source: wastewater sludge | place: USA: Moscow, Idaho
GACGCTTACGAAAGCAGAACTCGCTGATTTGCTCTTTGAGAAAGTCGGACTCAACAAGCGTGAAGCTAAAGACATGGTCGAGGCTTTTTTCGAAGAAGTTCGGAACGCTCTTGAACGCGGCGATGGAGTAAAGCTTTCCGGATTTGGAAACTTTCAGCTACGCGACAAACCCCAACGTCCAGGACGTAACCCGAAAACTGGTGAAGAAATCCCGATAACCGCTCGACGCGTAGTCACATTTCATGCCAGCCAAAAGCTCAAAGGCGAAGTTGAGTTAAGTTACGATGGAACCGAATCATAAAGACACTAGCAAGGAACCATTGCCACCGATCCCAGCCAAACGCTACTTCACGATCGGGGAGGTTAGTGAGTTGTGTGGGGTAAAGCCGCACGTACTTCGTTATTGGGAACAAGAGTTTAATCAACTGAAGCCGGTAAAACGACGCGGCAATCGCCGGTATTACCAGCACCACGAAGTACTGCTGGTGAGGAGAATTCGTGAGTTGCTATATAATCAAGGATTTACGATCAGCGGAGCTCGCGGCCGCTTGGATGAATCGATCGCAGCTTCGGGCACCGCTGTACTCGCGCCCGAAGCTCTCCGAAGCGAATTGCTAAACATATCAAAATTGTTAGATACAGCGAAAAAGTCACAGGATTTTGATCTATAATGGTCAGCTGTCGGGGCGTAGCGCAGCCTGGTAGCGCACTTGCATGGGGTGCAAGGGGTCGCGAGTTCGAATCCCGCCGCCCCGACCAATTGAATCAAAGACTTAGGCCAACTCTAACCGGTTGGCCTATTTCTTTTGTGGGACTTTTGCGGGACTACTCATGCCGCCCGCAATCTCAACATGGCAAGCGTTGGAGTATTCGCCTCTTTTCGCAGCGCCATGTTCGCGGCTTTTACCAAGTCCAGAATCTCGGCTGCAGAGTAATGTGCAGTCACACTCTCACCTTTGTGACCAAGCAGCACCTGCCGATCTTCCTTCCCAACCCCAGCCGCTTTGAGCCTTCTCCCGAAGGTATGCTTGAGGTCGTGAACTCTCAAGTTTCTAAAGCACCTATTGGCGGACGTCCCGTAAATTCCCCGCCATTTTTCTGCTGCGCGAGTTCGGGCTGATTGCCAGGCCGTGTCGTTCATCCGATGGAGAGCCCTGCCCTCGAATGGGAAAACCCACTGATCATGCAGGCCACGCTGAGCTTCAATAACCGATTTCGCCACATCGTTAAGAATGATGACCCGATCTTCCCGGTTTTTCACCCCCGACGCGCTCGATCGCCCACCGAAGTTCCACGGAACAATAAACACGGAAGCATCAATTTCCGGGACTCGCACTTCCCAATCCCATCGCAACTTGCAGACCTCTTGCTCTCTGGTACCCGTATTGACCTTAAACAATGCCATACACGCCAGATGTGCCGGAAGTTCCTGCATCAGCAACACTTGCTCATCCCATGAAATTGGGTAAGGTGGCCGACTGGTCTTCGATTCATCGAGCTTTTGAATATTCGGAACCGCTTCAAGCCACGGATGTCTCTTTCCACCGACACCGTCGTCCCGCCATTCACGATGGCACAAATTCAGGACCCGGATGATTCGCTCAAGCGCAATGTTAATGGTCCGATTTGATGACGGCTTCTTTGATCGGCCGTTCGGCATCTGACCTCCAACACGCATCCACCGGATAAACGGCTTCAGCGATGCATTGTCTACCTGGGTCAGATCGAGCGGACCGATAAACGGGTCCGCCTGTTCCAGGTAGGTTGCGCTAATGTGAATGGAGGTCTGTTTTGCCTCCGCTGCCTCCTCTAGATATTTTGTGGCGGCCTGTCTGAAAGTATGGTTCGGGCGAACACCGTAAATCGCTTGTTGCCGATCCTGTTCGAGTCGATGGATCAAGTAGCGTTCAGCTTCCTCCTGCGAACTCGTTCCAGTACTCTCGTAAATTCGGACTCCTCTGACAATCTTGTCGATATGCCAGATCCCGTTTCTTTCATATAAACCGCTGATTTTTTTTCGCGCCATGACTTACCTCCTACAGTTTCACCACGGCGCACCCCACTGCACTTATTATCGTCGGCCCGCTCGTTTGTTTTGTCAATCGCCGATTTTTCAAGATAGTCACAAAGCCAGCGATCTAGATCTTCTCGATCAAAACCGATTCCTTGGACACCAATCCTGAATTCCCGGACAAAAGGACGAACCAGCTCATTGAACACTCGGGTGCACATACCGAGGTAGGTTGGCGCTTCCTTCATCCGGATAACGCGTGGTTGCATTTTGAAATCCATCGTGTAGCGCCAAATTTGTACTGACGTCCCAAGTAAAACAGCAAGTATTGAGTTTGAAAAGCTCTGCTCGCATCAATTTTTCTTTTTTAAATTCAATTTGATAGAACAATTTTCGTTATCCCATTTGTTTTAAGGGAGATATCGAAAATCAAGGCGGCAGACTTATTTCTCTCGAATTGTTCGGTTACCTGATCTAGATCACCACTTAAGTTCGTCTGTATTAGACGTCCTCTTTTCCCTCTGCAAAAAAACTGCGCCACGATCTCGGCCGGCAACACGTCACCGACCGTCAGCCCAGAAACAAGACACTCGATTTCCTTGATTACCGCTCGGTCGGTCAAAATTCCTGACTCCCTCATTCGTTCGACGAAGAGGCCGGATGTTCATTCTTCCGCTCGTCCCTTGCGTTCTAGCATCCGTGGCAGCCGCTTCCACTCGGCGATTTACCCATTGATCAAGCTCTTTACGTAAAAATCCGACACCTTGCCGCCCAATCCGGATTTCCGTAATGAATGGGCGAACCTCTTGATTGAATACACGGACGGACATCCCGAAATACGCAGGAGCCACACTCATCCGCAATATGCGCGGTGCTATTTGAAGATCCATTTTTTCTTTTACCTAATAGGAGCTATTCCCTCCGATTAAAGCAACAAGTGCAGACAGACAACATCTCTAATAAGCAGATAGTTTCAGGTAGATTATTCCGTTTAGATATGCATTTTCGATTTTTCCTTTGTTTTAGCGCACAAACAAGAATCAAAATCGTTATTCGGGGAGGAACTGGGATTTCCGCGAACGGCACCTGACCAGGTACAACACGTTGGTTCAAACACGTTGGTTCGTGACCGGCGTGACCGGCGGAGGAAAATGGACGTTTCATAAGCATTCGTTGTCTGCATTTACTACCCGCTAGCAGCCTGACCCGCTATGGGCACATTTCACGTTTCCTCTGCCTCAACCCCCTGCACGGCCACACCGCTCCCCTCTCCCTTTGCTCCCGCTTACTCCGGAAAGAGCGCCTGGTACGTCACAGGAGAGATCACATCAGCCAGAACGAGGTCGCGCAGGCCGGCCATGATTTCCTCCGCGGCCGCACTGTCGGACGCAATGCCGCTCGATTTCTCCAGACGCTTGCAAACAATCGTTTCCGCACGCCCCCGGATACCGCGCCAGTGGTCGACGACCAGCGCCGGCCAGCAACCCGAAGACAGCAACCAGTGCGCCCATTTCTCCTGACGACGCTCGGGGTCGGCCACCTCCGTCACCGAATCGGCGAGGAGCTCCGCCCCCGCTGCCACCGCCGCTTCGACGACACACTTCGACATGACTGAGCAGGCGGTGCGCAGCAACGCCGGATCCAGGGCGCGGCAGAGATCGCTGAGGCGTTCGAGCATGTCGTCAAGTTCATTTCCATCAGAGGCGTCGTTGCCGGCTTCGGAAGGCGTTCCGGCTTCGTCCGCACTCGCTCCGTTTGCCTTCGCTGTCGCAACCGCCAAGGCTTCGATATGATCCTGCAGCCAACTCAGGGCACGAGACTGGGTGTCGAGCGTCGTCAGCAGCGCCGGATCGCCAAAACCCTTCGACCACAGAGGCAGCTGGCTCATGATGTCCGTCATCGTCGTTCTCCCTCCCTTTCAATGAATGAAGCCGAAACGCGGCGCCGCGCATTCCCGTGGCATGGCATTGAGCCGAATGCTCGACGCGCCATACCGCAACGCTTGAGCAATCGCCGCCCGAAGTATCCGTTTGGCGTCACGGATGCTGCCGCCGACGAGGGCGTGGGCCTGATCGTCCGTCAGGGTGGGCGGCAGGCGGCCGGACAACTGATACTCGTGCAGGAGATCGGCGTAGAGCCGTTGCACGAGCGCGGCCAGGGATTCGGGTGTCGGGCTGGCGACGGCGATTTCGGTGAATCGAGAACGCAACGCCGGATGGATTGTGTCGATATCGTTGGCCGTGGCTATCCAGTTGCAGTAGCTGGCGTCGACGGGCAACCAGGGGACCGACTTGTCGGCAAAAATGCCGGCTGTCTTCGGTTCAAGCAACTGGTAGAGCGCGCCGAGGGGATCGCCCCAGCGATTGGCGACTTTATCAATCTCGTCGAGGACGAAGATTGGATTGGCGTACGTGCCCTGAATCAACTTCTTCCAAACGATGCCGGGTTGTGAATTCGACCAGTATTCCTCGCTGCCGGCCAAAAACGCGGCGGCTTGCGAACTGGACAGGCTGATGACTTCACACGGAACGCCGAGCAGCTTGGCCAACGTGAGGGAGAAATCCGATTTTCCGACGCCGGCACCGCCGTGCAGAAGGAGCCGCAGCCCGCTCATGGCGTCGTTCCGTTGGCGGGCGAGAATCTCTTCGCCGAGCAGGTAGTCGACGGCGGTCGCGAAATTCGGATGACTGTCGTAGAGGCTGGCGATCGAGTCGGCCAGCGTTTCGCTGGCGGTGGCGCCCAGCAGGCGGAGCGCTCCGCGCTCGCGCAGCGTCTTGAGGATTTGTCCATTTCGGCGTTTGACGTCGCCGTCCGGACAAAGGGTTTCCGCCGGCTCACCGGCCGCATTGAAGACCGGCACCATCGTTTCTCCGGGGGGCGTCGCTGGGCCTCGGGCTTGTTCGGCTTCGGCGCGGATCTTGTGGGCGGCGATGCGCTGGTGCAGTCGGGCGAGCGGCGATGGACTGGATGGCGGGCGACCAGAGACCGCCCGCTCGGGCTGTGCGTGTGCAGGCATGGAATCCCCCGGATCAATCGTATTTCAGGGATGTCCGCAGATCGCTCGGGGAGATCCGGGGCAGCGTATCGAGGAATGGCCGGAAGGCTTCAAGGGCTCTCGCGGCCGGTTCGGCGTCTCCGGTTCGGTCGGCGTCGTGAAGGATCCGGTAGATCTCGTAGCCACGCTGGTGATCGATCACATGGAAGGGGTAGAAGCAGAGGATGCGGAAGTAGCACATCGCCCAGCCTTCCGACAACCGAACGTAAGCGGTATCCAACAACCGCTGTCCCCAATCCGTACTGGAGAAGTCACCGGCGCCGGGTTGCCAGATCTCGGGTTCTTCATCACGGCGGACGGTGCGCACAAGATAGTCGGTACCACCATGGTCCATCACCCCGTCGAGTTCCTTTTCCGACAACTGGTCGATCAAGTCGTCGGTCTGAGCGAGTGCCTTTTCGATGAACTCGCGGCGGATTTCGATTCGACTGATTTGCCGGGTCTTCTCGGTCGCGGCCGCCCGTTCCCCGCTCGAACTGGGGTGGGCGAGTCGGTAGGCGTGAAGGGTCGATTCGAGGTTGCGCAGGACAGGGTAGCGGCAGCCACGACGTTTTTCAGCGATGAGCTGACAAAAGTCGATGACGTCGTCGACGAGATCACCGTCGAACCATTCGGTATAGCCGTCTACATGATCTTCCAGCGGACTGCGGTGGCGCTCGAACACCGTGTGCAGCGCAGATTCGAGTCGGTTCGAATCGACCTCGATCAAGGCGGCGCGGGTCAGATCGATTTCGTGGTGAGTGGCTGCAAGGCCAGAGATGCGATCGAGCGGTACGCGCGAACGGCCAATCTTGACGCGATTGCGATCGTGCGTGGGCAGGAGATAAACGAACGGCCGGTTTTCGAACTGTTGGAGATCGACGATGGGGTTGCTGACGGCTGTGGGTGTCTCCGAAGCTGACATGACGGTACTCGCTGCATGATCTTCCATTTCTGACCTCGGTAATGATCTATCTCAAACGAATGAATGCTCAGAACCAGAGCGTTCCCAAGTGGCAAATCGATCACGTAGAAGGCATAATGTTTATCAATCGATCACCATGCTACGCAGAATAGCACTTGGATAAACAGATTGTCAACTGATTTAGCCTTTTGCTATTTAAAATAGCTTTTGTACATATAGTTTGCTCTGGGAGAAGCCATGATTCGTTGTCATCTATCGCGTTTGATGGGAGAACGAAAACTGAAGGTGATTGATGTCGCGCGCGAGACAAATCTCAACCGGAGTACCGTTTCAGCCCTCTATTACGAGAAGGCAGAACGCGTCGAATTAAATGCGATCGAGAAACTTTGCCGACTTTTCGACTGCACCGTAGGTGACTTGTTTGAGTGTTTACCTGATCAGCCGGTCGAGTCAAAAGATCCGGCAGAGACGATCTAGCTAGCTTTTGGACTAGTCAGAGAAGACATATCACCGTTAATCACTTTGAAGCCGACGATCCAAGTACCGAATATAGCGATGACCCGATCCGAACTAATTGCCCGACTGGCCGAGCGTTTCGATCACCTGACGCCGAAGGATGTGGAAATCTCGGTCAAGGAGATTCTCGATGCACTCGGCGACGCGCTGGCCCGAGGTAGACGGGCGGAGATCCGCGGCTTTGGTAGTTTTGGTCTGAATCATCGCCCGGCTCGAACGGGAAGGAATCCGAAGACAGGGGAGTCAGTCGTCGTGCCACCGAAGCACATCCCGCATTTCAGACCGGGCAAGGCAATGCGCGAGCGGATCGAGATGTCCTCGCCGGTAGAGGCGATGAAAAAGGTCGCGTAGTTGAATAGTCGCAATACAGCTGCGGTTGTCCCCACCACCGGATAGCCAACGGCCGCTTTCTGGCATCTTGTTGTACTAGCGCAGTCGACCATAAGCGGAAATCCATCCCGGCCTTATCGCTGTCATTGAGACAACTGTTGCACTCCTAAATCTGCCGTAGGTCCAACAGATCGTCGAAGTGGGACGACCCACAGGAGGACGTCGCACCGCAGGGCGCGTCGGCAAAAACAGGGGATGGGGTCGAATGCGCGTATCACGCAGACGCATTAGCCGAGTGGCTATTGCGGTTCGCAGCGTTGGCTGCGAGAGACTGCTCAAAGCCAGGTCGAGCAGATAAGGCACGGAGAGTAGCGCAATGATAGCGATCAGGTAACTCATGATCGGGCTCTCTTAGCGACCGTCAGGGGGGAGTAAATTGACGCGCGTGACAACACCAAAAGTGATTACCTATTCAATCGGATGTGCGTGACGGCGTCCTCTTCGGTACTCTCCAGGACTTGTTGTTGCGCCAGACCCTCGGGATTGTCCAAATCTGATCGACGACTCGCCATGACGTTATTGATCCATGGCGGTTCGAGTTCGACCAGCAAATTTGCCCGGCCGGCAACTTCGGCGGCGAGCATAAGGAAGTCGTCGCTGCCCGACAATTCCAGACGATGACCGAATTTCACCAATGCCAACCGTAATGCCGATTCAACGTCGATCTCTTCTGCGCTCGTGACGTGAATGCGGAAGTCAGAATCAACGAATCGATCGATGCCCTCACGAGAGTAAAAGACCTGACCATCGTCGAGTACGCGGTGCTCATACTGCGCCAGATTCAAAACGGCATCGACCAGCAATTCGCCTTCGATCGCCAGGACCGAAGGCGTGTTTTCCGGACGGCGAGTGGCCAACAGACGCAGTTCAGCGAGGGCGCTCGCATCCATCTCCGCCAGCCGGATTAGCCACGCCCGATAATGCTGAAGCGAACGCTGATGTAACTCAAATCGTAAATCGTCACGATCTTTTTCAATCTTCTGTTGAAGTCGCGACCTATTTTTTTCTCGAGCCGCTCGCAACTCGAATAACACCCACGTCAACTCGTCAGTCAACCCACCGGGTGTTTTCAGAACAGCTGTGACTTTCTGGTGATGCTGTTGTTCGAGTTCGACCTTTAGCCTGGCTTCGCACAGTTGCTGATCGGCCAAGGCCATTTTCCGTTTCGATGGCGCCACCGGCGGATGTGCCCGGACAAATTCCTGCCACAAACGACTGGTCGGCGGTTGGCGGAAGGGGCATGCGGCTATTTCCATCGTCTGCAGGCGGTACTCGTCGCGCAAAATTGACTCGGCCTCGCGCCAGGGAAGATGCAGTTCCACGGTGAGGAAATCGTTGACTGGGTAATGCCGGCTGCCGCAGCGAATGCGGTCACTGCCGTCCGACCAACTGACTACGGTGTACTTCTGGCCGACCAGACCGTGGCTCTGTGTCAGTCGACTGAGCAAGCGGTTGGCATCCAAGCTGCGCTTGATTTCGGCGATGTCGGGTTCTTCGGCGTTTCTACGCGCTACCGCATCGGCCGCCAGTCGGCCGATCAAGGAATCGTTCCGCGAGCTTCCCGGTCCGGCAACAATCACCGGCGTCGAAGCGCGGGCTATCTCCGGCGACTTCTCGGTCGTTCGGAGACGTTGGTCGGGGCGGGCGGGTCGCGACGCGCGTTCCGTATTGGGCGCCAGGGAACGGAGGCGCGCGTTGTACTTCTGTTCGCGCACATCCAGCATGGCGATCTTCTCGTCGTCCGTAGCGCGCCGATATTGGCTCCAAAGACGTCGGTTTCCCGAGTTAATGAACTTCCGTTCTCGTGCGCCGATCCGTCGCCATTCATCCAACATCGCCAGCAGTTCTTCGGACGTTTGACGCGGTACGCCGACATCGAGGTAGTGGCTAGACACCGGTCGTTCGAGAAGCTCCAGTTTTTCCGACTTTGAGAGACGAAAGAAGGCGGCTGAAAAGCAGAAATCCTTCAGATTGATTCCCCTATCCCAGCCGATTGGTCGAACGTTTTCGTACTCATTTCGACGGCCGATATTTCGTGTCCGGGTCTCGCCAAATGCCGAAAGCATCGATCGGAACTCAGCCACTGAACCAATATCACGTTCAATCACTTCCTGCAAAATCTGGTTCTTAATATCCTTTCGATCCACCAGCGGAGCGCTGAAACCGCGCTTGCAAGCTTCGATGCATTCTGAGAATTGACGCTCGGAGTCGTCGTTTGAGCGTCGTTCACCGGCGTAACGAGCAGCCACAAACTCCTGCTTTTGGGAAGGAGGGAGGGCCAGAAATCGTCGGGAAAAAACGTCTTCGTTCAAGCGAACGCGTGTCTTTGATCCTGTCGGTAGAACACTGCAGTACTCGTCTTCGTGACCCGATCGATGAATCTTGGCGACGCCAGACGCTGCCAATAATTCGCTAAATGAAGTCATGCCATAAAGTTGTTTGGACATCACCGCGTCGAAGATTTTTGCCTTTGTCTCGTGCACTCTTCCTGGACGATGATCACTCATCCGTCCGTAGAGTTTCATTCGGTCGGTCGTCTGAACGCGGACGTTTTCTTTCGGACTCGCTAAGCCGTATTGATGGTTCAGTGATTCCTGAAACGCATCAATGTAGTTGATGCAGCGCGCCGTCAGCCCGAACGGATCAAGTCTCCGTCCAGTAAGTAGATTGACCTGGGGAATTACAAAATGAAGATGTGGAAGGCGAGCAACGTCCGAACCGTCAGACTGATTCAAAGCGCTTTTTGTGCGGGGTAGATGTGCTTCAGCATACAGGTTGTATTCGCTTCTTGTGTAGGCCGAGAAAGCGAATTTCTCGAAATCCTGGGCGACTTTTCGGAGTAGGGTGATGGGCAACCAATCTTCTTTAAACGCGATGGTGACGTGCAGAAATTTCTGGCCAGGCGTGTTCATCGTCTTCAGGAGGGTGTCCGTGACATCGAGGTCGCCAATGAGCGCTACCCGCTCATCCAACTGCTCACGGGAGAGATAACGGTCGACCTTCTGGCCCGTCCTCAGGTATTCGACGATTCCGTCGTGCCCCCCGGAGATTCGGATAATGGCCATCGATTAACTCGCCTTCAACTGCTGCCAAATCACCTCCAGCTTATTCAGAATAGACTGACCGACGTCGTCCGAAATAGTCCCGGTCTGGATGTTCCCCGTCGTTTTTTCGGACAGCTCAGCGATCGCGTGACCGACGTTTTGCAGCCGACTCACCAGGTGCAGGTACTCAAGTCGGCTGATGCTTGGCGGCCTCCTGTCCTTCGTGTCCGATTCACTTTTAAAGAGTTCTTTGCGTATGAAGTCGGGTAACGAAAGGCCGGCATGGTCAAGCATTCGGCGGAGCCGATCGTCCTCGGTCCGAGACAGACGAAAAGTCCTTGAGTGAGTTCGAGGTTCTGAAATTTGGGGAAGGCGCGCCATGCTTTTTCTCGTCAACATCGTCAATCAGAGCACGCATTTCGGCATCGGTAGGATGCCCAGGGGTTTCAAAGGGCACCCCCTTTGCCGATATGTTTCCGAAAAACGAGACTTTCGTTTTTCGGAAACATATCCATCGTGCCTGTATTCGAAAATTGTCATTACAAGCACGGTTGTTGTAAAGCTATGCCGGGTGAAAATTTTCCGCACATGGTGTGGGAAACCTGTCCGGCTCCGCTCTGGTCAATAGTATTGCCCAGCACGAAACGAGGACAATGCAGAGTCTCGATGTGCCGAAAGACCAAGGGAGCACGGTCGATTCGCATCTGATGATCTTTTATCTTTGGCGCCAAAAACTTATCGTTGTCCAATCGCAAAAGTGGTCACGCGCCATCGGGTTGAACGTTGAATTGCGGCAATTTCAGCGAGAACTCCTCTTTGGATTTATGTGTCTTCAATCACATTCCAAGAAAGAAGAGAACGGCGGTTTGGTCAATTTCCTATGATGGTCTACCGAGTGGAAAAAGATCGTTCCTCGGCGAAATAGAACGGTGTAGTCAATCGAACCAAGAAAGCTGAAGTTAGGTAAGGTCGATTTCGCAGGATCGATCAAACGCATCGAAGAAGGAGCGAAGAATCGTTCGGCAACTTTTGATCGCCTGCGGCAAGATTCGGTTAGTGAGGAACGAGATTGAGTTGATCAAACGAGATCGACCATTTCATGAGCCGCGAATCGTCAGCGCGGGAGCGCTTAAGAGTCTGTTCATGGACTGCGTTGGCGGGCGACTTCTCGACTTAGGAAAGAGAAGAAGACGTTCCGGACGGGGTCGCCGAAAGCAATGAGGAATAAGCTCATCGGTCCGTTTTTTTCTGCACAGAGTCCCGTGGTGCAAATTTCAAGCTTCGGTGTTCTTGCGTCACCATCAGCCGAAAATCTGGGATAGCAGCAAGCGCAAAGCAATCATGGCGGGTGAAGGAGTGTACGAGCTAGTGCCAATATTGTCGCCGTTTGCGGCATAGAAAACTCGCTCAGAAGGAAACCATAACGCTACCTGACCGCGAGAATGTGCACCATTCGGATTACGACAAAGGCATTAACTAGAACGTTCAGTCTTCACGTACTACCGTCAAGCACAAATCGTAACCTGATTAGCAATGAACGTCAGCCACTCGAATAACGCGCATGGGGTGCGGGGTAGTCGAAGCGGCGGCGATGATCAATCGTTGATGGAGCGTGCGCAAATCGAAGCGCCGGTTGAAGCGATAACTGAACGCGGCGAGATAGCGAGCGGCGTACTTCTGGAAGTCGAAGGCATGGTAACAACCGGACAGACTGGTCTTGAGATTGCCGAGTACGGTATTGACCCAGCGAAACTCGGGAACCTCCTTCGGCTTGCGGCCAGCCATGACCATCGGGTGATGGCTGCATCCGGTTTCGGTGACGGCGCCAAAGCAAGCCAGGCCATCCGAGAACACCGTGCTGGTCGGCGCCAAATGATCTTTCGCCCAGGCCGAAATGGCCTTCAAGGTGAATCCAGCCACCGGGGTCAGTCTGACGCGGATCGGGCGACCCGCTTCGGACAGGGAAACGGCCGCCACGAAGGGGGTCTTGTTCTCCGAACCCCGCCCGACCTTGCCGCCCGTGCGCTCTCCACCGAGGTAAGCGTCATCGAGTTGAACTTTACCTTCGAGGACATAGCGGTCTTCCCGATCGGCCATGGCCTGCATCAGCTTGTGCTGCATCAGCCACGCTGTCGGGTAGCTCACGCCCAGTTGGCGCCTGAGCGCCAATGCCGACAGTCCCGTCTTGGCTTGGCTGATCAGGTAGACCGCCAGAAACCAGGTGGTCAGCGGCAGCTTGGTTCCTTGGAAAAGCGTTCCGGCAATCAACGACGTCTGGTGCCGACAGGCGGCGCACTGAAAAACCTTGCGAACCCCGTCGCGTACAACATAATGCGCCGTGCCGTCACACCGCGGACAACGAAAACCTTCCGGCCAGCGCACTGCTTCCAGTGCCTGTTCGCATTGCGCCTCGGTTCCGTAGTCCTTGAGAAACTCCGGCATCGACAGCCCCGGTTGAAATTGGATTCGGTTCATTGCCATGGTCGCCATCTCCCGCTATTCGATGGCAATCACTTTATCCCCCGCGAGGCTCACCACATGAGCCTTGCTGACGATTGTTGCTAATCAGGAATCGTAATGAACGATGTGGGTAATTTATCTCGCCCAAGGTGAACAAGTAGAGGTGAGGAACAATACTGGCAAGTATCGCGCGCAATATTGACTGTGATTCAGTCTGTTCAAGACTGCCCTATACCTATGACATTATGCATATTACCTAGGTCATAGTGAATTTTTTCACGCCATATGGGAGTGAATACGGGTAAGCTCTTGTGAAAGAATGTAAAAAAACCACTCCAGCCATGACGTTCATTGCATCACTTTCGACAGACGATCTCACTCGCTACTTGAACCTGGTTCGCGAGGCGATAAAAATACGGCGTCATTTTGATCTCTTGTGTTGGTTGCAGGGGCCGGTTCAGCGTTTCCTTCCGCATCAGATATTGATTGCTGCCTGGGGCGATTTCGGTCTCGGTTTGATTCATCACGACATTGTGTCGAATCTGCCGGGCGTCAGGACCCAGTTTTCCGACGCTGAAACCCTCAGGCGCTTGCTGTGCGGTCTATATGACCGCTGGGTTCTCACTGAGAAAGCGCCCTACATTATTGGCGTCGACGATTCTGGCTTTTCTCTCAACGATAGCAGCCTGCAATGCGCGCTCGGCAGTGCCCTGAAGGGCATGCGAAACGCGATAGTGCATGGCATTCGCGATGAGCGCGGTCGGCATGACTGCCTCTACGTGATGTTTAGCTCCGACAATGCACGCGATTCACAGGGACGCAGTGCGGTTGCCTACCTGCTTCCCTATCTGGACGCGGCCATGCGCCAAGTTGCGCACCCACCAGCCCAAAAGAGCGTCGCCGGAGTCTCGGATGAATCGGTCGATCCTGGCTCGGAATTCGGCTTGAGTGAGCGGGAAATCCAGATTATGGAATGGGTCAGGATGGGCAAAACCAACATCGAGGTCGCAATGATCCTAGATATAAGCTCCTTTACTGTGAAGAACCACCTGCAACGCATATTCAAGAAGCTCGGCGTATTCAACCGGATGCAGGCCGTCGCCCGATTCGAACAAGGTAAGCTCAATGCCTGAGAACACCGTCACAATTTCCCCTTCGGGCATCCATACACGCCGTGCGGCGGCTTCGCTCGGACGAGATAATCTCCTGGGTATCTTCGAGATACTCCTTGACCCGTGCATTCTGGTCATTTCCCTGTGGGCAATTGCGATCGCGCTGGAAGGCGAACTCGATCCTGCCTACCTCATCCTCTCGGTAATCGTGTTTTCGATCACATTTCCGGGCGCCTCTCGGCTGCATTCGACCACATGGCGGATGATCACCGACGTATTCTTCAACTGGATATGGACGGCACTACTGCTAGTAGCGGTAGGGGTTGCCACGCGCTACATCAACCAGTTCTCGCTAGCGACGATTTTCGTCTGGCTCTGTGCCGCACCGGTCGCGCAGATCGTTGCTCACCAGATTTTGCGCGTCGTTGCTCCCTATTTGTTGAAGCTGCAGGGTTCGCCTCAGCGAGCTGTAATCGTGGGCATGAATGATCAGGGCGCTGCGTTGGCTTCGCGGCTCAAGAAGACGCGTTATTCGAGATGCGAATTAGTCGGCTATTTCGACGACCGCGATGGCGGTCGCTTGAATACGTCAGCTAATACAGCTCTTCTCGGTAAGCTTTCTGATATCTCCACCTATGTCAAAGAGCAACATGTCCAGCTGATCTATCTCTCGATGCCTATGGCATCGCAGCCACGAATTCTGCACATTTTGGAAGAATTGAAGGACACCACGGCTTCGATTTACTTCGTGCCAGACATGTTCGTGACCGATCTCATTCAGGGGCGAAGTGGTACGGTTTTGGGCATGCCCGTCATCTCTGTTTGCGAGTCACCGTTTACCGGTAGCAACGGGGCCATAAAGCGTGCGAGCGATGTCATCCTCTCGCTGCTGATATTGGTCCTGATTTCGCCGATCTTGCTCGCTATTGCGATAGCAGTGAAAGTGGGGTCACCCGGCCCGGTCATTTTCAAGCAGCGTCGATATGGTCTCGATGGCAAGGAAATCCTGGTCTACAAATTCCGTTCAATGACCGTCTGCGAAGATGGTGGCGATCTTAAGCAAGCGCAAAAGAACGACGCTCGAATCACTCGGCTGGGCGCGTTCCTACGCAAAACTTCGCTCGACGAGCTGCCTCAGTTCGTGAACGTGCTACAAGGGCGCATGAGTATCGTTGGACCCAGGCCACATGCGGTTGCTCACAATGAGCTCTATCGCACGCTGATCAAGGGCTACATGGTGCGACACAAGGTCAAGCCCGGGATCACTGGCTGGGCTCAGGTTTGTGGCTATCGCGGCGAAACTGAAACGCTCGACAAGATGCAGGCGCGTATTGACTACGACCTCGATTACCTGCGCAACTGGAGCCTCAAGCTCGACCTGCACATCATACTGAAGACCATACGGGTCGTTTTCAAGGATCAGGCGGCCTATTGATGTTCCTTTGCACTATACGAAGCGTCTTGAATACGCACCTTGATGTACTTAGTCACTTAGCCCGATTGGGCTATTGTCCGTACGAGCTGTCATCGCCCACAATCATGCCGATTCAACCGATGGGGGCCGGCTTCCAATGACATTTAGTTCAATACGATCAATGGTTGATTTAGTCGATCTTGGCAGTGCATCCGGTTTCGTTGACGAGATCCGGGAAATAGTGAAGTCGCTCACGGTATTCGAGGGTTTTAGTGATCAGGAAAGCACACTCCTCTGCGACTACATGGAGTGCTTTGGCGCGCCGAGCCATGCCGCCATCCTGAAAGAGGGCGATCCCGGTGACTTCATGATCATCCTGCTGACGGGTCGCATCGACGTGGTTAAGGCTGACGAACAGGGACAGGTAAAGAAAGTGGCGGATCTCGGGCCGGGCGCCTTTCTCGGTGAGATGTCGCTGTTTGATGGTCGCCCGCGTTTCGCCAGTTGCATTACCGTGCAGCCGACCGATTTCGTGGTGCTTTCGCGTGATCGCCTAAACGACATCCTCCGAGACCATCCTC
>RRZU012466226.1_pt1 | contig 15485 bp, 11 predicted proteins | sample 2165561 | NCBI WGS metagenome assembly RRZU01 (sample SAMN10456909, study PRJNA506462) | wastewater metagenome | isolation source: wastewater sludge | place: USA: Moscow, Idaho
CGAAATTCAGCATTCCTTCAGAAATTCATTCCTGCTCAGATGCTACGACAATATCCATTCCTTTTAAAATAGAAGAAGGCTTTCCTAATCATTACGATTTGGATTTTTCCTCACCCTTGTTTACAGATATTGAAAATGCCTTATTGCCTCAAAATGATACAATTAAGATTTCCTTGCCAACTGGGGCAACTAATTTGTATATTGCTAATTTAACTGTAAGAAATGATGAAACGGGTTGTGAATCTTCGGATACATTTACCATTAATGTTTCAGCACAACCGAAAGTCAGCATTCCTTCAGAAATTCATTCCTGCTCAGATGCTATGACAATATCCATTCCTTTTAAAATAGAAGAAGGTTCTCCTGATTATTACGATTTGGATTTTTCTTCACCTTTGTTTATTGATATTAAGAATGCTCTGTTACCCACAGATACCATCTCTTTTGCTCAACCTGAAAGGGCGTTTGCGGGACTTTATTCTGCCAGTTTAACGGTGAAAAATAACGAAACAGGTTGCGAATCTTCTGAAAATGTCAATTTTACCATTGATAAATCTATGGTTTATGCTAAATGGGATGATGTCTTGTTTTGTGATAATTTGGAACAACACTTTGTCGCTTATCAGTGGTATCACAATGGAGAAGCAATTGTAGGGGCTACTAATCAGTATTATTATAATCCTGAAGGGTTTTCCGGATTCTATTACGTGGTAGCCTCAACGGCAAAGGGAACATCCTATTTTAGTTGTGTCCTAGATTATGAGTTTGTCCCTAAAAGCAAAGATTCAGGGCGTGTATATCCTGTCCCTGTAGCTCAAAATGAACCAATTACCATTGTTTTGCCATCATCTACCAAAAAAGCTATTGGTCAACTAACCATTGTAAATAGTCTTGGACAAACAATCTCCACAGAAACCGTTAATAGCAACGAAATCGTAAAATATATGAATGCACCGCAAGGCATTTATCTGTTGGATTATTCTGAAAATGGAGAATCTTTGTGGACAGAAAAAATTATAGTTCATTAAAATCTATATCCTTTTTTTCCCTTAAAAAGCTCTGTCCATTGATATTTGGAACGTTTTTTATACTTCTTCAATGAGATTTATGTTTATTTATAAAATCTCTTCGTTCATTTGGGGGCTACTTCCAAAGGTTCTTCTTGGGTAAAAAAGCTTTTTTGTATCTGTTAGTTGTTCGAGCAAGATTCTGTCTATTATCAAAAGAATATAACTTGTCTGACTAAATTGCATTGATCTCTGAATTGCATAGCAGAAATTTATTGTCAGATTTTCGAACAAAAAAAGTCCCATAATCTAAACTGATTATGGGACTTTTGGTTTAAATATTTTTTATTGTTTTATCACTTTCTGTAATGATATTTCTCCATTTTCCAATTCTATTTCCATAAAATAGATCGCAGGAGTCAAGTTAGAAAGGTTAATTTGTGTACCTATTCCTTTCCAAAGTACTCTTCCGCTAAAGTCTCTGATAGTTACTGAGTTAATATCTTTTTCAGAATTAATATTCACGGTTCCTCTAGTTGGATTAGGATAAATAGTAAGCGATGAAATTTCATTTTCATCAATTGCCATACCTCCACAGTTTGCATTTAGGGAAGCATTGTAGTGTCCTTGACTGTCTGTTGTTGTTTGTGCATCCCAACAAGCACTAGTAGAAGTGAATAGGTCAACACTTTGTTTGGTTGACGTCGATGCTCCATCATTGAACAGCAATCCTATTTCGGCAACTGCAACATTAGGAATTGTGTAAGAATAGTATCCATCTGTTCCCAAAGTCATTGTTGCATTTCCCGGCCAAGCAGTTCCTCCTGCAATATTTGCTTCTGTAGCCTTATCCCAAGCCCACAAGTTACAAGCAGTCCAATCGGAAGGAGCCTTAAATTTAACAGTAATAGAAGTTGCTTGGGTTAAATAAGACTTGCTCACTACTGTTGATTTATTGCCGGCATTATCAATCGCAATTGCATTAATAGTTGTGTTCGAACTAATAGTTATGGCACTTGTATATTTTGTACTTGATGCTGTCGGTGTTGTACCATTTGTCGTATAGTAAATGGAAATTGGGGTATTTTGACCTGTGGCCTTCATGGTTACGCTTGTGCCACCCGTATAAAGTCCACTTTCCGGAGTTACGGATAGAGAAACTGCTGCTTTTACCGGAACATTGGCATCAACGTCAAAATTGGACGGAACATAAAATGCCCAACCCGAACCTGATGCAGCTTCTTTGTATCCACTTGGTGTACCCGTAGATCCTATTTTGCAAATTAGTTTTGCTCTGGTTCCTTGTGTTTCGCAATAATAACCGTTGTTGGCATTTGCACTACAAACCGATTCACTATTTACGCCGCAAGCTTTACGTACTTTAATCATACTGTTAATAGCCGCTTTATTAGCTGTCCAATGAGGCCAAAACACGCAAGGAATACCCGGTGCCGATAAGATAAATGCGTATGCTTTTTGCACATCACCCGTATACTTACTACCATCACGGTATGTATCATGGTTGTCTACAAAAGTTGTCGAATAACGGCTGTATTCAGGTTTGTGAATAAGCCCGGCAGGACCTCCTGACCAAATCATGTTGCCATAATTACCTGCAGCCAATCCATTATTCAGAGCAGCGTATTTCATCGGAAAGTCAAAAGAGGTTGAGTTGTAGTTAGCATTTTTTATCCAATTCCAACAAGCATCAAAGCTTGCATCCCAATACTCACCCACAGAGTAGTAAGCTCCAGCAGCTGAATTGTACATATCGTTGTATTTTCCGTTGTAGCCTTTGGTTAGGTCATAACGCCATCCATCGTACCCGAATTCACCTTTCAGCCATTTCAGATAAGCTTTAATGTCATTTTGTACATATGAGTTGGTATGGTCAAGGTCACGGGCAGAACAATAACCTCCCCACGCACTACAAACACTTTCATATCCGGTGTCATTTGCTCCCGTAGCAGCGTAACCACTTCCTACACATTCATCGTCTTTACAAATATGAGCAGAAGTAAGTTGGAACTTACCATAAGTGCCAAAATCGTCTTCAAAGAAGTCGTTCCAAGTACTTTTACCACCGCGGTGATTTACCACAATGTCGGCGATAGAACGACAACCACCGGCTTTTAAGTCGGCAATAAGAGTTTTTAGATCGGCTGCGGCACCCCAATTACTTGATTGATTGTTCCATTGGCGAGGGTGGTACCCTACACCACCATCTGATAGGGAGGAAGGCGGAAGCCATACCATATCGAAGTTGGTGGCAATTTCCCCTGCCATGGCGTCTAGTTTTTTCCAACTGGTTTCTGACTCAGAGTCCCAATAGAAACCCTGTAACATAACAGCTTCGCATTTTGCCGGAGCTTGTGCGAAAGAGGGAAAGGAAAAGAGTGTGGTCATCAATGCAACCACACTCCAACCTACGAGAGTTTTGATTTTTTTCATTGTGTGAAAAGGTTAAGGTTGATGTTAAGGTTAAGTAAGTGAACAATTCAATGTTCACTATAAAGACAACTCGAAACAAACTTACCCAACCTTGAATTTAATCAAATAACATAAATTAACACTTATCGTTTTAAAATAATTTCCGAGAAGTCTATTTCCTCGTAACAACTTGAAAATATATCGTTTGTTTTTTTTGTTTTTAAATTTATTTCATACCTTTGCAACGCTTTTGCGGTTGTGGCGTAATTGGTAGCCGCGCCAGACTTAGGATCTGGTGCCGAGAGGCGTGGGGGTTCGAGTCCCTTCAGCCGCACAACACAAATAAAACCGTTGTCTTAGGTAAGTTCAACGGTTTTTTTATTCCCTAAAGATAATCCTAAAACTATATAAGTAATTTATTAATTTCTTAAAAATGAATGTTTTACAAAGCAATATCGACAATGTAAATGCTCTCTTGAAGGTTCAAGTTAGCAAAGCAGATTACTCAGAAAAAGTAGAAAAGTCCTTAAAAGATTTTCGCAAAAAAGCCAACATGCCCGGATTTCGTCCTGGAACAGTGCCCGTGAGCTTAGTCAAAAAAATGTACGGAAAATCAATGTTAGCGGAAGAAATTAACAAACTTGTATCGGAAGCGTTGTATAATTTTATTCAAGAAAATAACTTATCTATTTTAGGAGAACCTCTTCCTGCTGAAGATTCTACGTTTCCGGATTTTGATAATGATGAAGATTTCGAATTTTCTTTTGACATAGCTCTTGCTCCCGAGTTGGAATTGTCTCTTAGTGCAAAAAATAAAGTAACATATTACGATATCACTGTTAGTCAGGATATGATTGACAAACAAGTGAGTGCATACAAGAGTCGTTTTGGAAAATATACAGCCGCTGACAAGGTAGAAGAAAAGGACGTTATTAAGGGGGAATTGATAGAGCTTACTGCCAATGGCTCTCCAAAAGAGGGAGGCATTCGTGTAGACAGTGCAGTACTTAGCCCTGCTTACATGAAAGACAAAAAAGAACAAGCAAAGGTGGTTGGATTGGCAAAAGATGCTCAATTTACATTTAACCCAAGCAAAGCTTTCGATAATAATGAAGCAGAAATCGCCTCATTGTTACAGATTAACAAAGACAATGTTAAAAATTGCACTTCTGATTTCTCTTTCACCATCAAAGAAATTACTCGTTATGCTGAAGGAGAGCTAAATCAAGAATTGTTCGATGCAGCAATGGGAAAAGATAAAGTGAAAACAGAAGAAGAATTTGTTGCAAAAATAAAAGAAGCATTACAACAACAATTAATAGCCGATAGTGATGTTAAATTTTCTATTGATATGAAAGATTTAATTGTCTCTCAATTGGCAGATGTAAAATTCCCTGATTTATTCTTGAAAAAATGGTTGAAAATTTCTAATCCTAAATTAGATGAAGAAGCTATCGAAAAAGATTTTCCTAAAATGTTGGAAGATTTGAGATGGCAATTGGCTAAAGATAAAATTGGAAAAGAAAATGATTTAAAACTTGAACAAGCAGATATTGAAGCTGTTGCCAAAAAATCAGCCTTGGCACAATTTGCTCAATATGGTATGTTAAATGTTCCTGATGAAATACTAGAGGGATACGTTAAAGATATGTTGAAAAATAAAGATGCCGCCAAAAGTGTGGCAGAAAGAGCCATTGACGACAAAATTTTCGAAATACTTAAGACAAAAGTAAGTCTCGTTAACACAGAAATCTCAATGGAAGATTTTAATAAAATGTTTGAGAAATAAACGGATATTTTATAAAGTAACATAAAAAGGCTTTCTAGTAAAATTTGGGGGCAAAAAAATATTGTTTTAGAACAAAAATATTTTATACCTTTGTTTCCCTCGTTTAGTAGAAAGCCTTTTTTATGTAAAAAGGTGAACCATTTAAAAACCAAAAATATATGGATAACGAATTTAGAAAATATGCCACAAAACATCTCGGGATGAATGGGTTGGCTTTAGACAAATATGCGGACATAACCAGTAATTATATTTCCCCTACGATTATAGAAGAAAGACAGTTGAATGTAGCTCAAATGGACGTTTTTTCCCGTTTGATGATGGATAGAATTATTTTTTTGGGAACACAAGTAGATGATTATACTGCCAATGTAATTCAGGCACAATTGTTATACCTTGATTCTGCTGATCCCGGCAAAGATATTGCTATTTATTTAAATACACCCGGAGGTTCAGTATATGCCGGCTTGGGAATTTATGATACTATGCAATTTATTAGCAGTGATGTTGCTACTATTTGTACCGGCATGGCGGCCTCCATGGGAGCTGTTTTGCTTACAGCCGGAGCCAAAGGCAAACGTTCGGCACTGAAGCATTCTCGTATCATGATTCACCAACCTATGGGTGGAGCTCAAGGACAGGCTTCTGATATTGAAATTACAGCACGTGAAATTCAAAAATTAAAGAAAGAACTCTATATGATTATTGCTGATCATTCAGGCAATACATACGAACGCATAGAAAAAGACTCTGATAGGGATTATTGGATGACAGCTGAGGAAGCAAAAGAATATGGTATGATAGACGAACTACTTCTCAAACAAAAATAATAGCTATAAGGAGAGTATAGATGCCAAAAAAGGATGATAAATGTAGCTTTTGTGGAAGAGACCAAAAAGATGTTGCACTTTTGATGCAAGGTCAGACCGGTAGTATTTGTAATGAATGTGCCGAACAGGCCTCAACAATAGCTAAAGAAGCTCTAACAAAAAACAAATCAACGGATAAATTTCCTCTGAACAGAGACGAACTACCTCGTCCACAAGAGTTGAAAGCCTTTATTGATCAGTATGTCATAGGTCAAGATGACGCAAAAAAGAACCTAAGTGTCGCGGTTTATAATCACTACAAAAGATTGTTGCAAAAAGATACTTACGATGAGGTTGAGATAGAAAAATCAAATATCATTTTGGTTGGTTCAACGGGAACAGGAAAAACTCTTTTGGCTCGTACCATTGCAAAAAAGTTGCATGTCCCTTTCACCATTGTCGATGCAACGGTTCTGACCGAAGCCGGTTATGTGGGTGAAGATATTGAAAGTATTTTAACCCGATTGTTGCAAGTAGCTGATTATGATGTAAAAGCGGCAGAAAAAGGCATTGTTTTTATAGATGAAATAGATAAAATAGCTCGCAAGGGGGACAATCCTTCGATAACAAGGGATGTTAGTGGAGAAGGGGTTCAACAAGGTTTATTGAAATTATTAGAAGGCTCTATTATCAACGTGCCACCACAAGGAGGCAGAAAACACCCTGACCAAAAAATGATTCCGGTAAATACCCAAAACATTTTATTTATATGTGGAGGTGCTTTTGACGGGATAGAAAAAAAAATTGGAGCCAGACTAAATACTCAAATGGTTGGCTATTCGGCGGCAAAGGTTTCGCATAAGATAGACCGTACAAATTTGTTGCAATATATTGCTCCACAAGATTTAAAGTCATTTGGGTTAATTCCTGAAATAATAGGTAGATTGCCCGTACTTACTTATCTGAATCCTTTAGATAGACATGCTTTAAGACAGATTTTGACGGAACCTAAGAATTCCATTATCAAGCAATACGTAAAATTGTTTGATATGGATAATGTGGAACTGACTTTTGACGAGGAAGTTTTTGAATTTATTGTTGACAAATCTATCGAATTCAAGCTTGGAGCAAGAGGGTTACGATCAATTACGGAGATGATTATGGTTGATTTCATGTATGAGATGCCTTCTACGAATCAGACGAAATTGAATATCACCCAAAAAATCGCTGAAGAAAAATTTAATAGAAGAGGTTTTATCCAAATTTAAACTGGGAAATATAAAAAAATGTATTATAATTGTTTTTTAATAGCAAGTTTGTAAATTTGTTACACATTTGTTGATATATAAAGAAACTTAACGTATGCCTAAGAACCTCGTTTTAACAAACGAACTGAAAAAGCATTTTGGTTTTGATACCTTTAAAGGAAACCAAGAAGCTGTCATTAAGAACCTTTTGGAAGGCAAGGACACATTTGTTCTTATGCCGACAGGAGGGGGCAAGTCTCTTTGTTATCAACTTCCTTCGCTCATTATGGAAGGTACCGCTATTGTAGTATCACCTCTGATTGCTTTGATGAAAAATCAGGTGGATGCGATGAAAGTGTTTAGCGAAGAAGATGGCGTAGCCCATTTTTTAAACTCCTCTCTTTCCAAGATTGCTATTGAAGAGGTAAAAAATGATGTTTTGTCAGGAAAGACAAAGCTTTTGTATGTAGCTCCCGAATCCTTAACAAAGGAAGAAAATATTTCTTTTTTGAAGAGTGTAAAAATTTCTTTTTATGCTGTCGATGAGGCTCATTGTATATCTGAGTGGGGACACGATTTTCGCCCTGAATATCGTCGTATTCGTCCTCTTATCAGCGAAATAGGGGATGCTCCAGTTATTGCTCTTACCGCAACTGCCACACCAAAGGTACAACATGATATTCAGAAAAATTTGGGAATGAGTGATGCCGTTGTTTTTAAATCTTCTTTTAATAGACCAAATCTGTATTATGAGGTAAGACCAAAAACGCAAAATGTAGATAAAGAAATAATCAAATATATAAAAAGTCAACCTGGTAAGTCCGGAATTATTTATTGTTTAAGTCGTAAGAAGGTAGAAGATTTAACCGAAACCTTGCGAATAAACGGAATAAGTGCCTTACCTTATCATGCGGGAATGGATTCTGCTGTGAGAACGGCGAATCAAGATAGTTTTTTGATGGAAAAGGTTGAGGTTATCGTTGCAACAATTGCCTTCGGAATGGGTATTGATAAACCTGACGTAAGGTATGTTATTCATTACGATATTCCCAAAAGTTTGGAAGGTTACTACCAGGAAACAGGTCGTTCCGGAAGAGATGGAGGAGAAGGTCAGTGTATAACTTTTTATTCATACAAAGATTTACAGAAGCTTGAGAAATTTATGCAAGGCAAGCCCATTGCAGAACAAGAAATAGGCAAACAATTGTTAATAGAAACAGCTGCTTATGCAGAATCTTCTGTGTGTCGTCGAAAATTGTTGTTGCACTATTTTGGAGAAGAATACACACAAGATAATTGTGGTAGTTGTGATAATTGTTTGAACCCAAAGAAACAAATGGAAGGACAAGATTTATTGTGTACCGTGCTAGATACCATTATTGCAGTAAAAGAAAAATTTAAAGCAGAACATATTGTCGACATCATAATGGGCAAGGAAACCGCTGAAGTTTTGGATTATAAGCACGAAGACTTGGATGTTTTTGGAACAGGGCAACATGAAGAACCTAACGTATGGCATGCAGTTATTCGTCAGGCTATGATTGCCGGTTATATTGATAAAGAAATAGAAAACTATGGAGTCCTTAAAATAACAAAATCTGGAAGAGCATTTTTGGATAAGCCGTCTTCTTTTCGTATCACTAAGGACAACGAATTTGAGGAAGAGGAAGATGAGCCAACAATGCGTCGTGGAGGTGGAACTTGTGCTGCCGATGAGGTTTTGTTCTCCATGCTTAAGGATTTGCGCAAAAAACTATCTAAACGTTTAGAGGTTCCTCCTTTTGTAATTTTTCAAGACCCATCTTTAGAAGCCATGGCAACTACGTATCCTATTACTATGGAAGAACTTCAAAATATTCCCGGTGTGGGTGCAGGGAAAGCCAAACGTTATGGTGAAGAGTTTTTGCAATTAATAAAAACTCACGTTCATGAAAATGAGATAGAACGTCCGGAGGATTTGCGTGTCAGAACAGTGGCAAACAAATCAAAGATGAAAGTGTTTATTATTCAAGCGATTGACAGAAAAATAAGCCTAGATGATATTGCCATTACCAAAGGATTGGACTTTTCTGAGTTGTTAGATGAAATAGAAGCTATCATTTATTCGGGAACGAAAATTAATATTGACTATTTTATTGAGGAAGTAATGGAAGAGGATCATATTGAAGAAATTTTTGAATACTTCAAAGATTCTCAAACGGATAATATTCATGCTGCTATTAAAGAATTAGGTAGCGATTTTACCGAGGAAGAAATTCGTTTGGTTAGAATTAAATTTATTTCCGAAATGGGAAATTGAAAAGTTTGGAAATTTCACACAAACTTTGCCTCGTACATTGTGAGCTGATTTGAGAAATAATCAGCTTTTTTAATAATAAACAGTTTAATCTTATGGAAGAGATTTCAAAAAAAATAGTTGTGACCATTGGTCGACAATTCGGCAGTGGTGGCAGAGTTATCGGAAAAAAGATTGCTGAACAGTTAGGTATTGCTTTTTACGACAAGGAACTTATTGAAAGAGCCGCCAATGAAAGTGGCATTGACAAATCGTTTTTCCAAGATATGGATGAGAAAAAGATAAGCCAAGGCTATTATTCTCTTGCCAGTAATTTTTCGTTAGGAATGGCTTTCTTTCCCAACGAAAGTATGTTATCCGGAGATTCCATGTTTTTGGTGCAATCGGATGTTATTCGTAAAATAGCCTTACAAGAGTCATGCGTATTGGTGGGAAGATGTGCTGATTATATCCTTAGAAATCAGGCAAATAAAATAGATATTTTCATATATGCTAATAAGGAAGAAAGAATAAAGCAAGTAATGAAATACAATGAAGTATCGGAGGCAGAAGCGGAAAGCCTCATCAAAAAAGTTGATAAAGAGCGGTCTTCGTATTACAATTACTACACGGATAAAAAATGGGGAGTTGCTAACTCATATCATTTGTGTGTCAACTCGTCACTATATGGTGTTGATAAAACGGCTGAACTCATTTTGCCATTTATTTTAGGATTAAATAAAGACAATTGAACGATGCTATTTTGCATAAAAAACGGCAGTCTTTTTTAACAAGGACTGCCGTTTCGTTATTTTGTTTGTGTCCATTTATAGCCATTTTTTCTTTTTGAAAAACCATAGAATAAGAACGGAAGAAACCACCATAAACAGAAGGCAAAATCCATAACCCCATTGCCATTCTATTTCCGGCATGTATTTAAAATTCATGCCATAAATAGTTCCAATTAATGTTGGAGGCATGAAGATAACAGTTACCACAGTAAATATTTTTATGATTTTATTTTGTTCTATATTAATCAAACCTAAATAAGTATCTTGTAGGTAATCCAACCTGTCAAAGTTAAATTTAGTGTGGTCCAAAAGGGAGTTTATATCCTTGATTACCATCGATAATTTACTATATAATTCATTTGGGAACATTTCACTTCGGAGCATATTCGAAACCACACGGTGTTTGTCGATAATGTTTTCTCTGAGCAGCATAGTTTTTTCTTGCAAGTTCTTGATGCTAATCAAAATGCCCTCGTCAATATCCTTCATAATCATTGTCTGACTTAAGGTTTTAACTTCACTAGTCAAATCTTCAATCATGTCTGCATCTAATTCAACCCGAGTCTCGAGTAATAAGGTGAATACTTGAAATCCATTAACATAGTTTTTCGGACTAGCTGCCATTTTTTTTGTTGTTTCGTGAAATGATTTCAACTCACAACTGCGAACAGAGATTAAAATGTTATTTTTTAGAATAAAAGAAACCGGCTCTTTTTCAAAATTATCTAGCAAAAAGTTTGAGTTAGCAATTATTGTGTCTGCCGTTTCTACGTAACGCGAACTAATCTCAATTTCTTCAATCTCTTCTTCTTCTTGAATATAAATCTTTAAGAAATCTTCCAACTGAGACTCAATTTCTTCATTTACATCGTTGAGGTCAATCCATACGAAATTTTCTAATGGATTTTTTTTAAGGAAAGAAATGTCCCGACTGATTTTTATCCTTCCATTTTCTCTGTAATAAAGTCTTATTTCTGACATAATCAAATGTTTTAATGGTTAATAATACAAAAACACACCACCTGTTTTGATTATGAACACGTTAGCCAAATTCCTTTTTTAGAGCGATATTTCTCCAATGAATTTCGACACAATCCTTTACGTAAAAAGAAAAATGCATTTATTGTTTGTCTAAAAGATAAAATTACAAAATCAAGCAAAGGTAGTCTTTCTTAACTACAAAAACAAAAGGTATTTGTTATCCACTTACGATTGAATATAAGGTTCAACCAAATTAGTGAGATAAATAAATTCTTCTACGCTAAGTTGTTCGGGTCGTTTGTCAAATATTTTATCTGAAATTATTTCAGGGTCTTTTGTTAGAATGCTCCTCAAAGAATTTCGCATTGTTTTGCGTCGTTGGTTGAAGGCTGTTTTTATAACTATTTTGAACAATTTTTCGTTACAATCTATTTGCTTTGTTTCGTTACGTACTAAACGAATAACTCCTGATTCTACTTTTGGGGGTGGGTTAAAAACGGTTGGAGGAACGGTAAATAAATATTCAATATCATAGTATGTTTGCAATAAAACGCTCAATATGCCGTATGCCTTCTTTCCAGGTTTTGAAGCAAGTCGTTCTGCTACCTCTTTTTGCAGCATACCACAGATAACTGGGATTTGGTTCTTATTTTCCAAAACTTTAAAAAAGATTTGACTTGAAATGTTGTATGGAAAATTTCCAATAATAGCAAAAGGAGAATTGCCATAAATACTTGTCAAATCGGTTGTTAGGAAATCTTGAAAGAAAATACGATCTTTCAGTTTAGGAAAATTTTTATTAAGATAAGTAACTGATTCTTCATCTATTTCAATAACCTTTAAATCGATTAATTCATTTTCAATTAGAAATTGGGTAAGTACACCTGTTCCGGGTCCAATTTCGAGAACTTTTGTTGGCTCTTTTATTCGTAATCCCTCTGTAATATTTTTTGCGATTTCTTGGTCAACTAAGAAATGTTGACCAAGGTACTTTTTGGGTTTTACGTACGTCATATATTAAAATCGTAAGTAGGTTTTTGGGCGGTTAAAGTATCCCCTAATAATTAAATAATCATATCTTTGCAAAGATATAATTAAAAACCATGCTTTATTAGGATGTTTCTAAAACTTGGGAAAATAATCCGATTAAATTACCTGAGGGTTCTTGATTTTTTTTATCCACTGGTTAAAAGATGGATAAAAAAGGATTTGTATTATTATTTGACTTCAGGGGTTCTTAACACCTGTTCAGATTGGATAATGTATTTTTTGGTTTATAATTTTTTAGTCCAAAAGCAAATAATAGATTTTGGATTTATTGCTTTTACTCCACATATTGCCAGTTTGATCATATGTTTTCCTATTACTTTTTCTTTCGGATTTATTCTATCCAAATATATTAGTTTTTCCGGTTCTCCCATTAGAACAAAAAAACAGCTTTTACGCTACCTGATTATCCTTACAGGAAACTTCATTATAAGTTACATTTCATTAAAAATATTGGTAGAATGGTTTACTATTTACCCTACACCGTCAAAAATGATAACGACCATTTTTACAACCATATTTAGTTATTTTGCTCAAAAATATTACACCTTTAAAAAATAGTTAAAGATGAATTTTGTCGAGAAATATTACAAGTGGATAAAAATCATTATTATGGTTTTTGCCTATGGGTATTTGGGGTATATTTTAATTAATTTCAAGGATTACGCTGGTTTTAATCGAAGTTTTAGAGACCTTTCTTGGGAGCGATTCGGTTTGATTGTTTCGATTTTTTTACTACTACCGGTTAATTGGGGGATGGAAGCTGTAAAATGGAAAACACTTGTTTCTCCTTTGCAAAAAAGTTCTTTTTTTCAGTCATATAAATCAGTTTTGTCAGGTCTTACAACTGGTTTTTTTACTCCTAACCGAATAGGAGATCCTTTAGGAAGAGTTCTTTTTCTGGAACCCGAAAATCGACCAAGAGGAATAGTCTTATCTTTAGTTGGAGTTTTGGGTCAAAGTTTTGCCACTCTTTTTTGTGGGATGTTAGCGGGGTTAGCATTTATTTTTTCCTCTTCAAAGGTTCAATATGAAAATTCAATGAGTTTTGAGGTAGCCGCATTTTTACTTGTTTTATTTTTGGCTTCTCTTTATTTTTCTTTGCCCTATTTATGTCGAAAATTGGGTGAAAGTACTCGATTTGTAAAACTGAATAATTTTTTGGAAGCTATATCGGCTATTTCTCTCAGAAAATTGTTTCTCATATCAGGACTATCTTTCATAAGATATTCGGTATATGTTTTCCAGTATTTCTTTATGTTGCGTCTTTTTGGCGTTGATATTCAACTGACTACAGCTTTAATAGCAATTCCCCTTAATTATTTGTTTGTATCCGTTACTCCATCGGTCGCTTTTTCGGAGATGGGTATACGAGGCTCGTACGCTGTGCTTTTCATTGGTGCTTTTTCAAAAAATACTGCAGGGGTAGCATTTGCCGGAATTGCCGTTTGGTTGGTCAATTATGTTATACCAATGATGATAGGCTCTCTTTTTTTAACGACAAAAAAGAAACTTTAACAGGAAAACGAGTACAAGCTTTGTTCTGCAATCATTAATAAACGAAAAAATAGTTAACTTTGTAGAAAGCAAATAACTAAATTTTCTCTAACAATAATCAGAAATTCAATAGGATGAAAAATGTTACCATACTCTGGGTTGACGATGAAATAGATTTATTGCATTCTCATATTCTTTTCTTAGAAACGAAAGGATATTCAGTTGTCACTGTTAATAATGGGCATGATGCTGTTGATGTTTGTAAAGAAAACACTTTTGATTTAGCTTTTTTAGATGAAAATATGCCCGGTTTAAGTGGTTTGGAAACTCTTGCCCAAATAAAAAAGATTGCCCCTTCTTTGCCTGTTATTATGATAACAAAAAGTGAAGAAGAAGATATAATGGAACAGGCCATTGGTCAAAAGATTGCCGATTATCTTATCAAGCCGGTTAATCCAAACCAGATTTTGATGGCCATAAAAAAGATATTGCAAGCCAAAGAACTTATTTCTGAAAAAACCACAAGCCATTACCAATCGGAGTTTTCTCGCATAGGCATGGAAATAAACGATTCATTTTGCTATGAAGATTGGAAACAACTATACAAAAAACTTGTTTTTTGGGATTTGGAATTGGAGCATGCTGATAACCAAATGGAAGATTTATTTAGAATGCAAAAAACAGAGGCGAATTCTTCCTTTACCAAATATGTAAAGAAAAATTACGAAAGCTGGTTTTCGACTCCCAACGATAGACCATTATTGAGCCCTGATGTATTTAAAACTAAAGTTTTTCCTTTGTTGGATAAAGGCGAAAAGGTGTTTTTTGTGTTGATAGATAATCTTCGATTGGATCAATGGAAAGTGCTTCAAAAAGAGCTTTCCCCATTTTACAATTTTTCGGATGACGACCTTTATTGCAGCATTTTACCGACAGCCACACAATATGCTCGAAACGCCATTTTTTCAGGATTAATGCCTTTGCAAATAAAACAAATGTTTCCTGAATATTGGGTGGAAGAAGAGGAGGAAGAAGGCAAAAATTTGCATGAAGAGGAACTTATTCAAACCCAATTTGACCGTTTCAGAAAGAAATATTCTTACTCCTACAATAAAATTAACACCTCTGTTGCAGGAGAAAAATTGAATGAAAATATTAATAATCTATTGCACAACGATTTGAATGTAGTGGTATTTAATTTCATAGATATGCTTTCTCATGCCCGAACCGAATCAAAAGTGTTTAGGGAGTTGGTCTTTGATGAGGTGTCTTATCGTTCTTTGGTACTTTCTTGGTTCAAGCACTCTTCAACCTTCGAGTTTTTTCGTATTTTATCTGAAAAAGGAGTAAAAGTTGTTCTTACAACTGACCATGGTACTATTCGAGTGAAAAATGCATTGAAAGTTGTTGGCGACAAAAGTACCAATACAAATTTGAGGTATAAGGTAGGCAGAATGCTTAATTATAACAATAGAGAGGTTTTTGCTGTTACTCAACCTGCCAAAATTGGTTTGCCAAGCCCTAATATTAGTTCCCACTATATTTTTGCTGCAAACGAAGATTTTATTGCTTATCCCAATAATTACAATTATTACGTAAGCTACTATAAAGACAC
>RRZU013222723.1_pt1 | contig 15485 bp, 9 predicted proteins | sample 2165561 | NCBI WGS metagenome assembly RRZU01 (sample SAMN10456909, study PRJNA506462) | wastewater metagenome | isolation source: wastewater sludge | place: USA: Moscow, Idaho
AAGGCCATGCATGCCGCGAAGGGGCCGCTGCTGGCGATCTGGCAGCACGGCTGGCACCTGGCGGGCTTGCTCTGCGACACCGAGCTGGCCGCTTACCTGCTGCGTCCCGATCAGCGCAGTTACGACCTCGCCGATCTGTCGATCCGCCACCTCAAGCGCGAGTTGCGGGTCGACTCGTCAGGTGCAGGCCCCGACGAGCAGCTGATGCTCGATTTCGGCGACGAGTCGCTCGACGAGCAGGCCGAGGCCGCGATGGTGCGGGCCCGGGCGGTCATCGACCTGGCCGAGGCGCTGACCTGTGAACTGGACGGTCTGGGTCAGCGCAGCCTGCTCGCTGAGGTCGAGATGCCGCTGCAACGCATCCTGGCACGGATGGAACGTGACGGCATCGCGCTGGACACCGACGTGCTGGACGGGCTGTACGCCGAGTTCGACGCCCGGGTCCGCGCTGCCGAGCAGGCTGCCTGGGAGGCGGTCGGCCAGCAGGTGAACCTTGGCTCGCCGAAGCAGCTGCAGGCGGTGCTCTTCGACCAGCTCGACCTGCCACGCACCAAGAAGATCAAGTCGGGCTACACCACCGACGCCGAGGCGCTGGAGGGCCTGTTCGCACGCACCGCGCACCCGTTCCTCGCCCATCTGTTGGCTCACCGCGACTCGATCAAGCTCCGGCAGGCCGTCGAGGGCTTGCGCAAGGCGGTCCAGGACGACGGGCGCGTCCACACCACCTACCTGCAGACGATCGCCGCGACCGGACGGCTCAGCTCCGCCGACCCGAACCTGCAGAACATTCCGATCCGCACCGACGAGGGACGCCGGGTGCGGGCCGCCTTCGTGGTGGGGGCCGGATACGAGGCGCTGCTGAGCGCCGACTACTCACAGATCGAGATGCGGGTGATGGCCGACGTCTCCGGCGACACCGATCTGATCGAGGCCTTCCGCAGTGGGGTCGACTTCCACACCGTGACTGCGTCGAAGGTCTTCGGGGTGCCGCCGGAAGAGGTGACCGGCGCCCAGCGGGCCGGCGTCAAGCAGATGAACTACGGACTGGCGTCCGGGCTGTCGGCCTACGGGCTGTCGACCAGGCTGGGTCTTTCGGTGGGCGAGGCGCGCGAGCTGATGGACGACTACTTCACCACGTTCGGTGGGGTGCGCGACTACCTAAACGACATCGTCGCGCAGGCCCGGCGGACCGGCTACACCGAGACGATCCTGGGACGCCGCCGCTATCTGCCCGACCTGACCTCGTCCAATCGGCAGCGTCGCGAGATGGCCGAACGGATGGCCCTCAATGCGCCCATCCAAGGTTCCGCCGCCGACATCATCAAGATCGCCATGATCCGGCTGGACGGTGTATTGACCCGAGCCGGCCTGAAGTCGCGGATCCTGCTGCAGATCCACGATGAATTGGTGCTCGAAGTGGCCCCCGGCGAACGAGACGTCGTCACCGAACTGGTCCGCGAGCAGATGGCCGGCGCTGCAGACCTCAAGGTGCCGCTGGACGTCTCGGTCGGTTACGGGCAGACCTGGCTTGCGGCTGCCCACTGAATGCTCAGCTGACGGCGGCCGTTCATGGGCAAGTCGAGACCTTGTCGCGATCCGGCGGCCAGTCATCGCGGGTGTCCCCCAAGTGGTTGTTGAAGCAGTCGAAACCCAGCCAAGGACAGCAAGCCATGATGCCCGCCAGCAAGACGGATTGACCCTCGCGCACAGGCGTAAGTAGACTGAAAAGGCATTGTGGCTCGGGCCGCCTCGGACGGAGCAGGCGGCACGTGCGGTGTGACACACCGCTCAACCGGACGACGCGCGGCACCTGCGGATCGACAGGGCCGTTCGAGCTTGGCTGAGCAGGTTCACTGAAGCATCGTGACAGGTCGCGCTGCGTCCAGTACAACAAGACAACAAGCAATCGGAGCCCTACTACATGACCTCCTCAACTGAGGCCTCGAACCAGGTCGCAATCGACGACATCGGCACGCCGGAAGCCTTCGAGGCCGCGGTCGATTCCACCATCAAGTACTTCAATGACGGCGACATCGTCACCGGCACCGTCGTCAAGGTCGACCGGGACGAGGTACTCCTCGACATCGGCTACAAGACCGAAGGTGTCATCCCCTCCAAGGAACTGTCCATCAAGCATGACGTCGATCCCTTCGACGTCGTCCAGGTGGGTGACGAGGTCGAGGCCCTCGTCCAGCAGAAGGAGGACAAGGAAGGTCGCCTGATCCTGTCCAAGAAGCGCGCCCAGTACGAGCGCGCCTGGGGCACGATCGAAAAGATCAAGGAGGAGGACGGCGTCGTCACCGGCACCGTCATCGAGGTGGTCAAGGGTGGCCTGATCGTCGACATCGGCCTGCGGGGCTTCCTGCCGGCCTCCCTCGTCGAAATGCGCCGCGTGCGCGATCTGCAGCCCTACGTGAGCCAAGAGATCGAAGCCAAGATCATTGAGCTCGACAAGAACCGCAACAATGTGGTGCTCAGCCGTCGTGCGTGGCTCGAGCAGACCCAGTCCGAGGTTCGCCAGAGCTTCCTGCACCAGCTGCAGAAGGGCCAGATCCGCAAGGGCGTGGGCTCGTCCATCGTCAACTTCGGCGCTTTCGTCGACCTGGGCGGTGTGGACGGCCTGGTGCACGTTTCCGAACTCAGCTGGAAGCACATCGACCACCCGAGCGAGGTGGTCGAAGTTGGCCAGCAGGTCACCGTCGAGGTCAAGGACGTCGAGCTCGACCGCGAGCGGGTCTCATTGTCGCTCAAAGCGACCCAGGAGGATCCGTGGCAGACCTTCGCGCGGACGCACCAGATCGGCGAGATCGTGCCCGGCAAGGTCACCAAGCTCGTGCCGTTCGGCGCCTTCGTGCGGGTTGAGGACGGCATCGAGGGCCTCGTGCACGTCTCCGAACTGGCCGAGCGCCACGTGGAGATCCCCGAGCAGGTCGTGTCGGTCGACGACGACGTCATGGTCAAGATCATCGACATCGACCTGGATCGTCGCCGTATCTCGCTGAGCCTCAAGCAGGCCAACCAGGGCGTCGACATCGCTGCGGACGACTTCGACCCGTCGCTCTACGGTATGACCGCCAGCTACGACGAGCAGGGCAACTACATCTACCCCGAGGGCTTCGATCCGGAGACCAACGAGTGGAAGCCCGGCTTCGAGGAGCAGCAGGCTGCTTGGGAAACCCAGTACGCCGAGGCGCAGGCCCGCTGGCTGGCGCTCAAGAAGCAGGCCGCAGAGGCGGAGGAGACCGCTGCCTCGGCAGCCGCGCAAACCGCGTCGCCTACCGGCTACACCTCGGAGCCCGCTGCAGGTGAGAGCTCACTCGCCTTCGACGAGGCCTTGCAGGAGCTTCGTGAGAAGCTCACCAGCGGCAACAACTGATACACGAACCCGCAAAACGCCCCGGACCTCAGTGTGGTCCGGGGCGTTTTTCGCAAACAAGGAGGACCCATGCTGACCCTTGGCGCCTGGCCGATCCTGGACTATGACGACGATCCCGATGACTTGGTCTCCCGTCTCAGCCAGTCCAAGCCTGAGGAGCGCCTTCCCGAGCGGGCGGTGCTGGCGATCCTCGGACAACAGGTCTTGGCCCATGCTCAGGCGGAGCGGCTACGCCAGGTGGGCGTGGTCGACTTCGTCACTGCTCGCTACCCCATCTACCAGATAGAACGCGCTGGCCGGCGGGTTGCGCTGGTGGAGGCGCCGATCGGAGCTGCGGCGGCGGTGATGGTGGGCGAGTTCCTCCGCCAGCGAGGGGTACGCAGCGCGGTGGCGGTCGGTTCGTGCGGGGCCCTGCGTCCCTTCGATGAAGGTGCCTTCATCACACCCGTCCGGGCGTTGCGCGCCGAGGGCGTCAGCCACCATTACCTGCCGCCCGGCGAGTGGGTGGAGACCGACGCCGCGGTCCGCGCCGCCTGCCTGTCAGCCATCCGGGGACGGGGACATGAAGGGGTCCAGGCCGACACTTGGACGACCGATGGCTTCTACCGCGAGACGCCCGCCCTGCTGGCCCATCGAATCGCACAGGGCTGTTCGGTTGTCGAGATGGAGTGCGCGGCCTGGGCAGCCTGGGCCTTGTTCCGCGGCGTTCGGTTCGGGCAGATCCTGTTCACGGCAGACTCGCTCGCCGGGGAAACCTACGACGCTCGTGACTGGGGTGTCGGCTCCCACGAAGTCGCCCTGCGGATGGCGATCGATGCGGCGTTCGGGTTGGAGGATTGAGGTGGCCTTCTCGGTTGCCTTGACCGGCGGCATCGCGTCCGGCAAGACGACGGTGGCCAACCTGCTCGCAGAGCACGGAGCGCTGCTGATCGATTCCGACCAACTCGCCCGGGAGGTCGTCGAACCGGGGACGCCCGGCCTGGCCCAGGTGGTGACGAGGTTCGGAGAACAGGTTCTGACGCAGGCCGGCAGTCTGGATCGCCAGGCGCTGGGCGAGATCGTCTTCGCAGACGCCGCCGCCCGCGCCGACCTCAACGCGATCATCCACCCCCTGGTCCGGCGGCGGCGAGCGGAGCTCATCGCGCAGGCCGCAGCAGGTCGGATCGTGGTTTCGGTGATACCGCTGCTGGTCGAGACCGGGTTGGTCGACCAGTTCGACGCCGTGGTGGTGGTGGATGTCCCCAGCCAGACGCAGGTGGCGCGCCTGGTGAGGCGCAACGACATCAGTCCGGAACAGGCTCAGGCCAGGCTGGACGCCCAGGCCAGCCGTGCCGAGCGACTGGCGGCCGCCGATTGGGTGGTGACCAACTCCGGCAGCCGGGCCGAACTTGAGGCGCAGGTGGAGCGGCTTTGGTCGCAGATGCGCAGCAAAGCCCAAGGCTGCGAACCAGGAAAGTGAGTCTGTCGGTGCGCCGACCTACGCTGGACGCATGCGCCCAGTCGAAGAGATAACGCGGCGGGTTGCACCGTTCAAGGTGCAGTCCGAATTCCAGCCTTCCGGCGACCAGCCAGCCGCAATAGCCGAACTTGAACGCCGGGTGCGGGCGGGGGAGGACGACATCATCCTGCTCGGCGCGACCGGCACCGGCAAGACGGCGACGGTCGCCTGGTTGGCTGAGCGGCTGCAGCGTCCGATGCTGGTGATGCAGCCGAACAAGACGTTGGCCGCCCAGTATGCGGCCGAGTTGCGGCAGTTCTTCCCTGCCAATGCGGTCGAGTACTTCGTCAGCTACTACGACTACTACCAACCCGAGGCCTACGTACCACAGACCGACACCTTCATCGAGAAGGATTCCAGCCTCAACGAGGAAGTCGAGAGGCTTCGCTATTCGACCACCAACTCCCTGTTGACCCGGCGCGACGTCATCGTGGTTGCGACGGTCTCGGCCATCTACGGCCTCGGCACGCCTCAGGAATACGTTGACTCGATGCTCAAGCTGCGAGTCGGGCAGGAGTGGGGACGCAACGACCTGCTGCACAAACTGGTTGAAATGCAGTACGTGCGGAATGACCTCGCGGGCACCCGCGGCACCTTTCGGGTGCGTGGTGACACCCTCGAGATCTTCCCGATGTACGAGGCCAATGCCGTCCGGGTGGAGTTCTTCGGCGACGAAGTCGACGCCCTGTCCACCATGCACCCGATGACCGGCGAGTTGGTGACCACCGACGATGAGATGTACGTCTTTCCGGCTTCGCATTACGTGGCCGGGCCTGAGCGCATGGAGCGCGCCATCAGCGGCATCGAATTGGAGTTGGCAGACCGCCTCGCCGAGTTCGAGGCGCAGGGCAAGCTGCTGGAGGCGCAGCGGCTGCGGATGCGCACCACCTACGACGTGGAGATGATGCGTCAGATCGGCACCTGCGCAGGCATCGAGAACTACTCGCGGCACATCGACGGACGCGGGCCGGGTACCCCCCCGAACTGTCTGCTCGACTACTTCCCGGAGGACTTCCTGCTGGTCATCGACGAGTCCCACGTCACGGTGCCGCAGATCGGTGGAATGTACGAGGGCGATATGAGCCGCAAGCGCACCCTGGTCGAACACGGCTTCCGGCTGCCGAGCGCGATGGACAATCGTCCGCTGCGCTTCGAGGAGTTCACCGAACGCATCGGGCAGACCGTCTACTCGTCCGCAACCCCCGGCCCCTACGAGATCTCGCGATCCGATGGGATCGTCGAACAGATCATTCGGCCCACCGGGCTGGTCGACCCCGAGGTGATCGTCAAACCCACCAAAGGCCAGATCGACGACCTGATGGGCGAGATCAGGGAGCGTGTCGAACGCGACGAGCGCGTCTTGGTTACCACCCTGACCAAGAAGATGGCCGAGGACCTCACCGACTACCTGATGGAGCACGGCGTCCGAACCCGTTACCTGCACTCCGAAGTCGACACACTGCGCCGTGTCGAGCTGCTGCGCGAGCTGCGGCTCGGAGAGTACGACGTGCTGGTCGGCATCAACCTGCTGCGTGAGGGCCTCGACCTGCCCGAGGTGTCATTGGTGGCGATCCTTGACGCCGACAAGGAGGGTTTCCTGAGGTCGGAGCGGTCCCTGATCCAGACGATCGGACGCGCCGCCCGCAACGTCTCCGGCCAGGTGCACATGTATGCCGACCAGATGACGTCTTCGATGAGCCACGCAATCGACGAGACCAACCGGCGTCGCGCCAAGCAGGTGGCGTACAACACCGCACACGGCATTGACCCGCAACCGCTGCGCAAGCGGATCGCCGACATCACTGACCTGATGGCGCGTGAGGACGCCGACACCGAGCGCTGGGTCGCCAGCCGCCAGGGCGGGGGACGGACGCGCACCACCTCGATCGCGCTGCCGAGTGAACTGCGCGACTTGGACGCAGCGAACCTCCCGGCGACCGAATTGGCCGCACTGATCCAGGAACTGACTGCGCAGATGCATCAGGCGGCCAGCGAACTCCAGTTCGAATTGGCGGCCCGGCTGCGGGACGAGGTGGCTGACCTCAAGAAGGAACTCAGGCAAATGGTGGAGGCAACTCGATGACAACCGAGGTTTGAAGTGAAGCCGCAAGCCGCGTCGAGGACGGTCGGTGCTATGGTGCTGAGGTCATCCCTGTCGGGTTGGCGCAGGTCACGGTGAAGTGAGAGAATCCTGGGTGGAGGGGAGTAGCCCCCGTGCGGAATCGTCAACACGAAGCTTGACTTCCGAGTCCGCAGCGGATCTGGACGATCAGCGGCAAGACCTCCAAGATAATTCTCCCTCTCTGAGTCGGAAGGTACGCCGATGCACGTAACTCCCTTGGTCTGGATCGTCACCTTGTCAGTGCTGACGGCGATCTTGGCCTTCGACGTGATCATGATGATCCGAAGGCCGCACGAGCCCTCCATGAAGGAGGCGACGATCTGGATCAGCATCTACGTCATGCTGGCCGTCATGTTCGGCATCGGCATCGGCTTGTTTGCCCACCCGGTGACCGACAAGACGAGTTGGGACTACGCCATCGAGTTCTTCTCCGGCTACCTGACCGAGTACTCGTTGTCGATCGACAACCTCTTCGTCTTCATCATCGTGCTGGGCAGCATGCGGGTGCCGCGTGTCTATCAGCAGTTCGCGCTGATGTGCGGCATCATTTTGGCGCTGGTCTTCCGCGGCATCTTCATCATGGCGGGCGCTGCCCTCATCGAGCGCTTCGCCTGGGTCTTCTTCATCTTCGGCGCCTTCCTGCTCTACACCGGCATCAAGCTGGTCATCGACTACCGCAAGCACGGTGAGGAGGAGTCCGCCCAAACCGACACCGCCGTGATGCGGTTCGTGAAGCGGGTCGTCCCGTCCACCGACGAGTACCACGGCACCCACTTCTCTGTGAAGATCGACGGTCGTCGGGTCTTCACCCCGATCTTCTTCGTGGTGGTCGCGCTCGGTTCGATCGACATCATGTTCGCGCTCGACTCGATTCCGGCGATCTTCGGTCTTACGCAGGAGCCGTACCTGGTCTTCACCGCGAACTTCTTCGCGCTGATGGGTCTGCGCCAGCTCTACTTCCTGCTCGGCGGGCTGCTGCAGCGGCTGGTCTACCTGTCGCTCGGTCTGGCGTTCATCCTCTGCTTCATCGCGGTCAAACTGGTGCTGCACGCGATGCACCACTACGGCTGGGTCTCCTGGGAGGTTCCCACCGTGCTCTCCTTGTTGGTGATCGTGGTGACCATCGCGTTCACCGCCACGCTGTCGCTGCTGAAGACCCGCTCGGACGAGTCGAAGACCGAGATCGGCAGCAACTGATCCGTCCTCACGAATCTTGCGGTTGAGCCCGCGGCAGGTCTGTCACCAGCCGCGGGCTCGCCATCGCGCCAGCTGAGGTCGTTCGGCACCAAGCGTCGTCGAATCGCCATGACCCGGGTGGATGATGGTCTGGTCGCAGAAGCGGTCGAAGATCTTGCCGGTGACATCGTCCAGCAGGGACGCGAAGTCGGCCGGTGAGTCGGTCTTGCCGACGCCCCCCGGGAAGAGAGAGTCGCCGCTGAAGATGTGGGTCGGCCCGGTGCCGGTGCCGCGCAGGACCAGCGCGATCGAGCCGGGGGTATGCCCGACCAGCCCGATCACCTCCAGGCTGACACCGCCGCAACCGATCTGATCTCCGGTCCACACCTGGTGGCTGGCGACACCGGTCTGTTGTGCGATGGCTTCGGCGTCCGCGCGTCCAGCGAACGGCTTCGCACCGGTCTGAGCAATGACTTCGGCCAGTGCCTGCAGATGGTCGGCGTGCCGGTGGGTGCTCACCACCACCCCGAGTGGCCGCCCAGCCATCATTCCCAGAAGTCGTCGGGGTTCGGTGGCCGCATCGATCAGCAGCAGCGGGCTGTTACCACCGGCATGGAGCAGGTAGGAATTGTTGTCCAGGCTGCCCAGCGAGACCTTGGTGCAGTGCACCTCGGAGACCTCGAACTCGACCGGCCCGGTCTGGACGGTCGTGTGGAAAAGACGAGTCATTCCGCCACGCTAGCGGCGTGCGTCAGCGCAGCGCCGGGGAGGCCGGCAAGTCGATGGCCAGGTCGGCGCTGAGGCGCCCGGTCAGCCAGCCAAGGAGCAGGGCGTCGGAACCGTTGATCTCGCACAATTCCCCGGCCGAGCCTGCCTCCAAATGGAACCCGGTGTCGCTGCTCAGCCGCAATACTCTGCCGTCGAGCGGGTCGAAGTCCAGCATCGTCCACTCCAGCAGGAGCCGGGCGATCCCCGGTTCCACCTGTGTCACCTCGTACCCACAGTCCAGGTCAACGTGGTGCAGGACGACCTCGTTCAGCCGCAGCAGCGGGAGCAGGTCGCAGCGCACCGAGTCACCGGGGGTGAGTTCGACGACCAGTTCCTTTGGAACCGAGTGCAGCACGTTGAAGCGGCGATTGAGCCGTCCGGCGCTGGTGTCCAGGTCAATCTGCAAGTCAAGCCCGCGTCGTTCCGAGCCGCGTTCGATGGCCTGCTCGCGGTCCTCTTGGGAGTCGTACATCAAGCCGCGCCGTCCCATCAGCACTGAATCCACCGCACGCACCAAGGCGTCAGCGTTACGTGCCAAGTGGGCGGCTACGTGCGCCCGCGTCCATCCGGGAAGCCGCGAAGGCTCCTGCCACGCCTGTTCGCTGATGGCGATGGTGTCACCGAGCAACCGCTGGGTCGCTTCGACCTTGTACTTTCGCAGACTGGCCACCTGGGTGGACTCGCCCAGCGTTGCCTGCTTTCCCGGGTCCCACGCCATCTTGTGCCCTCCCAACGAGTTCTGGTTCGGTGCTTGCGTGACTCACTTTACGTGGTGGCGGTCGCGCATAGTGAGGCCGCAGAACTGTCAGCGGGGGCGCATACCATGAAGGACGTGAAGGATCGACTCAGAGTCTCCGGTGCTCGGGAACACAATCTGCGCAATATCTCCCTCGACCTGCCGAAGGACGCGCTGATTGTCTTCACCGGGTTGTCGGGATCGGGCAAGTCTTCCCTGGCCTTCGACACCATCTTCGCCGAGGGACAGCGCCGCTACGTCGAGTCGCTGTCCGCCTATGCGCGGCAGTTCCTCGGCCAGATGGACAAGCCAGCGGTCGACTTCATCGAGGGCCTGTCGCCGGCTGTGGCGATCGACCAGAAGTCCACCAGCCGAAATCCGCGGTCGACCGTCGGCACGGTCACCGAGGTCTACGACTACCTGCGGCTGCTGTTCGCCCGCATCGGCCACCCCCATTGTCTGGTCTGTGGTGAGTTGATCAGCCGTCAGACGCCCCAGCAGATCGTCGACCAGGTGCTCGAGTTGCCGGAGGGCACCCGATTCCAGGTGCTGGCGCCGATGATCCGAGGCCGCAAGGGCGAGTACCGCGAGATCTTCCGCACGCTGGCCGGTGACGGCTACGCAAGGGTCCGCGTCGACGGTGAGACCTACCAACTGACCGACCCGCCCACCCTCGACAAGCAACGCAAGCATGACATCGACGTGGTCGTCGACCGGGTGGCGGTCAAGGCGTCCGCCAAGCAGCGCATCACCGACTCGATCGAGACCGCGCTGGGGCTGGCCAACGGGCTGGTCATTCTCGACTTCGTAGAGCGGGACAGCGATGACCCGCACCGGACGCGCAGCTTCAGTGAAAGGTTGGCCTGCCCGAACGGTCACGACATCGCGCTGGATGAGATGGAGCCCCGGCAGTTCTCGTTCAATAGCCCGTGGGGTGCCTGCCCGGCCTGTACCGGGCTGGGCACCATGCTCGAGGTGGACCCTGCCCTGGTCGTCCCGGATCAGCTCAAGAGCCTTGCCGAAGGTGCCATCGCGCCGTGGTCCAGCCCGACAGTGGCCGCGCACTACAGCCACGTCTTCGAGTCCTTGGCAGAACAGCACGGTTTCTCGGTCGAGACCCCATGGCGTGAACTGCCCGACAACGTCAGGCAGTTCATCCTCAAGGGCCACGACGACCCGGTGCTGGTGCGCTACCGCAACAGGTTCGGGCGAGTGCGCACCTACACGCAGAAGTACGAGGGCGTCCTGCCGCAGGTACGCCGCCGCTACGACGAGGCCGAGTCCGATGCGGCGCGCGACCGGTGGGGTGCCTACCTGCAAGAGATCCCATGCTCGGCCTGTGGGGGAGCGCGATTGAAACCCGCGTCGCTGGCGGTCACCATCGACGGCCGCAACATCTCCGAGGTTTCGCAGATGTCGATCGACCAGCTGGCCGATCGGGTCGATGCCCTGGACCTGCCCGGGCGCGAGATGGCGATCGCTGAACTGGTCCTGCGCGAGATCAAGACCAGGCTGCGTTTCCTGCTCAATGTCGGCCTCGACTACCTGACGCTGTCCCGCGCCGCCGGGTCACTGTCGGGCGGTGAGGCGCAGCGCATCCGGTTGGCCACCCAGATCGGGTCGGGCCTGACCGGTGTGCTGTACGTGTTGGATGAGCCGTCCATCGGCCTGCACCAACGCGACAATCACCGCCTGATCGAGACCTTGGAGCGCTTGCGCGACCTGGCCAACACGGTGATCGCCGTCGAACACGATGAGGACACTATGCGTGCGGCAGACCACATCGTCGACATCGGTCCGGGAGCCGGTGAGCACGGCGGCGAGATCGTGGTCAGCGGTAGCTTCGACGATGTGCTGGCCTGCGACCGGTCCATCACCGGCGCCTATCTGTCGGGGCGCCGGGGGATCGCACTGCCGGCTAGCCGGCGGCGAGGCAACGGCCAGTCGCTGGTGGTGCATGGCGCAGCCGAGAACAACCTGGCCGATGTCACCGTGGGGTTCCCCCTCGGACGGTTCATCGCCGTCACCGGGGTCTCGGGCTCAGGCAAGTCTTCACTGGTCAACTCCATCCTCTACACCTCGCTGGCCAAGCATCTCTACGGCGCAAAAGACGTGCCCGGCCGCCACACCGGCATCACCGGCGTCGAGGCGATCAACAAGGTGGTGCACGTCGACCAGTCGCCGATCGGACGCTCACCGCGCTCCAACCCGGCTACCTACACCGGGGTCTTCGACAAGATTCGTACGTTGTTCAGCCAGACCCCGGAGGCGAAGGCGCGTGGCTACCTGCCCGGCAGGTTCAGCTTCAACGTCAAGGGGGGCCGGTGCGAGCAATGCATGGGCGACGGCACGCTCAAGATCGAGATGAACTTCCTGCCCGATGTCTATGTGCCCTGCGAGGTCTGCCATGGCGCCCGTTACAACCGCGAGACCCTGGAGGTGAAGTACAAGGGCCTCAGTATCGCCGAGGTGCTTGAGTTGCCGATCGAACAGGCGGCGGAGTTCTTCGCGCCCATTTCGGCCATCTCGCGATACTTGAACACGCTGACCGAGGTCGGCTTGGGTTACGTTCGGTTGGGTCAACCGGCCACGACACTGTCGGGTGGCGAGGCCCAGCGGGTGAAGTTGGCGGCCGAGCTGCAGCGTCGCTCGACCGGGCGCACCCTGTACGTCCTGGACGAACCGACCACCGGTCTGCACTTCGAAGACATCAACAAGCTGCTCAGTGTGCTGAGCCGGCTCGTCGACAGCGGCAACACTGTGGTGGTCATCGAACACAACCTCGACGTCATCAAGACCGCGGACTGGGTGATCGACATGGGGCCGGAGGGTGGCCACCGCGGCGGCCAGGTGGTCGCCACCGGTACGCCCGAAGATGTGGCGCACAACCCGGGGAGCTTCACCGGCGAGTTCCTCAGCCGGATCCTGACCGGCCGTGAGGTGCCGCTGGCCGAGCCCGCAGACGAGAAGCTGATCGAGGTTGCCGAAACAGCCAAGCCCAAGCGGCGTCGTGCCCCGAAGGACGCCGCTGCCGTCACCACCCCTGCCGCTTGATGGCTGACCCTGCGAGCTACCGCCCGGCGCCCGGATCAATCCCAACCGATCCGGGTGTTTACCGATTCAGCGACCCGTACGGCCAGGTCGTCTACGTCGGTAAGGCGAAGAACCTGCGCAACCGCCTCAACTCCTACTTCGCCGACCCGGCGGGCCTGCACTTCAGGACGCAGACCATGTTGCGCACCGCCGCCGCCGTCAGTTGGACGGTGGTCCGAAACGAGGTTGAGGCGCTGCAGCTCGAATACACCTGGATCAAGCAGTTCGACCCCCGGTTCAACATCAAGTACCGCGACGACAAGTCGTATCCGTGGTTGTGCGTCACCTGGAGCGAGGAGTTCCCCCGGGTCTTCGTCGGTCGCGGCGTCAAGCGCAAGGGCTGGCGCTACTACGGGCCTTTCGGTCAAGCGTGGGCGGTTCGGGAATCGGTGGATCTGTTGCTCCGGGTCTTCCCGATGCGATCGTGCAGCAACGGCGTCTTCCGCAATGCGGTGGCTTCGAATCGTCCCTGCCTGCTCGGTCACATCGGCAAATGTTCGGCTCCCTGCGTCGGACGAGTGACCGCCGACGAGCACCGTGAGATCGCCGACGATTTCTGTGCGTTCTGGGCGGGCCAGACTCGCACCCTGGAGCGCAAGCTGGCCAGGCAGATGCGGGCCGCGTCCGAAGCCCAGGAGTACGAGCGGGCGGCGGTGATCCGCGACTCACTGGATGCGCTGCGGCAGGCCACCGAAAGAAACGCCATCGTGCTGCCGGACGGCACCAACGCAGATGTGCTCGCTGTGGCCGCCGACCCGCTCGAGGTGGCGGTTCAGATCTTCCACGTGCGGTCTGGACGAGTCCGCGGCGAACGTGGCTGGGTTGCCGACCGCACCAACGACGAGGCGGTCGACGAACTGGTCGAGGGTTTCCTGGTCAGCCTCTATGCAGATGAGCAGGGCTTCCAGACCAACACCGGCAGTTCCATCCCAGCCGAGATCATCATCGAGTCGTCACTGCCTTCGGGTGAGGTCCTGGAACAGCTGCTCAGTGAACAGCGAGGCGGCCGGGTTCGGGTGCATGTGCCGCAGCGGGGTCCCAAACGGGAGTTGCTCGACACCGTGGCCCGCAACGCCGCCGAGGCGTTGGCGTTGCACAAGACCAAGCGTGCGTCCGACCTGGGCACTCGTGGTCGTGCCTTGGAAGAGCTGCAGCAGTCACTCGCCATGGCGTCCGCGCCGCTGCGTATCGAGGGCTTCGACATCAGCCACCTGCAGGGCACCGAGGTGGTTGGGTCGATGGTGGTCTTCGAAGACGGGCTGGCCCGCAAATCGGAGTACCGGCGTTTCGTCATCAAGAGCTTCGAGGGGTCGAACGACATCGCCGCCATGGACGAGGTGTTGCGCCGCCGGTTCAACCGGCTGCTGGCCGACCGGGAGGCGATGGCCGAGACCGCACCGGCGGACGAGTCACCGGCACTGATCGACCCGGCCACCGGGGTACCGCGAAAGTTCGCGTACGCACCCGCGCTGGTGGTGGTTGACGGCGGCCTGCCGCAGGTGAATGCCGCCCAGCAGGTGCTGGACGACCTCGGGCTGGCCGACGAGATCAGCCTTATCGGCCTGGCCAAACGGCTCGAGGAGATCTGGATCCCGGGGGAGGAGTACCCGCTCATCCTGCCGCGCGCCTCCGAGGGCCTCTACCTGCTGCAGCGGGTCCGCGACGAGTCGCACCGCTTCGCCATCACCCATCACCGCGGACGCCGCACCAAGGCGATGGTCGAGTCGGTGTTGGACGGGGTGCCCGGGCTGGGCGAAGTGCGCCGCCAGACCCTGCTCACCCACTTCGGCAGCCTGAAGAAGTTGCGCGCGGCCACCGAGGACGACATCGCAGCCCTCCCGGGATTCGGCCCGGCCACGGCGCGGGCGGTGGTCGCTGCGCTGGCAACTGGGGACTCGCAGGTGGCGATCAACACTGCCACCGGTGAGGTCACCGAACTCTGACGATTCGAACGGTCCAGCTTTCAACAGTTGCGAATCGGAAAAGCCACGCATTTCGGGCGCGAACTCCCCGAGCTTACCTGGGAGGCTCGTGACCGGGTCACGGCCCTGCGGGAGGTGGTCTGTTGACCCGGGTCCGCCCGGGCTGCGCGACCGGCGGGCAATAATGGGGACGTGACGACTTCGCCGAACGACGTGCCCATCCGCAGTGCGGACGTCCCCGACGCCGGCCCCGGCAACAATCCGCTCTCGCTGCCCCGGGTGGTGATCATCACCGGGATGTCAGGTGCCGGGCGGCGTACCGTCGCCCATGCCATGGAGGACTTGGGCTGGTTTGTCGTGGACAACCTGCCACCGGGCCTGCTGCCCCAACTCATCGAGACGGTGCGGCGCGGCGGCCAGGACCGGCTGGCCGTGGGCCTGGACGTCCGGTCCCGCGAGATGTTCGACCAGTTGCCGCGCGTGCTGGCCCAGTTGGAGGCACAGGGCATCCGCAAGGAGATCTGCTTCCTGGAAGCCAGTGACGAGGCGATCGTGCGTCGGCAGGAGTCGGTGCGTCGACCGTTACCGCTGCAAGGTGCCAGCAACATCACCCAGGCTGTCGCCAAGGAACGCCGCATGATGAGCAATCTGCGTGCGGACGCCGACGTGGTCATCGACACGTCAAACACGACGGTGCACCAACTGAGCTACCGGATCGGCCACATCTACGGATCGGGTGACGACCAGAACACCCGTTTCCTGATCATGAGCTTCGGCTTCAAGAACGGTGTCCC
>RRZU011348936.1_pt1 | contig 15481 bp, 11 predicted proteins | sample 2165561 | NCBI WGS metagenome assembly RRZU01 (sample SAMN10456909, study PRJNA506462) | wastewater metagenome | isolation source: wastewater sludge | place: USA: Moscow, Idaho
GCTGGGCCGTGCTGCAAGTGAACTTCAGGGGATCCAGCGGCTACGGCGACGAATTCCTGCAAGCGGGATTCAAGCGCTGGGGACTCGAAATGCAGGACGATCTGACGGATGCGGCTCAGTATGCGATCGACAACAGCATGGCCGATCCAAACCGCATCTGTATCGTCGGCGGAAGTTACGGTGGTTATGCCGCGTTGATGGGCACCGTCAAGACACCGGATTTCTATCGCTGCGCAGTGAGCTTCGCCGGAGTATCGGATCTGATCGGCTTCCTCAAAGAGAAGCGATCCTATCTCGACTACGAGTTGGGATGGGAACGGCAGTTAGGAGCCTGGTGGTCCGATCGCGAACGGCTTAAGGCAACGTCTCCTGTCAACCACGCCGACAAGATACGCACCCCGCTCTTGATCGTTCACGGGGCGGAGGATCGGACTGTGCCGGTTGAACAATCCCGCGCGATGGTCGATGCCTTGAAAGAAGCGGGTTTCAAGCACATGCGTTATGTCGAACTGCCGGATGGCGATCATTACCTCAGCCGCCAAGAGGACCGCCTCACGTTCTTCCGTGAGATGGAGCGGTTTCTCGCCACCCATCTCGATCAGGCGGGAGGGTCTGAATGAACTTGACCATGTATGCTGATGGGGAGAGGTCCGATTCAAACTGTCCGGCAGGTTTGCAGAGCGAGGCAGGGCTGGCCTTCGACAAGACCTTCGTGCAGCGGCCCGACGAGTCTCTCGTCAGCTCATGGAGTTACTCGCCCGCGCGCCGAGGATATGACCCGTAAACAGCCCTATTTCATTGACGTCCGACCGTCAAAATGATGATCGTGATCCGCGTCGGCTTCCTGCTTCGTTTTGTGAATGATTCCATCTTTATGTTCCGGAGGGCTATAGAGACTGTACAACTTAAGTGCTGCCGTTTTCCCGCTATTGACGACATTGTGCCTGGTCCCGGCCGGGATGACGACCGCAAAGCCGTCGCTCACCGCGTGGTTCTCTCCGTCCAGGACCACGATTCCCTCGCCCTCTTCGAAACGAATAAACTGATCCAACTCATGAACCTCTTCTCCGATTTCTTCACCAGGCTTGAGGCTCATCAACACCAGCTGGGAGTGTTGTGCCGTAAAGAGCACTCGACGGTAATACTGATTGTCGCGTGTGGCATCTTCGATTTGAATGAGATAGCCTTTCATGGCGATGCTCCCTTCGATCATGAATCCTCTGAACAAGGGGTCCAAGAAGGACACTGTACCCTGGCATCCCAAGGTGGACGAGTCAAGCGTCACGTATCGGCGACCGGACGACCGTCGATGAACAGGTAGGGTCTCATGCTGCGTTTACCATCGATAGGTGACGCTTCCCACCACAGTGCGCCGTTCGCCGAAGGTGCAAAAGAAACTGCCGCTCCGGTCGAAACAGCCGAATTGATCTTGATTGAAAATGTTGTTGAAGTTCAGCGCGAACCGATAATGCTTCCAGGTGTAGTCGATGGCGGCGTCCCCCACGACATAGCTGGGGACGCGAAAGGTGTTGGCTTCATCGCCGTAGGTATACCCGGTATACCGCGCTCCGCCGCCGATCCCGAACCCCTTCAGGCTCCCGCCGGAGAACGTGTATTTCACCCATAATGACCCGAATTGCCCGGGTGTCTGCGGCAGCCGTTTTCCCTTTTCGAGCGGGTTGGCGGTCTCCCTGACTTCGTTGTCCAGTAGGGTAAACGAAGCGATGACGTCCAGCCCGGAGTCGAAACTTGCCACCCCTTCCAACTCCAGACCTCGCGAACGGGCTTTTCCCCGCTGTACCTGGAGAAAGGCGCTCGGGTCGGTCTGGATGAAGTTTTCGCGCGTTAGGTCGAACAGTGCGGCGGTCAAGAGAGTGCGTGTCCTGGGAATTTGATACTTGATACCCAGTTCGTACTGACGGCCCGTTTCCGGCGTGAAGGCCTGTCCATTTGAGTTCACGCCGATCGCCGGAAGAAAAAAGGTCGAATAGCTGATGTAGGGAGCCAGGCCGTTGTCGAACAGATAGGTCAGAGCGGCGCGGCCGGTGGCTTTGCGATCTGCCTGACTCCTGCTCGGCGCCCCCGTCATTCGGTCTTGCGTCTCATCGCTCGCCCAATCGTGCCGGCCGCCGAGCGTCAACAGCCAATGGTCATAGAGCTTGACCTGATCTTGCAAATAGACGCCGGTTTGAAGCTGAGTGACCCGCTGATTCAGAAACACGGGAGGCAACGCAAAAGGGGCCCCATAATCGTAACGATTGAAAATATCGACATCGGTCGCCGCTCCGAAGGTTTGCCGCAAGTCTACGGTGATCCGCTGGAAGTCCAGTCCTCCCAGCACTTGATGCTGAAACGGACCGGTGGAGAATTTCCCATGCACCTGATTGTCGATGGTCAACGCATTCAGTTTGCCGAGCGACCCGTAGGCGAATCGCGAGACGGTGCGTTTGTCCGTGCCGAAACTGTTGCTGTAAGTGGTCAGGCCGTCGAGCTCGGTGGAACTGTAGCGGAGCTTGTGGACCACATCCCAGTCCGGCGCGAGGCTGTGTCGCACCTCATACCCCAAGGAGGATTCCGTTCTATTTTGCTTTTCGATATCGGGATGTCCGGTGAACCGGGATACCGGGATTCTGCCGTTAGAATTGAAGCGCAGTGAGCCTTCGGCCGGCAAGGCCTGCGAAGACCCGAGCTGATCTTTTTGAAAATGGGCCGAAAACGTGATCTGCGTTCGTGCCGCCGCCTGCCAGGTGACAGCGGGCGCAATGTAGATGCGATCGTTCGGCACCTGATCGAGCTGCGTGCCGCTTTCGCGAAACAGGCCGGTCAACCGGAAGGACAACACGTCGCTGTCATTCAGCTTGCCGCCGAAGTCGAACCGGCCTTCGTGACGGCCGAAGTTTCCCGTCAAGAACTGCACTTCGTGCAACGATTCCCGGGTCGGTCGCTTGGTGATGTAGTTCAACAATCCGCCGGGGCTTCCCTGCCCATAGAGAAATGAGGCCGGGCCGCGCAGCACGTCGATCTCTTCCGCGCCGTAGGGTTCAAGATTGTAGCTGACCGCGAAGCCGGGGTTGCGTAGCTGCAGACCGTCCCGAAACAATCCGTTCTGTGTGGCGTCGAATCCACGAAATCTCAGGAATGTAAAGCGGGGCTCGAAGCCGAACGGCTCGGCCTGTACACCCGGCGTGTAGCGCAGCGCCTCCGCGACCGAGTTGACCTCCTGGGCTACCATGCGACTGCGCGTGATCACGCTGATGGACTGGGGTGTTTCGATCAGCGGGATGTCGGTTTTTGTGGCGGTTTTCGTGTCCTCCGCCACATAGGACACATCGCCCTCTCGCTCCTGTACGTCCTTCACCAGGATCTCGGGCACTTTGAGCGGTTTCTCCGTGCGAGGGCGATCCCTCGCCGGCGGCGCGCTTTCGTGATTCGGTTCTGCAGGCGGGGTCACGACTGTGATGGTGTTCGGACCACCGGACTGAAACGACAACCCCGTGCCTTGCAGAAGGTGGTGCAGCGCCTGTTCGGGCGACAATTGCCCCGAGACCGGCGCGGACTGCAGATCCCGCACGCTGTCGGCCTTATACAACATCTGCACATGCGCCTGTTCCGCAAAGGCATCCAACGCCGCAGGCAACGATTGGGAGGGAATGTCGAACGACCACACCGCATCTTGAGCCGAGGCCTGTGCAGCGGCGAGGATTGTCATCGCGACTATGGCCGGCAAGATTTGAACGAGTGTGCATAACCACCGGCATATCGTGGTTTCCGTGTCTGATACGGCATCGCATGTTCTCGCGATCATCATCGTGCTCCCCCGCGCAGTGCTGTGGTGGTGAACGTTCTTCCCAATCTGTACAGAAGACGCGCGAAGGGTCGACTTCCCAACCTGTTCACGTGAAATTATCGGGGATTACTACGGACGCACGGACGACATCGGCGCACTGAGGATCATGTTCCCGTCGCGATGTGTGACGTGAACCGGGATGATGGTCGGCAGCGCTGTAAAAAATTCTTCGAGCTTCCGGTGGTCGAACACCCCGCTGACGGAGATGGCCCCCAGGGCAGGATCGGCCAGGAGAATTCGTCCAGTCCAGTAGCGCTCGATTTCCCGGATGGCGTCGCGCAATGGGATCCGGTCGAACCGGAGGGTGCCTTGCCGCCAGGCGGCGATCCGTCGCGGGTCGACATGATCGAGCAGCAACCACTCGCCTGCGGTGGTGTATGTGGCTCGTTCTCCAGGGCTCAGGACATGGGTTTGTGAAGCGCCGTTGTCTGTGGAGGGAAGAGCCACGCCGACCGCTCCGCTCTCGACGGCTACCAGTACGCGCTCGGCCTGCCGGTAGACCGCAAACTGCGTGCCGATGTCGCGGATGTGCCCGTTGAGTGCGACGACTTCGAACGGCCGGGCCGGATCTTTGGCGACCGTAAAATAGGCCTCGCCGGTGTGGAGGATCACCTGGCGTCCCCGGCCCCACATTCGTACCGTGACGCTGCTCTCGGTATTGAGATCCAAGATCGTGCCATCGGAGAGGGTGACGGTCTGTTGCCTGCCTTTGGCCGTGCGGTATGTGCTTTCGGTGACCGCGAAGGACCACCACCACAGGGTTCCGCTCACCAGAAGGAGCATCGCCGCCAACGCTGTCAATTGCCTGAGGATCCTGCCTCGATGTTCTCTCTGCGATTTCACCTGGATGGTCATCGCGTGGGCGAGGTGGAATTGCAATTCGGGACTGGGTCGAGTCGCAACGGCATCCACGTGTTTCCACGTCGCCTGTACCGCCAGGTACTCTGCGTGGTGGGCAGGGTCGGAGGCCAGCCATTGTTCGAAGAGCCCTGTGTCCTCGGCAGAACAGCCCGGTTCACGCAGGCGGAGAAACCATCGGATGGCGTCCTCGGCTGCAGTTCGTCGCGATGGAGGCAACGAATCGGTCATGACCGATCAAGGCCTTGGGCTGGTGGTAGAGATGTCACAGGTGTGACTGCAATCGTTGTCTGCATTGCGCCATGGCTTTCATCAAGTGTCGCTCCACCATCGAGGTCGAGATGCCGAGTCGTTCGGCAATCTCCGCCTGCTTCAACCCTGCGAAGCGGTAGAGCAGAAAGACATCCCGCCGGCGAGGCGGCATTTCAGTGATGGTCTGATCCAGTGCGCGTCTGAGCTGATTCCCCTCGAGCAGATAATCGGGCAGCGGAGCGGCGGATGGGGCTTCCTCCAGTTCGCTGAGATCGATCAGGAAACGATTGCGGACGGAAACTTTCCGGCTCGAGTCGATGGCGAGGTTGCGGGCAATGCGATAGAGAAACGCCCGTGGCTGGCGGACCACGTCCGGGTTATCGAGCGCGAGAAGTCTGGCGAAGGTTTCCTGCACCAGGTCCGCCGCTTCGTGCGGACAACGCAGCTGGGCCGTCAGGAAGCTTAGAAGTTCCCGATAGTATCCGGTGTATGCGCCCAGTGTGCGATTGGTCGGATTGGATTCCATGGTTGAGGCAGGTCCTTGCTCGGTTGCCTGAGCGCCGAGCGCATCATAAGGGGCCTGGCCCACAAGGGCCATGTCTACACTCCTGAATGTTGTGCGTTGTTCCTGGAAAAGGGTGACGGGCGAGAGCTGAAAAACCCAACCTCCAGGCAGGAAGCAGAGGGTCTTTCTGCTCGGCCCATTTGGCGATGAGGAGAGAGGCTGTATCTGAAGAGGAACGACCGATCGGGAGTGCCAGGCGGTGGCGTATCCGTTCGTGCAGACCGATGCCGTCAGCGATGCGTCGAGGTGTCGGCTCCGGCCTGCGGCTGGCGGTCTTCAACGTAGGAATACCCTTTGCCATGCATGCAGCCGCTGAGGTTGATGCCGCCTGCCAGGGTTTCTTTGTTATGTTCCTGCCCCGAGAGCACCTCCGCCTTGCAGTGTTCCCAGTCCTGTGCGGTTTGGTCTGCGGTATTCTCCGGATGAACCCATCGGCCTTCGACGCAGCCGGACAGGAGGAGGACCAGGAGTGCGAGGTAATGCATAGAATTCCTTTTCAGAGAATCGTTCGTTGTTTCCCCGGCGATGGCAGGTAAGGCGGACCACGGGATAACACCGGTGGCCCGCCTTCTGTATTCCGTACCGGGACGAGGTCAGAACCGCAGCCCCACGGTCGCTAGCACCGTCCGGGGTTCGCCGAAGAAGAACTGCGACGAGCCGTTGTAAGAGGTGGCGACGTATCGCTGATCCAGAAGGTTGCGGATATTGAGTGCGACGTTCACTCCTTTCGCTCCCAGCCAGTTGCCCTTCTGCAGATCCCGATTGTAGTACAGGGCTGCATCGGCTCTGATGTAGCCGGGCATGTCCACTTGCCCTTCGAAAATCGTGGAATTGCGACTGCTATAGGCGAACAGCCCTCCGCCGAATCCGAATCCCTGCAGCGGACCTTCCTGAAAATGGTACGTCGACCAGAGGGTGAACTTGTTGTAGGGCACGTTGGCCAGTCGTTTCGCCACCAGTGACAGATCGTTATCCTTGGTCACCTCGGCGTCGGTATAGGCATAGCCGGTGATCATGTTCCACCCCGGGGTGATTTGGGCGGTCACGTCCAATTCCACGCCCTGACTGCGTTGTTCACCTGTCTGGACAGAGAAGCCTTGCAGCGCCAGCGCCGGATCAGGGTTGGGCGTGAGTAGATTTTCACGGGTTAGGTGGAACCAGGCGAGGGTAGCCGACACGCGGTTGTCGAAGAGGAACGTTTTCATACCGACCTCGTATTGTGTCGACCGTTCCGGCTTGAACAGATTACCGTTGGGGTTGAAGGATGAGGGGGAACTCGGCTGAAACCCCTTGGTCCAGGACGTATAGAGCGAAATGGGTTCGATGGGTTGATAGACCAGTCCCAGTCGCGGGCTGACTGCATGGTTGTCCGACGCATGACTTGCCGTGGTCGATTGCGTCGATTGATGCACATAGTCGAAACGTAAGCCGCCCATGAATTTCAGGTTCGGCAGAAGGGTGATCTGGTCCTGCACATAGAACGCCGCGGTCTTGTTGTCGGCCTGGAAACTGACCCGGTCTCCGTCGAACGGCAACGGGCTGAGTGAGTAGTTCGGCGCGAAGAGATCCAAGGGCGGGGCCGAGCCCGAGGTGAAGATGAATTGATCGGTCTTCTCCTGCCGCAATTCGACACCGGTCAACAGCGTATGGTCCATCTCCAGAAAGCGAATATGGCCTACCACGTTGGTTACCATCGAATTGGCGTGCCGGCGGGCCACGGCCGGTTGCAACACCTGAAATCTTTGGAACGTGCGCTCGTCCGGTTCCAGAAAGAATCCGCCTGCGTATAGATTATTTTTGTCGTCCTCCACGATGGTATGTCTGAACGCATTGCGAATGGACCATTTGTCGTTGAACTGATGGGTGAGGTCATATCCGAAGCGATACGACGTGCGGTTGAACGTACTGAAGTCGCCGAGGGTCACGGAACGGTTGCGCGGAATGGGCCCGTTGAGGTTGGGGAGAATGGTCCCTTGAGCCGGCAGGCCGTAGGGGTCGTTGCTCCACCGTCTGAGATAATCGGCCTCGACGGTCAGCGTGGTCCGTGAGCTCATCAGCCAGGTGATGCTCGGCGCGATGGCCGCGAGATCGCGATTGGCATAGTCGATAAAACTGCCGGCTTTCTGCCCGGCTACGTTTAATCGATACAAGACGGTCTTATCGGCATTGAGCGGGCCGGTGGCATCAAGCTCGGATCGGTAGAAGTTGAAGTTTCCTAACGTGACATTGGCTGAATAGCCTGCATTCGGCAGGGGTTTGTTCGTCACGATGTTGATCACACCGCCAGGATCTCCCTGCCCGTAGAGGACGGCGGCCGGACCCTTCAGGACTTCAAGCCGGCGGATATTGTACGTGTCGGAGGCGGTGAATTGGGCGAAGGGATCCAGCAAGCCGTTGCGAAAGTAACTACGATCCGTCGCGCTGAAGCCCCGAATGATGAGCGAGTCGTAGAGGGAGGCCGCGGACTCCGTGGCGTTGATGCCGGACACGTTCTCCAACGTGTTCTGGAGCCGGAAGGTGCGCTGTTCTTCGATGACCTTGCGCGTGATGACCTGAATCGACTGCGGCACGTCTCGAATCGGCGTATCGGTCCTGGTGGCCGTGGTGGATTCCTCGGCGATATAGGTCTGGGCATCGTCGTCGCGCTCACGGACGTCCTTCACCACGATCTCCGGGACCTTCACCGACTTCTGAGCGGCGGGGCGCGACACAGCCTGAGGCGTGGGTTCTGTCGGCGGACTTTGAACCGTCGGAGCCGGCACGATCGGGAGGCCGGCGGCCTGCTCGAGTGTGACGCTCCCGGCGCTCGTGGTGCGATAGGAGAGGCCTGTGTCCTGTAACAGCATGCGCAGGGCCTCCTCCGGGGCATAGTCTCCCGAGACGCCTTGCGTCTGGAGGTCGCGGGCGATGGTCGCATCGAACAGCACTTCGATCTGCGTCGCGTCCGAAAACTGAAGCAGGGCGGAAGAGAGAGGCTGCGGGGCAATCGCAAAGGATCGCGAGACCGTGGAAGACGGCTCTTGCGCGTGGACGAAGGAGCCATGGTTTGCAAGCATCAGGAGAAGGCTGCAGAGCAGTACGTGAATCGAGGTGCAGGTGCCCGGTCGGGACTGGGTTTGCCGACGAGTGCACAGCGTCGTGATGGTTCCGAACATTGCTTGGTCCTTTCCGTCGTGGTGCGATGGGTGATGCGGCCGTCTTCATGGCCCATTCACTACGACGGACGGGAGGGAGGAAAGGTCTAGTGCTCGAAGAAAATTTCAGGATTTCTTGGGGAGGCCCCGATACAGGAGGATGACGCGATCGGCGAACGAGACGATCCGGACGGGAAGGCTTTCTTCGATGGCGGGCAGGAGGTGATCCAATCGCTCGGTGTCGAACGAGCCGGTGACGGGCAGGGTTTTCAGGGATTGATCCCGGAGGATGACGAGCCGGCCTGAACGGTATCGTGCCAATTCGGCGAGGACTTCCGGTAAGGGTTGGTTCTCGAAGATCAGGCGATGGTGGCGCCAGGCCAGTGCGCGATCCATGTCCGCCGTTTCGATCGGATCGATCCATCCATCCGGCCGATACCGAAGGCGTTCTCCCGCGTGAACCTCGGCGGACCTCTCTTTCCCCAAGCGGATCCGGATGCTGTGTTCGGTGACCGTGACGGTGGTGCGATCGGAGCCTGTTCTCACGTTGAACGCCGTTCCCAACGCCCGGATTGTGCCCCTGCCGGCTTCGACCTCAAAGGGGCGAGCCGCATCCGGCGCGACGGTGAAGAACGCTTCGCCCCGATGGAGCGTCAGCCGCCGTCCCTGTTCCGTCATCGACACGGACAATGCCGTATCCGTATTCAGTTGTACGATCGATCCATCGGCCAGGGTGACCGTTCGCTCTTCTCCCACCGCCGTGCGGTAATCGCCGAACGGCAACCAGGCAGTCGTGATCCAGAGACCGATGCCTGCGACGAGCACGAGGCTTGCCGCCAGCGCCGCGACACGCCGCCAAGAGCGGGATGTTCCCCGCGGATCCGTGATCGTGTCCTCTGTAAGGTACCGATCGAACTCGCGGATGTCGTCGGGATTCAAACGGTCCAGCCCGTGCCAGAATCGCTCGGCCTCCCGATAGGCATCTCGATGGGAAGGATCGGAGGAGAGCCATTCAGCGAAGCGCAGCCGCTCGGTGGCCGTGATCGTGCCGGACTCCATCCGTACCAGCCACTCGGATGCGGTCGAGGCGAGCCTGTCGCGTTCTGGTGTGTCCATTGGGGTGATCATGGTAGCGCGTCGCCCGTTGCCCTGTCATCTTCCGGTTCGACAGGTTCCCACTAACAGTAGACGAGCGAGGCGGGGAGAACATCCATTCGGGCGGGACGTTCAGGATGACAAATCCTGGAGTCGGCTTCTGCAAAAGTCCACCGCCTTGACCATGTGTTTGACGACGGTGCTTTGGGAAATGCCCAGCTTGACGGCCACCTCGGCATGGCTCAAGTGGTGAAACTTGATGAGCACAAACACCTGCCGGCACTTGGGAGGCAGTTCCTCGATCGCCTGTTTCAGGCGCGCGACCTGCTGTTTCGACCAGACGACGGTTTCAATCGAGGGCGCGGGATCTGCCTGGTCGATCGGGCGTTCAGGATCGTCGAGCGTCACGGTCTCGCGGTATTGTCGCCGACGATGGTGGTCGATGACGAGATTCGTGGCGATGCGAAAGAGAAAGGCACGCGGATTGGTGAGGATCTCGCCGGACCTGTTCTGCAGCAGGCGAACAAACGTATCCTGGACCAGGTCCTTGGCGGTTTCCGTGCAGCCCAGGCGGCGAGTCAGGAATTGCTGCAGGTCGTGGCCGTGATCTCGGATCAGCGTCGACATTTCCAGGTGGGTACGTGCTTCCATTCAGTATGGTTCCGTCGCAGAACAGGGTTGTGCGATCGTGATTCGCGGCGGTTGGATAGTAGTGGCGGGCAGACGCAAAAGGGAATGTTCGATTTCCAGGTGCATTTGGATGGAGCCGAATATCAGGGTGTGGTCGAAGCCCCCGCATACGTCTTACTCAACAAGGACTGGACGAGCGAAGGGGGGCGACAGGTGAATCGTGCAACTGCTGCAGTCAGGAAATCGGCACTTCCGAATACTGTGTCCGGAAAGCGAGTCCTCGTGACTCAAGAAACGCTCGACCGGGTTCGGGCGAGCCTGGGGCGTTCCCGTTTGAGATGGAGTCCACAGCGGGAACAGATTGTCATGGCCTTTCTCAAACAGGATCACATCACCATCCGCAGCTTGTACGGCGTCCTCAATCGAAACGGGCGCCGGGCCCCGCTGAATACGATTTACCGGACGATGCGGGTGTTGTGTGACAACGGGTTCGCGCAGACGCGACGCTTCGGCGAAGAAACGCAGTATGACAACATTTCAGCGAAAGGAGACCACGATCATCTGATCTGCACAGGCTGCGGTCATATCGTCGAGTTTGAAGACCCGGCCATCGAAGGGTTGCGGCAGCAGGTCGCCTCAGCGAACGGTTTCCATCTCACCGGCCGGAATCTCGAATTGTACGGGCTCTGTGCCGGTTGCCGCTCTCAACGGGCATCACCGGCCATGGCGTGAGCGTCGTCTGCCGGCGTTCCACGCCGGCACCGCCCGTTATCTGCTTCGCTGCCGCAATCGTGCGGTTCTCTTCAGCCACCACATACGTAACGCCGTCACGTACAGGATCAACGGCATGAAACCTGTGACGCACACGAGCCAGCGTCCGGTCAGGCCGAACGCTTCGCCGTTGTGAAGCGGGAAGAGCCAGGCGAGAAACATTTCCCCACCGGTGAAGTGCTGCCAAGCCTGCACTCGCAGGACCGCGCCGCTGTATTGATCGATCCAGACTTCGCTTTGCCCTCCCGCCTGACGCACTTCCCCCGGTTGCCGCAGTCCGACTGCGAAGGTGTCACGCGCGTCGTGGGGCAGGCCCAGCCACATGACGCGAGCATCAGGAAGGGTGGCCCTGGCGATGGCGACGGCCTGATCGGGGAGAATCGCTGCTGCTCCGTCTCCTAGGTCCGAGTGCGGTTCGGCCTGGGGCGAAGTGTCCTGCACGGGAGACACCCAGCGCACCGTTGAGATCACGGCGTCCGGAAACTCCAGATAGAATCCTGTGGCGGCCAACAGGCTGAGCACGAGGGCAGAGCCAAGGCCGCTGAGCTTGTGGAGGTCGTACTGTCGTCGGACGGGGCTGCCACCTCCTTGAAAGGACAGGGCACGACGCATTTTTCCCGACGCGGGCCACCAGAGGTAGAGTCCGGTTGCGATGGAGAGGAGGAGGAACAGTGCCAGGATGCCGACGAAGCTCTCGCCCACTTTCCCCAGGAGGAGGCCTTGGTGGAGTTCATAGACGAATGAGACGAAGTAGGAGCCCCATTGCCGGTCGCTCAGCGTGCGGCCGCTGGAAGGATCGATCGTTACAACCCGCCAGTCGTCGCGGTCGGCGCCGTGACTTGGAACTTTGAACCAGGCATGGAACGTGTCACGCTCGTGGAGCGGAAAGATGAGGGTGTCGGGGGGAGACCAGTCCGGATGCACGGTCCGGGCGCCCGCTACGATGTCGCTAAGGGATTGATCGCTGCCGGCAGTCCGGATCAACTGCTCCGGATTCATCCATTCGTCGATCGTCTTGTAGAACACCAACAGGCTGCCGGTGAGGCTGGTGAGCACGAAGAGCGCGCCGCCCAACAGGCCGACATAGAGGTGCAGGTTTAGCCACACCTTTCGCCAAACCTTGCGGGCAGGCTGGGGCAAGGCCGCGACCGCTGGGGGCGCGGAAGTCTGCGGACGGGACGTGTTTGAAGGCACGCGCACGGGTTGGAGCTGGCTGACGATCATTGTCTGTCTCCGGTCTCCCTCGGCGGCCGGTGCAGGAGATTCGCGCCTGTGGCGAACACCATGAGCCCCTTTTTAATAAGACGCGTGACCAGCCTGAAACCACACCTTGGAGCCACAAGGAGGGCAAGGGCGGATCGGTCTGGAGACAGGGACCCAGAGGGTAAGGTTTTGTGTCGCTCATGCGTCCTAATAAGAAGGGACAGTGACCGCCTGCGTGGGTAGAAACCAACCATGGTGAATAAAGTGGCAGTCTCTCAGACGGGGAAAGACATACGGTGTCTCTGTGGCAGACTCACGGCTCGGCTCGAGAAGCGAGGAGTGGTCGTGAAGTGCCATCGTTGCGGAGAGCTGGTGGTCTTTCCCCTTTCAAAGTTCAAGAAATACCTCACCTGTCCGTCCCCTGATTCCGTGAAATAACCAGACTGATGACGTGCTTCGTCGCGGCGGCTCTGGGGTGAGCTGCGGCCCGAGGATTGCCTGTGTCTGTGAGCCGGCCCGTGGGATCATGAAAGGAGGAGGGGAGTCTCGATGTGAGACTCCCCTGTTGCGGTTGCGGCAGTCGGAAGGGCGACGAGGTCAGTGAAACTCGAACTTGAGGGATCCGATGGCTGTAAACGGCGCGCCCGTGTACACGATCTCGCGGAAGTTTTGCGCACCGCTGAAATAGCGATGGTCGAGAACGTTGGTGAAATTGATGGCTGCCAACAGGTTGGTCTTGTTGAAGACTTCCTGCTTCCGATAGTAGAGCGCGGCGTCCATGCGGACATACCCGGCCATCTCGAATGGTGCTTGGCAATTGGCGGGATCCTGACACTGGAAAATGCCGTTTCGCTTTCCCTGTGCGTACATCCCGATACCGGCGCCGAAACCCTGCACGACACCTTCCTGGAAAAAATAGGTCGTCCACAAACTTCCCTGGTGCAAGGCGCTGTTCGGCGCCCGACTCCCCTCGGCGAACAGGAGATCCTTGGTCACACGCGCGTCGATGTAGGCATAGTTTGCAATGATGTCCCATCCGGGCAGGATCTGGCCCGCGATGTCGAACTCCACGCCTTTGCTGCGTTGTTCTCCCGTCGCAACGGAGAAGAAAAAGCCGTTGAGCGGATCGGCCGTGAGCACATTCTTCTTCCTGGTATCGAAGAGCGCGACCGTCGAACGTAACCGTCCTCCGAACGCCTGATATTTGATGCCGCCCTCATAGGACTTGCCGCGTTCCGGATTGAACAGGTTGCCGTTGATGCTCCTGGAACCTGCGCTTTGCGGCGCGAAAGACTCCGTATAGTTGGCAAAGAGGGTAATCGGCTTCCAGGGTTGATAGGCCACACCGACTGAGGGACTAAAGGCCGAATCGGTTTTGTTGTTTTGGCTGCTGGTGGCGGTAAAATCGTCGGGATGATTCGTAATGGTTTGATCGAAGAGGTCGAACCGTCCGCCGAAGTGCACATGCAGGTTATCCAACAGGTCGACTTGGTCGCCGAAGTACGCACCCAGGATGTTGTTCTGTGCGCTGGCGTCACTGAATTTCGTGAGGGCCGGATTCAAGAATAGCCGGTCGTTGGTACTGAATATATTGATATAGCTGAACGCGCCCGGCGTGCTCGTGTCGCCGCCGAAATCCCCCGAGGCCGTGGCCGATGAGTTTTCTCGACCGAGTTCGATTCCGATGATCGTTTTATGTTTGATCGAGCCGGTCGTGAAGTTGCCATGGAGTTCATTCTGCAAGTAGTGGCTCTGGACCGTCGTCGGAATCTCATACCTTGCCAGATTCAAGATGCCGTCGCTCTCGGCTCCGACCAGGAAGTTGGATTCAAGGCTGGAATAGCGGCTGCTGGTGACGGCGGTTCTGAACGCGGTTCGCCACCGGAACATATTGCTGATGTCATGCCACAGAGTAATGGTCGCCTTTCCGTGATGGGTCTCCAGCTTGCGGGAGGGATCACCCAAGAAGCGCGAGACCGGTATCGGAGCGACCCCGTTGCCGATGGCGACGAGCCCTCGATCGATAGGCGCGCGGTCGTACATGTATTCGGCTTCGAACCGCAACGTCGTCCGTGAACTCATTTCCCAACCGAAGGTCGGGGCGAGGAAGATACGTTCGGTCTTCACGCCATCCCGATAACTCTCCGCCGATTCATACATGCCGTTGAACCGGTAGGTGAGCGTCTTGCTCTCGTTCAGGGGACCACCGATGTCGATCGTGGGGCGGTACAGTCCGTAACTGCCGACGATCATCTCTGCGGAATAGTAGGGATTTCTCAACGGAGCCTTTGTGACCTGGTTGATGACTCCGCCGGGATCAGAGCGGCCGTACAGGTAGGACGGCGGACCTTTCACGACTTCGACGCTCTCGATGTTGATGATGTCGCGTTGCGCACGGGCACTGAAGGTACTGTCGTCCCGGAAGCCGTTTTTGAAGACGTTCAGATCGGAGGCAAAGCCTCGAATCATGAAGGTACCGCCTTGTCCGCCTTGCGTGCTGGACTGCGAGACGCCGCTGACGTTCCGGAGGGCTTCACTGAAACGAATCACTTTTTGATCGTCCAACACCTGTCGGGTCACGACCTCCACGGAGCGTGGTGTGTCATGGATCGGAGCGGGAATACGCGTGGCCGAAGAGGATTCGTCGACGGCATACCCTCGATCTTCGACTTCCTTCACAACGATTTCCGGCACTTTCACCGGCTTGGGTACCGCTTGAATTTGGGTGTTGGGGTTGGGCGGCGCTGGCTCTTGGCTCAGCGGAGCGAGAGGCAAGGGCGTTTCCGCCACGGGTTCCAACGTCATCGTTCGGGCCTCGGTCATTCGATAGCTGAGGCCGGTCCCGGCGAGCATCAGCGTCAAGGCCTCCTCCGGAGTGTGACGACCGCTGACGCCGCTGGTGCTCCGTCCTTCAGCCAGGTCGGACGGCGGACCTTTTACGACTTCGACGCTCGCGATGTTGATGATATCGCGTTGCGCACGGGCACTGAAGGTACTGTCGTCTCGGAAGCCGTTTTTGAAGACATTCAGATCGGAGGCAAAGCCTCGAATCATGAAGGTACCGCCTTGTCCGCCTTGCGTGCTGGACTGCGAGACGCCGCTGACGTTCCGGAGGGCTTCACTGAA
>RRZU012681219.1_pt1 | contig 15481 bp, 14 predicted proteins | sample 2165561 | NCBI WGS metagenome assembly RRZU01 (sample SAMN10456909, study PRJNA506462) | wastewater metagenome | isolation source: wastewater sludge | place: USA: Moscow, Idaho
ATCCCTCCTTCTCCGCCAAACATTGACCGAAGCATTTATACAATGCCTCGGTCAATTCTTTTATTATGCGTATCGAGAAAGCCTGTAACACCAAGGAATTTACCCCACGGGGGCATGCAAATTCCTTGGTGTTACAGGCTTTTTCTGCGCTTATGGAATTCTCCGTCCCGTGACGATTTGATTCCGGCGGATGTGGAGGCAATCTCTTATTCTGATAACCAGTGGAGAATCGTTTGATACAGTGTTTCCGTTTCCTCAATGGTTTTCTCGTTTATAAAAACATAGCCGGGGTTGCCCCCTGCAAGCTGCACGACGATGTACTGATCTACATGATTATAAATGTATACCATGCTGTTTCCGTAGTCATTCAGTGAAAAATGGCCAAAGCTTTTATTTGGGCCGCCATAACCATTGGTGCGTGTTCCATTGGGGAGCTGCTTGATGACCGAAACCGAAACCACTTGATCCTTATCAAAGGTCATATCGTACATAGCGGCATCAATCCTAAGTTCAGAACCTTGAACTGTGATTTGATAATTCTTTAGTTCTCCATATGCGACAAAAAGGATAACTGCAAAAAGCAGCACCATGATTCCGGAGTAGAAAACCTTTCCAAGCGGTCGGCCGATATTGATTGTCCAGCCCATACTTGCGATTCGTTTTGGAACAAAAATTCGGGGATCGCTGGGGTTATAATAACAACCCCATTTCCATGTGCTTTGCTGCTCTTGAATCCCCTCGTCACCTTCGGACCATGCGCCGAAAAAATGCTCCTCGAGTTTCCGCGTTCTATTCTGCTGCCAGCGTGCAATCATCAATAGGGAAACGATTAACAAAATCAACGGTGCAATGATGAGAAAGCTATTTTGGGTATACAGCATGGAAAGACTAAACAGAATCCAGAATATCAGCATTGACAGAGAAGAAAGGGTGGCCGATATACTGTTAACTCGTTCCTCTTGCTGTGCATACGCAAGGTTTCGTTCTGTTTCTTCGTTTGCGATAGAGGAATGCTGATTTCTCATTCGGTAATACAGGAAGATGGTGAATAATTGACACAGCGGCCCAATGAAGCTAAGCCCTATGGGATAAATCTGCCGTAGATCAGGATTAAAAAACCAAACCGCCATGGGCACAAAGCTGAACAGAAAAAATGACCAAACAAAAAGAGGGGATATACTGGACTTGCCTTTTTCTCTTGTGACGGTTAAATCAACGGATACAATCTTTTTTCGTTGGTAGATCCATTGATTCCGCGTTTTGATTCCCGCGAGCTTTTTTTGATAGTGTTCAATCATAAGCCAGTTCGTAAAAAGGTTGAACAGAACCAAAAGAAGCATAAAAAGATCAGCATAACGCCCGATGACTGGAATCAGAAGCAGAAAGCTGCACCCAACCGATAGAAGCAGAACTACATAGCAGGCTTTTGTAAAAGAACCGACCGTTTTCTGAACTTCCGAGTCCTGCGAATGTGGTTTTGACAGCGTAACTCCAAGTATCTGATGATCATGATACCGTCTGTAAAATAAGGACGATACCGCCATCACACCAAAAACCAACCACAAGATAAGAATTAGAAATGGAATCATAATCATATCTCCCCCTGCCCATAGATATTGTCAATCAGTTGAAGCACATGCCTTTTGGCTTCTTCCTTGGAAGCCCCTTTCATGCGCGCTTCCGAGATCAATAACGCGAATCTGTGCTCAAACTCCTGATCCAAAGGGTTTTCCAGTGTTGGAAAGAGATTGATTTGTGCGCCATGTCTCCGATCCATTACAATAACGCCCTCATCTTTTAACAACCCATACGCTTTGCTTACGGTCATCGGATTGACTCCAATCTCTCCGGCCAGCTGGCGAACGGTGGGGAGCTGTTCCCCAACCTTCAGAAGTCCCGTAGCAACACCAAATACAATTTGGTTGCGGATTTGCTGATAAATAGGGGTATCCCCGGCCATATCAATGTTCAGTATCACAGATTCACCCCATTTTGTATGTTTGTATTATTCATTATAATACAAACATACAATAAATACAACCATCCATTGGAAAAATTGTCTTCATTGGCATCTGGACGTTACGTTTGGACCGTGATATTTATATGGGAAATGGTTGACAAAAGGAATAAAGTAGTTGTAAAATAAATACATATGTTTGAAAGGTGTGAGACCATGGCCCGTACGTCAAAAAGCATAGAGGATCGCGTTGCGGTCATTGATGCGGCAATTGCGAAGAAGAAAGAGGGAATTGCGCAGTTGGAGGCAAAGAAGCACGCCCTGTTGCATCCGATCACGATGAAGGAAATCATGACCAAGGCCAAGGATTCCGGCCTGTCCCTGGCAGAGATTGCGCAGAGACTGGGCGTCGAGCCGGACTAGCTTCTCCGTTGTAATCTAGTTAAAGTGAAGAAATAAGCACCGCTTAATGAATGGGCGGCGCACAGTAGCCTGTCAAAGAAGTCCTTCGGGACCGCTTTGACAGGCTACTGCACGTTTGAAGCACCGTTAGATATTCAAGGAAGCGCTTCCCTAGGGACGCTCTGTGGGGGCGAACTGGCTGTGGTAGAGTTGGGCGTAGAAGCCGTCCAGGGCCAGAAGCTTTTCGTGGCTGCCCTGCTCCACAATTTCCCCGTCCTGCATGACCAGGATACAGTCGGCCTCTCGGATGGTGGAGAGGCGGTGGGCCACCACGAAGCTGGTGCGGCCCTCCATCATGGCTTGAAAGGCCTTTTGCACCTGCTGCTCAGTATAGGTGTCGATGCTGCTGGTGGCCTCGTCCAGGATGAGCATGGGAGGGCGGGTGAGCATGACCCGGGCAATGCAGAGAAGCTGCCGCTGGCCTTGGGACAGGCCGTTACCCACCGGGGTGTTGTACCCTTGAGGCAGGCGGGAGATAAAGTCGTGGGCGTAGGAGGCCTTGGCTGCCGCCTCGATCTCAGCCTGGGAGGCGTCCGGGCGTCCATAGGCAATGTTCTCGCCCACTGTGCCGGAAAAGAGCCAGGTGTCCTGGAGCACCATGCCAAAGAGGGAGCGCAGGCCGTCCCGGGTGAGGGTATCAATGGGGTGACCATCCACCGTGATGGAACCGGAGTCGGCATCGTAAAACCGCATGAGTAGATTGATTAGGGTGGTCTTGCCGCAGCCGGTGGGGCCCACGATGGCGATGCGCTCTCCCGGTTTGGCGCTCAGGTTCACATTTCGCAGGAGGGGACGGTCCGGCGTGTAGGAGAAGGTGAGGCCCCGCAGCGTCACTGCGCCCGCGCAGTGGGAGAGGGTCTTGGCACCGGGGGCGTCGGGAGGGGCGGAGGGCTCGTCCAGCAGGGCGAAGACCCGGCGGGCGCTGGCTACCGCGGTTTGGAGCTCGGCGGCGACTCCGGAGATCTCGTTGAAGGGCTTGGTGTATTGGTTGGCGTAGCTCAGGAAGCTGGAGAGCTGTCCGATGCCCATATGACCGCCCAGAACGGCCAGCGCGCCGGTGAGACCCACGGCGGCATAAATCATATTGTTGATAAAGCGGGTGCCGGGGTTTGTGATGGAGGAGGAGAATTGAGCGGAGAAGCCGGCGTCGTAGAGTCTACCGTTGATCTCGTCAAATCCCGCCTGGGCACGTTCCTCGTAACCAAAGGCCTTGGCCACCTTCATGCCGCTCACCAGCTCCTCCACATAGCCGCCAAGCTCTCCCCGCAGGATGGCCTGTTGCCGGAAGGAGGAGGAGGCGTACCGGGCCACAACTGCGGCCATGGCCAGGGAGAGGGGGGTGAGCACCACCACCACCAGGGCGATGGGCAGATAGATGGACACCATGAAGCCCAGCGTGCCAAGGATGGTGATTGTCCCGGTGAAGAGCTGGGAGAGCCCCTGGATCAGACCGTCGGAGATGAGGTCAATATCCCCGGCCACCCGGCTGATGAGGTCGCCGTGGGGACTGCGGTCCAGCGTGGAGAGGGGGAGTGTGTCCACCTTGGCAAAGACGGCGGAGCGCAGGTCCTTCACCACAGAGCAGGCAATTTGATTGACGGACAAGCTGGCGAGCCACTGAAAGAGGGCACCCGCCAGGGCTACCGCACCCAGCCGCGCCAGGAGGGAAGCAACGCCTGGGAAGTCCACCTGCCCGGGGCCCACAATGAGGTCCACCGCCCGGCCGATGAGGACGGGGCCATAGAGGTTGAGGGCCACAGCGGACAAAGAGCACAGCGCCGCCGGGAGGAGAAGGGGGAGGTGGGGTCGGGCCAGCCGCAGGAGCCGGCGGGAGAGGGAGGGATTCATGCGCCGGCCACCTCCTCATCCGGAAGCTGGGAGTGGCAGAGGGCCCGGTATGCCGGGCAGGTACTCAGCAGCTCCTCGTGGGTGCCCAGCCCCACCGCTGTACCGCCCTCCAGCATAAGGATGCGATCGGCCCCCCGCACCGTGGCCACCCGCTGGGAGACAAGGAGCACCGTAGCCCCCGCTGTGTCCCGCAGCAGGGCGGTGCGGAGGGCGGCGTCCGTGGCGAAATCCAGCGCGCTGGCCGCGTCATCCAGCAGGAGGATGGCGGGACGCCCCACCAGGGCGCGGGCAATGGTGAGCCGCTGGCGCTGGCCGCCGGAGAAATTCTTTCCCCCCTGGGCCACGGGACTGTCCAGTCCCTCAGGCAGGGCGCGAATGAACTGGGCGGCCTGGGCAGTCTCCAGGGCGCGCCAGAGTACTTTGTCCCCGGCGTCCGCCCCACCCCACAGCAGGTTGGAGCGGACGGTTCCTGAAAAGAGGAGGGGGGACTGGGGTATGATGCCCATCTGCCCCCGGAGCTGGGAGAAGGGGTAGCGCTGCACATCCACCCCGTCCACCAGCACCCTGCCCCCGGACACGTCGTAGAAGCGGGGGATTAGGTTTAATAGGCTGCTTTTCCCCGCGCCGGTACCGCCGATGATGCCCAGGGTCTCCCCGGGGGACACCTCCAGGGAGAGGTGGCTGAGACTGTCTCCGCCGCCGGGATAGCGGAAGGAGACCTCCTCAAAGGAAATGCGTGCCGCACCATCGACCGGGGTGACGGGGGAATTCCCCTCATCGCTGACCCCGGGGCGGAGGGAGAGGACCTCCCCCACCCGCTGGGCAGAGGCGGCGGCCCGGGTGAAGAGGACCACCAGATTGGCCACCACAATGAGGGCCAGCAAGATCTGGGTCATGTAGTTCCAGAGGGCTACCACTTGGCCCTGGGTCAGGGTGCCCCCGTCCACCCGCCGCCCCCCGAACCAGAGGATGGCCAGAATGGCGGCATTGGCCAGCACGGTGGTGGCGGGGTTAAGGAGGGCGGACAGGCGGTTCACTGCCAGCGTGCTGCAGCGCAGGTCCTCTGCGGTGTCCTCAAAGCGGGCCTTTTCCCGCCCCTGGCGGGAGAAAGCACGGATGACCCGCACGCCCGACAGATTCTCGCGGGTGATTAGGGACACCTGGTCCAGCAGGGATTGGATGCGGGAGAAATAGGGCACCGAGCGGCTCATCACCAGATAGAGGGTGAGGGCGATGAGCACCGCTGCCGCCAGGAAGATGGAGGACATCCGCAAATCCAGGAGCATAGCCATCACGGTAGCTCCCACCGCCAGGAAGGGGGCCCGGAAGACCAGGCGGATGAACATAGCCACGGCGGACTGGAGCTGGTTTACGTCGCTGGTGACCCGCGTGATGAGGGAGGAGACCCCCAACTCGTCCAGTTCGGCGTGGGAGAGGGAGGAGATGCGGCGAAAGAGCCCCTGCCGCACCAGGGTACCAAAGCCCTGGGAGGCCCGGGCAGCCGCGTACTGGGCCACCATGGCGCTGGAGAAGCCCAGCACCGCCAGAAGGGCAAGTACCCCTCCCATTCTCCAGATATGGGCGGGGTCACCTCCCCGGATGCCCCGGTCGATGACGCTGGCCATCACCAGGGGGACCAGCAGCTCCAAAATGGCCTCCGCCAGCTTGAAGACGGGTCCCAGCAGGAGCTGGCGAGAAAATTGTTTCAGATAGGGCATCAGTGATCGCATAGCGTCCTCCCACCAGAAGATTCGAGCGTTTCTCTTGGACATTCTACCATATTTCGTGTATACTTAACACATTGATTTTGGAAATGGAGCGGGATCACTATGCTGCTTTCGGCCGAGGGCCTGGTCAAGACCTATGGGACAAGGGATATTTTGCGGGAGGTCTCCCTCCATCTGGAGCGTGGGGACCGGGTGGGTGTCATCGGAGTCAACGGAACCGGGAAGTCCACCCTCCTGCGTATTTTGGCGGGTGTGGAGGAGCCCGACGGGGGTACCGTACGCCGTGACCCCAATGTAAGGCTGGAGTACCTGCCCCAGGACCCCGCCTTCAGCGGGGAGTATACCGTGCTGGAGCAGGTCTTTGCCGGACTCTCCCAAGAGGCGAGGGAGCTTCAGGAGTACGAGGCCAGGACCATCCTCACCAAGCTGGGGGTCTCCGACTTCGGCCAGCGGGTGGGCGAGCTCTCCGGGGGGCAGCGCAAGCGTGTGGCTATGGCCTCGGCCCTGGTTCACCCCTGCGACGTGCTCATTCTGGACGAGCCCACCAACCACCTGGACAATGATATGGTCCTCTGGCTGGAGGAGTATCTGCGCCAGTACAGGGGGGCACTGGTCATGGTGACTCACGACCGCTATTTCCTGGAGCGGGTGGTGAACCGTATGGTGGAGGTGGAGGGGGGTAAGCTCTACTCGTATGAGGGGGGCTACCGGGATTACCTCCGTCTCAAGGCCGAGCGAGAGGAGATGGCTGTAGCCAGCGAGCGCAAGCGCCAGTCCCTCCTCCGGCGGGAGTACCAGTGGGTTCTCCAGGGTCCCACCGCCCGTGGCACCAAGAGCCGGGAGCGGCTGGAGCGGTACGAGACCCTAAAGGACCAGGCGGGGCCCGAGGAGCGGGCCGAGCTGGAGCTCTCCGCCCTGTCAAGCCGCCTGGGGAAGAAGACCATCGAGCTGGCAGGGGTCACCAAATCCTTTGGCGGACGGACTGTCCTGCGGAATTTTGACTGCCTCCTCCTGCGCAACGACCGCATTGGCGTGGTGGGTGCCAACGGCAGCGGAAAATCCACCCTCCTCAACCTGATTGCCGGGCGGCTGACGCCGGACAGCGGAACGGTGACTGTGGGGGAGACGGTGCGGGTGGGCTATTTCTGCCAGGAGAACCCGCCCATGGACGGGGACATCCGGGTCATCGACTACGTGAAGGAGATTGGAAACCGGATTGAGACCGCCGACGGGATGCTGACGGCGACCCAGCTCCTGGATCAATTTCTCTTTCCCGGGGAGGTCCAGTGGAGCCCGGTGCGCAAGCTCTCGGGAGGGGAGAAGCGGCGACTCTTCCTCCTGTCGGTGCTGGCCGCCGCCCCCAATGTGCTCTTGCTGGACGAGCCCACCAACGATCTGGACATTCAGACCCTTACCATTCTGGAGGATTACCTTGATACCTTCCCCGGCGCGGTGGTGGCGGTCTCCCATGACCGCTATTTCCTGGACAAGGTGGCCAGACGTGTTTTCGCGGTGGAGGAGGACGGGACGGTGCGCCCCTACGCCGGCGGCTACAGCGCCTATCTGGCAGCACGCAGAGCGCAGGGGGAGGAGCGGACCCCCGTGAGGGAGACGGCCCCCGCCGCACCCAAACCCACCGGCCCAAAGAAGCTGAAATTCAGCTATATGGAGCAGCGGGAGTATGAGAGCATCGAGGGGGAGGTGGCCGAACTGGAGGGCCGCCTTGCCGCGCTGAAGGCAGAGCAGGAGAGCGCCGCCAGCGACTACCTGGCCCTTCAGCGTCTCCAGAAGGAGCAGGAGGAGCTGGAACAGGCGCTGGAGGAGAAGATGGAGCGCTGGCTCTATCTCAGTGACCTGGCCGAGCGGATTGAACAGCAGTAACCCCCTGGGGTTTTGTAAGGCATAGAAAATGGCTGTCAAAGAAGTCCCATAGGAGTTCTTTGACAGCCATTTCAAAAGCTGAGCTTAGCGCTGGACGCGGCCCGAGCCGTCGCCGCCGGACAGCTTGGACACCTCATCCACCGAGACCTGGTTATAGTCCCCCTCGATGGTGTGCTTGAGGCAGGAGGCCGCCACGGCGAACTCCAGCGCCCGCTGGGGCTCGTACCCCTGGAGGGTGGCGTAGATCAGGCCTGCGCCGAAGCTGTCGCCGCCGCCCACCCGGTCCACGATCTTCATATTGTACTCCTTGGAGTAGTAGGCCTGGCCGCCAGTGTAGAGCATACCGGCCCAGTTGTTCTCGCTGGCCGAGATGGAGGTGCGCAGCGTGATGGCTACCTTCTGGAAGCCGAAGCGCTCGGTCAGCTGGCGGGCCACACTCTCGTATCCGGCGTGGTTGAGCTTGCCACCGGTGATGTCTGTGTGCTCGGCCTCGATGCCGAAGACATCCTTGGCGTCCTCCTCGTTGGCGATACACAGGTCTACCATTTTGCACAGCTCACCCATCACCTGACCGGCCTGCTCCCGGCTCCACAGATTCTTGCGGTAGTTGAGGTCGCAGCTGACGAAGATGTTGCGGGCCTTGGCGGCCTTGCAGGCGTCCATGCACAGGGCGGCCACGTTCTCGCCCAGGGCGGGGGTGATGCCGGTGAAGTGGAACCAGTCCACGCCCTCAAAGATGGCGTCCCAGTTGAAGTCAGCCTGGGTGGCCTCGGCAATGGCGGAATGGGCCCGGTCGTAGACCACCTTGGAGGGGCGCTGAGAGGCGCCCTTCTCCAGGAAATAGATGCCCACGCGGCTGCCGCCCCGGACAATCTCGGAGGTGTTCACCCCGTAGCGGCGCAGGCTGTTCACTGCCGCCTGGCCAATCTCATGGGTGGGGAGCTTGGTGACGAAGGCGGCATCCAGGCCGAAATTAGCCAGGGAGACGGCCACGTTGGCCTCGCCGCCGCCATAGGTGGCGCCAAAGGTCTCGGCCTGGACAAAGCGGGTGTACCCCTCGGGGGCAAGGCGGAGCATCAGCTCGCCAAAGGTGACTACTTTCATGGAATTTACCTCCTGAACAATTATTTCTGGTTGAAGTGGACGGCGAAGCCTGCAAACTCACCCTTGAGGTAGCAAATCATAGGCTTGCCCTTCCCGTCCAGCTTAAGGGAGGAGTCGTCAAACTCGTAGCCCTTGCGCTCCAGGTAATGGCGGGCCCTGGGGAGGGAGTTGACCCCGATGCCGATATGGCCATGAGTCCCTCTGCCGTTTTCCTTCATGACCTCAATCAGGGAGCCGGAGAAGACGGAGGAGTTGCCCACCTTGGCGCTCACACCGAAGAGGTCGCAAAAGATCTTGGCAATTTGCTCGGCATCCTCAGCACCCTGGGCGTTGATGCCGACATGGATGATTTCCAAGCCCAGCATGGTCTGCACCGCCTGGCGGGTCAGAGCGGTAATCCCGTCGAAATCCTTGGCGGCGATGAGGTCGTTGGGCACCATCCAGCTGCCGCCGCAGGCGACGATCTTGTCGAAGCTGAGGTAGTCGTTCAGATTCTTGGCCGATACGCCGCCGGTGGGTATGAAGCGCAGATTGGTATAGGGGGCGGCCAGGGCCTTGATGTAGTTCACACCGCCGCTGGGCTCGGCGGGGAAGAACTTCACCATGTCAAGGCCCAGCTCCAGGGCGCTTTCGATCTCGCTGGGGCTGGTGATGCCGGGCAGGACCGGCATACCCTTCTCCAGGCAGTGGGCTACCACCTTGGGGTTGAGGCCGGGGCTGACCATGAATTTGGCCCCGGCGGCCCAGGCCCGGTCGGCCTGCTCGGTGGTGAGTACGGTGCCCGCACCCACCAGCACGTCGGGCAGCTCCTTTGCCACACGGCGGATCGACTCCTCTGCCGCGTCGGTGCGGAAGGTGATCTCGGCGCAGGGGAGGCCGCCCTCGGCCAGCGCCCGGCACAGGGGAACCGCGTCATCGGGATGGTCGAGCTTGATGACGGGTACGATGCCAATTGCGTGCAGGGCTTCCTTCAGGTCTTTCATAGATAACAACTCCCTATCGTTCCATAATGTGAAATGTCGTTCCACGAATTGCTTGACTACATTATATAGGAACTGCTATCATTGTCAAGAAGAAATCACCCAATGGAGGTAGAAAAATTTGAAAGAGGAACTGAGTGGTGCAACCCAGTCCATCGCCCGGTGTTTTGCGGTGCTGGAGCGGGTGGCGGCCATGCCCGAGGGAGGGCTTTTGCGGGAGGTGGCTGCCGGGGTGAACCTGCCAAAGAGTACGGTACACCGTCTTCGGGGGGACCTGATTGCCTTGAACTATGTCCGGCAGGAGGGGGAGGGCGGAAAGTACCGGCTCACCGCGCGTATGTTTGAGGTGGGGAGCACAAGCGTGGGGCGGATGGACTTTGTCTCCCTGGCCCGGCCCTTCCTGGACCACCTGGCCAACGAACTGGAAGAGACCATCCATCTGGTGGTGCGGGACGGAGCCGACGTGGTCTATGTCTACAAGGCCGAGGCGGGCCATCTCCGCCTCTCCAGCCGACTGGGGTTGCGTGTGCCCATGTACTGCACCGGAGTGGGTAAGGCCATTTTGGCCACGCTGCCGGGGGCGGAGGTCGAGGGGCTCCTGTCCACAATGGAGCTGCGGCCCATCACGGACAAGACCATCCGCTCGGTGGCGGAGATGTACGAGCAGCTCAAGCAGACCCGCACCCGGGGCTGGGCGGTGGACGACGAGGAGAATGAGCTGGGCATACGGTGCGTGGCGGTGGCGCTGCCCGGACACGGAGGGGAGGCGGAGGTGGCATTCAGCATTTCAGGTCCCGCCGCCCGCATGAGCGATGCCCGGATGGAGGAGCTGGGTCGGCGCTGCATGGTTGTCCGGGAGGAAATTTTACGCGGAGCGCGGTGAAGCCCTCAACTTCTCCCAAATCCTCCTCCAAAAGACTTGACCTTTTTGACGAATTCGTGTATCGTATCAACAGCACATACTGTTTTTAAAAAACAATCCGCAGGGGGGCCGATTGGCCTCCCTGTCTTCCGCGGCGATGAGGGCTGCGTGGATTTTTGATGAGCCAAGCATACACAGGAGGAGCAAAATGAAGCTGATTCGGACTGAGGACGCGGTAGGCCACGTGATCTGCCACGATATGACCCGTATTGTCAAGGGGGAGAGCAAGGGCCCCGCGTTTCACAAGGGGCACATCGTGCGGGAGGAGGACATCCCCATGCTCCTCTCCATGGGCAAGGAGCATCTCTACGTTTGGGAGAAGGAGCCCGGTATGCTCCATGAGGACGAGGCCGCCCAGCTGCTCTACCAGCTCTGTGCGGGCCCCAACATGGCCCCCAGCGAGGTGAAGGAGGGGAAGATTGAGCTGATTGCCCAATGTGACGGTCTCCTGCTGGTGAATGTGGAGCGGATGAAGCAGGTCAATGCCCTGGGAGAGCTGATGATTGCCACCCGGCACAGCCATTTCCCTGTGAAGAAGGGGGACAAGCTGGCAGGGACCCGTATCATTCCCCTGCTCATTCAGGAAGAGAAGCTGGCCGCCGCCAAGGCTGCCGCGGGGGATAAGCCCCTGCTGGAGCTGCACCCCTTCCGTGCGTTAAAGGTGGGTATCGTCACCACCGGGAGCGAGGTGCAGAAGGGACTGATTCAGGACACCTTTACCCCCGTGCTGGAGGCCAAGGTGGCCGAGTACGGCGGTGAGGTCATCGGTCAGGTCTGTCCCGGGGACGACAATGCCGCCATCACCGCCGCCATTCTGGCGTTTTACCGGCAGGGGGCCCAGCTGGTGCTCTGCTCGGGCGGCATGAGCGTGGACCCTGACGACAAGACCCCACTGGCCATCAAGAACACAGGGGCCCGGGTGGTGAGCTATGGTGCGCCCGTTCTCCCCGGCGCCATGCTGATGCTGGCCTACTTAGAGGGGGGAGTGCCTGTAGTGGGCCTGCCCGGATGCGTCATGTACGCCAAGCGGACCATTTTTGACCTGGTGCTGCCATCCCTGGTGGCGGGAGTGCCCATCACCGCCGACGCCATGGCCGCCATGGGCCATGGGGGACTCTGTCTCAACTGCGACGTGTGCACCTTCCCCAACTGCAGCTTTGGAAGGGGCTGGTAGGGACATGGAGCTGACCCATTTTGACACCGCGGGCAACGCCGTTATGGTGGACGTGTCGGACAAGGGGGAGACCTGCCGGGAGGCTGTGGCTGCCGGACACATCACCGTAAGCCCCGCGTGCTTTGCCGCGATCCGGGACGGGGGCGCGAAAAAGGGGGATGTACTGGGTGTGGCCCGGGTGGCCGGTATCATGGCCACCAAGCGCACCAGTGACCTCATTCCACTCTGCCACCCCCTGCCCATCACCAAGGCGGCGGTGGAGTTTGTCCTGCGGGAGGAGAGCTGCCGGGTGGAGGCGGTGTGTACCGTCTCCTGCACGGGACAGACCGGCGTGGAGATGGAGGCCCTCACGGGGGCCACTGTGGCCCTCCTCACAATCTACGATATGTGCAAGGCCATCGACAAGGGGATGACCATCGGGGGCGTCTATCTCCGCCGCAAGACCGGGGGCAAGAGCGGCCTCATCGAAAACGCCGCCCCCAGGGGGGAGACGGGATGACCGACCGGTATGGGAGAACCATCGACTACCTGCGGGTGTCCGTCACGGACCGGTGCAATCTGCGCTGCCGGTACTGTATGCCGGAGGACCTGCCCTTCCTTCAACATGAGGAGATTTTGACCTATGAGGAGATTGTACGCATCTGCGCCATCGGGGCCAAGCTGGGCATACGCAACCTGAAGATTACCGGGGGGGAACCTCTGGTGCGCAAGGGCTGTACCGGCCTGATGCGTGCCCTCAAGGCCCTGCCCGGCATTGAGCATGTGACAATCACCACCAATGGCGTATTGCTGGAGGAGCACCTGGCAGACCTGGTTGCGCTGGGGGTGGACGGAGTCAACATCAGCCTGGACACCCTGGACAGGGAGGGGTACCGCCGCATTACCGGGCGGGACGAGCTACCAAAGGTCCTCTCGGCGCTTCAGGCGGCCATGGCTGCGGGACTCAGGGTCAAGCTCAACTGCGTCCCCATGGCGGAGAGCGGCATGGAGCAGTTGCTGGCTATTGCGGCCATGGCCAGGGAAAACCCCCTGGACGTGCGCTTTATTGAGATGATGCCCCTGGGCCACGGGCGGGCGTTTCGTCCACTGCCATCCGGGCAGCTGGAGGAGGCGGTGCGGACTGCCTTTCCCAGCCTGGCCCCCAGTGAGCAGAAACGGGGCTTTGGCCCCGCCCGGTACTATGCCTCTTCGGAGTTCCGGGGGGCGGTGGGCTTCATCGAAGCGGTGAGCCACAATTTCTGCGGAAGCTGCAACCGGGTACGCCTCACCAGCGAGGGGTTTTTGAAGCTCTGCCTCTGCTATGGGGAAGGACTTGATTTGCGCGCCCTCCTGCGGGGCGGGGCGGACGACAATGAAATCGAGGGGGCCCTGGTGGCCGCCATTATGGGCAAGCCCGCCCGCCACAGCTTTGATGAGGGCGGCGCGGGTGAGGGACGCAATATGTCCCAGATCGGAGGATAGTCATGGGTATGATCCAGGCCATCTGCATCAGCGAGAAGAAGGGCACCCAAAAGCACCAGGTGCCGTCGGCTAGACTGATTCAGGACTGGGGCATCGAGGGGGACGCACACGCGGGGCATTGGCACCGCCAGGTGAGCCTGCTCTCCCTGGAGAAGATCGACGCGTTCCGTGCCAAGGGGGGCCAGGTGGAATTTGGCGCCTTTGGCGAGAATCTGGTGGTGGAGGGCTTTGATTTTCGGCAGATTCCGGTGGGCACCCGCTTTTCCTGTGGAGAGGTGCTGCTGGAGATGACCCAAATCGGTAAGGAGTGCCACTCCCACTGCGCCATTTACCACATGGTGGGGGACTGCATCATGCCACGGGAGGGGGTATTTGCCCAGGTGCTCCACGGCGGCGAGATCAGGGTGGGGGAGGCGCTTACCATGCTTCCCCGGCCCGCCGACGCGCCCTTCCGGGCGGCGGTGGTTACCCTCAGTGACAAGGGCTCCAGGGGCGAGCGGGAGGATAAGAGCGGGCCCATCCTGCGGGATATGCTTCTGGAGGCGGGCTACCAGGTGGTGGAGGAGATTCTTCTCCCGGATGAGAAGAGCCGCATCCAGGTGGAGCTGACCCGCCTGGCCGACGGCAGGCAGTGCGACCTGGTGCTCACCACCGGGGGCACCGGCTTCTCCCCCCGGGATTGTACCCCGGAGGCCACCATGGCGGTGGCCACCCGGAATGCGCCCGGCATTGCCGAGGCCATCCGGGCCCATTCGTTGAAGATCACCGACCGGGCCATGCTGAGCCGGGGGGCATCGGTCATCCGGGGGAGCACCCTCATCGTCAATCTGCCCGGCAGTCCCAAGGCGGCCAGGGAGGGGCTGGAGTATCTCCTGCCCACGCTAGCGCACGGCCTTGAGATACTCAGGGGTACTACGGGTGAATGTGCCCGTTGATACCATAGATTCCGAGCCTGTTCTGCCTAAGGTGTTGAGCCCACTATGGCGGCAGGCCAATGGGTGCCGGTGGAAACGCTGGGGCCTTCCATTTGAAAAGGAGAGAAAGAAATGAAAAAGCTCACTGCACTGGCACTATCCCTGGCACTGTCCCTGTCCCTTGCCGCCTGCGGAGGGGCCCCTGCGGGCTCCAGTGCGACCCCCAGCGCGACTCCCAGCACCGCCCCCAGCGAAAGCGCCGCCCCCAGCACGGAGCCCACCGCAGAGCCTGTGGAGCTCATCGTCTTCGCGGCGGCCTCCATGAAGGAGACCATGACCCAGATTGCCGAGAACTACAAGGCTGTGGCCCCCAATGTGACCATCACCTATAACTTCGACTCCTCCGGTACACTCAAGGACCAGATTGAGCAGGGGGCCGACTGCGACCTCTTCATCTCTGCCGCTCAGAAGCAGATGAACCAGCTCGACATCACCGCCGACAAGGCTGTGAATGACAAGGGGCTTGATTTCGTGCTCCAGGGCACCCGCCTCAACCTGGTGGAGAACAAGGTGGTTCTGGCCGTGCCCCAGGGCAACGCCGCCGGGGTGCAGACCTTTGCCGACGTGAACACCGACAAGGTGAAGATGATTGCCCTGGGCAACTCCGACGTGCCCGTGGGCCAGTACTCCGAGGAGCTCTACACCAAGATGGGCGTGTGGGATGCCATTCAGAGCAAGATCACCTTCGGCTCCAACGTAAAGGAGGTCACCACCTGGGTGAGCGAGGGCACCGTGGACTGCGGCGTGGTGTACAGCACCGACGCCTACTCCGCCGGGCTTCAGGTGGTGGACATCGCCCCCGCCGATATGCTCAAGAATAAGGTTACATACCCCGCCGCCGTGCTCAGCATTACCGAGCATGAGGACGAGGCAAAGGCTTTCCTGGAGTACCTCCGGAGCGCCGAGTGCTCCGCCGTCTTTGAGAAGGTGGGCTTTGTGATTCCTGGCTAAATAACAAATAAGGAGGAGGTACGGCCATGGATTGGTTCCC
>RRZU010157014.1_pt1 | contig 15477 bp, 16 predicted proteins | sample 2165561 | NCBI WGS metagenome assembly RRZU01 (sample SAMN10456909, study PRJNA506462) | wastewater metagenome | isolation source: wastewater sludge | place: USA: Moscow, Idaho
GCGGGGTGGAGCAGTTCGGTAGCTCGCTGGGCTCATAACCCAGAGGTCGCAGGTTCAAATCCTGCCCCCGCTACTTTGTCTCAGCCTCCCTACACGGGGGGCTGAGGCAATTATCGGCCGGTTCGGCCGCTCAATTCTCGACATTTTCTCGACCCTTACTCGACATTTTCTCGACCCCTCAGGGGTCCGTTCACTACCCCGCACTGTGGGGTGCACTGCGCACCCACGCCGAGCCTCGCTGCGGCGTGTGCTTTGTCGCGCCCGGATTACCGAGGCGCTTTCGCTCACCCCGCCTCTTCCATCCCTCTCGCCGGTGTCCGTGCTCGAACGGCGGTTCTTTCCGTTGTGACCACTCTCAGCGCCTTCTGGGACGTCTCCGCGGCCACGTCGTTGGCCAGACGCGCTCCGGAGGCGGCCAGACCACCCGACCACATCTCCTCACTGTCGCTTCGACATCCCTCGCGATCGAGCGGACAACACCGCCGATAGCGCACCTGTCACGTCACCGGACCGGTCACTCGGTCTCGTCAGCGCCCCGCTCCCACGGGTCGCGAAACGAAACCGAGGGACCGCCGATGACGTGGTCGGCACCGACACCTTCGAGTTCGAAAAACGAAACCGAAGGGGCGCCGATAGCAGGACCGCTGGCACCCCGCCAGCGCGAAACAACGAAAGGAGCTGGCTGAGATGGCCGCTCGAATCCTCCCTGTACCCGTGATGACAACCCCCGACGGGTTGCTCGACCCTGAGGTCAAACTCACGGTGAATCAAGTGTGTGAGTTGGTGTCGGTACGCCGCGAGACCGTCATCCGCCGGATTAAGGCCGGGGCGATGCCCGGGGCCATCCGGCTAGGTGGCGACCACCACCGCCGATGGCTGATTCCCATCGGCGACCTCATCACGGCAGGCTTGATTGACCCGGCTCGAGTGGCGGACCCCCAGGCGTTGCACCGCGAGGCCGAAGACGCCGATGCGCGCACCACAATGGCGAAGTTGAGGGCCGAGGTCGACGGGCTGCGTGCCACGTTGGCGGCCCGAGAGGAAGAGGTCGTCTTCCTGCGTGGGCTGGTGACCGGTGAGAACACGGCGGTGGCGTCATGAGCAGGGGTCGCCCGATGAAGGGTGCGGTCAAGCGCACCCGGACTGGTTTCCAGGTCGAGGTTCCGGTGCAGCGCGGTGCGAAGAGGCGGGTGCGCCGAACCCTGTCCACCAAATCAGAAGCCCACGCCTGGCTGAAGCAGGTCAGGGCCGCCCACGACGCGGGCCTGCCGACTCCGCAACCGGGGGCTGTGCCTGCGTCCGTACCAGAGGTCGCGGCGGTCACCGCACCTGCGCCGGCCAGTGCCGGCACAGCTGCGGAGTCGCCGGAGCCGCAGGCACCCTCGGCGGGTGACGAGGTCCCGGCTGGGCGCGTTCGGCCTGTGAAGGGGTTTGAACCGACAGCCGAGGCGTGGATGAGGGAGTACTTCGGGAAGATGGGGCGAGGGAAGGCTGAGCGTCGGTGCGACGTGGAGGCGGTGATTGCCAATCACCTAGTCCCATTCATGAAGCGGAACCGCTTCGCCACGGGCTCGGACGTCACACGGGAGGCTTACGTGGACTTCCTCGTCAGCCTGGTGAACGGGGAGACGCCGTCGGCGAACGGCGGGGTCGGCAGCGGAGACGCGGTGTCCGTGGAGAAGGCCATCGAACTCACGGGCGCGTCACGCTCCACCATCCGGCGGCGGCTGCGCGCTAGTGCGCTGCCCGGCAGTTGCAGGGTCGGAGGTAAATGGATGATTCCTTTGCGTGCCCTCGCCAACGACGGCTTGCTGACCGGGGTGGCGCTGCGGCGCGGCCCTCGCGTCATCGGGTCCGGATACAACCAGCGGTCCGTGGCCGACATCCGCCGCATCTTCGACGCCATCCTGGCCCACGGCTGTGACACCAGTGGGTGGACACTCAACTTCGTCCCTGGAACAGTCGCGAATCCACTGGGCAAACGGGCCACTCGCAAGCGGGTCAAGCTCACCGTGGGTGAGTGCGTCGCGATGGCGGAACACATGCATCCCGTGTCCCAGACCGCCCTGTGGCTCATCCGTGTTCTCGGCGTACGTATCTCCGAGGCCCACGGCATCCGGCTGGGGGACATCGTGGACGATGGTGTCCGCGGCGTCGTGCGCCTCCATGCGCAAGGAGGCCGAGGATTCCTCGTCGACGACAGCGACGGTCAGACTCGCACGGTCGGAGACAAAGATGAGTTGAAGACGGTCCAGAGCTACCGGGTTCTCGTCATCCCGCAGCAGTTGATGCATCTCCTCCGGGTCGTCATTCACGTCTTCCACACCGACGCCCACGGGACAGTGAACGACGATGCCCGCCTCATTCCGCCCATGACCACAGGCTTGGATTCCCAATCGAGTTTCCGGTCCGCTCTGAGGAACGCGGCCATCGCAGCCGGAGTGACGCTCGGCCAAGACCCCGACACCCTCGAACCGCTGCTACCCCGACCTCACGATGGCCGAGCAGGGTTGGTGACGGACCTGGCCTGGGATGACGTTGACGAGGTCGCCCGCAAGCGGTGGGCCGGGCACAGAGTCGGCGACGATGTGCATTCGCGACACTACGTTCTCGACGACCCCAGCCTATGCGGCCCGGCGCGGGTGGCAGAAGCTCTTGAGGCGGTACTGGAGGCCGAGGCCCCCGACGGTCTCCTCGTGCCCACGACGGTGTCGTGCACCACCGGACGGCAGCCCCTGCTTCAGGTCCGAAAGGAACACATCGACCGGGAGCTCCTCGACATCGGATGGACCCGGGTAGCTCAAGACGACCAGGACCGTTCCGTCTTGACCGCGGCCCAGACGGCGACGACCCTGCGACAGTCGATGACCACGATTCACCGTTGGCGTCGTGCCGGCCGCTTCGGTGCCACGACACGCAATGCCGCCGGGCATCACTTGTTCCCAGTGGCTGACGTGCTTCGGGTTCAGGACGAGTTGGCCTCCCAGCGCGGTCTCGCCACGTTGGCCCTGGAGTGGGATGTCCCGTACGAGCGGTTGCACTGGTACATCCGACGCGACCAGTTGATGGTCGAAAAGCGTGAGGACGGTGCGCTGCTGGTCCCGGCTGAGACCGAGCAAGCGCTCAGCGTCATCGTTCGCGCCTACCGCGACCTCGAGGGGCGCGCCATGACCATCGGCGACGCCGCCGTGGAGCTACAGCGAGCACCTCTGGCCGTCGAAGGGCTCATCCGCGATGGCGTCCTGGAACTCGACCCCATGGTCGGACCGAACAATGCCCGCTACGTCACGCGCGCTTCTATTGAGGCGTACCCACAATGGGCAGGGTCGCGTCGGTAGTCGAGGCTCCATCCAAGGCTCCCTGGCCCAAGTCCCACGACGCCACGGCAGGTTCCCAGTGCATCCCGCGGTGTGGGGACAGCGTCAGGACCGTTTGAGGCGGAGCCCTCGACTCCTTTTGCCGACCCAGTCCGTGAAGGTCTCGTCAGTGGCCGCGAGAGTCGCCAGCGCGAGTGAGAGTACGAAACGCTGGCGACGAGGCGCCCCAACAAGTCCGGCTGCAGTTGGGGAGAAGGAGCCGTGGGCAACCAGGTGACGGACACGCTCCACAGCCGGGCGCATCTTCGTCTTGGACGGGTCATTCAGTAGGTCATCGATCTGACGGGTCAAATGGCGCTCATACTTGCGCTCCGTGGCATTTGCGTCAGGGTTCCCACGCTGCAGGGTTTCAGCAAACATTCGATAGGGCGGGGTGCGTAGCATCGTTGCCAACGCCGACTCCCGAATCGGGGTGTCCTTCCCAAGGTCCGGCAGAGCGCGTTCGAGGCCTTCCAAAGATGAGTAGGCCAGCATGACCTTCAGGCCACACTGATAGCCATTTACCAAGTCTGCGCTAGCCCCCCTGATATCGATCGAAGCAAACCCGGATGCGACACGGTACCTCGCAGCGAAACGACTGAGGGCTGCGTCTCTCGTCGGGGACTGGCTAGTCATGAGATCGCGGCGGTACACCCACCATGCAGACGGATAGGTCACCATGCTCCCAACTGATGGCGCGACTACTCGGAGGGCTCCCACACGGCCCGATGGCCTCTGCACTGAAGGCTGAGATCCTCGCACTTTGCAGCTCGATCACAAGTACCTGGTTAGGGACGCCCTCGGACAAGAAGTGCCCGCGGGCGCTCATGTCGAGGTCTACGCCTACTGGTTGGGCGGCAATGAGGAAGTCAACTAAGTCGCCGTCCTGCGAGGACGAAGTGTTCGAGGCAAGCGACTGACCGGGGGATACCATGTCAAACTCGCGTACCGCACAGGTGGTCATTGCGCTCGTACTAGCGCCAGCAAGGTGCGAAGACACCTGGACCCGGGATGTTCCCGTTCTCGGGATTGCGTGTGGTTGCCAGGCCACGCGGATGGCCGCTGGCCTAGAGTCGGCTCCATGTCGCGCGAGCAAGATGCATACGAAGCCGGGATCTTGGAAGACCAGCGGATCGCGGACGAACTCGTCAGCGGGATGCCGGATGGCCCAGGTCGAGAGATCGCTGCCCGGCATCTTCGCGACCATATCCCCTCCACGGTTCTGACCGATGGAGTGCCCTGGTGTGGGTACTGCGATCAGCGATGGCCGTGCCAGGAGATGGAGGAATGCTGCGAGATCATCGGCATACCCCTAGGCGATACCTTGGCAATGCCCTCCTTCGCCGCCGAGAACGAGGTCGCACTGACACCGGATATTCTCAACCACGACAAGGGCCAATGAGTTGTGAGCCCCTGCGGGATAGAAGGCTCAGTCGGGGGGACGTCCGTCGGATGACCGATGAAAGCGCGCCGTCGCCAGGTCCGACGATCTATCCAATGGGGCTATCGGTGTCGGCAACATTCTGCCGCCAACTGGATCGAACTGCGGTAGGCGAGCGCTCAGTTATCGCGAGCGTTGGAGCCACTGGTTAGGGGCTACGCCGAACTCACGCAGGTATCGTCCAACGATGGACGAGCTGGCACTCTCGGAGCACAGCGGGAGGCTCCGTCTCGCATTCTGGAACTGTCGGATGGGCCTGGACCGCAAGCGCGATGCTCTGCGGGTGTTGGACGCTCACGTTCTGGTGATCGCTGAGGCCTCGGCGGCATTTCGCCCCGATCCCGGCATCGCAGCGCTCTTCAAGGGTGACTTCATCGGCAAGGGCTTGGCCGTCTACGTCCGTGAGCCCTACGAGATGTCCATCAGTCCCGCGGACCCTGGGCTGCCGTGGGCCGTAGCGGTGGATGTCTGGCTGGGTCGCAGTCGGGTACTCACGTGTTTGGCGATATGGACGGTCGCGACGCGGGGCCGACCCTCCTACACGAGCCAGGCCCACCTGCTGATCGATCGCTGGGAGGAGTCGTGCGCTGAGCTCGATCGGGAGCCATGGTCGAACCTCATCCTGGCCGGCGACTTCAACGCTTCCTTCCAGGGTCCAAGCGTTGCCAAGCATGCTGAGACGGTCGAGCGACTCGAAAGTGTCGGTATGACGTCAGTTCACCATCACATGACCGGCGAAGAGCATGGTGCTGAGTCAACGTTCAGTCTGCGTTGGATCGGTCGTGGCTCCGTTCCGTCCTACTTCCACTGCGACTACATGTGGGTCAGTCGCGATCTCGTGCCACGCATAGCGAGCGGGGGTGTGGGTTCGATGGCTGACTGGGTTGACTCTGGCTTCTCCGACCACTCGCCTGTCCAGGTCGAACTCGACTGAACCAGGGCGCCCAAGAGCAATGGCATCGTGGGTGTTCGCATCCCTCGTCTCGCTGCATACCCGGACTCCCACGCGTATGGTCGAGGGCGTGCTGACTGCGGGAATCGCGCCCGCAGCCGAACCCGCCCGCCCTGGGCTAGCCGACATCCGCTGGGATGCAGATCGTGAGATCGTCGAGCGCGTGGCACTCGGGAACTCTGACGGCGATCTGCTCGACGTCATCCGGGAAGTGGAGAAGGTGGGGCTTGACTGCCCGTTGGGCTGGCCCGATGCCTTTGTGGACTTCATCGTCGCGCATCACTCGTCGTCGGCCATGAATCGAGTCGCGGCTTTCGATCAGCAGTGGCGCCGCACCCTGGCGTACCGAGCGACAGATGAGGCTGTGCGGCAGGTGACCAAGCTTGTTCCCCTGAGCGTCTCTACTGACCGCATTGGGTTGACCGCGATGCGAGCAGCTGCGCTGCTCGATCAGTGCATCGAAGCGGGGATCCCCGTTCCGCGGTCCGGATTGGGGCGAGTAGTGGAGGTCTACCCGAGCGCGTCTCTGTCGGTCTGGCATTTGCCAAGCCGCGGATACAAGGGCGCCAAGAACCGTTCCTCGCTAGGCGACCTCGTTGTGGGACTCCTGCGACAGTGCCCCTGGCTGGACCTCGCCACGTTCCGGCCCCTCCTAGAGCACTCTGACGACGCCCTCGATGCCCTAGTGGCGGCCCTCTCAGCTCGGGCGGCTGCCCTGAAGCGTGCCACGACGCCGACCCCTTGGCAGTTGGAGAAGGCCCAACGCGAAGGCTGGATTGCCCTGCCACTTTGCCCCGTTGGTGACCTCATCAGGGAGGAGCCTGAAAGTTCCTCGTCACAGTAGGCGCGAACTGGTGTGGTGGCCAGGGGCGGGGTCGAACCGCCGACCTTCCTATACTCAGACCGACAACGGGGGCCGGATGACCCGGCGTTGCCCGGCGTTTGAGCGTGTCGCTAGGGCGGAGACACGGCCCGGTCCGGGGTAGCGCCTGGGGCCGGAGGATGCGGATGTGGCGACGCATATCGAGACGGGATCGGACCCGGGCCGGAGCGGTGCGGCCATTCCATGACATCGTTGCTGTCCGTGGACGCGTCGCTGCTGGCATTGCCTCTGCTTGCACTCGCGGACAGCACCAGTATCGGAACACTGGTCATTCCAGTGCTTCTGCTGCTGGCACCAGGCAGGCCGTCTGTCGGGAGGATGATCGCCTACCTGTGCGTCGTTGCTGGCCTCTATTTCGTCATTGGCCTTGTGCTGCTCAAGGTAGCTGATGCGGCAGCAGCGGCCCTCGAGTCCCCTCAGGCAGTCGTCGTCGGTATCGTCCTCGAGGCCTTGGTCGGTGTGCTTTTCATCGCTTTCGCGATCTGGCGCAGCCGGGTACCGAAGCGATCCACCTCCGAGCGGGTTGGTAACTGGCGGGAGCGGGCTCTGGATCCCCAGGCACCGCTGCGCCCATTGGTGGGTCTGGCCGTGTCGGCTGTCGCGATCGAGGCAGCGTCCATGCTGCCCTACATCGGCGCGATCGCCCTGATCTCCAGGACGGAACTCCCTCTCGCTGCTGCAGCCCTCATCGTGGCCGGGTACTGCCTCCTGATGGTCACTCCAGCGCTGGTTCTGATCGGCCTGCGGCAGGCGGGATCAGCCAGACTCGACCCACTCCTGCAGCGGATCTCGAGATGGTCGAACAAGAGCACGGGTTCGCCGGTGATCCTCTGGGCTGCAGGCCTGGTTGGCATCGCTCTGATCATCGATGCACTAGTTCGCGCCTGACGCAGCGGTCCGGCGCCCTCTGACACGAGGTGAGGTGGGACCGGGGTCGGGCGATGTAGGACCCAGCCGTGTAATCTTCCCGCCCTCGGGATACCCGGAGGGGCAGGAGTGGGTTGTTGAAGACGAGGGGACGATGGGCCGATGATGCCGCAGTGGTGGGATTCTCAATGCAGCTCGCTGCAAGCGAGATAGCTGCGTTCCGCGACTGGGGAAGTACAGCAGGGCCCGCTAGGTGAAGCACCCAGTGCAGTAGGTCAACGCACCGTTTCACTCGGCTGTGTTTGGGGTATGTCAATGTTCCCGGCGCACCGTTTGGCACTACCGGGCACAACTGCCGTTCCGAAACTAACGAGGGGAATCTGAATCCAAGATGTTCAACAGCAAGAAGCGTGAGATCGAACGACTCAATCGCGAACTCGAAGCAGCCACAAGCAGCGAAGCGCGACTCCGCGATTCGAACCGGAGGATGGGCGGCGACATTCTGGCGCTGCGAGAGCTCATCGAGGATCTCAAGCATGAGACGCGGGATCTCAAACTGAGTCCCGAGGAGCGCACCCGCGCCCAGGCGGAGCTCGACGAAGCCATGATCGTCGTCAGTCGCTACGACAACGGTCGTCGCTGATCCCCTTACTGCCAAGCGCCGGTCCTCATTGGATTGTGGACGCGGGCGCGGTGTCGGTGAACCAATTGAAAGAAGCGCCATGGAGTACAACCCTCTTACGGGTCCGCTGACGCGGCTCGAGAAAGACCTCGAGGATGCGCGGAAGAAGCGACGCTCAATCGACCGGAACCTGAAGTTCCAGCGCGGGTTCAACCTGAAGGCAGCCGAGAAGGCGGTCGCCCGCCTCACCGCTGAGTTGAAGGGCGCCAAGACGAAGCACCAAGCAGCCTTGGATCGGCTTGACGCGGCGAACAGCCAGACGGGCGCCATTCGATACGAGGCCCGGCTGGGCTGGAAGCCAAGCAAGTGGCTCTCTGCCGAGAGGAAGGGCGCCAAGCTTCGTCTAGCGGCTCACCGCGAACACCTCGCCGAACTGGAAACCGAGTGTTCGCAACTGGAAGGGACCGTGGAGAACCTCCAGACTCGGCTCACTTCGGAGAAGCGAGGAGTCTCAAGATTCAAGAAGCTGGATCCGAAAGCCCTCGCCGTCGAGCTTGAGGATGTCGAAGCCCACATCGGGATGCGCGAGATCGAGGCCGCCGAGATGCGGGCACGAAAGGACTCCGTCGATAAAGCCTTAAGCGAGCCCCTGAAGGCTCTCCAGATAGCCGAGAACGAGTTGAGCAATCTCCGCAGTCAACGATCATCAGCATATGGACGAGTCAGTTCGCTCGAATCGGAAATCCGCGACGCCGAGAGGCTAGACCGCCGAATCAGCAACGCCGCCACCAGCTACGACCGAGCCATGCTGCACCAGGAGTGCGAGCGCCAACATGGGGAATCGTCACCAAGACGCGTAATCTCCCAAAGTCGCAGGGCTATTGAGCAAGCCAAACGCGCGCAACGAAGCTGCGACCGCCAAATCGCCGCGGTCGAGCGTAAGATCACGAAACTCGAACGCCGTGTTGAGGAGACAGCCAGGCGTGCGGTGCGAGAGATCCACGCCATCGTGATCGACGGCAACAATCTCTGCTACCAGGGCGGAGAGCCCATCGGAATCACAGCGGTAAGAGCAGCGTGCCGTCAACTGGCCCGCTCCTACGACGTCACTGTGGTTTTCGACGCCGGAATCAGGCGCATGCTCCGCATGGACGACAAGGAGTTGCGGCAGGAATTCTCCGGCCTGGCGACGGTCCACGTCGTCGCCAGTCGACGCAAGGCAGACGAGACCGTCCTGTCTGCTGCGAAGGATCCGTACGTGTACGTACTCAGCAACGATCGGTATGCGGAGTATCCCGAGAAGGAAGCCGTACGTGACGGTCGCCTGATTCAACATGAGATCGTCAACGGACGCATCTACATACATGATCTCGGAATAGACGAGGCCATCTTCGTCCCCGGGTAAGAGCGGGGACGGGACTGACCCTGCGTGCCGGGCGAGTGCGAGTCAGTCGGGCACGGTCTACGTCACCCAGCTCCTGACTTGTCGTCGAGTTGCCGCCGCAGATCTCCGGGAGGGATCGGCTCCCCATGGCAAGTGACAGTTGGTTAACCGGAGGGCCTGAGTTAGTTAACCCCTCTAGAGCGGGAAGGACGCCGATATCTAGCGCGTGACTCTCAAGCAGGAGTGTGCGAAGGATGCTGATCGAAATGCGGGGCGATTCCGGACGGGTGCAGGTATGTCCGGCAGGTCGCGGTGCGGGAGCCGGGGGCGCTGACCCCTGAGTGGTGGAACAAGGTGGTGTTCCCGCTGACTAGGACGGGCGCCACCCTCGAACTGTCACGACGGGTGTCGCCACCGTTCTGTAGTCGTGCGCCCCGGAGCTCGTCGGTGCTGGAGTGGCAGGTCTGACCTGTAGGCAAGTCGCCTTGGTGGGCTCTCTCAGTTGCCGCTAGGCCGCAAGGCAATCGCGGGGAGGCCATCCGCCGTCCCAGTCGAAGCGGGTGTGATGACACGGTGCCGCAGCAGCATGGGGGATGAGCGAACGTTCTGGGCCGCCTACCCAGATCCACCCGTGGTCGCGGCAGACTACGGCTTCCAGACCACTGGGCATTCGCCGCGGTTCGCGGACTGTGCGCGCCACCGAGTCGAAGAGCGTGTGGCCCGGGAACCGGACCGGCACAAGCCCCGGCAAAGTCGCCCAAGACTGAAGCAAGGCGAAGCCAGCCAACGTCCGTGAAGAGCAATACGCGCCCACGGGCAACGCCGAGCATGGGCCAGCGCTCCGGCGGTAGGGCGTCGCGACCGGGCCCCCGATGCGAGCAGACAGCGCGCGCATACCCGCAATACCCAATGCGGCGGCGTGCTGAGAACCCTGATGCTGTGCGGGCAGGGTGACGTCTGCGTTCGCCGCCCAGACCCAGGCCTGACAACGCGCGTCGGCTGCGGTGGCCTGCAACTGCGTCTCCGTGAACCCCCGCTGCAGCAGTCGCTCCCACGCGTGCGGTGCGGTCATGTGCACGTTGGCGGTGAAACTCGTGGTCGCCAGCCCTTGCGCCAATGCCATCTCCACAAGGGACACGGCGTCAGCGATGTCACGCGGATCAGCGGAAGGCACGCTGACGTCCCACGTGTCGGCGACTCGGCACGTGCCCGGGAACTGACGAAGCAGGCGCCCCACCGATTCCCGCCTGCGGGCGCTACCCCCTTGGCCGGAGTAGGTGAGGCTGGGCATCCCGGGCAGTCCGTAGGGTCCTACGAACGGGGCCAACTCCACGGCGATCAGGTAGCCCTGCGGGGACCCAAGAGCGGGGACGTTGATCTGGATCGGACTGGTCGCCGGTCCCGTCGATGTCGATGGGCGCAGCGCGTTCAGAGAGGTCATGTTCATCGGGTATTCCTTCGCGGGTAATGCGTGACTTTGGAGCCTGTTCAGGCGGCGTGGTCGAAGGCGTCCATCAGCGCGCCGAGCACGTCGTTGGGCAGCGTCTGGGCGACGATCGGGTCGATGCGCTTGCCCGTGAGCGTGACGCTGGCAACGTAGGGCCTGCCGAACAGTGTCGCCGGGTGGGCCTCCATCGCGTCGGATAACTGGTGGAGGGGGCGCCACACCCGCTCGTCGGGGTGGGGTTGATTGCTGGCGTCGATCCATCCGGCGGCCAGAAGCTGGGACGAAGAACCGGCATCGGTAGTGGATGCGATCATCGCCCCGTAGCTTCGAAGATCGACTGAGTCGGTGGAGACCGGAAGTAGGGCTCGCACCTGCATGGCCCGCTCGGAGTCGAGCGCTACGTCCATGCGCTGCATGGGGCGGGGGAGTGCGGTTGCCCAGATCAGGCGCTTCCAGAACCGGGGGCGATCCTGGTCGGTGAGGTCGACAAGGACGACTCCGATCTGCCGCATCGGGGGTGGCGCTTGTTTGCCCAAAGCGTCAGTTGCCCACCGCCAGCCGGTGGTCTCCAGGTCGTCTGACCGGAACTGTGCCGGGACTACGGAACCGCCGTACACCGTGAGGGATTGCGGACCGGAAGCCAGAATCACGCCGTCGATGTAGTGCTCGGCGACCGCGATCTGGGCAGTCTCACCGTCGTCGTGACGGGTGATGAACCTGCTGGGCAGCGCCTGGTGCGCCAGGTCGCGGTGCTCAGTCAGAGCGGTGGGATCTCCGAACCGGAGGGTGACGTGAGTGTTCATCTTCATTGTGTCGCCGTCCCGGCCTTCGGGTGAGCTACTTCCCTTCACAGTTCCGTTATACGTGAATTTGTGAACAGGTGATTTGGGGGTCGGATTCCTGGGACGTCCATTGGTCGCCGACCGAGAAGCGCCCCCGCGATGGTCCGGGGTCAGCCTCGTCTAGGCCCTCAGTTCCACGGATGAACCAGCAGCAGGATCGCCACCAGCACTTCATCGAAAGCCGGGGACTCCGGGAAACCGGGCACCACATGTTCGATCGCAGCGATGAGGGCATCCCCGAGAGTGTGGTGGTGCCCGCGGGCGGGACCCGGCGGTTCCCCGGGCTGGTAGGTGAACCACACGGGGGTGACGTCGCCGTCGGTGGTCTCGCGCTCGGATGGCATGACGACGGTGTAACGGCGATCGTCAACGTCGCCACGGTGGCCGATCCCGAACCCGCCGTCCGGTGTTCCGCCAGATCGCCAGGAGAGGAAGAACCCGTGGCCAACATCGGACTCATGGAACTGCCCCACGAACCCGGTCTCGCCGGGAGACCGCCTTGCCATCGTCATTCACCTCTTCACCCGGTATTCGCCTCGGGTGCAGCCCGTCGGCTGAACGAGCATTCTCGTGCCATTGCGCCGACGAGGGTCCACCGCGTTTCGTTTGGGCCGCCGGAGGACCGACCCCACGAGACCTCGGACCCGCCAGTGCATTCTCCCAGTGCATGGACGTCCGGCGGTTCCGTCTCCGCGGGGGAGAATCTCGGGTAAGCCGGTCATCCCTCGACCAGTCGTTCAGCGGTAGGCCGTGGAGAGATTCTGCGAGCCTGCCGGGCTCGGTCTTCGTTGCCGATGTGCCCATTCACCGGGTGAACCGAGCAGAGCCCCGAAGGCTCACGACGCTGCACCCTCAGGACCGGACACCCCGGCGCCTCCGGGTCGCCTTTGGATGCCCGGGGCGCCAGCGGGTGACCGGAGTGCCCGCCGCACCGCAGACGTCGACCTCTGCCCTCCTCCGTTTGCCGCGCGTCGTCCGAGGCGCCCCTGGGGCGCCGCCCGGAGCGAAGCGACGGGATGAGACGACGCGACGCGCGGCAAACGGGAACCCCTCAGAGTCCCAGGAAATCCCTGGCGCCCCACCAGGAGGCTCGAGACCAGCAACGGCGTACCGCCGCCCCGGGCGGTGGTACGCCGCGGTCACTCCATGCACGCCAGCGATGAAGGAGGTCACCGGGCCGCAAGGTCGGCACGGCATCCCGGGGCCCACGGTGAGCCGGTCCCTGCCCGTAAGTGCACCCGCTGCACCGTAGGTATTGCTGATCCCGTTTCCCTGACACGGGTGTCAGGGGCAAGCCAGGGTTTTCACGCGTAGGCCGAGACTTGGCCAATGTGGGTTAAGGGTATGTCGAGGACTGACGGCGGAATCAGGGTCGGTGTCAGGGTTGGTGTCAGGGGTTTGTCAGGGGGAGTCGCCCCCCGTTAGGAGTAGGCGTCGTCAAGTGAGCGTGAACCACCTACGACGGCTTTGCCTCCCGAATGCCAATGGACCACTAGGGCACTACGAGAACGGGCTGGCGCGTTCGTTGGGGTCCCTGGACGGCTATTCATGTGGGAATGGGGGAAGCAGCGCCCATCGTTGTGGCGGGATCCAAAGTCCGTTGCTGCCAGGTGTCGTCTGGGGCGACTCGGTTCGTGACCGCTCCGTGCACGTGTTGATCTGGCATAAGCCGGGCAATGCCAGGCTCGCCGTGGAGGGGATCTCGAGTTCCCCAAATGGAGCCCGCCACCGGTGGCCACAGGCGGACCACTTGCCGCGACCGCATGGGCAGGCCCTAGACCCGTTGGCAGCGAGCTTTGTCGACGGGGTTGGGGCTGCGTTGCCCCCATTGCCGCGATGGGTAAGGACAGGCGAGCGGTTGCGGTTGGTTTGGGTGGGTGGGTGGCGTCGGCACCGGTACCTCAAGGTGATGCATGGTGACACCGATCCACGTGTCAGGCAGGCCACTACGGGAGACGCGATGCACCCACGATCGAGACACGCTGCGCTGTTGGTTCTGATGGTGGGCCTACCGTTCTCCCTCGGGGCGTGCGCCAACTCCGACGCGCTCCCCGTGCCGATCATCCGGGCAGCGGCGACTGCCGCCCCGACTACGACCGACGCTGCCGGGGGCTACTCCCGGGACGTGCCGATTTCCACGCCCCCGGCGGCACCGGCATGCGACCCCGCCTACCGCGGTGATTGCCTGCCGTCCGACGCGTTCGACGTTGACTGTCCCTCGGTTGACGGCCCAGTCGTCGTGGTCGGCAGCGACCATTACGGTCTTGACGCCGACCATGACGGCACCGGCTGCGAGACTTCCTGAGGCGGGCCACATGGTCCGTGGTATCGCCGGTTCCCGGAGGGTGAGTCATTCGAAATCGCGTCCGACTCACCGGGCGACGCACAGCACATGACAAGCAACGAACGAGTGTCGGTCCGGCAGTACCGCAGCGACCCACCCGCCGGGGGCCACCTGCATCGCCCGACGGAACACCGGGCAGCGCCCGACCCGGCGTGGCGCCCGCCGTCCACGGTGGCGGCAATCCGTTGCGGCTGCCCCTTGCCGGAGATCCGGGCACAGAAGGGGTGGTAGGGCGGCGCGGCGTTCTCCGGGGCTTGGGGCGCCCTGTTGCCTGGCGCGGGCGCACCGCTGCACGTAGGTCTTGCTGATCCCGATCACCTGACACCGGGGTCAGGGTCAAGCCACGGCTTGCCCGCGTAGGCCGACCTTTCGCCGATGTGCGCCCAAGGCCCGCCCGTCCCGACGGCGGAATCAGATTTCGTCGTCAGTGGCGTTGCCAGGGGACGCTGAACCCCCTCTTGGTAGGCCGCTAGACCTGACTTGTTTGGGCTTCTGCGATGGGTCCCTTGGCCGAGGTGAGGATTCGATTCTCCGGGCGTTGAACAGTTGCGATGGTGAGGGCAACGCTGCACACGACGAGGCTGATCGCAACGGCGTGGGGGCGCATCAACCGAATGGGTGAGGGGCTAAGGCCTTCGGCGGAGCTGTCCGAAGCGCAAATCAGAAGGGACCCGTTCGCGGGTCACGGAAGGCCGTGCAAGTGCTCGGTAACGGAGGACTTCGTGACTTATCGTGTGCTGTTTCTACATGGCATCGGCGGATTGCGATCCCCTGATGCATGGCTGCCCGCAGTCAACCGAAACCTGGGTGATGAAGGGTTTGAACTCATCTCACCCCATGACCTAGTCATGCCCAACTACCTAGATCTCCTCTCGGGTGCGACACCGGTATCGGACTCTGTCGCGCCGCCGCCGGAAACGTGGACACGATCCCCAGACGATCGACGTACCGATGAGCGGAGTCACTACGTCAGTCGACGACGGCTGTTGGAGTCGCGGCTTCGACCCACGCAGGCGACCGAGGAAGCGTTCTTCGGGACCGTCCCAGACGTAGTAGGGGACAAGGCTGCCGAATACTTGCGTCAGTTTGTGCGAGTTCAGAACTACAGGAGGTCCGCGGTAAGGCGGTCGGTGTGGACTCGCGCACTGGCTGACGTGGAACCGCATGACCGGCTGGTGATCATTGGACACAGCCTGGGGTCCGTGGTCGCAGTCGACCTCATCCCGCATCTTCCCGATGGGGTAGAGGTTCAGACGCTCCTGACTGTGGGGAGTCCCCTGGGCTTTCTCTCAAGCTTGCGCGAGCACTCCCGGCGCATGAAGTCATCGAGCACCTTCCC
>RRZU010743239.1_pt1 | contig 15476 bp, 12 predicted proteins | sample 2165561 | NCBI WGS metagenome assembly RRZU01 (sample SAMN10456909, study PRJNA506462) | wastewater metagenome | isolation source: wastewater sludge | place: USA: Moscow, Idaho
AGCAGCTGGTTGTACTTGTTGATACGCTCGCCACGGGCAGGAGCACCGGTCTTGATCTGGCCCGAGTTGGTGGCCACTGCGAGATCCGCAATGGTGGTGTCCTCGGTCTCACCGGAACGGTGGGAGGTCATGGTCTTGAAGCCCGCACGGTGTGCGTTCTCCACGGCCTCGAGGGTCTCGGTCAGCGAACCAATCTGGTTCACCTTGACGAGCAGGGCGTTGCCGGCCTTCTCGTCAATGCCGCGCTGGAGGCGCTCGGGGTTGGTGACGAAGAGGTCGTCACCAACGAGCTGGACCTTGTCACCGATTTCTGCGGTGAGGGCGATCCACGCATCCCACTGATCCTCATCGAGCGGATCCTCGATCGATACCAGCGGGTACTTCTCGACGAGCTCCTTGTAGTAGTTGACCATGTAGGCGGTGTCGCGATCGGCACCCTCGAACTTGTACTTGCCATCGGAGAAGAACTCCGAGGAAGCAACGTCCAGAGCAAGAGCGACATCGGCGCCCGGCCGCAGGCCAGCCTTCGCGATGGCCTCGACGATCAGATCGAGAGCCTCGGCGTTGGAGTCCAGGTTGGGGGCAAAGCCGCCCTCATCACCCAAACCGGTGTTCAGGCCGCGCTCCTTGAGCACGCCCTTGAGAGTGTGGTAAACCTCCGCACCCCAGCGCAGCGCTTCCTTGAAGGAGGGCGCGCCGATCGGGGCGATCATGAACTCCTGAATGTCAACGTTGGAGTCCGCGTGGGAACCGCCGTTGAGAATGTTCATCATCGGGACGGGCAGAACATGCGCGTTCGGGCCGCCGAGGTACTTGTACAGGGGAAGACCGGCAGACTCGGCTGCGGCCTTTGCGACGGCGAGGGACACACCGAGAATGGCGTTGGCGCCAATCTTGCCCTTGTTCGGGGTGCCGTCAAGATCAATCAGGGTCTGATCGATGAAACGCTGATCTTCGGCATCCATGCCGACGATTTCCGGCTCGATGATCTCGGAGACAGCGGCGACGGCGTCAGCGACACCCTTGCCGAAGTAGCGATCCTTGTCGCCATCACGGCGCTCGACGGCCTCGAATGCGCCCGTCGATGCGCCCGAAGGAACACCCGCGCGGGCGAAGGTGCCATCGTCAAGCAGGACTTCGACCTCGACGGTCGGGTTGCCACGGGAATCGAGAATTTCGCGGGAAGCAACAGCCTCAATGCTGGCCACAGGTACTCCTTTGGTTTCGACTACACAGCCGCGTCGCGGCCATACCTGCACGGGAAGAATCCCGCCATCACCTATTGTGGCCCACAATGTCCCCTCGCGTCAGCTTGGATCACAATTACATCGAAGATTTCGCGGCCAGCGTTTCTCCTCAACCCCCTGAGCGGGACTTCTGTACCTACTGGAGGAAAAGGAATTTCAAGAATTCTCACGAAGTCCGCAATGCGGTCACCGCCGTCGCCCCAATCCTCCGCGGTGGCACGGCTATCCCACGAAGGGATTGCCCTGCGGCACGAGGTTTTCGAGCGAACGATCGTCGGTCGTCAGGTAGTCGGCGGGCGTGGAGACGGCGGTGTCATAACGCGGGCTGAACTGAACATCGGCAGTGCTCGCCGCCTCATCGAGCGCGGCCGAGAAGTTCGGGTCGATCTGGCTGAGGATCAGCGTGTGACACAAGGTCTTGACCTGCTCCGGGGAATCCTCGGTGATCTCCCCCAGCCCCGCAGTGGCGCTGCAGGACATCAACGACTCCGCCACGACCTCCGGAGTGAGCTCGTCCGAGAACTCATCAACCACCGGCTCGGCGATGGCCGCATTCAGGGCGAGGTACAGCACCTGCTCGCGCTGGCCCTGAGTATCGACGGCCAGCTCGCGAGCGAGCGTGTCCACGCTCTTCTCACTGACTTCCCGCCCGTCAACGATGGCCGCCGTACCGGGGTGGGACGAACACCCGGCAAGCAGTCCAGCAGCAAGCACTGTTGCACCCACAACGGCACGCTTCTTGGTCATTACTCCTCGTTTCTTCCGGCCAGCATCACCGGATCGGTGACCATGCGGGCCGGATGAGTCAATCCTATTGACTAAAGCCGTGATCATCCTACTCGTTGTGTCTGAATGGTTGCGAGGAAAACCGAGCTGATGACCTGCTCCACCCAGTCGAGGAGCTTGACGCCCTCGAGCTGACTCTGCTCCCCCATTCGCCCGCCGCCGCCCGGCATGGGAATCATGAGCACCCGGATCGCCGGCTTGAGCATCGCCCCCGGGTGGAGCCGCTTCAGCCGTGCCTGCCGCGAATCGGGCAGCTGCACCGGCGCGAAGCGAATGTTGCGTCCCGCCTGGGTGACCTCGGTGATTCCGGCCCGGCGGCACACCTCACGCAGGTGCGAGATGCGGAAGAGTCGCTCAGCCTCCACCGGGATGGGGCCGTAGCGGTCCACGAGTTCGGCGCGCACGGCCTCGCGCTGCTCCTCATCCGCGCTGGCCGCAATCTTGGTGTAGATCTCCAGGCGCAGCCGCTCGGAGGGCACATAGCTCTCGGGAAGGAAGGCATCGATCGGGAGTTCGATGCGGACGTCCGCCGGGCCGTCGTCGTCGCCCTCGGGAACTCGACCACGCAACTTGGCAACGGCTTCGGACACCATGCGAACGTACAGGTCGAAACCCACGCCGGCGATCTGGCCGGACTGCTCGCCGCCCAACATGTTTCCGGCGCCGCGGATCTCCAGATCCTTCATGGCCACCTGGATGCCCGCTCCCAGATCCGTGTTCGAGGCGATGGTGCGCAGCCGCTCCAGCGCAGTCTCCGTGAGCGCGCGGTCCGGATCGTAGAAGAAGTAGGCGTAGGCTCGCTCCCGGCCGCGGCCCACCCGCCCGCGCAACTGGTGCAGATGCGAGAGGCCGAACTTGTCCGCATTCTCCACGATGAGCGTGTTGGCGTTGGAGATGTCCAGCCCCGTCTCCACGATCGTGGTGCACACCAGGACATCCAGCTCCTTGTCCCAGAACGCCTGGATGATGCCCTCGAGCTGATGCTCGCTCATCTTGCCGTGGGCCATGCCCACTCGCGCCTCGGGGATCATCTCCTGAAGGCGATTGGCCACGCGCGCCATGTCATTCACCCGATTGTGCACGTAGAAGATCTGGCCATCGCGCAGCAACTCGCGGCGAATGGCGGCCACGATCTGCTTGTCCTCGCGCGAACCCACGTACGTGAGCACCGGATGGCGTTCCTCCGGAGGCGTGGCCAGCGTGGACATCTCTCGCACGCCCGTCACGGCCATCTCCAGCGTGCGCGGGATCGGGGTGGCGGACATCGAGAGAACGTCCACCGCGGGATACAACTGCTTGAGGGTCTCCTTGTGCTCCACGCCGAAGCGCTGCTCCTCATCAATGATCACGAGCCCGAGATCCTTGAACCGCACGTTGCCAGTCAGCAATCGGTGGGTTCCGATGACGACGTCGACGCGGCCATCGGCCAGCCCGGCGATCGTCTCCTCCGATTCGCGTTCCGACTGGAAACGGGAGAGTTCGGCCAGGCGCACCGGGAAGCCCGAGTAGCGCTCCCGGAACGTGTCGCAATGCTGCTGGACGAGCAGCGTGGTGGGCACGAGCACCGCCACCTGCTTGCCGTCCTGAACCGCTTTGAAGGCGGCTCGGATCGCGATCTCGGTCTTGCCGTAGCCGACATCGCCGGAGATGAGACGGTCCATCGGGACCGGTTTCTCCATGTCCGCCTTGACCTCCTCGATGGTGTGCAGCTGATCCGGGGTCTCGACGTAGGCGAAGGCATCCTCCAACTCCCGCTGCCACGGGGTGTCCGGGGAGAAGGCGAATCCCTGGGCGGCCTGGCGCTGGGCATACAGGCGCACCAGCTCGGAGGCGATCTGCTTGGTGGCCGCCTTGGCCTTGGCCTTGGTCTTCTCCCAGTCCGCGCCGCCCATCTTGTTGAGGGTGGGGGCATCGCCGCCCGAGTACTTGGACACCTGATCCAGCGAATCGGTGGGCACCCACAGCTGGTCCGGCGGCGCGCTGCGGCGGGTGGAGGCGTACTCCACCACGATGTACTCCCGCTGGGTCTCGCGATTGGAGCCAATCGCCCGCTTCTCCATCTTCACGAAGCGGCCCACGCCGTGCTGTTCATGCACAATGAAGTCGCCGGGCTTGAGCGAGAGCGGGTCCACGGCGGCCTTGCGGCGGGCGGGCATCTTTCGCATGTCGCGGGTGGAGGAGCCGCCGCGGCCCATGATGTCGGCCGCGGCGTAGACCGCGAGATTGTGGGACTCCGAGCGGGATTCCATGAGGAACCCGGAGGCGATGGGGGCGGCGGTCACGTAGCAGACGGCCGGTTCGAGGTGCTCCGGGAGGTCGTCCACGTACAGCGCCGCGACGTCCGCCTCCTCCAGCTGATCACGCAGGCGGCGGCCGAGGCCCGGGCCCTCCACCGCCAACACCAGGCGCCAGGACTGGCGAGCGTGGAGCTTGATGTCCGCCAGCGCGTCCTCCACCTTGCCGAGATAACGCTGGGGCTCGCGGGCCTTGACGGAGGCCGCGAAATCGGAGGTGAGGGAATCCTGTGCGAAGCCACCCACGCTCCACCATGCCTGGCCGCGACGCCCGGCCTGCTCGCGGGCACCCGCGAGCGGAGTGAAGGATGCGGCGTCCACGTTGATCGGAACCCTGCCGCCGGCGGCAGCGGCGGACCACGCCGCGGCCAGGAACTCCTCGGTGGTGGCGATAAGGGATTCGGCACGCTGGTCCACCCGCTCCGGTTCGACCACAACGATGCGCGCGGACGAGGGCAGGGTGGAAATGACCGGCACCATCTCGTGCACGAGCGCCGGTGCAAGGGATTCCATGCCCTCCGGCGCGATGCCCTCGGAAATCTGGGCAAGCATGTCCGTGGCGCCGGGCAGCGTGGCCATGAGCTCACGGGCACGCCGGCGCACGCCGGCGGTCAGCAGGATCTCGCGACATGGCGGGGCGTACACCTCCTGCGCGGGTTCGATGGAGCGCTGGTCCGCCACGGAGAAGGTGCGGATCTCGTCCACTTCGTCGCCGAAGAGGTCCACGCGCAGCGGATGGGGCCGAGTGGGTGGGAAAATGTCGATGATCCCGCCGCGCACGGCGAACTCGCCGCGCCGCTCCACCATGTCCACCCGCGAGTATGCGGCCCCCACGAGGTCCTTCTCCAGCTGTTCGATGTCCACGAGGTCGCCGATCCTCAGGCGTACGGGCTTCAGTTCACCAAGGCCCTCGGCGATCGGCTGCAACAGCGCGCGCACCGGCATGACCAGCACCGCCAGCGGGGGGAACTCCTCGGGATGGGCGAGGCGGCGCTGTACCAGCAGGCGCTGGGCCACCGTGTCCGAGCGTGGGGAGAGGCGCTCGTGCGGCAGGGTCTCCCACGAAGGAAAGACATCCACCGCTTCGCGGGGAAAGTAGGCGCGCAGAGCCCCTTGCAGTTCCTCCGCGCCGCGGCCCGTGGCCGTCACGGCAACATGAAGCGGCGTGGACCGGGCGGAGTCTGGCGTGGACCGGGCGGAGTCTGGCGTGGGCCGGGCGGCATGTGGCGCCGAGCCCGAGGCAAACAGTGCAAGTGCCGGAGGAACCATACCGCGCGGCATGGAGATGTCACGTTGCCCACCGCCCTCGGCAAGCGCTACCGCCAGTGCGGGGTCGGAGGAAATCAGTGAAAGAAGTGGGCGCAGATCCATGAATTCCTAGAGGTCTCCAGCTCGCGGTGAGAAATGGCGAGGTCGATGTTGGCGGTCCAACCAGAATTGCCAACTTACCCGCGTGGGCGCGCCGTGTCACGCCCGGGTTGCCGGATTCACAGCCAACAATGGGGTCTGCATTCCGAAGTGGGCATGGGAGCGTTGCGCGCGCCGTAGACGGCACGGAGGACGCTCCCATGCCCGGTTAGGAATCCGATGCTCGAAGCAGCCGCGAAACTTGCTCGATTCAACCAAGAATCGGACGCAGAAACCGGTGCCTGCGTGTTGCGAGAATTGCTTTCAGCCTCTCCTTGGTCGCTTCCCAGTTGATGCACACGTCTTCCCACGTCAGGCGAATCGGCAAGTACCCTTGACGAATCAGTTCCGCATCACGCCGACGGTCCCTGTAGTACTGCTCTGCGCCTGCGTGATGGGCAACGGAGTCACATTCGATGACGAGGCTCTCTCCAATCAGCATGTCAACATACCCGACTCCTTCAATCAGGGCTTGAGCTCGGACCTGTACCCCACGAGATTCAAGAAACCAGCGCACCAGTGTCTCGGTACCCGACTGCGCCAGCGGATTGATCCGCGAGAGCTGTTCGCGCTGATGATTGGGCAACCCGTCGATGATCTCCAGTGCATCTCCAACGGGTATTTTTCCTTGATTCACAGCCGATTCGAACAGCACCGCGGCCTCCGGCACCGGGAGACATCTGCCAGCATGCAGCAATGCAAGATCGAGAGGAGCAATCGGGCGCTCGTCGGGCCATGCGCGCAGGTTTGGTCGCGGATGAGCAATCATGGATTGAGGAAAGCCCTCCGGCCGCCCGTGTGCCCAGAAGACGTGGAGCCCATGATGGAGAGGGGTCCACAACCCGTGGAATTTCGCTGCACTGACGCACGTGAGCCGGAGACCGTGTGTGACCGCCTCCATCACATTGGTCGGGCCATGCGGCGATGCATACCACCCGCGCCGCAATTTGATGAGGCTGCCGTTCTCCACCGCGGCCTTGATCTGCCTCTTGGTGAATCCCCGCTCATGCAAACTCCGGATGTGGAACACGTGATCTTCAAACATGCCCAAGGGCACCATGAACTCTCGCAAGAGTTCCTGACCGGCCCTACTGCTGTGGATGGGATCCGCACGAAGCCGTTCAGGGGAACCACGTGGAAAATCGAACCTCAGTCCGCAGTGTGCAACCGCATGGTGGCTTTCTCGAGGCCGAGGTCCAGAACGTCCTCGATGGCGTCCGCGGCACGCTCGAGCAGGAGCGCGAGGTCCTTGCGCTCGGCGGCTCCGAACGGGCGCAGCACGTAATCGGCCGGATCCTGGCGGCCCGGCGGGCGCCCGATTCCGAAGCGGAGGCGAATGTAGTTCTTGTTGCCGAGCGACTGGCTGATCGATTTCAGGCCGTTGTGGCCGCCCTCACCGCCACCCCGTTTCAACTTGAGGGTGCCGAACGGCAGGTCCAACTCGTCGTGGATAACGATGAGGTCAGTGGCCTCCACGCCAAAGTAGTCCAGCAGCGCCTTGACCGGCCCACCCGACGTGTTCATGTAGGAGTCAGGGGTGGCCAGGATGAGCCGCTCCCCCGGCTTGCCCGGCGCCACACCGACGCGAGCGGACATGGCGTGTGTGCGCGACGCCTTGTGCGCGGAGAGGGTGCCACCCACTCGCCCGGCCAACACGTCCAGGACCATGCGGCCGGCATTGTGCCGAGTCTGCGCGTACTTCTCACCCGGATTTCCCAGGCCGACGACGGCGTACATCGCGTCCTTTCCGGCGCCGCTGCGCCATGCTGAGACAAGTGTGGCGCCCCGAGAGGCGCCACACCACAATTCATCGCTGTTGCGCTGGCGAGATCACTCGGCGGCGGCCTCGACAACGACTTCCGGCTCCTCTTCGACGGTCTCGGTGGAGACCACCACGACGACTGCCTCGGGATCGATCTCGCACTCGACACCATCCGGGAAGGCAATGTCGGCGACGGTCACGTGTGCACCATTCTCGCGACCTTCGACGTCAACCGTGATGATCTCGGGCAGGTCGGTGGCCGGAGCCTTGACCAGCAGGTGCAGGATCTCCAGGGTGGCCATGGTGCCGGAGGCCGACTCGCCCACGAGCTCGACCGGGACCTCGACCTCGACCTTCTCGCCAAGCTTGACGCGCAGCAGGTCGGCGTGGACGAGCTGACGCGACAGCGGGTGACGCTGGATGTCCTTCACCAGAGCAAGGATGGACTCGCCCTCCAGCTCCACCGTGAGGAGAGCGTTGGCCTGGCCCTTGATGCCGAGGTAGAACTCGTGAGCATCCACGGAGAAGTGAAGCGGCTCGGCCCCGTGGCCGTAGGCAACCGCCGGAACGCGGCCTGCGCGGCGAAGCTGGCGGGCCGAGCCCTTGCCGAAATCGCTGCGTGCAACAGCGGAAAGTGAATGTGCCATGGTGGATCTCCCATCTCTGTACGATGCCCCGCCAAGCGGCAGAACAATGTTGTCCTCTCAGACCGCAGGCACAGATCATCCGGATCGACCCACCGCGTCGATAACGGAGCTTCACGATTGTGAACTCCCTCGCCGAGGCAACCCCACCATCCTAGCGAGCCGGGTTCCCGGCTGCCAACGGCCCCGAGGGAAAGGTGCCACAAATCGCAGGGACAGGCGCGAGTCCGTCCCCGGCTCACCCCGGGTACCATCGGCTGAGAAGAAGGGTGGAGTGCCATGAACAACGTGTTCGATCACGATGAAGAAGTCTTCATGTTGGAAACCGACCGCCTGCTGCTGCGGGGATGGCACGAGGAGGACCTTCCGGCGTGGATCGCGATGAACGCGGACGAGCAGGTCCGGCGTCACTTCCCGGACCTGCTGACCGCGGAGGTGGCCATCGAACGGGCCCTCGAGTACCAGAACGAACTGGTGGCCAGCGGAAGCGGACTGTGGGCGGTCCAGACCACCGTGGCACTCGCATACCTCGATGCCGAGCAGCGTCCCGGTCTCCTGCCTCCGAACAGCTTCATCGGATTCATCGGGATCCATGAGATGGACGAGGATGTTCCGGCATTGGAGGACGGGACTCGCGTCACCCACGAATTGGGCTGGCGCCTTGCCAAGGAGGCATGGAATCAGGGGCTGGCAACCGAGGGTGCCAAGGCCGCCCGCGATTACGCCTTCGGCATCGAGCGCCTGCCGATCATCGGCTCCTTCACCGTCGCGCAGAATGCGCCCAGCCGCCGCGTCATGGAGAAGATCGGCGAGCACCTTGCCCTCGAGTTCACACACCCGGCTCTGCCCGAGGGCTACACGGACTGTGTGCTCTACTCCATGACCATGCGGGAGTGGGCCCGTACCCACGCCAGCGAGGTCTGAATCTCAGCTGGCGAGCGGCGAAATGAGCGAGAACTCAGCCGGCGTCGCCGTCGAAAATCCTGGCCACCGAATCGTCCTCGAACACCGCATCAATGGCCTTGGCCAGCACCGGCGCGATCGGGAGGATCGTCAGCTCGGGAAAACGCTTGGCCTCGTCGATGGGCAACGTGTCCGTGACCACGAGTTCCTTCATCCCGGAGGCCCGCAGGCGCTCGACGGCCGGATCGGACAGCACCCCGTGGGTCGCGGCGATGATGACGTCCTTGGCGCCGGCTTCAAGGACCACGCGCACCGCACCACAGATGGTTCCCGCGGTGTCGATGAGATCGTCAACGATCACGGCGGTGCGGCCCTTGACGTCACCCACCACGCGGTTCGAGGTGGCTTGGTTGGGGCGCGTCACATCGCGCGTCTTGTGCACGAAGGCCAGCGGCACACCACCGAGGCGATTGCCCCACTGCTCGGCCACCTTGATGCGGCCGGCATCCGGCGACACCACGACGGTCTCATCGGGATCGACCTTGGTCTTCACGTACTCGACCAGAGTGGGCATCGCCCACAGGTGATCCACCGGCCCGTCGAAGAAGCCCTGGGACTGGGCGGCGTGCAGGTCAACGCTCATGATGCGATCGGCGCCAGCCGTGCGGAACAGATCGGCCACCAACCGGGCGGAGATGGGCTCGCGGCCCATGTGCTTCTTGTCCTGGCGGGCGTACGGATAGTACGGGACCACGGCGGTGATGCGCTTGGCGGAGGCCCGCTTGGCGGCATCGACCATGATGAGCTGCTCCATGAGCCACGTGTTGATGGGAGCCGGATGGGACTGCAGGATGAACAGGTCGGCACCGCGGATCGACTCGTCGAAACGAATGTAGATCTCCGAGTTCGCGAAATCGTACGCAGTCACGGGGAGCAGCTCGATTCCGAGCTCATCAGCCACGGCTTGCGCAAGCTCGGGGTGGGCACGGCCCGTGACCAGCTTGAGGCGCTTGTCGTTGGATACTTGCATTCCCGTCATGGAAAGCTCCCTGTCAGTTTTGCCGCGCGGCGGATGCTTCGCCACTTGCGTCCGAACCACCAGCGATCACGTCAACCACTGGGAAAACCGAAAATGGCGGAAGCTCTGTTCCCGCCGGTACAACACCACCGTAGGTCACGACGTGGCTGGCAATGGCCCCGGAGCTCACAAGTGTGTTCGTCAACTCACCCGGGCCGACGATCGCTCCGGTCTCGACGCGAGTGTCCCCGTGCAGCGAGGTCCCGGGCAGCACCTGCGCATCGGCCTCGAGGGTGACATTGACATCGATGTGGGTGGTGTTCGGGTCGATGATCGAGACCCCCGCGCGCATCCACTTCTCGTTGATGCGGCGTGTCATCTCCGCACGCAGCACGGCCAGCTGCGCGAGATCGTTGCAGCCCTCGACGAGCCACGAATCCTCCAGCACCAGATCGCCGACCCCGCGCCCGGCACGGTACGCCGCGGCAACCACGTCCGTCAGGTACATCTCGCCCTGAGAGTTCGAGGTCCCAAGATTGGCCAGACTCTCGCGCAGGAAGGTTGCATCGAACGCATAGGTGGACGTGTTGATCTCGGAGATCTCGCGCTGAATGGGTGAGGCGTCGCGGTGCTCGACCACCGAGTTGATCTGCCCGCTCCCATCGCGCACGATGCGCCCGTAGCCCGTGGCGTCGGGGACGTTCGTGGTCAGCACCGTCACCGCGTTCTCACCGTGACGGGAGACCATCTGCGAGAGCGAGTTCGTATCGAGCAGGGGGACGTCTCCAGCCGTGACGACGACGGCGCCGTCGACTCCCGCCGGGAGTGCCTCCAGTCCGCACCACACTGCTCGGCCGGTTCCCTTGGTCTCATCCTGATCCGCAATAATGAGATTCGGGTCACACTCAAGGGCGTGCGCGGCAACGCGATCGCGTTCGTGACGAACAACCACCACGAGGTGCTCGGGGTTCAGTCCTCGGGCGGCGGCGATGGCGTGGCCCAGAAGTGAACGGCCGCACATTTCGTGCAAGACCTTCGGAGTTGCTGACTTCATGCGGGTACCAGCGCCCGCTGCCAGAATTACGACTGCTGCAGGGCGAGCAACCACCACGGCGGATCCCTCTCTCTTGGCTGAGACAAGCCTGACCAACTCTCCCTGCCACGGGGCACGGAGGAACGACTCGGCTCCGCCTCCAGGGCTCGAACCTGGACTAAAGGTTCCAAAGACCTCTGTGCTGCCATTACACCAAGGCGGATTGGTGAACGGGATAGATTCTAGCGGGCATTCGCCTGCTGTCATAATGGGTCCATGGAAGAAAACGCACCCGACGCCGTCGTCACCTCTCCCAAGCGAGTGCGCAAGACGCGCGCCCAACGGCGGGAGCAGCTCATCCGGATCTCGCGCGAACTGTTCAGCGCCAAGGGATACGATGCCGTGTCCATCGAAGAGATCGCCTCCGCCGCCGAGGTCTCAAAACCTGTGGTCTACGAGCACTTTGGAGGGAAGGAGGGCCTCTACCAAGTGATCGTGGACCGTGAGATCACCGTCCTGTCGGAGATGCTCTCCTCCCAGATGAAGCCCGGCCTCAATCCCCGTGTCATGCTCGAACGCGTGGTCATGTCGCTGTTGGACTACATCGAGGCCAACGCGGACGGCTTCCGACTTTTGTCGCATCAATCACCCACCGCGCTCTCGGGCGGGACGTTCACCACCATCATCGCCGACGTCGCCGAGCAGGTCGCGGACCTGCTCGCCCCGGTCCTTCAGGAACAGGGGCTCGATCCGCAGACGTCCCCGATCTACGGGCAGCTTCTGGCGGGGGCCATCGGGCGCATCGGTCAGTGGTGGGTCGATGCGCGCGAGCCGGCCAAGGAGGAGACTGCCGCCCACGTCATCAATCTGTTGTGGCTCGGCCTGCGGAGCATGGAGCGCGACCCCCGCCTCATCTCGCTTTCGCGCAATGCGGAGGGAGCGGCGCCCTCTGGCGAGGTCGGTGGGGAGGTCGGGCGCGCCGACAACCGCCATTAGAACACGAGATCGGGCTTCTACGGGTCACTCTCGCGTCCCGATGGTCACTCTCGCGGAGCCGGGAGCCGGGAGCCGGGCGTGGGTGAGGAGGCCGAGCATTCCCCACCCACGCCCGGACCAGCCGAACGCTCACGCAGTGATGAGCGAGCTGCCGGTCAGTCCACGATGTTCGGGGCCTTGAGGCGCTCGCGCGAAGCCGCGCTGTCCGTGTCCTGTTCCTCGGCGGCCAGTTCCGCCGCGATGCGGGCCCGGTAATTCGCCTTCTCACCAGCCACGCGTTCCTCATCCCATCCCAGGACTGCGGCGGCAACCTCCGCCACTTCGTCCACGGCGGCACCGCCGCGATCGCGAGCCTCGGAGTTCAGGCGCACTCGCGCCACGAAGATGTCCTCCAGGTGCAGCGCGCCCTCCACGGCACATGCCCGGTGCACCTCCGCGCGCAGGAACTGCGGAGCGGCCTGCAAGGGCTTGCCCAAGCTCGGGTCGGAGTCGATCGCGGTCAGGATGTCCGTGACCTCGGAGCCGTAGCGGGAGAACAGGTGCTGCATGCGATCCGCATCGAAACCGTACTTCGCCCCGATCCGCGACGCCTGATTGCGCATCGCCTCCAGACCCGAAGCTCCCATGAGAGGGAGATGATCGGTGATCGAGGGCTTCTTCGCTGCCAGTTCCTTGCCCAACGCGAAGTCCACGGCGTCCTCGGCCATCACGCGATAGGTGGTCAGCTTGCCGCCCGCGATCGCCACCATTCCGGGGATGACCTCGGTGACGGTGTGCTCGCGCGACACCTTGGTGGACTTGGACTCGTCGAGCACCTTGGGCTGGAGCAGGGGCCGCAGGCCGGCGTAGGTGCCGATGATGTCGTCGCGGGTCAGCGGCTTGTCCAGCACCTCGTTGGCGTGCTCCAGCACGTAATCGACGTCCTTTGCCGTGGGCACCGGATGCCTGAGCTGCTCGTGCCAGGCGGTGTCGGTGGTCCCGATGACCCAGTAGTGCTGCCACGGAATGATGAACAGCACCGATTTCTCGGTGCGCAGAAACATGCCCGTCGTGGCCTTGAGGCGTTCGCGCGGGATCACGATGTGGATGCCCTTGCTGGCCAGAACCTTGAGGCCGCCCGTGCCGCCTGCCATGTCCTGGGTCTCCTCCGTCCAGATGCCGGTGGCGTTGATGATCCGCTTGGCGTTGATCGTCAGTTTCTCACCCGACTCCAGATCCTCGGCCTTCACGCCAGTGGCGCGCCCGTTCTCATCCTTGAGGATCTCGACCATTCTGACGCGACTCGCCGCCTGCGCCCGGTACTCCACCGCGGTGCGAATCAGCGTGATGACGAGGCGAGCATCGTCCACCCGGGCGTCGTAGAACTCGATGGCTCCACGCAGAGCCGAAGGCTTGACCTCCGGGAATCTGCGCATCGCACCCTTCTTGGACAGGTGCTTCTGAATCGGCACGGTCTTGTGCCCACCCGCGCCGATGACCGCGAGCGCGTCATACATTCCCACGCCCACGGCGGAGTAGGAACGCTCGATGACCGGCGTCTTCAACGGCCACAGGAACGGCTGCGCCTCCACGAGGTGCGGGGCAATGGTTGTGAGCAGGCGCCCACGCTCCGTGAGGGCCTCGGCCACCAGTTTGAAGTCCAGGTTGTACAGGTAGCGCAGGCCGCCGTGCACCAGCCGTGAGGAGCGCGAGGAGGTGCCGGACGCCCAGTCCTGCGCCTCGATGACGGCCGTGGACAACCCGCGTGAGGCCGCATCCAATGCGATGCCGGCACCGGTCACGCCTCCACCAATCACAAGGACGTCGTAGGTGGTCTCTTGCATTGCCTTCAATGAGGCAGCGCGTTGCTCAGGAGTCAGTACAGACATGAGTGGTCCTTTACTGTAAGGCTGACACTCCCCCACACTCACCCGGCAAGACTCCACCGCCCGGCGCGCGCGTATCCCTTGATTGCTTGACACTGCACCGCAGCAGAAACCACGCACCCCATGGGGCCCGGCGGCTCCCGTCCGGCACTCCGCACAGTATATCTGAGCAGGCGAATCACAGAGCCAAGATGAACAATGTGCCGCCGCCATTTGCGCGCCCAGCACATTGTCCCGCCACGGCTCCCAGCACGAGACCCGTCCTTCTGATATTGTGATATCACAATTTCACCGAACAAGGAGGACCCGATGCTCCGCATCGATGCACTCAACAAATCATTCGGTAGTCTCAAAGCTCTCGACGAACTGAGTTTCCACGTGAATCCCGGCGAGATCTTCGGCTTCGTCGGATCCAATGGCGCCGGCAAGACCACGGCAATGCGCATCATGTTGGGCGTGATGTCGGCCGATTCGGGCACTGTCTCGTGGAACGGGACTCCGTTGAGCTTCACCACACGCCGCGAGATCGGATACATGCCCTCGGAGCGCGGACTGTATCCGCGCATGCCCGTCGGCTCCCAACTGGAGTATCTGGCGCGGCTGCACGGAATGGACAAGCCCGTTGCGCACGAGCGCATGGAGTACTGGACGGACAGGCTCGGACTCGGGTGGCGCCGGGCGGACAACGTCCAGAAGCTCTCGCTGGGAAACCAGCAGCGCGTTCAGTTGGCTGCCGCACTCGTCCACGATCCCAAGATGCTCGTGCTGGATGAGCCCTTCTCCGGGCTCGACCCCACCGCGGTGGAGGTCATGAGCAACGTGTTGAGAGAGAAGGCGGACACCGCGGCGCCGGTGGTCTTCTCCTCCCACCAGCTCGATCTGGTCGAGCGACTGTGCGAGCGCGTGGGCAGCATCGCCCAGGGCCACATGGTTGCCGAGGGCACGGTGGACGAGTTGCGTTCCACCGAACGCCAGCAGTTCGCCATCGCCATCAGCTCGCCCGCGCAGAGTCTGAGCGCCCAGCTCGCACCCCTGGGTATCGCACTCCAGCCCGACCCGTTGGAGGGCACGGCCGAGGCCCCCCGCCACGAAGGAATCACGCGGATGGTCTTCGACCAGCCCGAGGGCGTCTCCGATCAGGAGATTCTCCGCGCAAGCATGAGCGCCGGTTCGGTCCACGAGTTCACCCCGCGCCGTCCACACCTGTCAGAACTCTTCAACAACGTCGTCACCATCCCACACGACGAGCCGGAGGACAAACCCGCCAAGAAGAGCTGGTTCTCCCGCGCGAAGAAGGGAACGAAGTAATGCTCAGACTTGTCATCAAACGCGAATTCACCACACTTCTTGGCTCGAAGGCCATGAAGATCTCCACGACTGTCCTGGTGATCCTGTTCCTGGCCGCCGGGCTGATTGGCCGTTTCCTGTTGAACGACGACGGCGGAGAGCAGACAGGCCCGGACCGGCTCACCATCGGTATCACCACTGAGGCGGCTCCTTTCACGCTCTAGCTCGAATCCG
>RRZU010354122.1_pt1 | contig 15475 bp, 16 predicted proteins | sample 2165561 | NCBI WGS metagenome assembly RRZU01 (sample SAMN10456909, study PRJNA506462) | wastewater metagenome | isolation source: wastewater sludge | place: USA: Moscow, Idaho
CCAAAGTCGCGCGGGGAGTAGGCATCGATCGAAATCCACTTATGACGCACGAGAAGCTGACGCGTGTGTTGAGCGTCGACGAGGCGTTCCATCAGTTCCAAGTTGTCAGCACTCTATAGTCCGTTCTTTGCCCGATTTCCAGGACGGAACCGACGGGTGACGATTGTCCCCGGGCGAGATCCTTTCCAGGCGATTCCCGTACTCCTTATATCGATGGAACGTAGAGCCGCACGCGCTACTAACCACCGTAGCGCTCGGTCTTGATAATAGAGGGGTCTAGGCCGGCCAGCAGCGCGCCGTCAGTCGCAACGTTAACGAAACTGTTCGAACCGCAGACGAATACTTGCGTGGGCTTTCGGGGAAACCGGGCTACGATTTCTTGAACCATCGCGCCGTCGATCCGCCGCGAATAGTCCGATGTGCGGATCGGCTTCTCGCGCGTAATCGCTAGCGCCAGGGCGAACGCCGGATCGCTGAGTGCGATGGAATGCAGCTCTTCTGAAAAGAGAACGTCTTCAGCGGTTCGTGCGGACAGAAGCAGCGCTGTAGGCACGGTCTGGGCCAGTGCGCGGCGCTGCCGAATCATTGCCATCAACGGCACGAGGCCGGAACCTGCCCCGATCAACAGAACTGGATCCGTAGCATGTTCAGGCCACAGAAAATGGCCGCCGAGCGGACCCCGCAGTTCGATTTCGTCGCCGACGGCCGCGGCGTCATGAAAGAACTGCGAAACTTCGCCGTCCGGCAGGCGCTCTATAGCGAGCTCGATGGTCGCGGACGAATTTGCCGAAGACGCAATCGAGTAACTGCGCATCGCTCTGTAGCCATCAGGCGCAGTCAGTCGGACATCAACGTGCTGGCCTGCGATGTGCCCGAACGGCTTGGCCAGCCGAAAGAAGAAACTCTTGATATTCGGGGTCTGCTGGACGATCTCGTCGATCACACACGACTGCCACGACACAATTTGTGCGCCGCTTTCAGTCATGGGTGTATCGCTGCTCGCGCCATGGGTCGCCGTAAATATGATACCCGTGTCCCTCCCAAAAACCGGGTTCGTCTCGGGTTGTAAATTGCAGCGCCTTCACCCATTTGGCGGACTTCCAGAAGTAGAGGTGCGGAACAAGAAGACGCGCGGGCCCCCCATGATCACGGGTAAGCGGCTTGCCCGCATAGCTAAGCGCGACCATCGCTTTCCCTGAGAGTAAATCCACCAAGGGAACGTTTGTTGAATAATCATCGTAGCAGTGCGCCAGGACGAAGTCGGTGGGCCGATCAAGCCCTGCATCCGCCAGAATGTCTTCGATCAGTACGCCCTCCCAGACAGTATCTAGCTTGGACCAGGAGGTGACGCAGTGAATGTCTTTGGTCACCTTAGTCTTCGGTAGAGCATTAAACTCAGTCCAATTCCAAACCTTGAAAGGTTTCGGACCAACCTTGACTGTAAATTTCCAATCGGAGGGCTCCACACGCGGCGTGGGCCCGGCCGAAAGCACTGGGAAATCCTCCACGAGATGCTGGCCTGGTGGAATCCTATCTTTCTGATCTCCGCCCGAGCCGCGACCGCTAAATCCTCTGGTGACCATGGCGAACTCCCTTGCTTGTCAGATTGACCGGAATCGGATGCGCTTCAGAATTTATATGCAGCATCTTTTCACATACGACCGCCGAAAGAACCGATTTAGTGAAGAAAAAAAGCGGGTGTTCAGTCCGGACCAGCAACGGCCTTGCTCGTTACGGGCTGTCATTTGTATGTGACTATAACGTCAGGTCAGTATGACTTCCCAATACCCTCCCGCTATGGCTTTGATAGCTTTGCACCGGCGCTGCAGGCGCATACCCCTCAGCGGAATCAGCGAATGATGTCGCTTGCTCAACCCGGGGGTGGAATCGCGGCCATGATCGCCCGCGAGTATTCAAGGACAGCACCTGAGCGCGGATCGCCCGTCAATTCTGAACGCGACCAAGGTATGGACATTATGCTGTCACGCTATTGGACACGCCAGGCGCGCCTCTTCATAGTCCGTCACGCGAATGCTGGAGCACCGATTCAACTTGAAGATCTGTCGATCCGATCGATCTAAGTATTGGATACATCTCTCGTCCCGAATGGTAGATGTCGGTGGCGGCTATCCTCTCCTAGAAGACGGGAAGTTAATCGGCGGAATCGGCATTTCCGGAGGCGCCTATCAACAGGATCAAGATGCGTGCGCGGAGGCACTCATGAAAATCGCTTTCCAGCTACCGGCCAACTACGCTCTGCCCATCGCAGGCGATGGCCCGCCATTCAATGGCCACGACGTAACCTTTCTCGCCGCTTCTGGTGAGATGGAACTTTTGAAGGGGCCACCCGTCGACGGAGCGGTAATATTGCGGTTTCCTTCGGTGCAGGTCGCGCGTGATTGGTAATGACAGCCGTGCCTACCAAACCATCGCTTTGCCGGTTCCAGCTACCGCGCTTTATTGTCGAGGGCGGTGGTGACTTGCTGATATCAGCAGCAGCGTTAATCAAGGCGCTCGGATACAGGTCGCAAATCAGGCCGGACCTTCGCGCTCCATCTTGAGGCGAGATGATTTACCTGGCTTCTCTACAGGAATTGGAGGATTAGATGAGCGTCGACGAAAGACAGGCCCCCGAGTTACGGGTGCAGAAATGGATTGGAAAGGACGGAGAAATCATAGCGCCACTCAAACTATCAGATGTCGGCGGGGGCATGAAGATTTTGTTCGCCTTCCAGCACTGGTGCCGTGGCTGCCATGTGCATGGGTTTCCGACGCTACTAACCTTGCATCGTGCATTGAGCAATAAAAGCGTGGGTTTCGCAGTGATTCAGACCGTCTTCGAAGGAGCACATGAGAACACGTTCGATAAGTTGCGACTAAACCAGCTTGAGTATGAGCTTCCTGTCGCTTTTGGTCATGACGTTCCGCTAGCCGGCACAACGCTCCCCACGTTCATGGAAGACTACGGCACACGAGGAACACCTTGGTTCACTGTTATCGACGCTGGCGGCCGAATCGTTCTATCGGATTTCCATCTCGATGCAGAGCGGCTCCTGAAGGAACTGGCGCGGGCATAACAAATGCGTTGGATTATCCTGACTGCCACCCACCTCACGACGCTTGCCGTAGGTTTTGCGGTCGGGGTCTATACGCTGCCGATCCTAACTGCGCCTCGATCACCGGGTACAGCTGCACTTCAGAATGTCGCTGCAGAAACACTCTACGCAGGACGCCTGGTGCGCGATCTAAAAGGCAGCGATCTGCTTCATTGGGGCGAAGGGGAACTTCAGGTATCGCGCAGTCGCATCGCGCACATTGGGCGTCTCGCCCCTGGCCCAGACTACAAGCTCTACCTTGCCCCACGTTTCGTCGTCTCGGAGGAAGCCTTTCTCCAAATCAAGGAAAAATCGCTCCGTGTGGGCGACATTAAGACGTTCAACGGCTTCATTGTGGAGGTGCCTGCCGGAATCGATGTTCGCGACTACAACGCCGTGGTCATCTGGTGCGAGGCATTCGGCCAGTTCATCAGCGCGGCAGAATATCAAACCTCGCGAAAGTATCCGAAACAAGCTAGCCCGTAAAAGCCGTCAGATTTCCGCACCGTCGCAAACCACGATCTTCCGGCCGGCAGCTGCAATGCAACACACCGCCCCTTTGTGCTCAACTGGATCGGGACACACGCCGAACCCCATATATTTGGAATTGCGATGACTGTCGTCGGAGCAGACGGCTATCCAGCGCGCGACCGCGTTGATCACCGTTCTGGCAATGCTGACTATCGCACGCAGGCAGCCGAGGCACCCAATCGAGCCCAAGGCTACCCCTGTTAAAGCAACGCCGATTATCGCGGTATCTTTCGATATGCTGATACGAGCGTATGAAGAGACGCAGAGCGCTCGCTACCACGCGGCAAATGAGGTTAAAGCGCCCTATGAGACTTCTTCTACAGTGACGTTCTTGCCGTTGAACGTCACGGTATCCCCCGCTCGGGCACCTTCGATCGCTTTGAAGATCGGCGCCATCGTGGAAATGCCCATGAGCTCACGCCCTCGACAGCTGAACTTGCTCGTTGACACTGCAATCACAAAGTAGCGCCCGGACAGCTTGACGACAGCGCCTTCGCTGACTGCCGACTTAGGGCCGAAATCGATCATCTCGAGCTTTTCGAGCTTATCGTCATAGTCATGGAGCGTGTCATCAAGCGCTTCAGCCAAGTCGCTCGCGATTTCGGCCTGAGCGTGCTCGTCGTTCTCGATCGGTTCGCTTCGATCAAGCCGAGCAGTGGAGACATAAGCAAGATAAGTGCCGCGAGCGCTATGCAAGGCTGAAGTCTCCAGCGAAAGCATGGTTTCGCGAATGTGGTCTTTATTCCAATCCATAGTCACCTCGTTTTGTTTCGATAATTAAAATGGACGGCAACTCAGTCCATGACCACCTCGGGAGCGGACCTCAGGCCCGCCGACACCGCTATTCATCGCTGCTGACGTCATCTCCCTGGTATGGGGCCCTGATCAGTCGGGAATCCCGGAGGATGCTCGTGACCAGCCAAACATAAGACTGCTCGGCGGTATCGAAGCCAAGGATGCTGAAAACTCCTCCGAAAGGACATGGCGGGAAATCCGGAAATCCCTCCCGAAGAACATAACGCTCGGGATCGCGGTCAAAGTCGTTCTTGAAGACTTTACGCAGTCCGTGCTTGCTCTGCACACCCTGATCATCCACTTGCGCTATTTCTCGATGCACTTCAAGCCGATCGGGAATGTCATGGTGGCAAATGTCGTCGAACACGTCGAATGCGTCGATCAACAGACCCTTATGCCCGGTCGCTGTATCGGTAATCGCGTAGATGTTGGAGGCGTCTTCAGCATCATCTCCGCTTTCCAGGCGCAATGCCGCGTCGACGCGCACGGCGCACGGGTCAAGGGTCGATCCCAGTTCGAGATCGACAAAACTGTTGTCCTTAACGCGATATTCACGGTCGTAGCCCTTTGCGACAAATGATTGCACTGCTACTAGAACGTCGGTCAACTCTGATGTCATGACGCTGCACCTTTGCCGGATTGAATTGGACACGCTCTGGCATAGGGCGCGCTTGGGACCCGTCGTATGACGGCTAAATAATGTTCGGCGCCGTATTCACAGCCACTTAGACTTCTTGAACCGCACGAACAGAAAAATGCAAGATATCGCCATCAGCCCGAGCACGACGAACACTCCATAGGCTGTATTCAGTCCTGGCAAGTTCTTAAAGTTCATGCCGTATATCCCAGCAATGGCCGCCGGCACTGCCAGTATTGCCGCCCAACCCGCGAGTTGGCGGGTGACCACACCTATCCTTTGCGCCTCGAGGAGACTGTTGAACTCAAAGACCGATGACAGGACTTGGAGGAGGCCATTGACCATGGACTGCACGCGATCAACGTGGTCGGCGACATCGTTGAAGTACGGTCTCACTTCGGGGCCGATGCAGGGAAAATGCCCACGAACGAGCTTTCTGACCAATTCAGCCATGGCTCCGAGCGTGCGCTGGAATCGCGTAAGTTCGCCTCTCAGTCCGAAGATGCGGGCGACATCATCTCGTCCGAGAAAGCTCCCTAACGAGCGCCGCTCCATCGCCAGAACGTCATCCTCGATCATTTCAAAGATGGGCAAATATTGATCCACGATCCGGTGCAAGATCGCGTGCAGCACGTAATCGACACCCTTTCCCAGGAACGCCGGTGAAGCCTCGAGTTGCTCCCGAAGGTTGCCTAGCGCTCCGGCGTTGCCGTGCCGTACGGTGATGAGATGGTTGTGGCCGGTGAAAATGGCCATCTTGCCGTAGCGGATTCGGTCGTCTACTAGTTCTGCGGTCTGGGCGACGATGTATAGCTCGTCGTTGTAGACCTCGAGCTTGGGAGGGCATAGCGGGTGCATTGCATTATCGATTGCCAGTGGATGAAGCTGATACGTCGCTTGGATCGAGTCAAGTTCCTCCGCGCTGGGATCGTGAAGGGCGATCCAGCAGAAGTCTGAGCGACTGTTACCCAGCTGGACACGCTCGTCGATCGCGACGTCCCGAATTCGCTTACCTTCGTTGTAATAGCAAGCAGCGATGATGCTCATACCGGCCTCGCAGGAATCTGTAGGCCACGCTGCACCGCAGGTCGGGCCAACCCGCGTCCGAGCCATGTTTGAATGTTCGAATAATTGCTGAGGCCAAGGATGTCGCCAGCGGCGTACGATTCACTGAGTGCGTTTACCCAACCGAGGGTGGCTATATCTGCGATCGAGTAATTGTCGACGATCCATTCGCGGCCTTCCAGTCGGCGGTCAAGGATCTCCAGGATACGCTTGGATTCATCGATATAACGCTGTCGAGGCCGCTTGTCCTCATAGTCCTTACCGCCCCATCTCAGGAAAAAGCCGAGCTGACCGAACATCGGCCCGACGGCCGACATCTGGAAGAACACCCAGCTGAGAGTTTCGTAACGTTGGGCGGGTGCACTCGAAATGAGCTGGCCGGTCTTGTCCGCCAGATAGATAAGGATCGCACCAGATTCCCACATGCCTATCGGCTGGTCGCCGGGCCCATGGGGATCAATGATTGCCGGGATACGGCCGTTCGGATTCAACGATAGGAAAGCGGGGTCTTTGGACTCATTCTTCGAAATGTCGATGAAGTGCGGCTCATACGCCAGGCCGATCTCCTCCAGCATGATGGCGACTTTGACACCATTTGGCGTTGGTGCCGCGAAGAGCTGCAGGCGGTCAGGGTGAAATGCCGGCCAGCGCCGAGTGATCGGAAAGGAGGACAGGTCATGCATGCTTCTACAATCTCTAGTGCGGGGATGGCTGCGGGCTGGTGAACAGTGCCGCTCTGGACCAATCAGTCCGAGTCGGTGACCGCATCACTGAGCGATGCGGTCCCGTGCATTGTGAGCCGGAGCAGCGTAGTACCTGCACGCGGCTTACCTACTAAGCTACTGAAACGTCCGTCGGCTATCAATCACCAGTTTTTTGTCGCTTGGGAAGCACCCAGTCAGGCCGCGGGAAATGGCAGGTGTAGCCGCCCGGCCGCTTTTCGAGGTAATCCTGGTGCTCCGGTTCGGCTTCCCAAAAATCGCCCACGGGTGCTACTTCCGTCACAACCTTGCCACTCCAAAGCCCGGATGCATCTACGTCGGCAATCGTGTCTTCGGCTACTCGCTTCTGGTCTTCATCGACATAGTAGATGCCAGAGCGGTAAGAGAGCCCCCGATCATTTCCCTGTCGATCCTTTGTGGTGGGATCGTGGATCTGGAAGAAATACTCCAGGATATTCCGGTAGCTCGTCTGTTCAGTATCGAAAGTGATTTCGATTCCTTCAGCATGCGTGCCGTGATTGCGATAGGTGGCGTTTAGGACGTCGCCACCTGTATAGCCGACGCGGGTCGAGATGACCCCCGGCCGTTTGCGGATCAAATCCTGCATACCCCAGAAACATCCCCCTGCTAGAACTGCACGCTGATGCATGTTAACCCTCCTTTATTTGTTCGAGATAATCGCCGTATCCTGCGGCATCCATCTCATCGCGCGGGATGAAGCGCAGAGCCGCTGAATTGATGCAGTAGCGCAGACCTCCTCGGTCGCTCGGGCCGTCAGGAAAGACATGGCCCAGATGGCTGTCGCCATGTACCGACCTGACCTCCGTCCTGACTGCGCCATGTGTATTGTCCCGCACCTCGTTGATGTGTGCCGGTACGATCGGCTTGGTAAAGCTAGGCCAACCCGTTCTGGAATCGAACTTGTCCGTGGAAGCGAACAGTGGCTCCCCCGAGACAACGTCAACGTAGATGCCCACCTTTTTGTTGTCGTTATACTCGCCCGTGAACGGCCTCTCGGTGCCGGCTTCTTGGGTGATCCGGCGTTGATCGGGGGTCAGGCGGTCGATTGCTTCTTGTGACTTTGTGTACTTCATATTGGGCTCCAAACTTTGGGGAACGATCCTTTCTCGACTACGCTTTCCTATAGATCCACTATCACAGTGACAGTAGGATTAATCCAATACCTTGCGGGCATGGATGCCATACCGTCTGTGCAGTTTGATGACCACTCATTGCCATTTGTACTTCGACGCGAACTGGGCGATCTGACTCAGCTCAACAGGCGTAGTGGTACCAGAGGCCACCGCCATGACGATCTCACGTTCCAATGTGAGGCCTTCGATCTGCCGAGTGACCAGGCCAGGAGCTCCGACGGACCGCTCCGGTAGAACGCAGACTGCCCTGCCCTGCCCCACGATGTGCTGAATCCAGTCTTCTCTATCTATCCGCAAGCGAGGCCGCATCACCACATCTCGTCGCGCGAAGAACTCCTGGATCTGCACTCTGTACTCGCAGCTCAACCAATCAATTAATGGATACTCCACCAAATCTTCGACACGTACGGCGCCAAATGCAGCTAATGGGTGGTCGGCTGCGCAGGCCATCACGAAACGCTCGCGAAACAGGGGCACGACCTCCAACTGCGGATCAGGGTTAGAACTCTGCGGAAAGATGCATGCGTGACACCTCCCCGAGAGCACACTCGCGATGTCCTCTTTCAATTTGAGTGCATGCAACTTGAACTCCATCGATGGAAGCTGATCCAGCGCACTGACAAAGAACGCGGCGAAGGGTTTTGCCCCGAGGGTCGGCGCAACCGCGACATCTATAACTTGATGTTTACCTTGCGCCCAATTGTCCGAGTGGAATCGCACGCTCTCCAACGCCACTAGCATCCGTCGGAACTCCAGTTCAACGTGCTCTCCCAAGCCAGAAAGACGGCTGTGTTTCCCCTTTCTGTAAATCAGCGGGCCGCCGAGCTCATCCTCCAATCGGAGTATCGCCCGCGTCAGACTAGGCTGAGAAACCCCACTCAGTTTCGCCGCAGTCGTGAAATTGAGGGTTTCGGCCAAGTTGATGAAGTAGGTGATTTGACTAAGTTCCATAGCCCTTCTGCTCTAGTGCCGAGGCGTCCTGACGGGTAATCGGAGACATACCAGCATCCGTATATATGCGCGGTGCACATAATACCTCATTTGGGCCGTGTGTGTGCGCCGCGCACATAATCCCCGATCCAGGACGATTTGTGTGTGCTACGCACATATTTGCGGGTTCTGCTCCGAAGCGTTTGCCGGTTGCGAAAGGGAATGGAAATTTGCTGTGGCGGACAAAGACCAGCCAGCCCGTCCCATCACTTGCTACAGGCGAACCTGACGTCAGTCTTGGGAGGGTTCTTTTCGCCCTGCACGCTTCCTGGAAAGCATGAAAGGGTTCTTTGGCAAGCGTTGGGGCGTTCTGCTCATCTCATTAAGGCGCGACAAGACGTCACTTCCGAATGCCTTCCAATCTTCGAAGACATCGAAGTCATGTTTCACAGCTATTGGAAATCCTTCGTAGCGAGCTTCATAGTGAAAAAATAAGGCAGTGACTACTTGAAACCAGGAAGGTCTTTATCAACATGAAGCATCTGTCACGCGCGCTTGCGGCATAAGGAGGTTCAACGGCTTATTCTCTAAGTTCGTCAGAGGTCAACCTCTCTAGCTACATGACACTAGTGGTGTGGTGCGAACTTCAGCCAATTTATTTGCGCGCGCAGTGTGAAGACCTCAGCGCTCTTTTTTAGGCGAGCCACTTCATCAGCCGTTTGCCGTCGTGAATAGACTTTCCAATTGACTATGTGGCCACTTTCGCAGGAGAAGACGACACAAATGGCTCGTTCAACATTCATTTTTAATCGCGCAAACGGCGACCAACTTTCCGGATGGCTTGAGACTCCAGAAACGACACCTCGCGGATGGGCGATTTTCGCCCACTGCTTCACCTGCGGAAAAGAAAGCCGCACTGCTGTTCACGTGTCCCGCGCATTGTCGCGTGCGGGGATTGGCGTTCTAAGGTTCGATTTTGCGGGGATCGGGAGTGACGACAGGACTGACGGCGCCATTAGCTTTGCCTCAGACATCGAAGACCTTCGAGCAGCCGCTGTCGCAATGACTGAGGCAGGTATGACGCCTTCTCTCCTCGTCGGGCATAGCTTGGGCGGCACAGCAGCTATTGCGGCCGCCGCAGAGATGCCAAGCATTGCTGCAGTGGCCACGATCGGCGCACCAGCCGACCTCCAACATATCCTGAGCCACGTGCAACCCGGTGAGCTCGGCGCGGTTGCCCGCGATGGCGAGGCCACAGTAGAGATAGCCGGTCGTCCCTTTCACATCCGCCGCAGTTTCATAGACGCAATCGAAAAAATCGACATCGAAAAGTCCATTGCCTCCCTGCGCCGCCCGATGCTGATAATGCATTCACCACTGGATCAGGTCGTTGGTATTGACCACGCGTCACGCATATTCGTCGCGTCAAGTCATCCGAAGAGCTTCATTTCTCTCGACAAGGCTGATCACTTCCTCACCGACACTTCCGACGCGAATTACGCCGCTGCCATGGTTGCCGCATGGGCTACTCGTTTTCTGCCAACGCTCTCGGTTGATCTTCCACAAGTTGAGGTCGCCAAGGGAGTGATCGCCACGGAAACCCTTGCAGGAAAGTTTCAGCTCGCCGTTCGTAGCGGTGACCACACATTGCTCGCGGACGAACCAGCTTCGGTCGGCGGCCTGGGAAGCGGACTGTCCCCTTACGAACTGGTGTCCGCGGGCCTTGCCGCCTGCACAGTGATGACAATGCGCCTTTATGCGAACCGTAAAGGCTTCCCGCTCGAGCGGGCTAGTACGACTGTTGAGCATAAGAAGGTGGCGGGCATGATGCCTTCCGACAGGTTTACTCGCACCATTGTGCTTGATGGGCCTTTGGATGAGGATCAGCGAGCTAAAATCCTGGAAATCGCTGATCGCTGTCCCGTGGACCTGACCCTTGTGCGAGGGTCGGACGTTCAGACAGAACTCTCAAGCAACTCTCAAGGGGATGCCCCCACTCCATCAACCGCATGACCTCCACGCCCCATCCCACTGAGCCCAGCCTGCCGGAAAAGAACGACTTCATCCGGCAGATCATCCGCGAGGACCTGGCGACGGGCCGGCATGCCATCGTGCGCACGCGATTCCCGCCAGAGCCCAACGGCTACCTGCACATCGGCCACGCCAAATCGATTTATCTCAACTTCGGCATCGGTCGCGAATTCGGCGGGCCGGTAATTCTACGTTTCGACGACACCAATCCCGCGAAAGAAGACCAGGAATACGTCGAGGCTATCAAGGACGACGTGCGCTGGCTGGGCTTCCAGTGGACAGAGCTGCGGCATGCGTCGGACTACTTCGAGGTGTTCTACCGCAGCGCGCTCAAGCTGGTGGAAGACGGCAAGGCCTATGTGTGCGACCTGGATGCGGAGCAGGTGCGTCAATACCGCGGCACGCTGACCGAACCGGGCCGCAATTCGCCCTTCCGCGATCGCACCGTCGCCGAGAACCTCGATCTGTTCACGCGAATGCGCGCCGGCGAGTTCCCCGACGGCGCCCGCACCCTGCGCGCGAAGATTGACATGGCCAGCGGCAACATCAACTTGCGCGACCCGGCCATCTACCGGATCAAGCACGTCGAGCACCAGAACACCGGCAACGCCTGGCCGATATACCCGATGTATGACTACGCGCACTGCCTGAGCGATGCGCTGGAAGGCATCACGCATTCGCTGTGCACACTCGAGTTTGAGGACCACCGACCGCTATACGACTGGTTCGTTGACCACGTGGACCTATTGCGGCACCCGGCGCTTTATCAGTCGGTTCTGGACGCCGGCCTAGTCGCGCCGGTGGCGAAACCGCGGCAGATCGAATCCTCGCGCCTGAACATCAACTACACCCTCACGAGCAAGCGCAAGCTGCTGGCACTAGTTGGAGAGGGCCTGGTGTCGGGCTGGGACGACCCTCGCTTGCCGACCCTGCAGGGCCTGCGCCGCCGCGGCTGCCCGCCGGCGGCGCTTCAGTTGTTCGCCGACCGCGTTGGCATCAGCAAGCAGAATTCACTGCTCGATTATTCGGTGCTAGAAGGCTGCATCCGCGACATCATGGACTCTACCTGCGCCAGAAAGTTCGCTGTGCTTGATCCTCTGAAATTGATCATCACGAATCTCGATGAGCGTCACGAGAGCCTTGTCACGTTCCCAAATCATCCTAAAGATGCCGCGTTTGGTGAGCGATCAGTTCTGTTCTCGCCGGAGATATGGATTGAGAAAGAAGATTTCGCAGAGGTTCCGACGCCCGGATTCCATCGATTGGCGCGAGATAAGGAAGTTCGATTACGCGGGGTAGGACTTATCAAGTGCCACGACATTGTGACGATAAACGGCGCAGTCCAAGAACTGCGCTGCACCCTGGATCCAGACTCGCGCCCCGGAATGCCCGGCTCCAAGCGCAAAGTTAAGGGAACGATACATTGGGTCAGTGCAAAACATGCGGTGCCGGCAGAATTCCGACTTTACGACCGGCTTTTCTCGGTTCCGGATCCGGACAATGAAGACGGCGGCATGACTTATCGAGATTTTCTAAACCCGCTGTCAATTCAAAACGCTTCCGGCTTTGTTGAACGTTCTGCAGCTTTTGTGGCTCAAGAAACTCAGTTGCAGTTCGAACGGCTTGGCTTCTTTGTCGCTGATCGCAACGCCCACGCGTCCGGCAAGCCGGTGTTCAACCGTACCGTCACCCTGCGCGACACCTGGGCAGGCAAGTCCGGTTCTTGAATGATCTGCGCGTAGCTACGCCTGACACTGCCATCTTGGTCCACCATCGATCGACTTCCAGACAGTCCAGTCCAGGTCGCATTTGGTGTTCAAACACAAGTCTCGCTGACATGCTTGAGCGCATCACGGAATCAAACTGCACCAGTCAGTTTCCGCCGTATTCGTGCGCGGCGGCGGAAGCCAACTGAGCTTCGCTGGAACCTTGCGCTCAATCTTGCGAAGCGAAGAGCTCCGAAACCGGCCAATGGCGACGCGCGGCTTTCACGAAGGCGCCAATCGCCGGTGAGTGCGGCCGCCCGCGCACGGTGGCGAGGTAGATCGTCCGCGAATACTCCGGCTCGATCAGGGGGCGGACGATCAGGTCTGAGTCCGTGACACAGTTTTCGGGGAAGAACCCGAACCCCAACCCGGCCTTGATCATCTTCTGTACCCAGTCGTCGCGCGGCGAGCTGAAGACCTTCTTGATAGTCACGCCGCGGCGAGCGAAATCGTCGGTCACCGTCTGAAAGACCTCGCAATTGGTTCGCCCGACATAGGGCTGTCCGTCCAGTTCTTCGACGCGGATTGCTTTCTTCTGCACCCACGGGTGCTCAGGGGGCAGTACGATGACGAACTTCTCGTTGAAGATCGGCACCTGATGGAACTGTTCGGGAAGCTCTTCCGGCACGCCAACCAGACTGATGTGCAGGTCGCCCTTTTCGAGTTGCTCGATCATCGCTCGGGCCTCGCCGTCAATAACACTTAACTCGACCTCAGGGTTGTCCGCCTGGAAGCGCACGATCAGATCGGCGACAAGTTGCGGGCCAATCGTGCACATCGCACCTAACGTCATTGTGACGTTCTCAAGCTTCTTCGAAGACTTGGCTGCTTGCATTGCCGCCTGGGCCGACGTCTCGACGCTTTCCAGGTAGGGGAGCATCATTTGTCCAAGCTCGGACATATGTGTGTTGCTGCGCTCGCGGTGAAACAGCGGACCGCCAAGCTCGCGCTCGAGTTGCTGGATCGCCCTGGTCAAAGCCGGCTGGCTCACCTTGCATTGCTCGGCAGCGCGCGTGAAATTGAGCGTCTTCGCTAGAGCGATGAAATACCGGACCTGCTGCATTTCCATCAGCGATACCTCCTAGCGGGTTGGCCGGATTCCTATCAAATGCTTCCGAGACGGTGTATCGGCTATGGATAGCGAATATAAACGGTTAGTCGGGCGCCAGTTCATTAACGGTAGCTATCGTCAGCGATATATATGCTCCGCGCATATGCCATCACGCAGAGGTCGATCTTTCATAGCTCATAGACATTGCAGTGCTAACCCTATCCGACGGGTTGAATTCCGCGCTTGCACCCGCCCACAAGGTTGTTGGGGCTTTTAGGGGATACATGGCGCACCAAAGATAATGCCGCATGAGCATGACCGTGCCTTGCGATCTATGCGCCATTCACATATACATAGCGCCCATGAATGAAATCCAGAATCGCAATGTCTTTGGGGCCTTCGCGCTGATGGTGAGCGATGAGATTATCCAAGCCAGCTCATCGCAGGCACCGCAGGCAGGCCCTACCGCTTCCGCTTTGGCACTGCTAGCGCACATGCCGGGTCTATCAATAAGAATGCTCTCCGTGGGAGTAGGCCTCTCTCATGCAGGTACGGTCCGACTTGTTGATCGCTTGGCCACGGAGGGCTTGATCGAGCGCCGTGACCACTCCTCTGACGGACGCACTCGCTCCCTTTTCCTGACAGAGGCCGGCAAAACGGTCAGCGTCGATGTCTTGAACTCAAGGGATCGGGTAATCGCGGAGGCACTTGCAGCTCTAACCCATGAGGAAGTGAGATTCTTGGGCGACATATCGGCGCGCGTCTTACGCGCACGGCTTGAGAGCCTCGAACACTCTTATCGAGTGTGCCGGCTGTGCTGCTATGAGGGGTGCCCAAACTGCCCCATCGATGCAGAGTTGCGACAGCGCGGAATTGTTCGCGGCAACGAGGTGTGAACCACAATCTAAACTAGAAGGCGGCGGGAAAGACTCGGCTCCGTCATGCGGCCTGCTTCTTCTGCTGTTCAACTTCTTAGGTGATGAGGTCCCGGCACAATGCACGCTGCCGGTAGTCGGCCGCCTGGGCGATGTCGTTACCAGTTGTAGCGCACTATCGTTTAGCAAAAACAGGTCATAATCTGCGTCGGCTCTACATTTCCAAATAGCTGCCACGACGCTGAATCAGTAGGCTTACGGCGTCTTTCCACGAAACAAATTCTTCGCCCTGGCTCGCACCACGGCCATTTGACCGAGCGGGGTTAGTCGCGATTCTTATACTCTGCCGGCACCCAATCGTAGCCATCACCATTGCGGCGGAGATGTCCTACTCCAGGGAAGGGCAGATGATCCACTGCAACTAATTGCCGCTCGTCAGTGGCTTGGCCAAACTGCTTAATACGCTGCGCGCGCGCCGCGTCCTGATCGACATCGAAAGTGATTGTCACTACTGGTTTGGCAAATTGCACTTGGCCCACATGCATGATGTCGCCCCAGAATTCGATACTCTCTCCGCCACTCTTGGCCAGATAGAAGCCGTGTCCGGGAGTGTGCCCTGGCGTGGGGATCGCCGTTATACCCGGCAGGATCTCAGTGCGGCCGCTGAACGTCTTGACCTTGCCAGCGCTCAGGTAAACACCCACTGTCCCCAAGGCCTCTTTTATGAATTTTCCGATCGACTCATCTTGGAGCTTGCCTTTGTCCAGAAAGAGGTCGACGTCCGCCTTCGCCACATGCACTGTTGCGTTGGGAAAAACCATGC
>RRZU011612096.1_pt1 | contig 15474 bp, 16 predicted proteins | sample 2165561 | NCBI WGS metagenome assembly RRZU01 (sample SAMN10456909, study PRJNA506462) | wastewater metagenome | isolation source: wastewater sludge | place: USA: Moscow, Idaho
ACCTTAATGACAGCTGCTGTTAGCAATTATTTATTGAAGCTTTTCTTTGCTAGAACCCGCCCTTCAGTTTTACTCGAACCACTGCAAAGTTTTAGCTTCCCTAGCGGACACAGCGCTTCTGGTTTTGCTTTTTTTCTAGTGCTAGGAGTGTTAGCTAGCCGTCAGCAGCCACAGCGTTGGCGGGTCATCTGGTTAATCACGGCATTAATACCTGCGATTTGCATTGCATTCTCTCGAGTATATTTGACCGCTCATTGGCCAACCGACATCATCGCTGGAGGATTATTAGCCAGTGTTATTTGCTCAATCAGTTTACTGCTCACGCAATCACGGCAACCTATTCGTTCGCTAAGTAAACAGAACTGGGCAATTATTAGTGGCATGCTGCTGCTAGCCTTAGCGGTGATACTGAGCTGGAACTTTCCTGCGGCACTGCAGAAATATGCTTATTAGTATGTAACAGGTAATTAGGAGACTGCTCGCTAATACGAGATCAGTCTCCCCCCTTCATTACCCGATGACTGCGCTAACTCTGCGCTTATCGTCAAACTTCCTTGTTAGCCTTCCTAGCTACTAGAGCACTATTCCCTATAGTGCTTTACCACTTACTCTTAATTAAACAATCCCTTACCTATCGTCCTGATAACTTTAATTAAGAGTTTCCTTACATTGCATCCTTGCAATTTTAATTACATAAAATAATTAATTAACTGACAACTTATTTAAATTCTTCTCTAAAATAGCCACACCAATGCCTTTCACCTCAAGCAACTCATCAACTGTAGCAAAGGGGCCATGGGCTTCACGGTAGTCAATAATGGCTTGAGCTTTAGCCTTACCGATGCCGCTAAGCTCGCGGACTAAGGTCTCAGCATCAGCCGTATTAATATCGATTTTACTTTGCTCTATACTCGCAACAATCTGCTCTGCAGGCACAGCCTTAGACTCAGCGGCGACAACCCAGAAACTGCTTGCGGTTAAGGTTGCAGTAAGTATTGAGTTAATAATTAATTTGCGCATAAAACACCTTCCTTGTGAGAGTAAAAGTGTAACCATTGCAGGCTCTTATTGATTTAACTTGCGGCTACAGAATTAAAAATAGACCTTATATTTAGCTTGTCAAAATTAAAGATTAATTTGTGAGCCAGTGCACAAATAAAAAAGGGTGGACGCTTTCACGCCCACCCTTTATTCATACAGTTAAAAATTAATGTTGTTGCGCTGCGGCCACCCCATACCCTGTTTGACCACGTACATACTGATCAGCAAAAGCGTCACGCTCAGCCTTGGCTGCAGCGCTTTGATCTCGCATTGAAACAATATAAGCCAAACCGAAAGCAACCGGCATCGAGAATAAAGCAGGCTGTGTGTAAGGGAAAATTGCTTCAGCAAAGCCAAAGACATCAACCCAAACAGATTTCGACAACACCACTAAAGTCACCGAACTAAATAAACCGCCATAACCTCCGGCCATGGCTCCGCGTGTGGTCAGATTGCGCCAGTACATCGATAAAATCAGCACTGGAAAGTTCGCTGAGGCTGCAACACCAAAAGCTAAGGCCGCCATAAAGGCCACGTTCATCTGCTCAAAAGCCATACCCAAGACAATAGCTACCAAGCCTAAACACACTGTGGCTATTTTGGTAACACGCAGTTCTTGCGCCTCAGTCACATTGCCTTTCTTGTAGACTTCCGCATACAGATCATGCGCAATTGCAGTGGCGCCAGCCAAAGCCAGACCTGCAACCACCGCAAGAATTGTGGCAAAGGCCACTGCGGACAGGAAGCCTAACAGCATATTGCCGCCCACTGCCTGCGCCAAATGCATCGCCACCATATTGCTACCGCCAAGCAAAGCAGCACCCAATTCACCGCCTTCAAAGAAGCTGGTGTTCTGACCAACGATAACAATTGCCGCCACACCCATAATCGCAATAACGTTAAAGAAATACGCAATAAATACCGAGGCATACAAAACCGACTTACGCGCTTCCTTAGCATTCGATACGGTGAAGAAGCGCATTAAGATATGCGGCAAACCGGCAGTACCAAACATTAAGCCCAGTCCCATAGAGATTGCAGTCACTGGATCAGAAAGCAAGCTACCTGGCTCAAGCAAACTATCACCAAGGCGATGCACGGCACTGGCTTCTGTAATCAGCTTATCGTAGCTAAAGTCGAACTGAGAAAAAGCCAGCAACATTACGCAAGTACCACCAAACAGCAGCAAACATGCTTTGATGATTTGCACCCATGTGGTTGCAACCATGCCGCCAAAGGTGACGTAAATAATCATCAAGCCACCGACGATAAACAGCGCCAGCGTGTATTCCAAGCCAAATAATAAGCGTATCAGCTGCCCGGCACCGACCATCTGCGCAACCAAATAAAAGCACACAACCACCAGCGAGCTGATCGCTGCCATGGTGCGAATTTTGCGCTGATTTAAACGGTAAGAGGTAATATCCACAAAGGTAAACTTACCTAGGTTGCGTAAACGCTCGGCCATTAAGAATAAGATAATTGGCCAGCCCGCAAAGAACGCCACCATATAGATATAGGCATCCACTCCCGACATATAAATCATCGCAGTAAAACCTAGCAAGGTTGCTGCTGACATATAGTCACCGGCAATGGCTAAGCCATTCTGAAAACCGGAAATACCGCCACCGGCAGTATAGAAGTCAGATGTGGTGCGGGTGCGCCGTGCAGCCCAAACCGTAATTAACAGGGTCATCACCACAAAGATAAAAAACATGCTAATTGCTGGCACGTTAAGCGGCTTATCTGCTGCGAACACTAGAGGACTTAAGCCAAGTAACGTCAAGCCCAGCAAAGACTTAGCCGCTACTGCTGCATAGTTTTTAATACTCATGCTTGCTCTCCTGCAATGGCTTCATCAATCAGCTCTTCATTGATTCGATCAAATTCAGTATTAGCGCGTTGCACATACAACCAGGTTAACAAGACAAAAAACACAAACTGGAAAAGCCCAGCCAGTACGCCATAAGTTAACTTGCCAGTACCAATCTGCTTGCCAATCACCTCCGGAAAAAAAGCCACCTGCAAAATAAAGCCATAGAAAATAACTAAGACGATGACGCTAAGCACCATAGCAAAGCGTTGTCGTTTAGTTACCAGCTCATCAAATTTGGGATTATTGCGAATATGCGCATAAATATCTTTAGCCATAACCGACCCTTAAACGTGTGATCCACGTACTTGTTATTGTTGTAGACAAGGTGTTTTCATTTGCTCGGCAACCACACAGCCTCTGCTACCTGCGTCCTTAGTGGTATTAATTAACTGCTGTCCGGCCCCGGCACATTGCTTGGGTTTTGCATTCAATTCGAGTATATGTAGGTCGCCTTACGATAAATACACACAAAAAAGCAGATTCGATATGCAAAAATACATCAACCTTTTACGCACCTTGAATTGGAATGACTTAAAGTTCTTTTTGGAAGTGGCTCGCTGCGGTCGCGTGACCAGTGCGGCCAAACGTTTGGGAGTCGATTACACAACGGTATCACGGCGCATCGCCAACCTAGAAAGCACCTTGGGCACATTGTTATTTGAGAAATCCCGCAGCAGCGGCTTTCACTTAACCAGCGAAGGCGTAGCCTTACGTGACAGCATCCAAGCCATTGAAGCGCTGATGCAAAATGCTTGCGAAGAAATTACTGGTACAGATATAGCCTTGTCGGGCAAGGTGCGCATTGGCAGCACCGAGGGTTTTGGAGGGTTATTCCTAGCACCACAACTGACTCACTTTCAAAAACAGTACCCAGCCATCTCCATTGATCTACTGGCTGTACCGCATTTTGTCAGCTTAACCAAACGCGAGGCAGATATTGCTATCACCTTAGAGCGCCCCACTCGCGGCCCATTTGTCAGCACTAAGCTGTGTGATTACCGTTTGCAGTTATATGCCACTAAAGAGTATTTGGCACAACATGAGCCAATTCGCTGCGTGAATGACTTACCCAAGCATTCATTTATTAACTATATTGAGGATCTAACTTTTAGCACTAAGCTGCATTACTTGGATCAGTTTATCCTCCAAGCGAAAACACCCTTTTGCACAACTGGCGCTATCTCACAGTACTTTGCCTGCTTGCAAGGCCAGCACTTGGCTATTTTGCCGTGTTTTATTGCCGATCAAGATCCGCGTCTACAGGCGGTGCTGGCGGATGAAGTGCGGGTGACCAACAACTTCTGGATTTCATGCCACCAAGACTTTCGTAAATTAAAACGAATTCGGGTGATTTGGGACTACATTCGTGCAGTCACTGAACACAATGCCCCACTGTTTATGGGTCAAGGTAATCAGCTGCAATTGCTTTCTAGTGACTGACTCTTGATCTAGCCCGCCCAGTAATACTTGGCAGGCTAGACAGTTGCCTTGCAGCTAGAAGAGATACAAAGCAATGTGCGCAGGGTTCAGCGCTTACGACTCAGGTGCACGCAACGCTTCGTTCAGCTGATCAACAACTAAGGCCCATTCACCATCGGAGCAGAGCATTTCCTTTAGAGCTTGGCGCTGTCCATCATTCCAAAACTCAGCATCAAGGACATTGACGTCATCTGGCAAACGGTGTTTTTTAATAAAATCCGCCACACCTTCCGGTGTTGCATCGAGGCCCAACTGTAAAAACAAATTGGTCATACGTACTGTTACTGGCATACGTTCGCTCTCCATGTTTAGTATTTTCTAAAACAGCATAGCCATAAAACTGCAGTTTGAATACAACGCCACAGCCTCTTTAATTGTTTTACAGCGCTCAGCAGCTTCTTTTAGCTGCCTTAGAATAGCTGATGCGCTACGCATATTCACCGACTGCCCAACAAAAAGAAAAGCCTAGCCAGCATTTCACGCCAAGACAGGGGCAAATACGCTAAACTGCTGCGCATATTTAAACTTGAGGTGAGCTACATGGCCAAGGCAATGGCGCGGCATATTTTAGTAAGAACCAAAGAAGAGGCAGAAGCACTTAAGGCGCGTCTGGATAAGGGCGATGCTTTTGATAAGTTAGCGCGTAAATACTCCACCTGTCCGTCGGGCAAAAAAGGTGGTGATTTAGGCGAAGTACGTCCCGGTCAATTAGTTAAATCAATCGATAATGTCATCTTTAAAAAGCCCGTGCGCATGATTCACGGGCCAGTTAAATCACAGTTTGGTTACCACTTAGTCCACGTATTTTTCCGCGATTAGACTAAGTGGATGGCTCAGGCGCGACTAAACCTCGACGCCTTGGCTGCGCAGGTAATCATCGTAAGTGCCGCTAAAGTCTTTGATGCCATGCTCGCTCAGCTCAATGATGCGCGTCGCCAGAGATGAAACAAACTCGCGGTCATGGCTGACAAAAATCAAAGTACCAGGGTAGTTTTCCAGCGCCAAGTTCAAGGCTTCAATGGACTCCATATCCAAGTGGTTGGTTGGCTCATCCATCAGTAAAACGTTGGGCTTTTGTAAGATCAGCTTGCCGAACAGCATGCGCCCTTGCTCACCACCGGAAATAATTTTCACTGACTTTTCAATGTCATCACCGGAAAATAGCATACGCCCTAAGGTGCCGCGCACCATTTGCTCACCATCTTGAGTCCAGCGCCCCATCCAGTCGAACAAGGTCATATCTTCGGCAAAGTCGCTGGCGTGATCTTGGGCAAAATAACCAATCTCAGCACTATCGGTCCATTTCACATGACCGCTCATTGGTGTCAACTCACCCATTAGGGTGCGTAGCAAAGTGGTTTTACCGATACCGTTCGGACCGATAATCGCTACACGCTCTTCAGCTTCAACTTGTAAGTTCAGATTATCGAACAACACTTCACCGTCAAAACCTTGGCTCAGCTCATGCAACACAACCGCTTGGCGGTGCAATTTCTTACTTTGATCAAAGCGAATAAAGGGGCTGATCCGACTAGAGGGCTTCACCTCATCCAAGTGAATTTTGTCAATGGCGCGAGCACGGCTGGTGGCCTGCTTGGCTTTAGAGGCGTTGGCCGAGAAACGACTGACAAAGGTTTGCAGCTCAGCAATCTGTGCTTTTTTCTTGGCATTCTCACCCAACAAGCGTTCACGAATTTGCGTCGCGGCCGTCATATACTCGTCGTAATTGCCTGGAAACAGACGAATCTCGCCATAATCCAAATCCGCCATATGCGTACACACACTGTTGAGAAAGTGTCTGTCGTGGGAAATGATAATCATGGTGCTATTTCGGCTGCTGAGCACATCTTCCAACCAACGAATAGTATTGATATCCAGGTGGTTAGTCGGCTCGTCCAGCAGCAGCACTTCTGGATCTGAGAACAAAGCCTGCGCCAGCAACACGCGCAGCTTCCAACCCGGTGCCACTTCACTCATTAAACCAAAGTGTTCTTCAACACCAATGCCTAAGCCAAGCAGCAACTCACCCGCACGCGACTCTGCAGTATAGCCATCCATTTCAGCGAACTCAGTTTCCAGTTCGGCCACCGCCATACCGTCGGCTTCGCTCATTTCTGGCAGCGAGTAAATACGATCACGCTCAGCCTTAACTTTCCACAGTTCTTCGTGTCCCATAATCACCGTATCAATAACGGTAAACTGCTCGTAGGCAAACTGGTCTTGACGTAACTTACCCAAGCGCACATTTGGCTCAAGCATCACGTGCCCAGCTGATGGTTCGAGATCGCCACCGAGAATTTTCATAAAGGTGGATTTACCACTGCCATTGGCACCAATCAAACCATAACGGTTGCGGTTACCAAATTTTACAGAGACATCTTCAAAAAGCGGTTTTGCACCAAATTGCATGGTGATATTAGCAGTGGAAATCACAAATAAATCCTGAGTAGTCGAGACGCGAATGCGTGAAAAGGCGGCGATTGTACCCTTAATAAAAGGCACCAGCACGAACAATAAAGGTATACAGCGCATTAAATAGCGGCGCACTGTATAAAACAGACAGACCCAGTATACTACGCCATTATCTTTTGGCTTTTTCTTATGACTGATTCAGTGCGTCTTTCCAAACATTTAATTGATTTAATTGGCTGCTCACGCCGTGAAGCCCAGCTCTATATTGAAGGCGGCTGGGTGCGGGTCAATGGCGCTGTAGTTGATGAGCCGCAATTCCCCATTACCGATCAGCAAGTCGAGTTGCACGCTGACGCTGTAGCTGAGCCTCTGCCACCGATCACTTTACTGCTTAACCAGCCAGCGCTAGCCAACGCTACGCTAGAGCAGCAGCTGGCATTATTGACAGCCCAGACGCATTGGCCAGAAGATCCCAGTGGCATCCAGCAGCTTAAAGGCCACTTTGCGCGTTTAACTAGCGAGCTGCCACTGCAAAATAAAGCCACCGGCTTACAAGTTTTTACTCAAGATTGGCGCACCCTACGCAAATTAACCGATGACCGCACACGCCTTGAACAAGAATATGTGGTGCAAGTCGCCGGTGAAATCAACCCGCAACGCCTTAAACGCCTGGCCCATGCACAAATGATCAAAGGCGTGGGCTTACCGGGTTGTAAAGCCAGTCAGCAAAACGAAGAGCATATTCGCATGGTACTTAAAGACCCATCCGAAGGTGTTATTGAGCGTTTGTGCGCCAGCATTGATCTTGACGTCTTAGCCATGCGCCGCATCCGTATTGGAGCAGTATCCATGGGGAAGCTGCCGTTAGGGCAATGGCGCTACTGCCCGCCTACGCAAAAATTTTAATTCACTTTTGATACCCATAATGAACCGAGAACTCTATGCTTAATAATGATGTACTGCGCAGCCTGCGCTACACCCTCGACCTCAGTGACAACGCCCTACTCGACATGCTGCATGGCGTAGAGCCAGACTTAGACATCGCCACCTTACGCAGCTACTTAGCCAGCGAAGGCGATGAGTCATTTGTCTATATGAATGATGAATTAATGGTGGGCTTTTTAGACAATTTAATCCTCGAGCGCCGCGGTCCTAGTCCGCAACCCGCGCCACCGACTGAACTGCCGCTAACCAACAACACCATCTTAAAAAAGCTGCGCGTGGCCTTTACTCTGCATGAAGCCGACTTGCTGGATATTTTAGACTCTGTGGACTTTGAGATTTCCAAGCCTGAACTCAGCGCTTTATTTAGAAAAGCCGGCCACACCAATTACCGTGAGTGTGGTGATCAGCTTATGCGCCAGTTTCTCAAAGGCCTGACATTGCGTTTTCGTTTACACCTCAACGAATAGCGATTAACGGTGTCTGTGCAGCAACCTTTTAGCTGCGCAGTTGCGACAAAATGCCGTTTTAATAGAGCGCTCATCATGGCGCCAAGTCTATTTTTTAAAGCATGCCCTTGTATGCTCACTACGTTTTGAAGGATGAACTTATCGATGAGCACTGACTCTTTTGCCGCCATGCCAGACGCACAAGGTTACTTTGGTCCTTATGGTGGTCAATATGTACCTGATCACCTGAAAAAAATCATGGATGAGATTAATACGTCCTACGAAGAAATCCGTGCCTGCCCTGACTTTCAAGCGGAGCTAGCCAGCTTATTTGCCGATTACGTTGGCCGCCCCAGCCCAATCTTTCACGCCAAACGTTTAAGTGAACAACTGGGCGGTGCGCAAATTTATCTAAAGCGCGAAGACCTCAATCATACCGGTGCGCATAAGATTAACCATTGCCTTGGTGAAGCTTTATTGGCTAAGTTTATGGGGAAAAAGAAAGTTATCGCCGAAACTGGTGCCGGTCAGCATGGCGTTGCCTTAGCCACAGCCTGCGCACTGGTGGGTATTCCCTGTGAAATCCATATGGGCCAATCCGATATTGAGAAAGAACACCCTAATGTGGTGAAGATGAAAATCTTGGGCTGCACGTTAATTCCAGTCACTGCAGGTGCCGCCACCCTCAAAGAAGCAGTGGACAGTGCCTTTGAAGAATACTTAAAAAACCCAGAAGAATTTATTTACGCCATCGGCTCTGTAGTGGGTCCGCACCCCTTCCCTAAGATGGTCCGTGACTTCCAGTCGATCATTGGCAAAGAAGCTCGTGAGCAGTTCCTCGAGCGCCAGCAGTGCCTGCCTGACTACGTCACTGCCTGTGTAGGTGGTGGCTCCAACGCGATAGGTATGTTCACAGCGTTTTTAAATGATAAGGATGTGCAGTTGGTCGGTGTTGAGCCAGCCGGTGAAGGTTTGGACACGCAACGCCACTCTGCGTCCTTGAGCAAAGGCAAATTTGGCTATTTACACGGTATGGCCTGCTACGTTCTAGAAGACGACGAAGGTAACCCAGCACAAGTGCACTCCATTGCCTCGGGGTTGGATTATCCGGGCTCTGGCCCAGAACACAGCTATTTAAAAGATCTGGGACGTGTGCAATACGACAACGTCACAGACCAAGAATGCTTGGATGCTTTTATGCGTTTATCCCGTGTTGAGGGCATTATTCCCGCACTGGAAAGTGCGCATGCAGTGGCTTGGGCAATACGCACAGCACCCAACCTGACAGCTGAACAAAGTATTCTGATTAACTTATCTGGACGCGGTGACAAAGACGCTGATTATGTTGCCGAGCTACTTGGCCTATAAATCAGACAAAAAAATACCGCTGAGTGAGGCACGCAGCGGTATTTTCTAATTAACTGTGTATTACTGAACGATTTTAGATAAAAGCTGGGCTTGCTTTTCAGGCTCTTTCGCTTCTTCAGCACTTAATACGCGTTTGGCTTGTAAATAACTGGCATTCCAATAGCGATTGCTCAGCTTATCAACCCGCACACCACCGCTACGCTTACTGGATGAATGAATAAACTCATCATCCCCCATATAAATCCCCACATGGGTTACGCGTCCACGTCCGCGGTCATTAAACAGAATCAAATCACCCGGCTCTAAATCAGAACGAGCAATCACTGGCGCATCCATCTTTAATAACTCGCCAGTGGTACGTGGCAACTTGATGCCTAACTCTTCTTTGTACACATAGCTTACAAAACCACTGCAGTCAAAACCTGTTTTACGGCTACTACCACCGTAACGGTACGGGGTGCCTAACAGTGTTTTACTGCGATCCAGTAAACTGTCGCTAAGACCTGGCAGCTTGTACTCATTGAGCAGCGAATCGTCTTGCAACTGTACTGCAGCTTCTTGCGCCTCATCAAAACGGTCTAAGACCGCTAATAAAGCACGTGAATTAAGCTCTATTGTGTCTCGCTTAACTGAAGACGCTTGACGCTGTTCGGTGTTTAAGTTGGCGCAAGAAGCCAAGACTAAACAGCTCACACCGCAAACGATGCTCTTGATTAATTTAGACATACATACAAAATACTTTCGGATTTAGCGGTGCAATATGCCTTGCATTGACGCAAAGTGCAAACTTAATGGTCAATAATTGTGACTTAATTAATGGTTTGTCGTCAAAGCCAGCAGCATCGAAAGCTGGCACAGGGGCCGCCCGCTCTGCGCTTGCCAGCTATTAAACGCCTCTTGCACTGCCGCTAAGTCACGCTGACTGGTGGGTTGTTTAGTCACTATGCCTTGCGCAATTAACGCTGCGGTAACGTCATTGCTCAGCAAGAAAGTATCTTTGCCAGCCATTCGCAAAAAACGCGGCGCCGACATACCGCCCAGTTGCTGGCCCTGCTTGGCTAAATAACGCCATAAACCGACAATATCACTGCTCGGCCACTGGGCTAGAAAAGCACCAAAACTGCCATATTCTCGACGTATATCCAGCACCATCTGGGCATTGCGCGGCACACTTCTGAGCTTGCCTAAATGACGGATAATCCGTGTATCTTGCATTAAGCGCTCAATATGCTCGGCACTCATCAGCACAACTTTATCGGGATTGAACTGCCAAAAAACCTCTTCAAAATTCGGCCATTTAGCATCCACTACACTGTGCCGCAAGCCGGCACGAAAGACTCGCAAAGCCAATAAGGACAAATAACGGTCATCGCTTACAGCAGTGAGCTGCGCCGCCGTGGCTGGCTGCGGCAAGCGTGCTTCTAAAGCAGCTAAAGAACCAAAACGATTGATGCCGTACTCGAGCATCCATTGAAAATCTTGCATAGAGTGTTCCACCTACTGTGGCACTGTCTAGCAACAGTGCTTCAATTGCGCCTAGTCTGCTGTGCCATAAGGCGCTGAGCCATTTCATCCAGCAGCTTCTGCTCTTGCTTATCTGCGGCTTTTTGCGCGTCTTCACGGTAGCGCTGCACTAACTTACGCAAACCTTCCAAACGCGCATAGGCTTGCTGCCAAATCTTTTGACTGCCACTCAGATTATGTTCATGCCAAGCTAGGCTTTTTTCTTGCTGCTCAATGGCCACCTCCAGCTGCGATAAAAACCTTTGGTAGTTCATCAGCCACTGGCCACTGACCCCAGTCTGCCCTTTATCAATCCATTGCTGTTGATAGTCATCACGGTATTGCTGCAGATTTTGTAACTGCTCTTGGGCGTGCTGCAAAGCCTGTTGGTATTGACTGAGTTTCGCTGCTGCTTCGCGCTCAGCTTCTTGCGCCATATCCACCACTGGCAGCAGACGCTGCGCGCGCTTCATCATCGTCTATCAACCTACCGCTGCTGGATTAACCACAGCCAGTAAATGCTGGGTACTTTTTTCCATAGTTTCCGTCTCACGTAAGCCTTGGCGTAAATACGCCGACATATGCGGATAACGCTCAATGGCCATATCAGTGTCCTTATCACCGCCCGCCACGTAAGCACCTACGCTGATTAAGTCACGACTCTGCTGGTAGCGCGTCCACAGCTGTTTAAAGCGCTGTGCGGCACTCAGGTGCTCGGCAGATACCACTTGTGGCATCACTCGACTCACTGAGGCGCTGATATCAATAGCTGGGTAATGGCCTTCTTGGGCCAAGTCTCGGGATAAGACAAAGTGACCATCCAGCACACCGCGCGCCGCATCGGCAATCGGGTCTTGCTGGTCATCTCCCTCAGACAGCACCGTATAAAACGCAGTGATGGATCCGCCGCCTTGCTCAGCGTTACCCGCACGCTCTACCAGTTTGGGCAACTTAGCAAACACCGATGGCGGATAACCCTTGGTGGCTGGCGGTTCGCCAATGGCTAGGGCAATTTCCCGCTGTGCTTGGGCGTAGCGGGTCAAAGAATCCATTAATAATAAAACGTTGTAGTTTTTATCACGAAAATATTCAGCAATACGTGTGCAATACATCGCTGCGCGCAAGCGCATCAAGGGCGCATCATCCGCTGGCGACGCGACGACAATGGCGCGTTTGAGGTCTTCTTCACCGAGGATATCTTCAATAAACTCTTTAACTTCACGGCCACGCTCACCAATCAGCCCAACGATAACAATGTCCGCTTGAGTAAAACGGGTCATCATTCCCAACAGTACGCTCTTACCCACCCCCGTACCGGCAAACAAACCAATCCGTTGCCCACGGCCCACGGTCAGCAGCCCATTGATACTGCGAATACCAACATCAAGAGGCTCGCTGATGGGGTGGCGTTGCAAAGGGTTGATCGCTTGGCCTTCCATTTGCACCCATTCTTCTGCCTCAATGCGGCCTTTACCATCTAAAGGCCGTCCAGCACCATCCAGAATTCGACCCAACATGGACATGCCCATGGGCATTCGGTCAGTTCCAGCCACCGGCACCACCCGCGCACCCGGCGCAATGCCGGTGAGATTACCAATAGGCATCAGGAAAACTTTTTCGCCAGAAAAGCCCATTACTTCAGCCTCAACCTCAACGGCTTGGTACCCATCGTTATTGATCACCAAGCAACGACTGCCCACTGGCACCTGGAGGCCTTCAGCCTCTAACGTCAAACCCACCATACGAATAAGACGCCCTTCCACCAGCGGTTTTTTACTCAATTGGGTGGCTGGTTTATAAGCCCCGAGACGGGTGGCAAAACCTGTGCGCTGTAGCTGCATAGAACCTCCTGATTAATTCACCGACGGGTGATCTGGCTGTTCAGCAGTACCCGCAGGCTCAGGCTCTTGTTCAGGAGCCGGCTCTGACTCGTCCAGGCTTAATTGGGCATGATTGTCTGCTGCATCGGTCGCAGGCTCTAATTGCGGCGCTGCAGTGAGTTGTTCTGCGGGGGTTTCTGGCTCTGGCTCTAAATCAGGCTCAGGTTCTGATTCAGCTTCATTGCTGGCGGCCAGTGGCTGAGCCTGCGCCTGAGACTCAACTGGCTGCTCACTGTGTGGCTGCACTTGGCTCAGCGACTCCGCTTCACTGACAATAGCGGCCCCATCAAGGGACACCTGCAAATCAGGCTCTAAAGGATGGCTTTTTAGCTCACGTTGTTGTTCTAAAATTTGCGTAGCAATATGTTCAATGCGGGTTTCGATGCTGGCGTTAATTTGCGTATTCACTGATTCAAAGCGGCAGCCGCCTGGGAGCAAATCATCGTCCTCAATAATCTTCCAGCTTTCTTCATGGCGCTCACGTAATGCTTTAATCTGTTCAAAGTCTTGTGGGTTCACATACACCCGCACCGCTGCACTGCCCATCGGAAGCAGCTTTAAGGACTCACGCACCACCTGGGTAATTTGACTGGAATCAAGCGTTAACTCGCGCTGAATCACTTGTTGGCTGATTTGCATGATCATCTCCAGCATGGTTTCTTCCAGCTGTTGATCTTGCTTGGCAATCGGCTCAAAAAATGCCTGCATCACTTGCTCTAGAGCCTGTACTTTACCCTGCAAGACCAGTTCTGCTTCTTGCGCTGCTTTCAGTTGCCCAGCATGAAAGCCATCTTTTTCACCGGTACTAAAGCCTTCGTTCCAAGCGTCTTGACGAACGGCTTCCACATCATCGAGTGTCAATGGTTTGACGTCTTCGGCAACCATTTCTTCAACGCGCACCTCTTGCTCGACTTCCTCAACCGGCTCAGCAGCCTGAGCTTGCTCTTTAACTTCGGCAGCAGTTGGATCATCAAAGCTTGGTAAGTCCCATAAACTGAAGACTTCGCCCTCTTGCGCTGGAATTAACTCACTGCTTGGTTTTTTCTCAGGCATGCCTACACCATCTCTTCGCCACCTTTACCACCAAGCACAATTTCGCCTGCATCCGCCATACGGCGAGCAATGGTAAGGATTTCTTTTTGGGCCGATTCGACTTCACTGATGCGCACAGGCCCTTTGGCTTCTAAATCATCACGCAACAGTTCAGAAGCACGTTTTGACATGTTTTTGAAGATTTTTTCTTTAATGGCTTCATCTGCACCTTTTAACGCTAAAACTAAAACGTCAGAAGAGACTTCACGCATTAAAGCCTGAATGCCGCGATCATCCACATCGGCTAAGTTATCAAAGACAAACATCAGATCTTCAATTTTGCCCGACAAGTCTTGGTCCAAATCACGAATAGCATCAAGCAACGGCCCTTCAATGGAGCTGTCTAAGAAGTTCATGATGTCTGCAGCTCGCTTAACCCCACCCATGGTGGTGCGCGAGGTATTGGAGTTTCCGGAAAACTGTTTTTCTAAAATAGTGTTCAGCTCTTTTAGCGCCGCAGGCTGAATGGTGTTCAGCGCCGATACCCGCAGCATAATGTCTAAGCGAACTTTATGGTCAAAATGCCCCAGCACCTCACCAGCCTGATCAGCATCCAAGTACGCGACAACAATGGCTTGAATTTGCGGGTGCTCATAGCGAATCACATCTGCTACGGCGCGGGGCTCCATCCACTTCAAACTGTCGAGGCCACTGGTATTGCCACCCAGCAAAATGCGGTCAATTAAGTTGCCAGCTTTATCTTCACCGAGCGCCTGTGTAAGCATATTACGAATATAGCCGTCAGCGCCGACACCTAAACCGGTCTGGTCGCTCACCACCTCAACAAACTCACTCATGACTTCTTCGACTTGCTCGCGGTGCACATTGCGCATTTGCGCCATGGCCGAACCCACCCGCTGCACTTCTTTAGGGCCCATGTGCTGTAACACTTGCGCAGCATCGGTTTCACCCAGTGACAGCAGCAAAATGGCTGCTTTATCGACCTTATTGAGTTTAGTAGTCATACGATTGCTCACTCATCAGCGTTAATCCATTCTTTCACGACTTGCGCCACACGTCCTGGATCTTCAGCGACTAAGCTTTTAATCGCATTCAACTGTGCATCATAACCTTCGCTTGGGCTGGGCAATAAAATATTTTGCGGCCCGCCAAGACTGACGCGATCATCCGCTAAGCCTGGGTCAAAATCATCCATACCACCTAAGTCGGCATCATCTGAGCGCTCACTAACCGCCAGCTCCTTGCTTTTACCGCCGCCCACCACATTACGCAGTAAGGGCCGCAACACACCGAACACCAGCACCAAGATAAACAAAACCCCGAGGATTTGTTTCACAATACTCCAGAACCAAGGCTCGGTATAAAAAGGAATATCGAGAATTTCTTCTGCTTGAATCGGTGCAAAAGCAGCATTAATAACGCTGACACTATCACCACGACTGGCATTAAAGCCCACAGAGTCTTGCACCAA
>RRZU010829100.1_pt1 | contig 15472 bp, 14 predicted proteins | sample 2165561 | NCBI WGS metagenome assembly RRZU01 (sample SAMN10456909, study PRJNA506462) | wastewater metagenome | isolation source: wastewater sludge | place: USA: Moscow, Idaho
AAAATGGTCGGGGTAGGGGGATTCGAACTCCCGACATCCTGCTCCCAAAGCAGGCGCGCTACCGGACTGCGCTATACCCCGATGGCTCCACGACCTGGACTCGAACCAGGGACCCAATGATTAACAGTCATTTGCTCTACCAACTGAGCTATCGCGGAACATACATTTGATTTAAACTCTTTCGAAGTTTGCCTCATCTGTGGTGCGACATTCTACGCATTTATCTAACCTTGTCAACACTTTAAATGAAATAAATATTAATTTGTTTCTTTAAAGCTATATGTGACCTGTGATGCTGCGTTTAATGCTGCGGGCTATTCTAACCACAGTTCGGTGAAGCTGCAAGCCTGTATCTGCAAAGTCAGTACAAGCTCGGTATTTAGGTAGAAAGATCAAGATTAGACTGCCCTGCACTTCTGCTAGGCAAAGGGTTAGACTGGTTATTCATTTTTATTGCTTGAAAATATTTATGCGCCGCACTAAAGAAGAAGCAGACAACACTCGCACAGCCATACTCACTGCTGCGGAACTGTTATTCCTTAAAAAGGGGGTTTCCCACACTTCACTTGAGCAAATTGCACGACAGGCTGGCGTCACCCGTGGTGCCGTGTATTGGCACTTCCAAAACAAAGCTCACCTGTTTAATGAAATGCTTAATCAAGTGCGCTTACCCACTGAGCAAATGGCTAAGCAAATCAGTCAGTGCGATCCCAACAACCCTATTGTTGGCCTGCGTTACTTGTGTACGGAAGTTCTGCTGACTGTGGGTAGCGATGAGCGCAAACGTCGCATCCTGACAATCCTGCAGCGACGCTGTGAGTTCACGGCAGACTTACGCGAAGCTGAAGAACGCCACGAAGCTTATATTAATGAGTTTATTGATTTATGTGAGCAGTTGTTTAGTCAGCCCAGCACTGCTGCACGCTTGTACGCTGGAATAACTCCACGCATGGCGGCAATCAGTCTGCATACGATGTTGTTAGGTCTGCTGAGTAATTGGCTCAGAGATCCAACGCTATTTGATGTCACATTGGCAGGCCCCATGCTAGATGGCTTGCTCAGAGGGATTATTACAGACTGGGAACCCAGTGACGCCTGTAAAGACCACCCCTAAGCACATCAGCTTATTCGCTAATCAACCAGTCTAAACGCCAACCACCTTCATCTTGCGCTAAGGTTTTGGCAAAGATTGGCAGCATCTCTTTGAGCTCTTGTTCCAAGCCCCAGGGTGGATTACAAATCACCATACCTGAGCCATTTAAACGTGAAGCATCCTCGGGCTTATTCACATAAAGCTCGACACGCAACAACTTGGGCGCACTACTTTTCTCAAGCATTTGATAAAAACGGCGCAATTGAGCTAGGTCTTTAACCGGATACCAGAGGCACACAATCGCTTGTCGCATCCGCCCCAAAGTTTCTTCTAAGGCTTGCACCGAGTTTTTCAAATCGTCACCTTGTTCAAAAGGTGGATCAATCAACATCAACAAACGCTTTTCTTCAGTTGGGAGTATCGCGCGTGGCACATGCCAGCCTTCTCCTAGATGCACACTGACGCGTCGATCAATACGCATATTGTCTTTGAGTAGTTGACCGTCTTCTGGATGCTTTTCATTTAAGTACAAATGATCTTGGCTGCGCGTTAAACAGCGCGCAACTTCTGGCGAGCCCGGATAATAGCGCAATTCATCATCGTCATTGAGCTCACGAATAGCGTGCAGATAATTCTCTAGCAGCGGATGGGTTGAAGTCCATAAGCGTCCAATACCTTCTTGCCACTCATCTGTTTTCAGCGCTTCCTCGCCCTGTAAGTCATACAAGCCAATCCCGGCATGGGTATCCACATAAGCCATAGGTGCAGCTTTCTTTTGCAATAATGCAATACAACGGGTTAGAAGCCAGTGCTTCAACACATCCGCGTGATTACCTGCATGGTAGGCATGGCGATAATTCATAAAACCCTCAACGCAATTCGTTTTGAATGCTTAAAATAGTACGTATCCATGGCTTATCATTACGAATCTTCTCGGGCAAACCGTTAATTGCTAAATGCGCAGATGCACGATCAGCAAAAGAGCCGTAAGTCACCACAAACAGTGTTTTGCCTTGGTGTAGCTTTCTAAAATAGTGGTACTGAGCTGAGTCTTGCTTCACAAAAGCTTGAGCTTTAGCTTCAGAACTGGTGCCGAACACTTGCAAGGTATAGCGTGTAGGCGCTTGCTGCTTAAACCACTGGCTGTGCCCTGAAGTGCCTTTCAAGCTGGAAGCAGCTGCTTTTCTCTGTGCTGGTTTAGCAGGTGCTGCAGCTTTACGCACCACTGCAGCAGGCTTTGCCACAGGCTTCTTAACCGGCTGAACGACAGGCGTTGTCGCTTGCGCCGGCGGCGTGCTGACCGGTACAGGCACACTGACCACAGGCACTGGGACAGGCTCAGGCAACTCTTCTACTGCCGGTGCAGTGCTAGTCTGTGGTGCATCAGCAGCGGACTGCTGTTCTTGCTCTGCAGTGTAAGCAGGAGCATTACGCAGCGCTTCTAACTGTGCATCGGTATAAGGCTCATTCAATAACTGAGCTTCATCCTCTTCGGCATTTAACGCTTGAGCCAAAGGCTCTCGCACTACAGGTACCGGATTCAAATCTAACGGTACTTCAATTTTACTATTGCTAGTAGGCGTTGCTGGAATCACCACTGACTCAGGCTTTAGCTGCTCAACAACTGGCGTTACTGTGTCTTGCTGGCGGGTACTGTCTGAGCCATCTTTGCGCAGCAACCAAAACAACACTAGCGCAAGAGCAATCACCGCTAAAATCATGATGTATTTAATCGGCATTACAGCAGCTTTTTTACCGCTACTCTTACGACTCATTTGCCCAATTAACATGGATTTAGCAATGCTGTTAACGCGTCCTGGCCAACCTTGAGATTGAGTGTAGATATCATGCAGTTGCTGCGCGCTAAACACATCAATGGGCTGCCCTGCATCAATCAAACGCTGCTCGATATACTCTAGAGTCTCGTCATCATCCCAAGGCTCAAGGGCAATCACATAATGTAAGTCAGCGTTATCAGCGATTTTTTCCAGCAAAGGATTGATCGAGGAGTCAGAAAACAACACAACCCGTGCGCAGGCATCATTCACGCCTTGAGCTAAGCGCTGTAAAAACAGTAATGCTGACTCTTCTAAATACTCGGCATTATCAATCAGTACGTGCACTTCTTTGCCCGCCACTGACATCTGCTCAATATGCTTAAGCACATCGGCAATTTCACTGTCAAACAACCCTAGCGCCGAACTGACTTGCGCCAGCATCGATGCTGCATCAACTGCTGCGCTGGCACTGATCACAATACTCTGCGCAGGCTCGGTCACTTGCGCCACCAACGCCTGATGCAACACTGTTTTACCACTGCCTTGTGGGCCAGTAACAACCAGCATCAACTTACTGTATCGCGCCAAATGCTGCAGCTCGTTCAATACTGAACGGCGCTTAGCAGGGAAAAACTTAAAGCTTGAGCCACGCCCAGAAAAAGGATCGTGTTCAAACTGATAATGGCTTAAGTAATTATCGTCGGCGTGCAAGTCAGTCATGATGCCCTCACTCAGTTAGATGCTGTTAGTTATTGTTGAGTAGTTAGCGATCAACACGTTGTGCAGTATATCTGCCGGATAATCTGCAGTGATGACTGCATGACCTAGATCACGCAATAACACTAAACGTATATGTCCATTAATGTTTTTCTTATCCACAGCCATATGAGTTAAAAACGTCTCAGGTGTCATATCCTGGGGCGGCACTACAGGTAGCTTAGCTTGCGACAACAACGCAATACCGCGATCACGCTGCTCGATGGTAATCCAACCCAGTTGCTGTGACATTTCCAGCGCCATCACAGTACCGGCCGCCACTGCCTCGCCATGCAACCACACACCGTAGCCCTGCTCGGTTTCGATCGCATGACCAAAGGTATGCCCTAAGTTGAGCGTCGCGCGTACACCCGACTCACGCTCATCTGCCGACACCACTTTGGCTTTTGCAGCGCACGAACGTTCAATAGTTTCCATTAAAGCTTGATTATCGAGCGCACAAATCTTCGCGATATGCTGCTCCAGCCAAGTTAAAAATGGCTCATCACAAATAAAACCATATTTAATCACTTCAGCTAAACCCGCTGCTAATTCGCGCTCTGGCAAAGTATGCAGTGTCGCCGTATCAATAATCACCGCTTGCGGCTGATAAAAAGCGCCGATCATATTTTTGCCAAGCGGGTGATTAATACCCGTTTTACCACCCACAGAGGAATCCACTTGTGATAACAAAGTGGTCGGCACTTGGATAAAGTTCACCCCACGTTGATAGCTCGATGCCGCAAAGCCGGTCATATCGCCAATCACACCGCCACCTAAAGCAATCAAGGTGGTTTTACGGTCATGTTTATCGCGCAATAGAGCATCAAATATTAACTGTAGCGTCTCCCAGTTTTTATACGACTCACCATCAGGCAAAATAACTTCGGTAACTTCATAGCCCTGCAATGTCTCGCGCAACTGCTTTAAATACAAAGGAGCTACGGTGGTATTGGTCACAATAGCAACCTGACGACCGACAATATGCGGGGTGAACAACTGCGCTTGCTTGAGTAAATCTGTACCGATATAAATGGGATAGCTGCGTTCAGCTAAATCGACATTAAGAGTGCGCATAGATGCCTCTCGTGATAAGACTTAAATAAATCCGAAAGAAAAGATGGCCTAGTACAAGCTAGGCTAAGTTTGAATATGTCAACGAGTATAACCTAGATTCAAGAGCAGGTTTCACGGCCCTGATGGGTACTCAAAAAGCGCATAATTTCTTGTACAACCATACGTGGCGGACGGATATCAGTCTCGATAATTAACGTCGCTACTTCACGATACAAAGGATCACGCAGGGCGAGCAAATCAGATAAGACGCGCGCGGGGTTCTCTGTTTGCAAGAGTGGACGGTTACGATCTCGAGCTGTACGCGCCAACTGATGCTCCACTGACGCATGCAGATAAATCACAATAGCACCATGGCGGCGCATGGCCTCTCGATTCTCGGGACGCAGCACGGCACCACCACCGGTAGCCAGCACTAAACCTGGCTGCGCACAGAGTTCGGTAATCACCGCTTGCTCACGATCACGAAAGCCCGCCTCGCCTTCAACATCAAAAATCAGCGGAATACTAGCACCTGTGCGCTCTTCAATTTCTTTATCAGAATCTTTAAAGGGTAAGCCCAGCTCTTTGGCGAGTAAGCGCCCAATGGTGCTTTTGCCAGCACCCATCGGGCCTATCAAAATATAAGTAGATGTATGCATTAATTATTCAGTGAAATGGCTTGGTTATTCATAATACGCGGTGTAATAAACACCAGCAGTTCAGACTTCTGATCTTGGACTATGTCGCGACGAAATAAGCGACCGACAAAAGGTACATCACCTAAGAAAGGTACTTTTTCAATCGACTTGGTTTGCGTATTAGAAAACACACCACCAATCACAATAGTCTCGCCATCAGACACTAATACATTGGCATTCACTTCATTCTTTTTAATGGGCGGCACATTATTCAGAGCATTGGCAAAGTCAGGCTCATCTTTGGTGACTTTCACATCCATAATAATGCGATTATCCGGAGTGATTTGTGGCGTAACTTCCAGTGACAATGCCGCCTCTTTAAACGAGGTACTGGTTGAACCGCTAGAGCTAGCCTCCTGATACGGAATTTCTGCACCTTTTAAAATCTTCGCCGTTTCTTTGTCAGAGGTGACAACTTTAGGCTGGGATACCACTTCACCGTTACCGGTTTTCTCCATGGCCGTCAGCTGCAAATCTAGGATTGTATGATTGGTCACGAAACCAATCCCAAAACCTGACGTAGCATTACTAACGCCTATATCGACAAAGGGCGAGTTTATATTCGATGGCAGCCCCACTCTGTTACCGTGATCATTATTCTGAACACCTAAGCTACTACCCGAGCCTGAACCACTCCACTTACTGCCACCATTGGTGCCAAAAGCACCACCCCAGCGTACACCCAAGCTTTTACTGTAATCGACGTTAGCTTCCACAATGCGCGCTTCAATCATCACTTGACGTACAGGGATATCCAGTTGCGCCACCACACGGCGTAACTCATCTAACTTGTCTTGGGTTTGGTAGGCAATAATACTGTTGGTACGGTCATCAACAGTGACTGAGCCACGCTCATCACTTTGCCCGCTACCACTGGTCACCGACTGAAATAAAGCGGCAATCTGTGCTGCTTTGGCATAGTTCACCTGAATCAATTCACGACGCAAAGGAGCCAGCTCGGCAATTTGCTTTTGTGCCTGCATTTCTTGACGCTCACGCGCAGCAATTTCATCTGCTGGAGCAATCAGTAACACATTACCAATCATGCGCTTATCAAGACTTTTGGTTTTCAGCACTAGGTCCAAAGCTTGATCCCAAGGCACGCTTTGCAAACGCAAAGTAATATTGCCTTGTACGGTATCACTGGCGACGAGATTTAAATCGGTAAAGTCAGCAATCAGCTGGAGCACTGAGCGCACATCAATATCTTGGAAGTTCAGCGAGAGCTTTTCACCTGTGTAGGCAAAGCGCTCAACATTACGCTTTTCAATTTCTTCTTGACTGACGGGCTTAACGCTAATGGTTAACTGATTATCTGTTTGATAGGCCAAGTAATCATAAAAACCTGTTGGCTCAATCACTATTGAGACCTTATCGTTTCTTTCACTGGCGCTCACAAACTGCACCGGTGTAGCAAAATCCTTTACATCCAAGCGTACACGTAATGCTTCAGGCAAAGCTGACTTGGCAAAAGTCACGCGAATTTTACCGCCTTGATCTTCAATATCTGGGGTAGTGCTGTCATCACTTAGATCAATAATGACATTACCCGCACCTTGCTCACCACGCTGAAAATCAATATTGCGAATGCCTTTTGGCTTAAATACTTTAGGCTGGGGCGCTGGTGCAACTGCATTCACCACCGAAGCTGCTTGACGCGGACGCAGTTGCGCTCCCTCACCAACAACAATATACAAATTCTTACCATCAACACGAGTGTTGTAAGGTGAAGAGCTGGTCATATTAATAATCAAGCGTACTAAGTCAGCTGTTTCCACAATATTAACACTGCGCACATTGCCATTACCCAGCTCACGACTTTTAATCCCTAGCTTGTTTTTCACCCCAGGTAAATCCAATGCAATACGCGCCGGCTGTTCAATGGTATAGCCGTTAGGGGTGTTTATCGGTTGGTCAAATGCGAGTTTAAGCTCAATTTGTCCACCGGGTAACGCTGCAACATCCATAGTTTGCAAGTTAACGGCAAGCAATGCTGGCGAAAGTATAACGGCCAAAAAAGCCATACCAATACGAGAGAGTTTTATTTTCATGTTATCCATCCGCCGTGCTTTCCAATAGTCAGTTTTCATAGCTTGCTTCACTTAAGAACGCTCCTGCAAAGCCAGAGTCCGTGGCCGTTCTAACCAGCCACCATCGCCATCAGAAACAATTTCAACCACTTCAATTCCTGCTGCCGTGATCGCTACAATGCGACCATGATTCGTACCGATATAATCACCAATGCCTACTCGGTGCACACCATCGCCACCGCGCACTAAGGCATAAGTACCGGCTGTATTCGCTAAAGTACCGACCATGACAAAGCTCTCAATATTAAAGCCTTCCAGAAACTGTCGTACACGTGTTTCATCAGGTTTAATATCTGCACCACCTTTTGCGCGGTTGCTTAACTCAATCTTGACTGGAGGCTGAAAAGGGCTACGGTAAGCGGCCGCCAAGTAAGTAAAAGGCTCATAGACTTCTTCTTTAGGCATCGCCTCAATCGCACCCTTAGGGCTGGATCTGACCTCATCCATAAAAGCCTGTAGGTCGGCATACTCTTTGTCTGAGTCGCAACCAGCCAAACCCACCGCCAATAATGTCGCAACAATATACTGAAAACCCTTCATTATTTCTGAGCTCCCTGATCATTGTAACGATAGGTTTTCACCAGAATATCCATCATCAGCTTAGTATTATTGGTGGCACTGACCGGACGTATAGAAAAGTCATGCAAGGTCACAATACGCGGCATTCCCGCCACCGCACTAACAAAAGTGGCTAGATCATGGTAACTACCAAACACTTTGATCTTAATCGGCAACTCAATATAAAAAGGTTGCGTCACTTCAGCGAGCAATTTAATTTCTTCAAACTCCAAACCTGAGTTGAGTCCAGCACTGGTAATATCTTCAAGCAAGCCCGGTACTTCTGTATCACTCGGCAATTGACGCAATAGAGCTTCAAACGAAGCCTCCATTAATTGCATCTGCTCGATGTACCTTTCAAGGTTAGCAGCCTGGCTGACTTTTGCTGTAAATTGTTGTTTCAATGATGCTTCTTCAGCTTTATTGCGCTCAATCACATCTTGCAGGTCGGTCAAGTGCATAAAATAACCCAGCACCAACACTGCAATAAATGCCAGCACGCAGGCTAAGGTGCGCACAGCAGCAGGCCAAGAACCAATATTATTCAGGTCCAGCTCAGAGAAATCGATTTTGCCCAAGTTTTTGAAGGAGTCCAATACACTCATTACTGCACTCCTTGCTTGTCGCGTTCAGTGGGTACGATCTGCTGCACAGTGAGCTTAAAGGTGTTGTTTTGATCCGCTCGATCGGCACTTAAAGCCTTCACTTCAGTTAAATTCGGTGTACTGAGCCAATCGGATGCTTCTAGGTTGCGCATTAAGCTGGAGACTAAGTTATTCGACTCCGCCGCACCTTCAATCGAGATAGTCTGGCCAACCATTTTCAAGTCAGTGAAATACACACCGTCTGGCAAGGTGCGCACGAGTTGATCAAACACCCGAGCTACAATCGGTCGATTACCTTGCAAGTCATGAATAATCTTCATCCGCTCGACTAGCTGTTGGCGACGCGTTTTCAGTTCTCGAATCTCTTTAATGCGAAAATCCAAAGTAGCGTTTTCAGCACGAATAAACTCATTACGTAGATTTTGTTGATCAATTTTCGCATTAAAGTATTGATCAGCCAGCAGCACACAAGCGCCAGCTAACACCAACACAGACACTAAAGTCACTAAAAATTGCTTTTTACGCTCTTCGCGTAACTGGTCACGCCATGGCAGTAAGTTGATGCGCGCCATCAGTCAAAACTCCTCATCGCCAAACCACAAGCAATCATCAGCGAAGGTGCATGATTAGCTAAGGCGCCCGCATTGACTTTATTGCTGAGGGTCATATTTGCAAATGGATTAGCTACCAAGGTAGGCGTGCCAATGACACTTTGTACCTGCTGGTCTAAACCAACAATCGAAGAGGTGCCACCCGCTAAAACAATATAGTCGACTTGACTGTACTGCCCTGCGGCAAAGAAAAACTGCAAAGAACGGGATATTTGCTGCACTACAGATTCTTTAAAGGGGTTTAACACTTCGCTTTCATAATCGTCAGGCAAACCACCTTGTTGCTTGGCTAAATCGGCTTCTTCTTGAGGTAGGCCGTAACGACGCTGAATTTCATCAGTCAGTTGCTTGCCACCAAAGAGCTGTTCACGTGTATAAATTGTTTTGTCATTATGCAGCACGCTTAAAGTCATCATCGTGGCGCCAATATCGACTACAGCGACAGTCAACTCTTTATCGCCACTACCCAATTGCTCAGCTAATAAAGTGAAGGCACGCTCTAAGGCATAAGCCTCAATTTCTACAACTTTGGCTGTCAGTCCTGCTAACGCTAAGGCCGCTTCACGCACTTCAACGTTTTCCTTGCGGCACGCTGCTAACAACACATTGACTCGCCCATTGCCGCGCGGCGCAGGTCCCTGCACCTCAAAATCAATCGCAACTTCTTCTAATGGGTAAGGAATATACTGATCAGCTTCCATTTTCAGCTGAATTTCTAACTCTTCGTCAGTCAGGCCCTCGTCCATTTCAATGGTTTTGGTAATCACTGCTGAACCAGCCACAGCAACTGCAGCATACTTGGTCTTGGTTCCTGATTTTTCTACCAGGCGTGCAATGACTTGGCCAACTGTTTCCAGTTGCGCAATGTTCTTCTCAATCACAGCGGTTGCCGGCAGCGGCTCAACAGCATATGCCTCGACTTTATAACGTTGACCTGAACGGCTTAACTCAATCAGCTTGACCGTGGTCGAACTGATATCAATTCCAAGCAGCGTATTTGCTTTTTTTTTGAAGAGCCCTAGCACAACTGCATTCCTATAAGCATCCGTATCATCCGTACGGTTAAATTTTCTATGCACATCCAAAACACTCATTCATCAGGAAGCGTAAATAGCTTCTGTGGATTAAACGAGCTTATAATGTGTCCTGTTTTATTATGTGTTGCTGCAATCTTCACATCTCACAATTTTATTTGGGAATCCAATAGCCTTGATGCACTTGCTGAAATTCCTCTTGGTAACACTGGTTGCCATTGTTTGTAGCATAGCACTGGGTCTGAGCGGCGCTTTTTTATACCTCAGCCCCAACCTGCCTTCTGTTGAATCATTACGCAGTATAGAACTACAGATTCCTTTACGGGTCTATAGCAGCGATGCAAAGTTAATCGCTGAGTTTGGAGAAATGCGACGATCCCCTATCGCCTTTGATGACATTCCTAAAAACTTTATTCATGCGTTACTCGCTGCGGAAGACGACAACTTTGCTAATCACCATGGTGTTGACCCCGGCAGTCTATTGCGTGCAGCTGCGCAAATTCTTAAAACAGGCCGTATTCAAACCGGTGGTAGTACCATCACCATGCAAGTGGCGAAGAACTTTTTCCTCTCCAGTGAGCGTAGCTTTTCCCGTAAAGCCAATGAAATTCTCTTGGCGTTACAGATTGAGCGTGAATTAACTAAAGATGAGATTCTAGAGCTTTATATCAATAAAATATACCTCGGCAATCGCGCCTACGGAATTGAAGCTGCTTCGCAGGTCTACTACGGTAAATCCATCAATGAAATCAGCTTAGCAGAAATGGCGATGATTGCAGGATTACCCAAAGCACCGTCGCGTTTTAATCCCATCGCGAACCCAACACGCAGCATGGAACGCCGTAACTGGATTTTAGGCCGCATGCTGAAACTGGGGCGCATTTCCGAGCAAGCCTACCAAGATGCAATTGCAGAACCGCTGACTGCGCGCCTGCATATTTCCGCACCCGATATCTACGCCCCTTATATAGCCGAAATGGCTCGTGCAGAGATGGTGGGCAAGTTTGGTGGCCAGGCTTATACCGACGGCTATAGCGTCACCACTACAGTACCTGCTGACTTACAAATTCAAGCCCATCAAGCTGTGCAAACAGGGCTAGTGAATTACGATCAACGTCACGGTTATCGCAAGCCAGAGCAAACAGCCATTGCTCAAGCGCAGTGGCCAGAAGCCCTTGCTAAAGCACGCACCATTACCCAATTTTTACCCGCCATAGTGACTCAAGTGCAAGACGATGGCATCACGGTACTTTTAGCCAATGGCGAACAAGAACCAGTGACTTGGCAAAGCATGCGCTGGGCGCGCCCCTATATTAATAATCGCAGCATGGGCGCTGCACCACGACGCCCTGCCGATATTGTACAAGTGGGAGATATGGTGCGCGTACGTCGCCAAGCAGATAACTCCTTGGGCTTTTCGCAAATCCCTAAGGCCCAGGCCGCACTGGTCTCACTTGATCCTAATAACGGTGCAATACGCGCCTTAGTGGGTGGCCTGTCATTTGAGCAAAGTAACTATAACCGTGCTATTCAAGCCAAGCGCCAACCGGGCTCAAGCTTTAAACCTTTTATCTACAGCGCTGCTTTAGATGCGGGCTATACCGCAGCAACCTTAGTGGCTGATGAGCCGCTGGAAGTGTTTGAACCCGGCATGAAAGATATCTGGCGCCCAAAAAACGATACCAATACATTTCTTGGTCCCATTCGAGTGCGTGAAGGCTTATACCGCTCACGCAATATCGTTTCGATTCGTTTGCTGCAAGATATCGGGATGAAATATGCACACAACTACATCAGTCAGTTTGGTTTTAACCCTGATGACTTACCGCGTAATTTATCTCTGGCCTTAGGCACTGCAACGCTAACACCATTAGAAATCACCACGGGCTGGGCAACTTTTGCTAATGGCGGCTTCAAAGTGGACCCTTATTTAATTGAACGCATTGAAAACCGTGATGGCCAAACCATCTTTTTAGCCAATCCGGCCCTGACACCCGCAGGCAAACGCGAGCGCGCGCAAAGTATTACTGAAGAGCAAATTCTTGCCGGCAGCGAGCTTGAGCCACAACTGGAAGCCGCACGCATTATTGATGAGCGCACGGCATATATTATGACCAGCATGCTCAAAGATGTGATTACCCGCGGTACTGGGCGCCGCGCCCTGAGCTTAAACCGTACAGATTTAGCTGGTAAAACAGGTACCACTAACGACTCGAAAGACAGTTGGTTTGCCGGGTATAACAGCGATGCAGTCACCAGTGTTTGGGCGGGCTTTGATCAACCCACCAGTCTCGGTCGCAATGAATACGGCGGAACTATTGCCTTGCCCATCTGGATTGATTATATGGCTTACGCTCTCAAAGATAAGCCCATGCATACCATGAAAGAGCCCTCTGGCATGATGACCCTAAGAATTGACCCAGTCACTGGGCGCATTGCTCGCCCTGGCACGCCTAATGCCTATTTTGAGCTGTTTAAAAGCGAAGATGCGCCACCCACCATGGATGAGTTTGAAAACAGCTGGGATGTACCAGGCAGCAACTATTTTGATCAGTCAGAAATAGCGCCCATCGATCTCTTTTAACTCTGTACTGCACACACTGCAGACAATAAAAAACCCACTTTAAGCGGGTTTTTTATTGTCGATTGAAACTTAACCGTTAAACACTTCATCCACTGAGGTCAGTGGGTAGTGCTTAGGATACGGCAGTGTCGCCACGCCGGTTTCAATTGCAGCTTTAGCAACAGCGTCAGATACCAAAGTAATTAAACGTGGGTCCATTGGCTTAGGAATAATGTATTCACGGCCAAACTCAAGGCAGTCAATACCATAGGCATCACATACTGCGTTAGATACCGGTAATTTAGCCAGATCACGTAGTGCGTGAACCGCAGCAATTTTCATCTCTTCGTTAATACGTGTTGCACGTACATCCAGTGCACCACGGAAAATGAATGGGAAGCCCAGTACGTTATTCACTTGGTTTGGATAGTCCGAGCGACCAGTGGCCATAATCACGTCAGGGCGTGTTGCATGCGCCAGCTTTGGATCAATCTCAGGATCAGGATTGGAGCACGCAAATACCACTGGGTTTGGCGCCATACGCAACAAGTTTTCAGCACTGAGCAAGTTAGCACCTGACAGACCAACAAACACGTCCGCTCCGTCCATTGCATCAGCTAAGGTACGGCACTCTGTTTCATGGGCAAACACGGCTTTGTACTGGTTCAAATCATCACGACCTGAGTGGATCACACCTTTACGGTCAACGATGAAGAGGTTCTCAACTTTAGCGCCCATGCTGATCAACAGCTTCATACATGCAGTTGCTGCTGCACCGGCACCCAGACAAACGATACGTGCTTCTTCAAGCTTTTTGCCGGCAATTTCTAAGGCATTCAACATACCTGCGGCCGTCACAATGGCTGTACCGTGCTGATCGTCATGGAATACAGGGATATCGCACTGCTCAATTAACGCACGCTCAATTTCAAAGCACTCAGGCGCTTTAATATCTTCGAGGTTAATACCACCAAAGGTAATTGAAATACGCTTAACAGTATCGATAAAGGCTTGTGGGCTTTCAGCATCAACTTCGATATCAAAAACATCCACACCAGCAAAGCGCTTAAATAATACGCCTTTACCTTCCATCACTGGCTTAGAAGCCAAGGGACCCAAATTACCCAAACCTAAAATTGCAGTACCATCTGAAATAACTGCTACAAGGTTACCCTTACCTGTGTATTTATAAGCCAACTCTGGATCACGGGCAATTTCACGCACCGGTTCAGCTACACCTGGGCTGTATGCTAATGCCAAATCACGTGCAGTTGCAGTAGGTTTAGTGAGCTCAACGCTTAATTTCCCAGGACGCGGGGAAGCGTGGTATTCAAGAGCAGCAGTTTTTAGGTCAGACATAATTGGCAGTTCCCGCTTGACTATTATAATGAATTGAAGGACATCCGAGCATACTCAAGAACGACAAACGCCACAAGCGCATCTGGCCTAGTCTGCACAGAAAGCTGTAAAACACTTAAAACTCTGAACCAGAACAGCGACTTAGCAGCTCTTATTTAAGCTGCAACATACTTGGATGACTGACCGTTAAGCGCCAACGCGCATATTGGCCCTGCTGCCCATGTCGATCCGCAACCCAGCCACGGGTCTGTAACGTGCGGCCCTGCCAGTATTCAAACAGCTCGTTATCAAAATTCTGCAGTGCAGCCTTAGGAATATTAACAGTCACCGAATGGCCTAACTCCAGCCACACACCACCTTTATTGCGCTGCACGCTCTGTACTCGACCCTGCAATAAAGTAAAACCACCGGCTTTAATCTGTTGCGCGGGTTTATATGTGGCGTGTTTCCATAAGCCTAAGCGTGCAGTGCGCGCATGCTCTTCCGCCTGAACTAAACACTCAGCCAACTCGATATTGGGTGCAATCACTGCATGAAAAGCTAAGCCCGCGGCAACCAATTGCTCCTCAAAGCTGGCACCATGACGATCATAGGTATAAGCCAACACTCGACCGTAGCGATCTTTAGACTCTTGTCCTGTGCGCAAACTGACTTTATTGTTATTGGCTTTAACTAAAGCGGTTAAACGTTGCTTAGCTTGTACCGCATAAGGCTGGTCGGTGCGTCCACGCCCGCCCATCTCGGGTGCATCAATGCCAATCAAACGTACACTGCGGCCATTGTGCAAACGTACAGTATCGCCATCAATCACCTGCTGCACAGAGAACTCAGCAGCAATAGGCTCTCTTGAGCAAAATGAAGTGGCTGCGTAGCTTTGGGTAGATAGCAGCAAAAAAAAAGCGCCCATAAAGGACGCTTTTTTCAGCATTGCTACGACCGATTTTACATAGGTCATTTAAATGCTCATTATTTTGTTGCGCCGAAACCTGCAAAACGCTGTTTGAAGCGATCGATACGACCACCCACATCAAGCACTTTTTGCTTACCGGTATAGAACGGGTGACACTCGGAGCACACATCAATGCTGATGTCTTTACCGATGGTAGAACGCGTAGCAATCACGTTACCGCAGCTGCAAGTAGCGTTGATCGCAACATAATTTGGATGAATATCGGCTTTCATGGTGTTTCCTCAAGATAACCGCGCCGCCACCCAACACCATTGTCGAGTACCGCACGAAAACAGGGGGTGAATAATGCCAGAGCAAACAC
>RRZU011488674.1_pt1 | contig 15469 bp, 10 predicted proteins | sample 2165561 | NCBI WGS metagenome assembly RRZU01 (sample SAMN10456909, study PRJNA506462) | wastewater metagenome | isolation source: wastewater sludge | place: USA: Moscow, Idaho
CATTCAGACCTACCTGACGGTCACCGTGGTGTTCATCCTGGTGAATCTGGCCATCACGCGGGCCGCGGAGCTGTGGACCAAGCGCCAGCGCCGCCGCTACCTCAACGCCGGGAAGGCTGTTGCGCCCACGGTGACGATGTAAGCGAACACGCGGCGGTGACGATGTAAGCGAACACGCCGCTGTGAAACGGCGTGACGTGTGGGTAGCAAAGCACCTCGTGTTACATACGTGGCCGGTAATTCTATACGGCAACAGCGATCATGCGTACGCCATCAAATGCAATGCTCAGTGGACCCTGGACTCGTCTATTTGGCTAAGGTCTCCATGCATCTATTCGGCCAAGGTCTCCATGCGGCCCAGGAGGAACGCTGCCCATAGAACTTTGGCGGGATCTGGCTTATCTGCCATGCGCCCGGATTGTCTCGGTTGAGCTTGTGGTGCCGCTTCTGATCCTCGCATTGGTTCACCGGATGTGCGAATGATGTCGTGCAGCGCGTCAGCGAGAGACGACAGACCGACATCCTCCAGTTCCCGAATCTTCATTCTCAACGTCTCCTCCGCGCGCGCCGGTAGCGAAGCTCCGGTGGACGCAAGTGCCTCCAGGACGTCTCGTACCGACAGCAATAGTCGCTGCAGGCCGGTTGATTCTCGTGCGCGAGCGACGCGTTCCTTGTTGCGCCCGAGCAGCTTTCGCCACAGTCCACCGCCTTGTTTGCCGTAGTCGAGTGGAGTGAGCGTCAAGGACATCAACTCGAGACCATGCTTGCCTGCGACGAATGCGGCCTCCGGTCGATTGCCTAACAGCGTGATTGCTTGAAGCCGCCCAGCACTGGCCAACCATGAGAGCTTATGTGCATTGGTCTCGTTGGCGGGAAGAGTCACCCGGTAGGTTGTGCCTAAGGAGTCGGTGATGGACCAGAGCAGTTCCTGGGCAACTTCATCCACTTCGATCACGCCCAGCCCGAACTGCTTGCGTGGGAGCACCAGCCTGAGGCGTTCGGTCCCGGTGCCAAATACGGTGCGCGCGAGTCCGGCAGATTGCTGATTTACTTGGGTAGCGAGACTCTCCAGGTCAAGCCGTCCAAACTCGGTGACCTGCTCCACCCTGGTTCGTACGGTGGCCGCCAGCGTGCCGTCCTCTCGGCGTTCTACTCCGGACAATCGTACGATTCCCGTAGAAAGTCTCTGTGCCGAGGCACCCCAGACGAGGGGCGCCGTCCAGCTCGCTCGGAATCCTGGATCCGTTCCGGCTGAGCGCCCGGTTGTCACGCTTTCGACCTCACCACTTGTGGTGTCGAACGCGTACCAGGTGAAGCCGCGACTTCCGTCCGAGCTACGCCACCAGCGGGCTGCCAGCGGAACGAGATGTCCGAGGTCAGCCTTGTCACCCTCGCGAAATCTTCCTCCGAGCAACTGTGGTGGCAGTTCCGTTTCGGCTCGTTGGATGAGGGAAGCGAGTGCCCAGATCTCCGCCAATGCGGCTAGACACATGGACTCCGTCGTGTGGTCATCGCGTTTGTGAAGTGAGTGCAGTTTCGCAGCAGTTGCCGTTCCGAGCTGTCCCAGCAACCGCAGATCTTCCAGGCGAGCTCGCTCAGACATTCGTGATAACGCATCGATACCCTCGCCACCGAGCCTGGAGAGGCCTCTACCCACCATGGATTCGCTGATTGCCATGGCTTCTGCAGCTACCTGCTTTTGTGACACGGTCACATGATTGCTCTCTGTGACCTGTGTAGGCCACACCCACTCGCGGCCGTGTGACGTGAACACACCAACCAGCGCTCGCAGCCGCCATATCCGTGTTTGTGCCTCGCTGTGCTTGCCCGAGACAACCATCCCCGGGAGACCGAGTCCCGGCAGAATCACCACGGTGGGTGCATTGGGAGAGGAGTCAGTTTCGTTGGCAGTCGATAGCCAGGAGACCGTGAGACTGCCGTCGTTCACCGAGATATTCACTCCTGTAACCGGAGGTTCTGCCGCCACCACCCGTACCGCCGAAACGCCAGCGGCCTTGTTTGCCGCCGCCATATCCCAGCCGAGGACATCGGAGAGTGGATCGGAGTGCTGGTCCACAACGTCGCCGGCGTTCCTCTCCGTCCAAAGATATACGGCGATAATGTGGACGCAGGTGGCTGTCACCGGGCAGTCGCAACGTGCCTGGTTCGGGCCACCGGGGAAAAGTTGAACGTGTGCTCCATCGACGACGAAGGTGGCGCGCGTTTCGTCGCCACTCACCATCTCGATAGCTGCGGATGCGGCCAGCTTCCCGGCCCTTCGGAAGGTACCTCGGTTAGAGGCGGCGACAAGTACTGCCTCTCCCGCGACCGCCAGCCAGGATACCCTGGCCCCAGCGTTGCCATGATTGTGCCCCGCGGTTGAGATATTCTCGTGAGTCACTGTGTCACCTCCGCCAACCAGTCAGCGAAACGATCCGGTGTCATGGCGGCGATGTCCATTCCGCGGGCGGCGAGCCTAGCGGCCATCTGACGGTCGTACCAGGGGTCGCCGTCGTCGTCGAGCGAAGCCAACCCGAGTAGCCGGGCACCTGAGGAAGCGAGGGCCTGCGTTGACGAGAGCAGTGAGGAGACTGAGCCGCCCTCTTCGAAGTCGCTGATGAGGGCGACGACGGTGCGTGTTGGCTGTTCTATCAGCTTCTGGGCGTAGGCCATTGCCTGCGCGATATTGGTTCCGCCGCCCAGCTGTGCCGTCATGAGGACTTCGACCGGATCGTTGGCCAGGTGTGTCATGTCCACGACCGAGGTGTCGAAGAGGACCAGCCGCACGCTGATGCCAGGCAGCCCGGCCATGATCGCGGCGCAGATGGCGCTGTGCAGCACAGAGCCAGCCATGGAGCCCGACTGATCCACCAAAATGATGACCTGCCAGTCGAGGTTACGGCGCCGCTTACGCGACATGAAGCGGACCTCCTCGATCAACATCTTTCCGGTCTCGGGATCAACATGGGCGAGGTTTGCGCCAATGGTTCCCCGCCAGTCAAGGTTACGGAGCGAGGCGTGCTGCGAGCGTTGGTGGCGTACGCGCGACCCGGTGAGGGCCGTGGTGAACTGGGGGCGGATCCGCTCCACGATGTCGGCAACGATTTTAGCGATGATGGTGCGAACGCCCTCTGCGGTGGCGGGCGAGAGCTTGCCTTTCGAACGCAAGAGGGCCTTGGCTAGATCGGGGCTGGCATGGATGGAGTCCACGGCGGCTGGGTCCGCGAGTAGATCGTCGAGGCCGTAGCGGGTGATGGCATCGCGCTCCATTCGTTCCAGTGTGGAGTGTGGGAAAAGGCGGCGAGCTTTTCCTAGCCACTCGAGGGCGGTCAGCTCGGACGCTGCCAGGTTGCCGCCTTTCCCCGAGGCATGTCGATGCCCGCGCTCGGTGTATTCGCGGTCGTAAAGAAAGGAGAGGGTGTTCTCAAGATCGCTGTCCGTTGAGCTTGTGGGAAGGGTCGGCTCCGCATAGCGGCCGAGGATCAGGCGCCAGCGCCGCGTGAGCTCGGGATCGTTATTCATAGTTTTCTCGCCGGGGGTGTTGCTCATGATGTCCTCCCTTCGAATCCGTCTCGGGCCAGCGAAGCGAGGAGGTCACGCTCGATGCGGTGCGCCCGGTTGATGAGAGCCGGATCGAGATTCAAGACCACATCCAGATCCGCCGCAGTGGTCCCTACCAGTGCAGAGATCGACCGTGCAAGCTTGGCAGTCTCGACCGGACGTAGCCAGGTAAAGGCCTGGCGAAGATCTGGCAGCACACGGAGGAAGGCGTCGTCGTCAAACTCGGCGATTCTGGAGTTGAGTGCTTCGACAAATGCGTCCGAGTGCTGCGCGAGATCAGGAGCGGCTTCGAGAAGGCCGAGCACAAATCCGGAGGTGACGTCCGGATCTGCTCCGGGATGGAGAATGGCCTGGATGCGCCGCGTCAGATCGTCCTCGGTGATGCTGTTGTCCGTCCACGCTACGCCGACTAGGACGCCGTGCAACCGTGCCGGTGCATCTGCCGTGAGCAGTCGTGCCAGTTCGCGGTGGGGAGCGGAGGTGTCGAGGGGAGGTGTGGAGCTGAGAGATGAGGCGAGATCGGGTGAGACGATGCCGTCGGGAGTGGGAGCACCGCGCGAGTCGGCTCGTTCGAGAGCGTTCAACAGATCCCGCAACGCCAGGACGGCCGAACAAGCTGGGGCGACGGCGTCGTCGGCCACCAACGCTAAAGTTCCCAGATGATAGGCGACGGCGGCCAATCCCACCTCGAGCAGTCGCCGCAGTGCTGGCTGCTGAGCCCCGAGGTGGACGCGCCCGCTTTCCGTCATCAGCATGTTGATGGTGGCCAGGGCGGTGATGATTTTCTGGAGCGACGAATGCTCGTCCAGTAACTTCTCCAACTGTGCGATGACCGCTGGAATGAGGTCGGTTTCTCCCATCACCGCAAGCTCTGTGAGGAGCTTCGCCACGGTGGCGGCGTCTCCGGGTTCCTCGAAGAGGCGGCGTAGGCGTGCCGCTACTATCTCGTCCAGCGTGGCTCCAAGCAGACTCAGCTCGATGAGCTTTGCTTCCGTTGCCGGAGTCCAGGCATACTCCCAGTTCTCGAAGAGCTGTCCCATACCGCTGCCGGTGAGCAGGTTTGCGCCGCTGATCTGGCGGCTGAAACCTGAGCCGATGAAACGCATTCGTGCGAGAAACTCCCGGCGTCGAACGTGGGCAGGTTTGCGAGCGGTATCGAGATTGACGACTCGACGGTTGCTATCCTCGACCCGGAAACGTAGCGCTGTGGCCAACTCTCGTACCTCGGTTACCAAAGGAGGTGATGCGAGCCCGGGCGGCAGTTCTCCCAGGGTTCGGTTGGCAAATACCTTGGCGACGGCGCGCCCGAGGGCTCCGTCGTTTTCCTCTCGCACGAAACAGCTCTGCATGGCATCCAGCAGGTCGGTGCGGCCGGGGCGCGGGCGTCCTCGCAGGTCCATGAGGCGCAATGTCTGTTCGGCCGCTGCCGCCACCTCGGCCGTGCTCAACTGTTCACCCGCGGCGCGCAGCTCCGTGGCCACATCTAGCAAGACCTCTATTATGAGCTGGCGTGGCTCACACTCACCGGAGTTCCATACACGCTGCCAGAAACCAGGCGACGGCATGCCTGCCCCGTAGCCGCTCAACTCATCCAAGCGTTCCAGATCGTAGCGGATTAGCCAGGCCGGGTAGGTTGGGTCGAGATAGGTGGGATCGCAGGTGCCGATCCACTCGCCCTCGGGCGTCCCGTCAAGAGATTCAAGTAAGGCCAACGTGTGGAAGCCTCCGGTAACGACGACGATCGGACCCGCTGTGGTTTCCTGATGGCGCCGAATCATCGTGGACATGACTGATTCACGGCTGTGCGTGCCGTCGGCGTCCAGAGTCTGGCGCTCTACATCCACTCGCGACATTGCACACCACACAAACACCTCGGCGAAGAACTCACGCCAATCGGTTCCCCGGGTGCGCGTCTCCAGCTCGCGCTTAGTCTGTGAATGGGCGTTCGAAGAAACGAATGTCGGTGAATTCTTACCGTAGGAGTTGGCCTGCCGGTTGTGCTCGCCATGCGGCATGGACTCTCGCACCTCGAAAAGGTGCTCCCACAGCTCGTTGTAGTCGCGGCAGCCCATGCGCGCCGCCAGTGTTCCAAGCGAGTCACTCTGTGCCAAGTAGTGTTCGCGCTGCATGGTGCGAATGGCTGCTCCAGGATCCTCAGGGTGGGAGCGGTCGGCCCACGACTGGTCAATAAAATCGACCGCGGCATTATTTGCCGTCGCCCAGCGAAGCGCAACCCACTCGGGAGAAAACTCCGCCATGGGGTAGAACCCGGAGGCGTTCTCGTGCAAGGAGAGCACTGCGATGGGTGGACGGGTCTGCCCATCCGCCAGGGCAGGGAGCAACGCGGAGTACTCGCGCGGCCCCTCGATGAGGACCGTGCTTGGTGCCACCTCTTCCAAAAGGGCAGTCAACGCTCGTGCACACCCAGGCGAATGATGCCGAATTGGTACGAAGTAGATGCCGGCCTGACACCACTTCTCCAGTGACTCCAGACCGCGTTCTGTGCGCTTGTCGGGAAGGCCGCCAGATTTCTTCAACGAACTGTGCTGCTTCTCGGGGATGCCTTCGGGCTCTTCCGGAAACCCGTTCAGTTCCACAGCTCTTCCGAAGCCTTGAAGAATTCGCGCCAGTGCTTGCTGGAGCGAGCACGCTCGCGCACCACGTTATCGATGTAATGGCGCATCAGGCGGGCATCCTCCTCCGAGCCCTTCAGCGCGATGCCAACAATCTGCTGCGCGACCTCCCCGGCACCAATCCTGCCATCGCCCAAGTACCTCGCGGACATCGACGCTGCCACTGCGACGTTCACCGCCTCAGCGGTGGACATAACGGCTTCCGGCCGTTTGACCGGAGTGCCCGCAGCAGTATGGCCCGTGCGTAGATCCGCAAAGGCTGTCACTAGGACATCCATGACGTCGGGAGCCAGAGGCGGACGCTCCGGACCCAGCTCGCTCTCCAGCGTGCGGCCAATGAGTTCGGCTTCGAAGCGGCGATCGCGAATGGGCCGTACCGTCTCGAAGTTGAAGCGCCGTTTGAGGGCAGCGGACATCTCATGGACGCCACGATCACGCAGATTTGCTGTCGCGATGACGTTGAAACCGGGCCGTGCCGAAACCCGAGTTTCGCCGCCCAGCTCAGGGATCATCAGCTGCTTCTCGGACAAAATCGAGACCATCGTGTCCTGGATTTCCGGCGGACAACGCGTGATCTCCTCAAAGCGCACAATCCGACCGGACTGCATGGCTTGATGGATAGGGGAGGGCACGAGAGACCGCTCGCTCGGCCCCTCGGCGATGAGTAAGGCGTAGTTCCACGAGTAGCGAATGTGATCCTCGGTGGTTCCCGCTGAACCTTGAATTGTCAGATTCGAACTTCCTGAAATGGCGGCCGCCAGCAGTTCCGAGAGCATGGATTTTGCGGTGCCCGGCTCGCCCACGAGCATCAATCCCTGGCGACCTAGCAATGAGACGATAGCTCGGTCCACCAGTGGGTCGTCACCGTAGAACTTGCGCGTGACGTCGTCGTCGCCCACGATAAACCTGCGTACCGCACGCGGTGACCGGAGCCAGCCCGGTGGCAACTCGTTACCCTGGGCGCGATCCCATTTGGCCAGGTACTCCAGTTCAGTCGCGTAACGTTCCTCTGCCGGAACGCGGAGCTGGCCCTGGGTGAGCGGCGTCTGAAAAGCACTGTCAGTATTCACGAAACTCTCGATTCACTTGATTCCGACACCGTTAGTACCTCGTGTTCTTCTCGTAATCCGGGTCGTAGGGGCCGAGGGCGGCAAGAGCCGCGTAATCTGCATGGCACTCGGCGAGTAGCCGCGGAGGAACATCCTTCAATGGAATCCGCCGCATGCCGCGCCTGAAGTACAGGGTTCTCGTGGCGCACGGAATGTTCTCCTCCGGGAGGAAAGCACCGGTGAACTCCAGAACCGCCGTAATACCCGCCGCTGAGAACTCCTTGGTGTACTCGCTAAACCAGCCGCCGTCCTCGGCGGAACCGCGAAGATACCCGCGTTTCGTGGCGACGCCGCGGAAGGAGAAAGAATCGGTGATGTGACCGGCTAGTTCCTCAAACGCCACCGCACTCGCGTCCAACGATGACAGGTCGGACGGCACCTCGGAGGGCAGCTCGGCACCCAGCTGATCAAACAGCGGAACCACCTCATAGTCCGATAGACTCTCCACCCAGGCTCGCGCCTCGTCCTCGCTCAGATCGATGCGGTGAGCCAACTGGACCCGAGAATCCGCAGCCAGCGCGACGGCGTCGTCGTTGATATCCAGCAACTCGCCGTCCTCCGTGGGGCGGAACTGGCGCACCGACCCATCCGCCGCAAGTTCCTGCCAGATCAGCCGCGGGATGAGCTGGGACATGAGAGGGTGGCGTAACAGGAACTCCTGCCAATCCTTCGCGGGCCACGTGCGAGCGAGACACATCGCCTCGTACAAGCGCGAACGTTGCAGCGTCATCACGGCCTTGAGTTCCTTGCGGGCAGCGGTCAGCTGCTTGCGGGCCTCAGTGGCGGCCTCCTCGTCGTCGTTCAGCCGCGGCTTCGGCAACGCCTTGATGACCTTGCCCTCAGGATTGCACAGTTCGATGCCGTACTTGGCATTGACCCGGCCGATGAACTCGCGTTCGCCGAAGCTGAGGTGAAGCAGGCGGTCGTCGCTGAATCCGGCGGTGGGGATGGTGCGGTCGGCTAGTTCCTCGGTGCTCCAGCCGCGCAACTCCGCGAGCCGTTCCACCAACTCCTTCGCCTTGGCCTGCACCGTTGCCTGCTTGAAACGCCGCGAAATTGACAGCAGCAGCTGAAGCGCGGCAGGGTCTCCGTTGGCAAACAGCGCATGTACAAGAGCCTCGATCTGCGCGCGGCGCGCACCATTGGCGCGAATGTAAGCCTGCACCTCATTCGCCAACTCGATCCCTGACATCCGGGTAGTCAGCGCTAGCAGCCCCTTGTCCGGCGTGGCTGAACCAAGATACTCGGCCTGCTTGAGTCGATATTGCTCGTGAATGTAGTGCTCCAGGGACAGATCTGCTTGAGCACGTGCCCATTCGACCCAATCCGAATCGGAGTGCTTGAGAATCCGCTGGTAGTAGTCCTGAGCGCTCTGCCAGCGAAGCGGCCCATTTCTCTCGCCATACTCGCGGCACTCCTCCTCGCTCGGATGGCGAGTATCCCGCTCGATCCAGATGGAGAGGATGAACCGCCCGATCTTCGCTGCGTCCTCGGAGTCGAGTAGAGAGAGGTAACGGTCGAGTAGCCCGGTGCCGTCCGGATTCTTGAGCTTGTGCGCAAGAATCGTCCACCAGCGGAGGATTGCTGGATCGACCGCACTGCCATCTGCCCAGTGGACGGAGGGGAGTGTGTCCAGATCGAACCAGGAAAGGGCCGCAGGAGGTTTCGCTTTTAACCCCTTGTGCGCCTCGGCCAGTAGTACTTCGGGCGCCAGGTTGGGTGAGATGTCGATGCCCAGGCGCTCCAGCGCGTTGAGTATCGCCGCCTTTGGCCCTTCCCGTCGTTCCTTCTTTAGGGCGGCTTGGAGTGCGTTGATTCCGCTCGTGAGTTCGTCGACGACGGTGCCGCCGCTGTTCGTTGGCCCCTCACTTTCGGAGTCGGTTCCGGAAGTGACCTGACTTGCGAGGGCGGCTCCGGAAGTGACCTGATCGGCAAGCTGACGGGCGATCCAGCTAGCCGCTGCGGTTCGGATCTCACCCCTACCATCTGCCAGGCCATGAATTGCGAGGGACAGCGCGGATGGATGGTTCGCCAGTGCAGCCTGGGCCAATGGGCGGAGTGTCTTTGACTGACTCAGCGCGATCTCTGCGACAAGAGGAGCCAGCGACTCCGGTAGAGACGGGAAATCCTTGAGGATTACTAGCGCACGTGATATCTCCTCGGGACCGCCGCTCAGCCATTGTTGAAGTACAGGCAGACGCTGCGAGAACCAAGCCCACGAATATTCCGCTGGCCAATGCCGGGCATAGCTGAGCAGCTGATCCTCAGTGATGCCGCCCCTCGTTTGGTCCGCGGCGGCACCGGCCTTGCGTACCGCGTCCTCGATTGCACGAAAATCGACGGTGTCCCCGGTTCTGCCATGGAGGGACCAGCCGAGATTCGGGTCGGAGCTTGCCAGACGCAGCCTCAGCACATGGATGAGGTTGAGCGAGGGAACTGCATGGCGCAGTAGATACGTACTCTCCTCGGATAGGACTTCGTACTGGGAGTCCTCCCCGTTGGCCACCGCGATGAAGGCGCGGAAGTGAGAGTCGCGGTAGGAACGTGCACGTCGTGCTCGTTCGCGCTGCCAATCCCGTTCCGGATCTGAGTATCTTTCGATCTCACTGGCCCTCCATTGACGAAGCTCGGCCATGGTCTGCTCGCCGAGACGCACATCCGGAATCGGCTCGAAGGGCGGGAGGGAAATGGGGGAAGCGTGGTGAGGTGAGGTGGTCGTTGGGTTGGCGGCGATCGAGGCGCTGGCGGAGAGATCTGTGGTGGATGTAGCGGTGGTGGGTGGCGTATCCGTGGATTCCAACGCATGGCGAAGCTGGGCCGCCTGCTCTACACCCGCGGCGATCTTGGCGCCGGCTTCGAGTGCACTGTCAAGAAGTGGCGCTGTGGCTTCGTTGCGGCCGAGGTGTTTGACGAGATCCTTGGACTTGGAAGGAGCCGTTTTTACTAGCACTGGGATGAGTACCTCGTCGAGGGTCTGTTTGGGGAGGCTCTCCAAAGCCTGGAACGCTGCGTTGCGGGGCCCTTTCGCGGTGTCCACTGCGAAGGTGGCAACTACACGCGAGATACCTGCCGTCACGGCGGGATGCTTCCGGGCACGTTCCATGAGTAGGGTGCGGCCGTCAGCGCGCAGCCTCGCCGCCTGTTCCGGATCGAGGTGGTGACCCCACTGCGCCAACAAACCGTCGAGTCCGGGTAGGTGGTGCGGATCCAGTTGTGCGTAGGAGTAGGTGTTTCCGGACTGGCAGAAGGCCAGAATTGCCGCCGATGCTGCTTCCTCCGGCGCCATCCCATCGTCGATGAGGAGACTGGGAATATAGCCGGGCTGCCAATGCGGCAGGAACCGGAGTCCTTTCTCCGGATTGTTCCTGATCTCAATGAAGGTTGTGCGGTCCAACCCCACAGAAGGATCCTCGATCATCGTGCAGGCCACATCGTTGAGCAGAGCGGTAGTCCACTCTGGGACGCCGTCGACCCGCCGGTCAATGGTACCCACCGAGGAGGCGAGGGGTATCAGCAACTTGGCGAACCGGATCAACTCCGCCGGATCAGGGTTCGAAGTGTAGTAACGATGCCGGGCCAGCCGGACTTTCTCCCGTGAGTACTGGATGCGCTCCCACGCATCCGCTGTTGCCTGATCCACGTGGAAATATCCCAGATGCGCAGGGCTAGCCAATACACTCGCGAGCGCAGGATTGGGCTGCCGTTCTAGTTCGAGCAGGATCTCGGGGCCATCACCGGAACGCACCCAGCCAACCATGCGCCCATACATCTCAGGCGAAATCGCCGACACCGGCCACAGTGCCTCAGCCAGCCCATCCCGCTGCGCAGGTTTGCCCTTGCCGAAGAGCTTGTCGAGTATTCCCATGATGGCCTCTCGGAGTCGTCGTGTTTTCCACCTTCACTCCATTATGCTTTGGGGCTCCGACAGATTTTGCGAAAACTTTTTGGAGGAGGTCGACGATGTTGAAACAGCTCACCCACGATCGCGCCCGCCGGTAACACTTCGCCGTCGTACTCTTCCTTTGCTACGCCTCCAGCAGCCAGTCGACGATGTTGAGTCCGCGCATCCCGGCTTCGCTGCGAGGAATTGGGTCCATGCTCAATACGTACTTGGGATGGTTGTCATTGATTGCGGCGAGGGCACCGAACTCGCGCGTGACGACCTCGGGTGTCACGAGTAGATACGTGACCTGGTAGTACTCGGTCTGCCCGTTTCTGCGCGCCACGAAATCGACTTCGCGATCTCCAACCGACCCTACGGTGACCTCGTACCCGCGCCGGAGCAACTCCATATAGACGATACCTTCAAGAACCTGATCGACGTTCGCGCCGTTGTCCATCCCGATCGCCTGGCGCAGCCCTTGATCGACGACGTAATACTTCTCGTTGAACTGTAGGTGGCGCTTTCCCGCGACGTCTTCGCGGCGAGCCTGATACAGCAGAAACGCGGCCTGGGCAGCGCGGAGGTAGTTCGCGACGGTCTCCTGAGCTACTGATCGACGTTCACTCTTCAGATAATTGGCGATCCTGCGAGGGGTGAGAAGGTGACCTTCTTCGGCGATCGCGTAGCGCACGATTCGTTGCAGTTGATCCACATCCCGTACCGACGCGTATTCGACGATGTCCCGAAGCAGGATTGTGGAGTAGAGATCCTGGAGATATTGCATGACAGGTGTGGGTCTGAAACCCAACTCGGTTTGGAACGGAAACCCGCCTTGGTTCAGGTAGCGAGTGAAGGCTTGTTGTCTGTCTATATCGTCGTGCTCCTTGAGTGCTCCGAAAAATTCTTTGAAGGAGAAGGGGAACACGTTGATCGTCACGTATCGCCCGGTGATATGTGTGGCCAGATCGGATGACAGCAGGTGGGCGTTCGAGCCGGTGACGTAGATGTCGGCGTCGTAGTCGACGAGGAACGAGCGCACCGCTTTTTCCCAGCCCGTCACCTCCTGGACTTCGTCGAGGAAGATGTGGACTTTGCCTTCTGGTTTGGTGGGTACTCGCGAGGCGACAGCGTGTATCAAGGCAGCGGAGTCTGAGATCTCTTGAAACTCAGCAGACTCCAGGTTGATGCTGATGAGGTGCGTGGGGGCGACGCCGTTGTTCAAGAGTTCCTGTTGTACGAGCTTTAACAGGCTCGACTTGCCGCAACGCCGCACGCCCACCAGAACCTTGATGACGTTGGTTCCGATGAAGGGGCGAATCTGTTCGAGATATGTGGGTCGAGGAATCAACGAGGGCCTCCCAATAACACAGATGCCGTCTGACGTGTTGAGTGTCAGTTGTAGTCGATACTCTATTTCTAAATAGAAAAAGTATCAGATATAACTGACACTTTATTCCTAAATAGGGAAAGTGTCAGTTATAACTGTCGCTTTTCTGGATCTGATATATCTGTTGCGCACCTGCGTCAGCCCCGCCCTAACTCCTCCAACAGCGCCCGCGCCTTCCTCTTTGCCGCAGGGGAGTGCGACGATTCCGCAACCGCCGCTAAACCGGGCCAGCGCGCGTCTTCTGGCAACAGCAGCCCTCGCTTCCTGGCCTCCGCCAGGACCGGCGCGAAGTCGGTGGCCACGTCGAGCGGCGTTGCCCGCCACTCCACGTTCCGAATTCTCGCACGGTGCGAGGTGTACAGGGGTGAATTTTTGATTGGCCAGTGTTCAAGAGAGATAAGTTGAAATTGGACTCAGCCCCTATGTCAGTATCCTCACCGTCTGAGCTTCAAGGTGAACGTGGTGGGTAGGTTGGTGATGTGACCACCCCGGTTCTCCGTGAAATTTGGTTGCATATAGCGCACAACCAGGCGCGAAAATGGCCCACCCTGAGCTCTATATGCAACCAAATTTCGTTCGTGTCGTGAAACACGATCACCGAGATTGACGGCGAGGGTGAGGCGCCTGAGAATCTCAGCGAATCTGCCGGATATGCTCGCCGGTTCCCCAGGCGCGATCGGCCGTCACTACTTGTTCTCCCAGTCGCTGTCCGAGTGCGAGGCAAAGCCGGTCTCCCAGGGAGAGTCCGGAATCCGCGGTCCAGAGGAGTGCGGCGGCTTCGGCGTCCACACGTGTCACGGGTTCGATGCGAATGCCGTAGCTTTCGAGCACTGAAGCCGCGATCGTCCAGTCGGCTCCTCGTGAATGTACCTTCTGGGCAATTTCGGACCAGTTGGCTGCACCAATTACTGCGCCAGCCAGTTCAGCTTCGACGACGTCGGTACCCGGCTCGCCTTGAAGAAATGCGAGGACTGCGGATGCATCGAGAACGCTCACGAGTGAGATTCCTCGTCTGCCTGTCGGCGGCGCTCCGCCAGGAGTTCCTCGACCAAGCTTGGCCCGGCAAGTTGTTTGCGCAACAAATCCAGCGCTTGCTCCCGGGTGGTGAGAACCACTCCGCCCGGGGACTCGATCATCAAGAGCCGCGTTCCCTGCTCCCATTGCAGACGCGTGCGTACCTCTTGGGGGACGACGAGTCGCCCTCGATCTCCCAGGGAGACAGCATGTGTGGTACTCATAGGCCAATGATACCACCATGCAATTTATGATGGGAATCAAGACTTATGTATACCACCGCGCTTGCGAACTCTGGCATTCAGAGACTGAATCAGGCTTCGCCGTCGTCGAACGTGATGAACCCCTTGCTCCAGTACTGAACACTCGTTTAGTATATAAAACATGCGTTCAGACCTCACTGCTGCGGCTCGAATTCGTGATGCCGCGATTGATATATTCGGCCGTCACGGCTTCGAGGCGGCCTCGCTGCGCGAAATTGCACGGGAGGCCGGGGTCTCGCCAGCGCTCGTTGTTCATCACTATGGCTCGAAGGAAAAGCTTCGCGAGCATTGCGATGACTACCTCATGAGTGAGGGTCTGCGGATCAAACTTGACGTTGATCTTGACGATGCCGCCCAAGTTTCGGACGTCATTCGCGCCTATCCGCCGTATCACCCCTGGATGCGCTACATTTCGCGGATTATTCTCGACGGCGGCGCATCCGGTGCGGCTCTTTGGGACCGTTTTCAAGCTGAGTCCGAGACTGCCCTCGAAACCCAGAGCCACATGATCAAAGTGCGCGAGGGGATTGATCCGGCGGTGGCGAACACCGTGGCCACCGCCGTAGGTCTGATTCCACTCGTGTTTCAGAACCATTTGGCGCGCAGTCTCGGCACTGAACAACTCGACGGCGTCGCCTACGAACGCCTGATGACAACTCTCATGGACCTCCTCATGACTGGACTTTATGAGATCAACCCGAGAGGAGAAGCCTCATGACACCCGCGAGTACTCCCACAACCCCCGCGATTGCTGCCAATGGGCTGACCAAGCAGTTCGGCAAGCTGCGCGCGTTGGATAATCTCACCCTCAATATCCCTCAGGGTTCCATCTTCGGGGTGATCGGGCATAACGGCGCAGGCAAGACCACATTGATGAGAATCCTACTCGATGTTGTCCGGCCCACCTCCGGTTCCGTGAAGGTGCTGGGAGAGGATCCACGGATGGCTGGCGCAGTGCTGCGCCAACGCATCGGTTATCTTCCCGGTGAGTTGCGGCTCGATCCCAAGATGTCAGGGCGCGAACATCTACGGTTCTGGGCGTCCCTGAGTGACCAGCCAGCAGAAGCACTCAAGGAGGCGGAGCGACTCACCGAATACTTGGATGTGCGTCTCACGGATGCCACACGGAAACTTTCGAAGGGCAATAAGCAGAAACTTGGAGTGATCCAGGCTTTCATGCACCGGCCAGAGTTGATCATTCTCGACGAGCCGACCTCCGGTCTTGATCCGCTGGTACAACAACAAGTCCTGAATCTTGTGACGGAGGCGCGCGACGGTGGCGCGACAGTCTTCCTGTCCTCGCACGTCATGAGTGAGATCGAGCAGATAGCGGACACCGCGGCAGTGCTCAATCGGGGCAAGCTGGTTTCCGTCTCGCCGATGAGCGAGTTGCGCGCCTCGGCGGCGCGGCATGTACGGGCCATTGTTCGTGATCCGGCGGACGTGGTTGGTACGGTACTCGCGCGGTTTGGGCTGGGGTTGGATGTGGTGGCACCGGAAGGCGCCTCTCCCGAAAGGGGCGAGGTGACGATCAACGGCATCCTTGAAGGCAAGCCCAAGGAACTAGTTCTGGCTCTCGCCGAGCTTGACGTGGTCAGCCTCGTGGTGGCCGAAAGGGC